>Ga0335073_10000384_pt1 | contig 57397 bp, 44 predicted proteins | sample Lox_Sample_22_FD_207093 | JGI IMG/M metagenome (GOLD analysis project Ga0335073, IMG submission 207093) | Soil microbial communities from Loxahatchee National Wildlife Refuge, Florida, United States - Lox_Sample_2.2 | ecosystem: Environmental > Terrestrial > Soil > Wetlands | place: USA... | reverse complement strand
TCAAGGAGCATGGCAACCTCGCCTTCCCCGAAGGCACTGCTTGCGCCGACGTCCTCGTGGCAGGCGAACGCGGAGGCTCTTTTGCGGGACGTGTTTTCTGGGGCCTCGGTCTCGGCGGTGTCTACACCGTTTTCATGAACATCTTCCAAGCTTGGACTTCGCAACCCGAAAGCCAGCCCAAATGGTTTCCCGGCGCATCCTTCCGCGCCAACGTCACTTCCGAATACCTCGGCGTCGGTTACATCATCGGTCCGCGCGTTGCCGGGCTTCTTTTCGCGGGCGGCATTGTCTCTTGGCTGGTGGTCATGCCCGCCATGAAATTTTTCGGTCAGCTTTCCGGCGGCCATCCTATTTATCCCGGCACGATTCCCATTCCGGAAATGTCTCCCGACCAACTCTGGTCCACCTACATTCGGCCCATGGGCGCGGGCGCTGTCGCCGCCGCCGGCATCATCACGCTGATTCGCACCATGCCCACGATCGTTTCCGCACTTCGTTCCGGGCTCAAAGATGTTCGCGCTCAGGGTGGCGCCGAGCCCGTGTCTTCCTCCCGCATCGAGCAGGACGTGCCCATGCGAAGCGTCATCATCGGCTCGCTTGTCATCATCGCCATGCTCTGGGTTCTGCTCACTTTCCATCCCATGAAAGGCGCGAGCACTTTTTGGTATCAAAATCTTTTCGCTGCGATATTCATCGTCATCTTCGGCTTTCTGTTTGTCACCGTGGCCTCCCGCATCAGCGGTCTTCTCGGCAATTCCTCGAACCCCGTCAGCGGCATGAGCATCGCCACGCTCATGGCCACCTGCGCGATTTTCTTTTTCGCTGGCTGGACCGCGCCAAACTATTCCGTGCTAGCCCTCATGATTGGCGGCGTCGTCTGCATCGCCGCGGCCATCGCCGGCGCCACTTCGCAGGACCTGAAAACCGGCTATCTCGTCGGCGCCACGCCCTTCTGGCAGCAAATGGGCTTGCTCATCGGCGTTACCGTCTCGACGTTCGCTATCGGCACCACGCTCAACCTCATGAACAAAGGTCTCGAGAGCTACCTCCCCACGCAAATTCAGATCAACGTTCAGAGTCTTCCCGCGGGCGTAAAAGTCGAGCGCGACACTTTCGTCTATCAAGGCAACACCTACGTGCTCATCAATTCGCTCGGTTCGCACGAAGTCCCTGACGGGGAATATCTCTACAGCAATCAATCGCACCAGATCGAATTCCAATGGGCGCAAGGCATCGGCAGCGCTAAAGCTCCCGCTCCGCAAGCGCGCCTCATGGCTACCGTCATCTCCGGCATCTTGAATCAGCGTTTGCCGTGGCGCTTGGTGTTGATGGGTGTTGCGCTGGTCGTCGCCGTCGAAATTCTCGGCGTGCGCTCTCTCGCTTTCGCCACCGGCTCCTATCTCCCGATCGGCACGACCGCAGCCATGTTCATTGGTGGCCTCGTCCGCATGCTTGTCGAGGCCACCACCAAAAGCAAAAAAGACGAAGGCGAAGCCAGCCCCGGCGCGCTCTACTCCAGTGGACTCATCGCCGCTGGCGGCGTCTTCGGCCTGCTCGGCATTGTCATCAATCTGTTTCAGGATCCCGAAATCGCTACGCACGTTCCCGGTTGGTTCTCCAGCCTGATGCGGTTGCCCTGGCGCGCCGATCTTTTCTCACTCGGCCCGCGCCTCTGGCCCGCGCTCGCCCCCAACGACAAGCTGCCCATTCCCACGCACGCCCAATCGCTCTTAGGCATCTTCATGTTTGGGCTGCTCTGCGCCTCGCTCTTCCACTTCGCCCGCAAAAAACTCGACTGAAGGAAACCACGGCACTCACGAATTCATCCCGCTCCGCACGTCCCTCGCCGCGCGGCCAGGAACTCGGTTTTCGCCCAGTACTTGGCTAGAATTGGAAGCTGAGATTACCACTCAAGCTAATCTCTCTTCAGAGAGTTTTCTGCAACATCTGTTTCACATCACCTGTGCGGGGTCCTTTTGACGGGAACGTTTTGACGCCGTAGACTTTACGAATGGCCGGCACCTACCGCGCTCGCCGTTATAACTTCGACTGGCGCAGCTTCATTACTCCTGGCGTCAAGCTGTTGGTACTCACGTGCGCCGGGGTTTTTCTGGTACAAACGCTGGTCGCGCTGCTCGCTCCACCGTACGTCACGCTGTGGATACTAAAATGGTTCGCGCTGATTCCGGCGGCGATCACCAGCACACTTCCGCCGCGCATCTGGCAGCTGTTCAGCTACATCTTTCTGCACGCCAACATCTGGCACCTGCTGTTCAACATGCTCTTTCTCTGGATGTTCGGACGCGAACTTGAATTGGTCTGGGGAAAACGGCGGTTTCTGAACTATTTCGTGTTGTGCGGCATGGGCGCGGGAGCCATTGAAGTGATCGTCAAGACAATTCCGGTGTTTTTCGGAAGACCACCGTCGTTGAGTCCGACCATCGGCGCGTCTGGCGCGATTTTCGGAGTGCTGATTGCCAACGCGATTTTGTTTCCCGATCGGCGCATATGGCTGTTTCCATTGCCGGTAACCATTCCGATGCGCCCGTATGTTGCGGTGATGGGCGCGATCGAGTTTTTCTTGACGCTCGGCTCGGGTGGAGACGGCGTCGCGCACATTTGCCACTTGGGCGGAATGCTGGTCGGCTGGATTTATTTGCGGCGGGGATCTTTTTTGTACAGCGTGCGCAACAGCGTTTCGGACTGGCAGCATAAGCGCAACCGCAAACGGTTTGAAGTGTACATAAACAAGCACAAGAACGAACCGCCCTCCCGCCCGGACCGCTGGATCAATTAATCTTTTTTGAGGCGGTCATCCCGCTCGGCGCGTGCAAACCGGCGCTGCGCAGCCGAATAGCTTCCTGCGCTCGCAGCTGCTTTCTGTCGCTGCGAACTTTGCCAGCGATGCCGAATCGAAACGCAGCGCGCTTGAGAAGTAACGAGGCTGGCTTTTTGCGAAAGTGGATAGATGCGACGTTGAAGCTGCTGTGGGGTGCATTTCTGGCGCTCACGTCGCTGTATTGTCTGCTGGCTTTTCTTCCCTACACCTACTACGCGCTGATCAAAGCTCCCGCGTATTCCTGGGTGCCGTTTTTCGTGCGGCACCATGCGTTGCTGTTTTGGATTGTGTCGGTGGGAGCAGCTTTTGCATTTCAAGCGGCGGGCCGCAACACAGCGCGGCTCGGCTTGCGTAGCTTGTATTTGGCGGCGTTTGCAATTGCAGCGGGCGCAGGCCTTTTCTTGACGTTGGATCCGTTTCTCGCGAATTTGCAGAGCAGCGCTTCCGCGTACTGGGGCGGCGTCATTGCACTGTGGCTCATCGTAATAACCGCTGCGCTGTGCGATCTACCGAACCGGAAGGGACAACACGGAAGCGAATCTTCTGCCGGCGCGCTTGCGGCGAATCAGGCACGATCGGAGGCCGAGCAGCATTCGGGGCGCCATCTTTCTTACATAACAGGGGCTTGGCTCGCGGCGTTGATTGCGGCGGTGAGCACTGCGGCGACGCACTTGCAAACCTACAGCGACACGAAAGAATGGCAATGGCAGAGCAGTGATTTTTACATGGCGTTCTGGAGTCTGGTGACGCACGTCGCGGTGGCGATGGTGTTGGTTTCGGTGGTGAACGTAGTGCGCAGCGTGGCTTTGCGCACCCAGAACCCGCAGCGATGGGAGAAGCTGCTGCTGAGCGCTCTGGTTTTTGTGGGATTGTGGGTTCTGTTTTTGCGTTTTCTCGAGAATGGCCTCAGTTTTGGAGGCTGGCAGGCGCAGTTGTACGCCGCGTCGCTGGCCGGTGCTTTGACTGTGCTCGGCAGCTCCATCGCACAACCGTTCTTCGAGAACGCGAAGGAGGCCGTCTCCGCGGATTCGCGCGGAAAGAAACTGATTCTGCTCTCCGTGAGCGGTGCGCTAGTCGTTGCGGCTTTGGCCACTCCCACTCTGCTGGGGGAAAGTGACTGGAATGGCTTCTACGAGGGTGGCTTTACGCTGCTGTTCTGGTTACTGCTCAGCGCTTGCGTTTTTCGCTTATGGCCGCGGCGTGGAATGTACTCGCTGCAAACGATTATCGCCGTAGCGGTCCTGAGCCTCCTCGCGTACAAGGCGCTCGGCATGACCCAATTCGTTTGGGCGAAGCCGCTGGGCTCGACGGAAGATTCGATCCAACGCGGTTTCGATCAGTACGCGGTGCGCGATGTGTCCTTCAATCTGACCAACCGGCTGCTGGGAAATGGGCGCAGCGAAGATTGCGGCGATTTGTGCCGCATTCTGCGCGAGTACACGGAAGTACGCAATGCAAGGACCACGGCGGAAGTAAAGCTAGCTGATCCGCTGACACCAGCAACGGGAACGCGGCCGAACATTTTTATGTTCGTGATTGATTCGATGCGGCCGGATTATTTGGGTGCGTATAACCCAAAAGCGACGTTCACACCGAATCTGGATGTTTTCGCGCGCGACAGCGTTGTGGTGCACAATGTTTTCACGACGTACGCCGGGACTTCGCTTTCCGAGCCGGCCATCTGGGCGGGCGCGCTATTGCTCCACGCGCATTTTTTGCAGCCGTTCGAGAGGGTGAACAGCCTGGAGAAGCTGGCGAAGACCGACGGGTACAAGATGTTCGTCAGCGACGACGAAATTCTAAGCGAAATTCTCTCGCGGTCCGATGATCTGGTGAAACTGGACACCGACAAAAAGCTGTGGAATCAGCTGGAGGTGTGTTCGACGGTGCAGCAGGCCGAGAAGGCCTTCGAAGACCGCGCGGACAAGGCGCGACCGATCTTTTTCTACACGCAGCCGAAGAATGTGCACCAGTTTGCGCGCAACAATTTGCCGACGCCGAAAAACGCGAACTGGCCGGCGCAACCGGGATTCAACTATCGCATCTCGTTTGAAGTGCATGAGGTGGACGGATGCCTGGGAGGTTTTTTCGCCTGGCTGAAGACGCACGGCTTGTTCGACGACAGCATCATCATCGTGACCTCGGATCACGGCGATGCCACAGGAGAGCTAGGACGGAACAGCCATTCCGTGGTGATTTATCCGGAGGTGATGCGGGTGCCATTGCTGGTGCATCTGCCGAACGGAATGCGCGAGCGGCTGGTGCAGGATGACAACCAGGTTTCATCGCTGATTGATATCACACCGTCGCTTTATTATTTGCTCGGCCATCGGCCAATCGCGGCGAATCCGCTGTTCGGACACCCATTATTTACCGAAACCGACAGAGAGCTGCACAGTTATCATCGCTACGATCTGTTTTTTGCATCGGATGTACGCGCAGCGTACGGCATTCTTGCTGACAACGGCCGCTATTTTTATGCGACGTACGATTCGCCGGCGCAGAGCTACTTGTATGACCTGGTGCAAGATCCCAAGGGCGAACACGACATTCTGACCGGCGCGCTGAAGAAGCAGTACGACGCCCGCATCATTGAATATCTGCACGAAATCGGCGATTTCTACGGCTTCAAGCCCGGGATCAGCTCCTTGCTGATCTCTTCGAGATGAAGCGAGATTCTGAGCCGGGAACGCGGTTTATCCTGAGAAGGATGACCTTATAAAACAGCCAAATAGCGAATCTACGAGGGGCCGCCGATGGTGTGGAACTTCATGAAGTTGGTGGTGCCACGGATGCCCATGGGCGTGCCGGCGACGATGGCGATGGTGTCGCCCTTGCGAACGAGTTTTTCCTGAAGCAGGCGCTTTTCGGCGACGGCGGCGAGGCCGTCAATTTTGCGGACATTTTTGATGGTGCGGGGAATCACGCCCCAGATCAGGGCCATGCGGCGGCGGGTGTCGGTTTCGGGAGTGAGCGCGATGATGGGCACGGCAGGCCGATAGCAGGAGATCAAACGGGCGGTGAAGCCGCTGTGGGTGAAAACGGCGATGAGCTTCATGTGCAGTTCGTGAGAAGCGTGACAGACGAGTTCGGCGATGGTTTCCGGCACTTTGAGTTTTTCGGAAGGGACGCGACGCGGGAGTTCGCGGCCGCTGGCTTCGGCCTGTTCGATGACGCGGGCCATCATGCTGACGGCTTCGACGGGATATTTTCCGGTGGCGGTTTCCGCGGAGAGCATGACAGCGTCGGAGCCGTCGAAGATGGCGTTGGCGACGTCGGAAGCTTCAGCTCGGGTGGGGCGGGGATTTTCGGTCATGGATTCGAGCATTTGCGTAGCGGTGATGACCGGACGGCGAAAATGGCGGGCACGGTCGATGATGATTTTTTGAACGACGGGAACGCGCTCGGGACTCATTTCGACGCCGAGGTCGCCGCGAGCGACCATGACGCCGTCGGCAGCACGCAAAATTTCGTCGAGGTTTTCGACGGCTTCAGGTTTTTCGATCTTGGCGATGACGGGAGTGTTTTTACCGGCGCGGCGGATGAGCGATTTGGCGAGGAGAACGTCTTCGGGGCGGCGGACAAAGCTGACGGCGATGTAGTTGGTGCCGTGTTTCAGGGCAAAGGCGAGGTCGGCACGGTCTTTGGCGGTGAGCGCGGGGACGTGAAGTTTTACGCCGGGAAGATTGATGCCTTTGTGTTCGCCAAGCATGCCGCCATTGGCGACTTCGCAGATCACGTCGGCGCCCTTCACCTGGACGACCCGTAACGCAATCAATCCGTCGGAGAGCAAGATGCGATCGCCGCGATGGACTTCGCGAGGCAGAGGGCGAAAGGTGGTGCTGACGCGCCCCGCGCCGCCGAGAATGCGCTTGGTGGTGATGACGAAGCGCTGCCCGGCGCGGAGTTGAACGGGACGTCCACCGACGAGAGCGCCGGTGCGAATCTTGGGACCTTGCAAGTCGGCGAGAATGCCGATGGGCTTTTTGTATTCGAATGAAGCGGCACGCAGGCGGCTGATGTTCAGGGCGTGATCGGCGTGAGAACCGTGAGAGAAATTGAGGCGAGCGACGTCCATCCCAGCGTGAAGCAAGCGGCCAAGCATGGCGGGAGAAGAGCAGGCGGGGCCGATCGTGCAAACGATTTTGGAGTGGCGAAAGATCATGGAGCTAGTTCATCGAAAGCAGCGCACGCAAATGCTTGCAAGCTTTCTTCAGTGGCTAAAGCCCCGCGATGAGGGATCGCTGTACGTGGGGGCTGAAGCCCCCACCCCCTAAAGAGTCCTCGGGGTGAGAGTGTCTCTGAGAGAGAAAGCCCGCACCCTGAAAGACGGAGATACCCAGCGAGAAGGCGTTTCCTCAGGGGCTGAAGCCCCGAGTCTTGCTGGCGAGTAATGTCGGAGCTAAAGCTCCGACCCCCAACAACTATTCTCGGAAGGGTCTGCAATGTCGGTTGCAAAGTCATCGGGTGGCGGCGACTTGGGCGACGAGGCGCGTGAAAAAGTTGACGCCTTTTTCAAAAGAAGCCAGCGGGATGCGTTCGTCGTCGGCATGCGCGCGACGGGAGTCCTCATCGGTAAGCGGAAAAGGCGAAACGCCGTAGGCCTGGACGTTGTGCAGGCGAAGCTGGGCAGAGTCAGTGGCACCAGCAGACATGAAAGGAAGAACAGGCGCGCCGCCAAATTCCTGGGAAGCAACTTTGGAGACGGTGGCGTAAAAATCATTTTCGAGGGAAGAGTCCGGAGCGGCAAGGCCGGCATCGGACTGAACTTCGAACTTGATGACTGGGTCGTTGACGAGCTTGGTAAGTTCGCCGATCAGGACATCAATGGTATCGCTGGGAAGAAGCCGGACGTTGAGGGTGGCGCGCGCTTCGGAGGGGATCACGTTGGAACGGACGCCGGCTTTGAGCTCTGTGGGAGCAATGGTGTCGCGAAGCATGGAGTTCCACAGCGGGTTAGCGTCGGAGATGACGCGCTGGGCATGCTCGCCACGATCGGGAGTGTCGAGGGCGCGAATCCATTTGGCGCTTTCGTCGTCTTCGAGGCTGGCGATTTGTTCGAAATACCGGCGGACGATGGTGGTGAAGTGAACCGGGGCGGAGTAGCCGCCGATTTTGGAGATGGCGGTGGCCAGATGCACGACGGCGTTGTCCTTGGTGGGGATGGAAGCGTGGCCGGAAGGACCGCGGGCGATGACGGTTACGTTGACGGGAACTTTTTCGCTGGCCTGAATGCCGACGTATTGCACTTTGCCGTTTTTCAGAACGACGCGGCCGCCTTCGTTGAGGGCAAAGCCGGCGGCAAATTTGTTCCAGTACTTGGCGATGAGAATCTTGATGCTGGCGTCGCCGCCTTGCTCTTCGTCGTCGGTCGCGAGAAAAATGATGTCGCGTTCGACGCGGGAATTGGAACGCTTAAGAGCGATAAACGCGGCGAGATTGGCGCAGAGCATGGCTTTATCGTCAATCGAGCCGCGGCCGTAAAGATAGCCGTCTTTGATGACGGCGCCGAAGGGGTCGACCGTCCATTTGGACTTATCCACACCGACGACATCGAGATGGGCGACGAGGAGAACGGCACGAGCAGGATCGGGAAGTGCCGCGCTGCGGATGCGCGCTACAAGAGCGCTGCGGCCGGGAGCGAGTTCGAGAAGTTCGGGAGTGACGCCTTCCTTCGTGAGAATGGCGGCCACGTATTTGGCGGCGGCTTCTTCGTTGCCGGGCGGATTGGTGGTATCAACGCGAATGAGGTCGGCGAGCCAGCCTTGTGCTTCTTTCGCAAGAGCGGCGGTGTCCACGCCGGGAGGATGGTTTTGCGCGAGGGAAACGCCGGGAGGAGCAGCCGAAGGGACCTGCGCGAACAGGGGAGCCAGCGGGGCGAGGAAAAGCGCTGCCGCGAGTGAAGATACGTGCAGGTAGCGAGTCCGATTCACGAAAGAAATCCTCCGTCGAGATGCGGTCCGAACTGAAAAAGACCGAGCAAACGTTTTGTAGTTATCGCGCTTCATACTAACATGCAGATGGTGGGGGACCGGCGGCGGGCTGGCCGGCGAGTAACGTAATTCCAACGATGCACGCAGATTTGCGGAGCAGGCGACGGGAACTACCGGACAGTTTTGGCGGAAAACACGGTAAATGGGAAGCAAGGGGCGGAATATGAAGAGGATTGTTTCTCTCACTTTGGCGGGATTGCTGGCAGGAGTGCTGGTCGAGCCGATGGGCGAGCGGATCGCCGAAGCGCAGGTCCCCGCCGGGCAGCAGGGCGGCGCTCCGCCGGCGCAACAGCCTCCCTCGCAGAATCCGACGCAGGCGAAACCGCAAGCGCCACAGTCAGGCGTGAGTATCGCGGTGGAAGTGCCGGTGGTGACGATTGACGTGGTAGCGACGACGCAAAGAGGCGACATCCTGACGAACCTGAAGAAGGAGAATTTCAAGGTTACGGATGACGGCGTAGTGCAGACGATCACCAACTTTGGTCCAACGGATGCGCCGATCACGATGGTGCTGCTGCTGGAGTTCAGCGCGCGGGGCTACGGAGGGTATTTCGCGTACCTGGGAAAGTACTGGTCGCAGGCACTTTTTCCGCAGTTGCAGCAGAAGGATTGGATTGCGCTGGAAACGTTTGACATGAAAACGCGGCTGGAAGTGGACTTCACGCAGAACAAAATGGAAGTGATGCAGGCGATTCAGCGGCTGTACTTTCCGGGATTCAGCGAATCGAATGTGTTCGATGCGCTGCTGGACACAGTGGATCAAATGAAAGATGTGCGCGGAAAGAAATCCATCGTGTTGCTGGCGAGCGGAGTGGATACATTTTCCAAACATAATCTGGATCAGACGATCAAGGCGCTCCGACAGACGGACGTGACCATTTTCTGCATCGGACTGGGACAGGCGTATCAGAACTGGGCGGATCCAGCGGGGCAGCGGTCCATGATGCAGCTGAATTACCTCCAAGCGCAGAACCAGTTGAAGACGTTTGCGCGAGAAACGGGCGGCCAATCGTGGTTTCCGCAGTTTGATGGCGAGATGCCGGGAGTGTTTCAGGATGTGGCAGCGTTTTTGCGGCACCAATACAGCTTGTCGTATACGCCGACGAATGCGGCAAGAGATGGGAAGTTCCACAAGGTGAAGGTGGAGTTGGTGAATCCGGATGGGACGCCGCTGGTGATCACGGATCAAAAGGGCAAGAAGCAGAAGACGCAGGTGTATGCGCGAGAGGGCTATGAGCCGCAGCCAGTAGCGAGCGGCGGGGGAAATTAAGAGAGGCCAACGGCTTAGGAGCTAAGTGACGGACAGAAAAAACTCAGACAGGGCGGTCATCCTCGGAAGGATGACCCTACAGGTTAGTAGCCGCGGGTCAGGTCGACCTGGTTGAAGAGCGGGCGACCGTCAAACCAACGTTCCAGTAAATCTGAAAGAAGAGCAGTTTGGCGAAGCCAGAGACGATCGCTGACGGCACTGGTGTGCGGCGTGATGAAGAGATTGGGAGCGCGCCAGAGCGGGCTATCGGCAGGGAGCGGCTCGGGAGTGGTGACGTCGAGGACGGCGCCGCCGAGATGACCGGTCTCGAGAGCATTCTGCAAAGCGGATTGATCGAGAAGTGAGCCGCGCGCGACGTTGATGAGGCGGGCGCCGGGTTTCATCCGCGCGATTTGGCGGGCGCCAATCAGCTGGTGCGTCGCAGAGGTTTCCGGCGCGGCGATGACGATGTAGTCGGCGTGCGGCAGAACTTCTTCGAGGTGCGAGGCAGGAATCACTTTTTCGGCGTGCGGGCTGGTGGATTGGCCGGAGCGGTTGACGCCCCAGATGCGCATGTCGAAGGCGTGGGCGCGTTTGGCGAGTTCGCGGCCGATAGAGCCAAAGCCGACGATGAGGAGGATCTGGCCGCTGAGTTCGGTGAGGCGCTGCGGCTGATCCCAAATGTCCTGCTGGCCCCAATGCGCGCGGTCCTGGTGACGAATGGAATCCGGAAAATTGCGGGCAAGAGCGATGAGCAGGCCCATAGTGTGTTCTGCCATGGGCGGAGAAAAAATGCCGCTCGGGTTGGTGACGAGAATGCCGGAATCGCGAAGCTCGGGATACGTGAGTTGGGCGACACCGGCGGCGGTCGAGTGAATCCACTTCAATTTCTTGGCGTGTGGCAGTTGGTCGGCGCGCAGCGAATAGCCGACGAAAATATCGGTGTCAGGAAGCTCGGCGGGAAGTTCGTCGTAATCGGGAAGATGCACGACGTTCATGGCGGGCCAGCGTTCACGAAGGGTTTGCGAGATCACCGGCTGCGGGCGCCAGAAGGTGAATTGATGCCAGACGCAGATGACGAGTTTGGTTTCTGCGGGCTTGGTGCGCACGAGTCCGCGTTCGGGAGTGAGATTCATTCGCTGGGGCCGCGATGTTTCCAGTAGAGAAAGAGGCCGAGAAGAAGACCAAGGCCGCCGGTGCCGAGAATGAAGGGACGCGCAATTGGAAGCGCGAACCAAGCGATCACCACGAGGCCAGCAGAAACTACGGCGCCCACTTTGGTGCCGGGAACGTTGATCGTGCCGAAGCCGCCGCTGGGACGGCGCGCGCCTTGCGGCCGGCGAGGATCTTCGTTGTAGGTGAGCATGGCGTTGGTCTCAGTCATCTTATAACGCGTTGTAGCGTGTTGGTGAGGCGCAGATGACTAAGAATTTTTGCCACTCGCCACGGTGGAGCGCAAGTCGCGGCCAGACATGTCGTGGGGCTGCGGTTGGCCGAGAGCGGCGAGCATGGTGGGTGCGATGTCGCGGAGCGAGCCGCCGGAGTTGAGTTTTACGCGATCGTCGTCGCTGACAAGAATGAGCGGAACCGGATTGGTGGTGTGGTAGGTGTGCGGGCCGTGCGTAACCGGATCGACCATGGTTTCGGCGTTGCCGTGGTCGGCGGTGATGAGCCAAACGCCGCCCCGGGATTTGAGCGTTTGGTAGATGCGCGCGAGGCCGGCGTCGATAGTTTCGACGGCTTTGATGGCGGCTTCCAGCTTGCCGGAGTGGCCGACCATGTCGGCGTTGGCGTAGTTCATGATGATGGCGTCAAATTCGCCCTTTTCGATGGCGTTGACGACGGTATCGGTGATGCCAGCGGCCGACATTTCGGGCTGGAGGTCGTAGGTGGCGACTTTGGGCGAGGGAACGAGAATGCGCTCTTCGCCGGCAAAGGGTTTTTCGATGCCGCCATTAAAGAAATAGGTGACGTGCGCGTATTTCTCGGTTTCGGCGCAACGCAGATTTTTGTACTGCAAGTCGGCGAAGACTTGCGCGAGAATGTGCTCGAGTTTTTCGGCAGCGATGACGTATTGCAGCCAGGGCCACTTTTTGTCGTACTGGGTCATCGCAACGTAGAAGAGATTCTTGGGGCGCTTTGAATCGGCAAAGCCGGGGAATTCTGGTTCCATGAGGGCGCGAGTCATCTGGCGGGCGCGGTCGGCGCGGAAGTTGTAGAAGATGATGGCGTCGTCTTCGTGGATTTTCGTGACGGGCTGCGCGGAAGAACCCTCGCCTTCGGTGATGACGATGGGCTTGACGAATTCGTCGCTGACGCCCTGTTCGTAGCTCTTTTCGATGGCGGCGATGGGATCGTTCGAATGTGTTTCGGCTTCGCCGTGGGCGACGGCGTTGTAGGCGAGTTGGATGCGCTCCCAGCGATTGTCGCGGTCCATGGCGTAATAGCGGCCAACGACGGTGGCGATTTTACCGACGCCGAGTTCGCGGAGTTTTTGCTGGAGTTTGCGGAGGTAGTCGCGGCCACTGTGGGGAGGAGTGTCGCGGCCGTCCATGAAGCAGTGGATGAAAACATTTTGAACTTTTTGCTGCTTGGCCATTTCGAGCAAAGCGAAGAGGTGCTCAATGTGCGAATGAACACCGCCGTCGCTGAGCAGGCCGAGAAAGTGGAGTTGGCGTTGCCGGCCACGCTCCATGGCTTGCTGAAAGAGTGGGACGTTTTGCAGTTGCTTGCTGGCGATGAGCTGGTCGATGCGCGTGATGTCCATGTGGACGATGCGGCCCGCGCCGAGATTGAGATGGCCGACTTCGCTGTTGCCCATTTGGCCTTCGGGGAGGCCCACGTAGGGACCGGAAGCTTGGATCAGCGTGTTGGGAAATTTGCGAAGCAGTTCGTCGTACGTAGGTTTGCGCGCCAGGGCGATGGCATTACCGGCGGATTCGGCGCGGTAGCCCCAGCCGTCGAGGACAGTCAGAACAATTGGCTTTGGTCGTTTGGCCATAGATCGTGAACGGTCATCTTCAAAAAGATGACCCTACGCGAGCTCCTTTAGATTTTGCAGAAGACGGTCGACTTCGTCGGCGGTGTTGTAGTGGACCAGGCCGATGCGGAGGAGGCCGCCGGTGGTTTCGACGCCGAGACGTTCGGTGAGGTTGAGGGCATAGTAGTTGCCGTCCCAGGTGAAGATGCCGCGATCACCCAGGTAGGCGGCAATCTCTTTGGGCGAGCGATTGGCAAGACGGACGGACGTCGTGGAGCAGCGTTCGCTAAAGCGATTGCGGTCGGTGATGCCGAAGATTTTTATGCCGGGAATGGATTGCAGGCCGTCGAGAAGGCGCGTGAAAATCGCCATTTCGTGCTGATGCGTGGCGCGGTAGGCGGCGAGAAGGGCAGAGCGGCGATCGCGTGGGGAAGGATCGTGGAGCTTGCCGAGCTCCGCCAGATAGTCTACGGCCGCGCCGATGCCAGCGATGAGTTCCTGGACTTGCGTGCCGGTTTCCCAGCGGTCGGGGAGCGTGTCGGGCGCGGGGCGGACTTTGTAGGGCTGGAAGCGGAGGAGCTGCTCGCGTTTGCCGTAGAGCGTGCCCATGTGCGGACCGAAAAATTTGTAGGGCGAGCAGACGAGGAAGTCGGTGTCGAGAGCGCGGACGTCAATAGGGCCGTGCGGAGCGTAGTGGACCGCGTCAATGAACATGAGCGCGCCGGCGGCGTGGGCCAGCTTGGTAATTTCTGCTACAGGATTGATGGTGCCGACGGCGTTGGAGGCGTAGCCGACAGCGACGAGCTTGGTTTTGCCGGGCGTGAGCTTTCGTTTGAGGTCTTCGAGATCGAGAGTGCAGTCGGCTTCGTGGATGTCCACCTGGCGGATGACGACACCCTTTTCTTCGAGGGCGCGCCAGGGGGCGACGTTGGCGTCGTGGTCGAGCGTGGTGACCACAATTTCATCGCCGGGTTTCAGTTCGCGGCCAATGGCGCGGGCCAAAGCGAAGGTGATGGTGGTCATGTTCTGGCCGAAGATGACTTCTTCCTTGTCGCAACGGAAAAAATCAGCCATAGCGGCACGGGCGGAGTCGATCATCTGATCGTTGCGGCGGCTGGTTTCGAAAGCGCCACAGGTGTTGGCGTTCGAATGCAAGAAGTAGTCCTGCACCGCGCTGATGACCTGGCGCGGGACCTGCGTGCCGGCGGGGCCATCGAGAAAGGCGGCCGGTTGACTGTTGACCTGGAGTTGCAGCGAGGGGAATTGAGCGCGGACCCAGGCGAGGTCGAGAGGCTTGGCTTCGGTGCCGTGCAAAGCGGGAGTACTCATGGACGGGTGATTGCTCCGGACGATAGTTTCTCACAGGCGAGGCGGATGGCGAAGCGAGCGCCAAATTGGAGGAGAATTTGCGGGCGCTCGGGAAAGTTGCTGGGCGAGATGGGACGTGTTGCGCCGGTGCGCGTGATAGCATCAGACCAGTAGTGATTCATGCCGAATTGACGCCGGCTAAAAATCAAAAAAGTGGCGGACTACGGTCAGCGAACCGCCGCACTTCGCGTCATGCTTTTCACAGGTGAACCATGGCGGATAGCTTTGCGCCGACAGAGCGCACGCGGGTGTTGCGCGAGCCACAACGCGGCGTGTATGACCGCGAGGAGATTTACGAAATCCTCGACGAGGGCATGGTCTGTCACGTGGGATTCTCCGTCGAGGGGCAGCCGCATGTGATACCGACGCTGTACGCACGCATCGGCGAGGCGATTTACTTTCATGGGTCGGCAGCGAGCCGGATGTTGCGTGGGTTGAGCGGAGGCGCGAGCGTTTGTCTGACGGTGACGCTGACGGATGGAATCGTGGTGGCGCGCTCGATTTTCAATCATTCGATGAATTATCGGTCCGTCGTAGTGCTGGGAAAAGCGACGATTGCGGATGAGCCAGAGGAAAAGTTGGAAGCGCTACGGGCATTCAGCGAGAAAATTCTGCCGGGGCGTTGGGAAGATGCGCGAAAACCGAACGCGCAGGAGCTAAAGGCGACGAGCATTCTGCGATTGCCGCTGACGGAGGTTTCCGCAAAAGTGCGCACGGGTCCGCCGATGGACGATACTCCGGATCTGCCACTGCCGATCTGGGCCGGAGTGATTCCACTACGCATGGTGGCGGATCCTCCGATTCGAGACGCGGGCTGCAGCCCGGAAATTCCGGCACCGGAGTATGTGCTTCGCTACCAACGGTGAGCGAGCCAGGTTAGGGCTGAACGGCGCGCAGGAAATCCGCAAGTAAGCCGTAGCCGGTGGCTTCCACACCGGGGTTGTGCTCGACGAACGACAGACCAAACACATCAAAATCGAAACGAAGCGCGGAACTGCTGCCTTCAAGATTCGCCAGAGGATCGGAGGCAAGCAGAAGTTCCGGGCCGACGTGCAGATCCACCCCGGTGCCGCGGCGCTCGGCGCGGCAGACCAGCTTGTAGCGCATGCCCGCGCCCCGCACGGAGCGAATTTTTTCTTCGCTGAGTTCGCGAATGCCAGTGCGTTGCACGCTTTCGAGTTTTACGTCCGCGCCCATCAAGACAATCGCCAGCGCCACTACTTTCACGGCGGAATCCCAACCGTCGAGATCGGCAGTCGGGTCGGTTTCGGCAATGCCCATGGCCTGGGCGCGCTTAACGGCTTCCTCGAGCGAGCGGCCTTTTTCGATTTCGGTCAGAACTACGTTGGTAGTGGAGTTGAGCACGCCGGTAAAGCCGCGAATCTCGATGGCGGGTAGGCCAAAGGGAAACATGGAAAAAACGGGAACGCCATCCATGACCGTGGATTCGAAGAGGAATTGCTTTTTGGCTTCTTTGGCAAGCGCGCTGAGCTCGTGATAGGCGTGAACGATGGGGCCCTTGTTGGCGGTGATGGCGTGAGCGCCGGATTCCAGGCCGGCTTTCAGGTGATCGATGGCAGGCTGGCCGGTTTCGACGTTGAGCGAGCTGGCCTCAAACAAGACGTCAGCCCGGGCTTTTTCCAGCCATTCGCGGATGTTGCGCGGAGCGGAGAGTACGGTCTGCGTGGGCAAAGCGTGACCGTGGAGGACGGCGAGCGGATTGAGACCGTCAGGATCGGCGATCCAGCCGATGCGGCGGCTAGCCACACCCGTGAGGCGCCAACGAATATCGTAGCGACGGCGGAGGTCCGTTTCCTTCGAAATGAGCAGCCGCAGCAAAGCGCGCGCGACATTGCCCATGCCGACGATGGCGAGATTGTAGGACGGCACGAGCAAAGCCTCCGCGGTGAATTAGAAGAAGAGCAGATTAGATGGTCGGACACAAAGACGCAACCGTACGGGACTCGTAAGCAACCGGTTACGTGGCGCAGCAAGGACACCGAGATGGGGCGCAGAGATTCCTTCGCAGCGCAGGATAAAGCTGCGCCCCGGCAAGAGCGACCGCGGTGGCTTAGTGCGTCGCGGCGCTGAGCTTCGCGGCAGCCTGGGAAATGAGCGCCGCTTCGTCTTCGAGGCAATGCGCCACAACCGTCACACCTTCGTCGGCCTGCTTCCACTGTTTTTGCTCGATGGATTCGCGAACCGCAGGCATGGTTTTCGCCGCATAGCCGGTGTAAAAGCCCGGCGCGTAGAGTTGATGCCGGTACCAGGGGCGGCCCGGAAGGCCCTGTTGCGTGATGAATTTGCGTTCACTTTCCATGAGCAGGTTGTTGACGTCCGCCAAGGAAGCGGAAGCGAGCGCCGCTCCGCCGTTGGCGTTGGCATGTTCCACGGCCCTTTTGTATTCCCCTGCGGCGCGGGTGACCGCATCCGCGGCGTTTTCCAGAGGAGCGAAGTTTTGATAAGGCGGCACGTCTTCCTTTTTGGGCGGAACGTAAGTCTTGTGCGGATCCGCCGTGGCGGTGAATACGCCTTCATCAATCTCACGATTGCGTTCGCGGATTTCGTCCTGCATGTGCTTGGAGAGGTCCTTCAATTCCTTGACGTAAGTCTGCATAGTGTCGGCGAAGTCGCTGAATTCGAACGGAAGCAGGTCAGCATCGGCCATGCGCATCATGGCGGTGCCACCGGCTTGCGCGAGGGCGCGGCCGTAAACGAAGGTCGTGTCGCTGAAATGCGTGTACCAGTAGAAGTCGTCGTAAATGGAGTGGTAGATGCCGCCCCCATCCTCGCCGCCGAAACCGATGTTCAGTGAAGCGACGCCGACGTGCTGCAAGAAGGGCGTGAAGTCCGAACCCGAACCGAGCGCGCCGAGATGCATGTCCGCGCGGCTGCGAATTTCCTGTTTTTTATCCGCGGGAGCACCTTCAATTTCGCGGAGTTGATCACGCTTCCAGGCGGTGAGTTTCGTTTCCGGGTCCTGGACGTCTTTCGCGACGTCGTTGACGAATTTTTCGAGAGTGTGTGAGCCGCCTAATTCGAAATAGCCGCGGCCGTTGCCATCGGAGTTGACGTACATGACGGCGTGTTTGTCGAGTTCGTCGGCGTGCGTCTCGACCCATTCGGTTGAGCCGAGCAAGCCGGGCTCTTCACCGTCCCAAGCGCAATAGATGATGGTGCGCTTGGGCTTCCAGCCTTGCTTGACCAATTCGCCGAGCGCGCGCGCTTCTTCCATCATCGCGGATTGGCCGGAAATAGGATCTTCGGCGCCGTTCACCCAGCCATCGTGGTGATTGCCGCGAATGACCCACTGGTCGGGATAAGTGGAGCCGGGAATTTTGGCAATGACGTCGTAGAGCGGCTGCAGCGGCATCCAGTCGGACTTCACTTTCAAGTGCACGATCCCCGGCCCGGGACCGATGTGATAGCTGATGCCAAGAGCGCCGCGCCACTGCGGAGGCGCCATGGGCCCTTTCATCGCCTCGAGCAGCGGCTGCGCGTCGCCCCAGGAAATCGGAAGCACCGGAATTTTGGTGATGGTCTGCGCATCTTTCAGGTCGAGCCGCTTGGCGTCTTTGGTGGCGCCGACGCCGGGGGTCAGCGGATCGCCCGAGTACAGCGGCATATCCGCAACGCTGCCACGCTGCACGCCATCGCGCGGGCGATAGGGACCAGAGGGGAAGGTGTCGCCCTGATAGGGACCGTCTTCATGAGGATCGGAAAAGATAAGACAGCCGACGGCGCCGTGTTCGGCAGCGACCTTGGGCTTGATGCCGCGCCAGGAGCCGTAATAGCGGGCGATCACGATAGCGCCCTTGACGGAGACGCCCATACGCTCGAGACGTTCGTAGTCGTCAGGCACGCCGAAGTTCACGTAAACGAGCGGGCCTTTCACGTCGCCATCAATCGAGTAGGCGTTGTAGGTGGGAAGCTGTTCGGCGGTCTGGCCGGAGGTGGGATCTTCTTTGACGGGAGGCTCTTGCAGTTTGGCGGTGAACTTCACGTGGCCAGCTTCATCGAGCAGTTCGACGGCGCGCTCTTTGGGGCGCGGGAAGAGCACGTCGAACGACTCGATTTGGGCGTCGAGACCGAATTCCTTGAAGCGATCGCGAATCCATTCCGCGTTGGACTTGTCGTACGGCGAGCCCACGTGGTGTGGATGCGCGGCGAGATGCTCCATGTAGCCGCGGATTTTGTCCGGTTCGGGAATGGCGCGCATCTTTTCTTCCCACTGACGCTCAGTGCGGGACGAATCGGCGGAATATCCTGCGAGCGGCTGATCGTCAGCGACCACCTGCGTTCCGGCCGGCACAAACAAAACGCCCGCAACGACAAACGAAGCAAGCAACCCTCTGCAATTCATTATTACCCCCTGTAAGCGGAGGTATTCTGCCTGAACTGCCGCATGATTGGAAACGTTTGTTGCGGGTCAGCCGCGGCTGCCGGTGCGCAGAAGAATGTCCAAATCGTCAGGATGAATGGCGCAGAGGAGAGCTTCTTCGCGGTCGATGAGGCCTTTGCCGATGAGCTGCACCAGGGACTCCTCCAGAGCGAAGGAGCCCTTCTTCTTGGTCATGGTGATTTCCTGGTGCAGGTGCTGCAGCGCATTGCGACGAATGTGCTGGCGCGCGCCATAGCCGATCATCAGAAGTTCGGCGGCGGGAAAGCGCTCGCCAGTTTTGCTGGGGAGCAGAATTTGCGTGAGGACAGCGGAAATGGCCATCGCCAGTTCCTGGCGAATGGTGTTCTGCCGCTCGTCGGCGAAGGAGTCGGAGATGCGCGAGATGGTCGTGGCCACATCAATGGTGTGGAGAGTCGACAGCACCAAGTGGCCGGTTTCCGCCGCGGACACCGCGATGCGCATGGTTTCGGCGTCACGCATTTCTCCGACGACCAAAACATCGGGAGCTTGCCGCAAAGCCGCGCGGAGAGCGGTCGGAAAATCCTTGGCATCGGTACCGATCTCTACTTGTTCAACCACGCTGCGGATGTGGGTGTGCTCATACTCGATGGGATCTTCGATGGTTACGATATGGCGAGATTCGCGGCGGTTGATGTCGTCAATCAGGGCGGCCAAAGTGGTGGATTTTCCGGATCCGGCCGGACCGCCGATCAGCACTAGGCCGCGCGGCAAGTGCGCGAGCATTTCGACCGACGGAGGCAAATTGAGCTCGCGAAGACTGGGAACGCGTTGCGGCAAAGCACGGATCGCAGCGGCGGCGCGGCCGCGTTCGCGATGCAGATTGATGCGGAAGCGGCCGAGTCCGGCGATACGGTAGGAAGAGTCGGCAATTTGCGATTGGCGGTAGCGCCCTAAAGCGTGCGAGGTCAAAGCGGGCAGAACGGCGGCCTCAATGTCCGGGCCGTCCAGAGCCGCTTCGCCAATCTTCTGCACGAAGCCTTTGGTGCGAATGCAGGCAGGCGCCCCCGCGACCAGCAGCAGATCACTACCGGCGCGAGAGATGAGCGTCTTGAGCCATGAGTCGAGCTGGGCGGTGCTGGCGAGTTCGGCGTCTTCGGATTCCAGGCGATTTAGCTCGTTGACCGGTGGGTTGAGCTCGGGAGATTCGTTCATGGGAACCTCGGCCCCAGCGCGCAAGGTGTCTACATCCTGACCGGGCACTTTCCTTCCGTCAAGACAAAGAGCTCGGTAAGAAAAACAAGGAGGCAAAACCGGACTGGTTTTGCCTCGGGCCTACTTCCGTTGTGATGCGCGCGCGTTGGTTTGTGATTCTTACTGCTGCGTGCCCAGGTTCTTCTCCGCGGTGACCGGTGTGAGGGTGCCGAACAATCCGTTGGTCTCGTTGTTCGGGCCGGCGGTGAAAAAGAGCGTGGTCGCAGGGCCGCCGCTGGCGTCATTGCCAAAGCGCAGCGCCCACAAACCGTCAATCAGGATCGTGCTGCCATCGGCATTCAACAGATTGCCCAGGAAACGCCCAGTGACGGGGTCGAAGGCGGAGATGTTGTCTCCTCGAAAGTTGCCGATCAGTATGGTGTTACTGAATTGGCCGAAGTTTGGTGTGGCCCACACGACGCCCCACGGCGCATTGAACCACGGGCCGCGTTCGAGCCGCTGAATCACACGCCCGTGACTGTCAAACACCGTCACGAAGCCTTCACCAGGCAAGCCGGGCTGCACCGGGTCGTGCCGCTGCGCATCTTGTTTAGCATACGTCACGTAGACGTTAGGTCCAACGCCCTGCACGTTGAACGGCGCGTAGCCGAAGGGAACGAAGGGGTCCTCGAAGGCGCCGAAAGGAAAGCCCACCTGCTTGAACGCCGCGTTGAAAATGTCAATTCTACCGCTGCGGAAATTCGCCGCCAGGATAAATTCCTGGCCGTCCACCGCGAGAATTGTGGCGCCCTTGTAGACCGCACCGTTGGCGGCGTTGGGTACCTGGGAATGATCCACCAGAATCGTGGAAGCTGTTCCGCCGGCCCAACCCTGGATAGTCCCGTCTTCCGTCACGAAAAGGAAGGCGGCGGGTTTCCCGGTGGGCAGAAGAAAATCCGTGGCACTTCCATTGAACATGATTCCTGTGGGCGAACCGGGTGCCGGTTGGCTCGGTGCGTTAGGGACAGTGACGATACCGTTGCCGTTGATCGGAATGATGGCAGCGGTAAGGCTGGTGGTCCCGCTGATCGAGTAGAGTGTGGATACCCCGTTGGCGTTGTCAGACACCCACCAAGGACTGCCGCCTGGGCTAGCCACCAAACCCCAGGGATTCTGTAGATTAGGGTCGGTGACTGGCGCCTGGCCGGCGACGTTCGAGACCAGGTTTGTTTGCGTGTAATGTTGAGCTTTCGTTACAGCGGGAAGAACTGCGCTTGCAACTACGAGAACTACAGGCAACTTCCACCACCGTGACAGGTACCGCATGGCATCCTCCAGACCGAGTTTTTTGATCGCGAACACGCCCCCGGGGTCCGCGAATTACTGCTCGTCTGGCCGGGCAAAAGACAAATGGAAGCAACTTCGCTTCCAGCCGCGATTAATTTTCAACGGTGTGCGGGACGGTTGAGGAGACACGACTTAGGAAACATGGTGTAAAAACTGCATCGACAGGTGCAGCGCAACGTTCCGCAATCCTGTAGCAATGCTTGATCGGGATACCGAAGTCTGGAGACGACTATTCCGGAGACCGGGCGAGGTTGAGAAAAAATTGACTTCGCGCGTGAGCCCGGAACTAGGAGTTAAATCTTAGGCTCTGCGCAGTGTGAGCAGCGTGATTTCCGGTGGTACGCCGAGCCGCACCGGTGCGCCGACCGTACCCAAGCCGCGGTTTACGTAGATCGAGGCCAGCGGCTTGTTCTCGAACAGCGCGCCATGGCTGCTGGTGAAGGGCAAGCCCGAGGAAGCGCGATCGTTGGGAGCCGGAGCAAACATCGGCCGGTGGTAAAGTCCGGCAACGTAATCGGTGATGAATCGGGCTGGACTCAAACGATGGTCCAGGATCTCGACTTGAATCTGTCCGCCATGCGTGTGGCCGGCGAGCGTCAACTCGATACCAAGCTCCGCAGCACGGTTAAACGCATTGGGATTGTGCGACAGCAGGACGTTCGGCATATCTCGGCGCACGAGCTGGTCGACTCGCGGCAGCATCTGGATTCTGCGGCCGCTGGGCGTCCGCTCCCGCTGGTAATCCACGCCGATCAAATTGAACTGCGCGCCGTTGAACTCGATTTGCGCGTTTTCCTGGCGCAGCAGTTTCATCCCCGCATCGGCAAAGAGGCACTGCGCGATATCTTCGGCTCGCGCATAGATTTCATGGTTTCCATTGCAGCCCCAGACCCCCAAAGGAGCCCGCAGTCGCTTTACCTCGTCAATGCATTCCGCGATGGGATCGCTCGCGCCGGTAATGAAATCGCCCGTAGCCAGCGCCAAGTCGGCATGCAGGTCGTTGGCCATCTCCACGGCGCGGCGCACCTGATTGCGGGGCATGTAGCTGCTCAAGTGAATGTCACTGATCTGGACAATCCTCATGCCCTCCAAGCCCGCAGGCAGATTGGGCAAGGGCACTTCCACACGGCGCACCTGATAGGCCAGCCGTTCTTCAGCAAAGCCGTACACCGCCGTCAAGAAGGGTCCTGCACCCGCGATGGCCGTCGCGGACCGGAAGAGGTAGCGGCGCGACGGATCGGCTACCAGCTCTGCAGCGGCAGGAACCGTTTCCGGCGTGTCATTTTTAGCCGGGAAAGCAGCGAGTTGCGCGCTGACCTCGCCGTTCTTAACCTTCCGGGCCGCTCGGAGCCACGCCCACAGCCGGTCGATGCCCCGCACCAGCTTCACCGCCAGGTACGCGAAAAGCGCACTGAAAAACCACAAACCCGCGAACACCGAGATCAGCGATCCGCGCGGAACCATGGACCCGCGGGTGACGCGGAAGCTTTCGCCGATGGCCACGATGCTCAAAAGCAGCAGAGCCACGTAAATCAAGCGGGAGGCCACCCGCAAAGCCTGACTTCCCCAGTTAGAGGTCATCCGCCAGATGGCCCGATACCAGAAGCGCTGCGAGAGGAACAGCAGCGTCAAAATGCCTAGCGCGATCGTGGCGCGCACCAAAATCCAACTCCAATTCACAGTGTTAATTTCCCCCAAGAAGACAAAACGCAAGTTTAACATGCCGTGCCGCCGCGGGCGGGCCAACAGAAAGGCGCGCGTTCCCGCAGAATGACCCGGTCGCAAGGTCAGGCGCCGGTGTGTCTATACAAGAAACACCTGAGGCGGCCATCCGTCAAAGGGAGTGCGCCGAGCCATCGTGGGATCTTTGGCCGGCTACAGGAGAGAAATCATGAAGCTACACAAGGCAATGGTGGCCCTGGGACTGGCCTTCGGGTTGGCGCTAGGGGTGGCCTGCGCGCAGGATGCGGCCAAGAAAGCGCCGCCCAAACCGGCGCCGAGTCCTTCTCAGGCAATTTTGGAACAGTGGAACGATATTGGCCGAAAGCTGATCGCTATCGCCGAGGACCTGCCCGAAGACAAGTACGACTACAAACCAAATCCCGATTCGCGAACGTTCGTGGCGCAGTTGCTGCACGCTTCGGGCTCGATGTACTACTTCACGGACATCGCCCAAGGCAAAAAGCCGCGCTATCCGGACGACCCCAAGCGCGAAGACCTGAAGCTTACCGGCAAAACGGAGATCGTCGCCTTCGTAAAGCAATGCGTCAAAGACGGCGCCGATGCGATCAAAACCCAAGGTGACAAAGGCATGAGCGGGACGATCAACGCCGGCGGCCCGCACCTCGATCGCCGATCCGACCTGGCCTACGGCTTAATCGAACACTCCGGCGAACACTACGGTCAGCTGGTCGTCTACTACCGCATCAACGGCATGGTGCCGCCGGAATCCCGGCCCAAGAAGTAAGCTCTGATCTAGGGCAAACGGCGGTACTTGGGGTGATTTCTAAGGGTACTGCGAAAGCAGTGCCCTCATCCTTTGCGCGCCAGCGAAAAACTACGAGCCAACCGCCCCAGCGGCCCCGTTTTCGAGCATGGCGCGGAGATGCGCAGGGTCATTTGTAGGCGGCAGGCAGGTCTTTCCCAGGCAAACCACAGCCAATGGCTTGTCTGTCGGAAGGTTAGACAAAGTTTCGCGCAATGCAGGAGGAAGATGCGTAGTCGGCGTTTCGGGAGATACTCGTATCACCGTCTTTCCGAAACGGTAGACGGCATTCGCAGTCTCCTCTAGTTCGAGAACCTTATCGTCTTCGTTGGGTCCGGCAACTACGACCTGCGTCGGCTTGGCGGCAAACAGTCTAGCTGCAAGTCCATACGTTGCGGCGAACATCCCGAATTGAGGCGCGACTTTAGCGAAGGCTTCGAGTCCTGCTTTGGCCCACGCGTAGTACTTTGCATCACCCGTATAGGCATGCATTCTTGTCAGCGCCATGATGGCTACAGAATTGGCACTCGGTGTAGGTGAATCCTGAAACGGCTTCCTACGAACCTCTAGGCCGCCCATCGCCGGTGCTTCCGAGGAGCGATCGAAAAATCCCCCACCGTCTGGATCTCCAAATTTCTCGATCGTCAGGTCCATGGTCCGCTGGGCTGCTAGAAAATATTTATTAGTCGTTCCGGCCTCATACACATCCAGCAGCGCCATGATGCCAAACACTTGGTCGTCCAACGCTCCCGGCAAGATCGGTCCGCCGACGCGGTGGCTAAAACCACGTTCTTCGGTCCAGGCTTCGTCAAGCATTCGGTCGATGGTCTTGAAGGCGAACGTGCAATACTGGGCACCGCAGTCCCATCCAAATGCACGCCACGCATCCAGATAAGCTGAGACAAACATGGCGTTCCAACTGACGTACATGGTCTTATCGATGAAAGGGGTCGGCCGGAGTTTCCGCGCCTCGATCATCTTTTCTTTTGCCGCCTTGATCGCCCATTTGACGTTCTGCTCATCAAGGCCTAGTTCTTGGGCAATTTCAGCACGACTGCGCGCGACCCACAGGACGTTTTTCGCAGGGTTGTGATGCATTTCCCCATGCGGCTCGACGTCATAGTGCAATTCAGCGATTCTGGCCTGTTCCTCAGACAGCACACGTCTAAGTTCAGTTAGCGTCCAAGTGAAGTAGTCGCCGTCATCGTCGAGCGAGTAGTCTGCATCCTGGCTGGCGTAGAAGCCGCCGCGGACATCGTCGGAAAGTTCATGGCTAACCCAGTCGAGGATTCCCTGCGCTGTGTCGCGCAGGAACGCATTACCGGTTATTTGCCATGCGTGCAAATAGTTCCGTAGCAGCTCCGAGTTGTCGTAGGACATCTTCTCGAAGTGCGGGACCAGCCAGCGCTCGTCCACCGAATAGCGGTGAAAGCCACCAGCCAGCTGGTCGTACACGCCGCCACGAGCCATCTTTTCCAGAGTCGTTTCGGCGATGGCCAGCAAGTGCTTTTCTTTCGTCTGCTGGTAGCGCTCGAGAACCAGTTCAATCGCCGACGCGTGCGGAAATTTGGGCGCATGTCCGAAGCCGCCGTTATTGATATCGAATTGCTGCGTGATAGAGCGAATCTGCTCATCCACCACGCTCAAATCGAATTCCCCGCGCGCGCCGGCGAACATCTCCGCCTGCGCTACGGCATCTGCCAACGAGTTCGCGGCGCGTTCCAATTCTCCGCGCTTGTTCCGGTAAGACTCTGCAACCGCCGCCAAAATGCGCTTGAACCCCGGCCGACCCATGGCGTCTTCCGGGGGAAAATACGTTCCACCGAAAAATGGCTTGCCATCCGGCATCAGGAAACCCGTCAGCGGCCAGCCCCCTTGCCCCGAAATCGCGCTGATCGCTGCCTGATAGCGCGCATCGACGTCGGGCCGCTCGTCGCGGTCCACTTTCACCGCGACAAAATTTTCGTTGATGAGCCGCGCGATCTCCGCGTTTTCGTAGCTCTCGCGGTCAATCACATGGCACCAGTGGCACCAGACCGCGCCAATGTCCAGCAGGATCGGCTTGTCTTCGCTTTTTGCGTGCGCAAACACCGCATCGCCCCATTCATGCCAATCAATCGGCTGGTGCGCCGCGGAACGCAAATATGGGCTCGCAGAGTCTTTCAAGCGGTTTTCGGGATGCGCTGACAAAAGACTTCCTTTCGGCGGGCGGAGCGCGCGGGGAACCGAGCCTTCAAGAGCAAGTCACTGCACGGCGTTGCCGGATCCGGTGTCACGTGGGTCCAATGGTTTGCGTCCGGCAAAGCCCTCATCCTGCCGGTGGTAAAAACGGATGCGATCCTCGCCCAGCTTCCAGCAAAGATACACGTCCTCGTTATCGATCACCGCGGGAAAATCGAGCAGGCCAATGTCGAGATCCTTGATCAGGCAACCCGTCTGCAAAATCCGATTCAGAGCCGTCTTCAACGACTCCGCCAGTTGCCGGTGTTCCACCCGCAGCGCCGCGAGCTTCTCATACGGCACGACGACGCCGCCCATCATCATGATGCGCGCTGAAACCGAGGTGAGATCCTGTTCCAAGCCGGAAAGCTTCTTGCGGCATTCCATCGCTTCGACGAGGAACGGCTCAAGTTCACGCCGCGCGCGCTCTGCTTCGGTCAACGTGAACATTCGCGGCTCGGGTTCGGGCGAGTCGTCCCGTTCCTCTTCGTCGTCTTCGTCTGGCATCATTTGTCCGTTTCTGATGACTGATCGCGGGGCCTGTGATTCGATGCTAACGTAAAGTTTTGGGCCGGTCGAGCGCGGCCTCGCGCCGTCAGGTTCCGACAACCGCCTCCGCCGCTGCCGTTTCGCGAATATCCATTTTGCGAATCAACCCATCCTCGACCGCATATACGTGTTGCACGGTCCGATCCGTCAAAACATGCCCGGCCAAATTCTGGATTACCTGGCGTACCGTCACGACCTGCAGGCCCGACTCATCTGCTTCAATGCGGACAGGCTCGACGTGCGGATCGACAACTTTCCACTGCCGCTCCCAGTATTCGCGGACGGCTTGCCGCCCGTGAACGCGTCCCCCCTCCATGCCATTGGGCCAATCCACATTGGGGTGCATGCGCTGCAAGACAGCGTCAATATCTCGCGCATTAAAGGCTTTGTAGACCGTGTGAATGAGCTCTTCTGTGGGGGTCATTCTTTTACCAGGCTGGCTTTTAACCACCGATGAATACCATCGTACGAGATGGCGGCACGAAGTTTGGCTCGTTGATGCGGTGTCCCGCTTCTTTCTCATTTACGATCGATTCAATGTAGGTGATCAGATCTTCGTCCGATGCACCGTCGCGCAGGAGTGCCCGCAGGTCATGGTCGTCTTTGCTGAACAAGCAGGTGCGCAGCTTGCCGTCCGCGGTCAGCCGGATGCGCGAGCAATGCCGGCAGAAAGGCTGCGTTACCGGCGCGACCAGGCCAATCTCGCCCGCTGCGCCGTCCGCGAAGCGATACCGGCGTGCGGTTTCGCTGCGCTCATGGGGGATTTGCACCAGCGGCCACCGCGCGTGAATGCGCCGGTGTACTTCTGCCGCCGGTACGACCAACTCCCGCGTCCAGTGCCGGTCCGCGTCGAGCGGCATAAATTCGATAAAACGCATGATGACGCCGCGCTCCCGCGCAAATTCTGCGAAGGCCTCCACTTCATCATCGTTTAAACCGCGGACCAGAACGGCATTCACTTTGGCGGGTGCCAACTGTGATTTCTGCGCTGCATCGATTCCGCGCATAACCGTCGCAAACGATTTGGTGCGGGTAATGCGTTCGAACTTGTCCGGATCCAACGAATCGAGGCTGATGTTGATGCGCTTCAGGCCGGCTTGGATGAGCCGCTCGCAGCGTTCCGCGAGCAAATGGCCGTTGGTGGTCATGGAAAGGTCGGGAAAGCCGAGGGCATGCAGCCGTGCGATATAGTCTTCCACGCCGGCGCGGACCAGCGGCTCGCCGCCGGTGATGCGCACTTTGCGAATGCCGAGCCGCGCGAAAATCGCGCCCAGCCGTTCCAATTCGTTCCACGAGAGAATCTCGTCGTGCTCGCGGTAATTTTCCGGATCAGCGGAACGGCAGTACACACAACGAAAATTGCAGCGGTCGGTTACGGAAATCCGCAGGTCCGTGATCTGCCTTCCGAATTTGTCGTGCAATACCATTTCGCGTTTTGTCTGGGAACAGCAATCTTCCGGAGGCGTTTCTTCAATGCTGCGTCCAGAACAACGCCTCGTTAAATAAAAACGCCCGCTCCAACACTCGGATGCGGGCACGCAACGGAAATGTACATTTTTCCGTCGCTAGCTCCTTTCCAAGTGTGGGAGGCCCGGGCGTTTCCACCCGAACCCTCAGCTCCGCCCGTCTCTTCACTTTCGTTGGAGCATCGCCTCTGCGCCTTAGGCTGTCTCTCCGGTAGGCCGCAGGGGTCGGAGTTTTCGTCTTTAGTTTACGCTGCAAAGCAAAGCCGGTGCAATGCAGGCAACTGTTGCGCGGCCGCTGAGCCGGTTCGTGCGAGTGTGGTACAGTTTTCCGACACCATGCAGATCTTCGTTCTCGGAGCCGGCGCCACCGGTTCCCTCCTCGCCGAACTGCTCCGACGCCAGGGACACAATGTGTGGTGTGGCGATCGTGATCCCGTTCGCGCGCGTCACTTTCTCGGCGACAGAAGCACTATCGCCGTCACTCCGGTCAATGCGCGCAACCTGCGGGGCATCGTGCACGCCGCGCGGGACTGCCAGCTGATCGTCAATGCCTCCGCCTCCGTGTTTAACCAGATCGTGATGCGCGCGGCGTTGCGTCTGCGGGCGCATTATCTGGACCTCAGTTCGCACCTGACCCGCAATCCTTTTAAAGCCGAGCAGTTGGCCTTCGCGAAGAGATTTGCGGAAAAAAAACGCGTGGCCGTCGTCAACGCCGGGGCCGCTCCGGGCCTCACCAATCTTCTGGTCCAGCGCGCCGCGGAAACCCTTGACGAAGTTCACGCCGTGCAGATTCGGTTGTACGAAAGCTCCGAGAGCGATGATCCAATCTCGCAGTGGTCGCCGGAAGTTTCTTTCGACGAGGCCATTTCCAGTCCCCGCGTTTATCGCCACGGGAAATTTCGCCTGCTCAAGCGCTTCGCTGAACTGGAGAAATTCCGCTTTCCCGAGCCCATCGGCGTGGCCAACGTCGTTCTCGCCGCCCAAGACGAAGTCGCCACGCTGCCCTACTTCATCCCGATGCACAACATGGATGTCAAGATTGGCGGCAACGAATTCGACCGGCTCCGGCGCTGGTACAAGCAGGGTAAACTCAGCAAATCGCGCGGCATTGTCAAAACGCGCTTCCCCAAGACATCCTCGCCGCGGATGATCGCCAAACTCATTCGAAAGGGCATTCTGCAGAACGCGCGGTTCGCCGCCGCCGTTTTGGTGCGCGGCAAGAAACGCGGGCCCAAAGAAGACGAAGAGGTGCTGATCCGCACCGACGTGCTCTTTCCCACGCTGTATCAGATTCGCCAGCAGGGGCTGTACACCACACCTGTGGCATACGCGACGGCGCACGTCGCTGCACTCTTCGTCAAAAACTTACCCTCGGAACAACCGGGAGTCTTTGCGCCGGAGCAATTGCCCCGGCCGGTCCGCCGCGAGATTATTTCCGGAATTCGCGCGCACAATGTGAGGATCACGCACAAGACGTCTTTAATAGCTGCGGACCCCTTGGCAGAGGCCGAATTCTGATCAGCCTTTATTTTCGAAGCTGCCGCGACGGACCGGGCACGGCCCGAATGCTATGGTCGGGCCTCGAACACCAGGTTGAAAGGCGTTTGCGTGGCACGCCGGAAACGCGTAAAGCCGCCGCTCTGGACTACTTCCCGCAAACGCTTTTCTCCGGCTTGCGCGCCCAGCGCCAAGCCGACCTCCTGGGACAGCGAAGCGGGAGTACAAAGCAACGTCGAGGCGCCGTAAAACGCGCGGCCTATCGGATTTAGATTGTCTTCCAGCTTGTCGCCCGCAAAGGGCTCAACGATCATCCACGTCCCATCCTTCTTCAGCCGGCCGTGCACGTGAGCGGAAGCGCCCGCTGGATCGCCCATATCATGCAAGCAGTCAAAGAAAGTCACAAAATCGTAGTCTTTGCCGGGGAAAGACTTGGCACTGGCCACTTCAAACTTGATCTGGTCGCTCACGCCCGCTTCCTTGGCGCGCTGTTTGGCGGTCTCAACCGACTTGTCGTGGTAATCGAACCCAAAGAACTCGCACTTGGGATAGGACTTCGCCATGAGGACCGTTGACGCCCCCAAACCGCAGCCTACATCCGCTACGCGTGCACCGCTCTTCAATTTCGCGTCAACGCCATCGAGCGCCGGAATCCACGAGGTGACCAGGTTCGCAGCGTATCCGGGACGAAAAAATCTTTCCGTGCCCACAAAAATGTCGCTGTGGTGCTCGTGCCATCCAAAACCCTGCCCACTGACGAATCTTTCCACCAATGCTTCTTCCGCTCTGGTGGCAGCCAGGGCGACCTGGAACGCTCCCGGCAGAAATACCGGGCTGTTTTCGTCGGCCATAGCAAAGGCCTGCTCCTCGGTCATGTGAAACTTGCCGGAGGCCGCATCGTAGCTTACGTAACCGCCAGCCGCTTGTGCGCTAAGCCATTCGCGAACGTAGCGTTCCTGCGTGCCGGTACGTTTCGCGAGTTCTCCGGGGGTCTGCGGACCTCCGGCGGCAAGCCCCTTATATAGGCCGAGCTTGTCGCCGATGCGGATCAGCGCCGAGTTAAATGTCGCACCGAAGTCGACAATCGCTTTTCCCAAGAATTCGTGCAGCTTATCCATATCAATTGCCATGACATCCTCCGTAAGGTGTTTGGCTGGACAGAGAGGGCCCTGAGGAATTGGCCAGGATTCTAAACCGATTGCAGAAGGCGAAGCAACGAGTTCAGCAGCACCGATTCGGCTGGGAATAGCGCCGGGTGGTTTGCTCGACGTAAAACTCCCGCGCGTTCAAAACGCGGCCTGTTCCCGAATTCCTGGCGTTCGAACGCAAGTACCTTTCATAAGCGGCATCGCCACACCACTCGCGCAACCGACTCCAGAAGCGCTGTGCCGCGCGTGCCGCCCATCCCGCCGCTTCTTGTAAGACGCGCATCAATCGTCTCCGTGAGCGACGCCGGGTGAGAATCCCTCGGTCCACCGTGTCGCCATATACGGCGTCTCGTGCAATGCCACTTCCGGTTGCCCGCGCAAAATCGAGTACCACTGCATCAGCGCTTCCAGCAGCAGAAGTAAAATCATGCCCGCCAGCACCACCGTGACCGCCGCATCCAGTCGCTGGTTGAAAATCAGCCTCTGCGTCTCGCCAATTTTTGCCGCGGGAATTTGGCCTGCGGCAATCTGCGCGGCCAACTGATTGGCTTTCGAAAGAAAGCCCAAGTTCGGATTGGCGTCAAAAATCTTCTGATAGCTCGCGGTCATTGTCACGGCGATCAGCATGGCCATGGGCACCAGCGTCACCCAAATCCAACGCAGCCCCTTCATCTTCAGCAGAATCGTCGTGGCCACCACGAGCGCCACCGCCGCGAGCAATTGGTTCGCGATTCCAAAGAGCGGCCACAACGAATTGATACCACCGAGCGGATCCACTACGCCTTGATACAGGAAGTATCCCCAGGCGCCGACAATCAGCGCGCTCGCGATCACCATGCCGGGCATCCACGAACGCCGCCCCAACGGCTGCCAGATACGCCCGCCCAACTCCTGCACCATAAATCGCCCGACGCGCGTGCCGGCATCCAGCACGGTCAAAATGAAGAGGGCCTCGAACATAATCGCGAAGTGATACCAGATGCTCAGCAAGCGCTCGCCGCCAATCGTGTTCGAAAAGATCTGCGCCATACCTACGGCCAGTGACGGCGCACCACCCGCGCGGTTCAGCAGCGTCTGCTCGCCCATCGCATGCGCAAGACTCGTCATCGTTTGAGCGTCCAACCTATAACCCCACGAGCTGATTGTCGCGGCAGCTGCCTCCGGTGTTCCGCCTACAATTCCTGCCGGACTGTTAATCGCGAAATAGACGCCTGGCGGCATGGCGCACGCCGCTACCATAGCCATCACGCCGACGAACGACTCCAGCAGCATCGCGCCGTAGCCAATCATCCGCGATTGCCCTTCGCGCAGGATCATTTTTGGTGTCGTGCCCGACGAAATGAGCGAATGAAAGCCGCTGATCGCTCCGCAGGCGATGGTGATGAAACAGAACGGAAAAATCTTTCCCGCGAATACGGGCCCGCTGCCATCAATAAATTTGGTGAGCGGTGGCATCAGTACGTGCGGCCGGACCAACAAAATTCCGGCGGCGAGGCAGAGAATCGCACCCGTCTTGATGAAGGCGCTCAAATAATCCCGCGGCGCCAACAGTAGCCACACCGGCAGCACCGCCGCGGCAAATCCGTAGGCAATCACCACAAACGCCAAGGAAACGCCGCCAAAAGTAAACGCCTGCGCCCAACTCGGCGAAGCCGCCACCCATTGCCCGGCGACGACTGCCAGCAACACCAGCACGACGCCCGCGATGGACGCCTCTAAAACGCGCCCGGGCCGGATGAATCGGAGATACACGCCGAGGAGCAGAGCAATCGGGATTGTCATCGCCAAAGTGAAGGTTCCCCAGGGCGACGACTTCAACGCGTTCACCACGACCAACGCGACGACCGCCAGCAGGATCACCATGATGGCCAAGACCGCAAGTTGGGCAATCCATCCACCGCGCGCGCTTACTTCTTCTCTGGCCATTCCGCCCAGCGTTTTTCCGTCGCGGCGGATCGAACAGAACAAAATGACAAAATCCTGCACACATCCCGCTAGTGCTGCGCCCGCAATCAGCCAAAGCGTTCCCGGCAAGTATCCGAACTGCGCTGCGAGGGTCGGCCCGATCAGCGGTCCCGGTCCGGCGATAGCTGCGAAATGATGCCCGAACAGGACCCACTTATTTGTCGGCACAAAGTCCCGGCCATCCTCATGCCGCTCAGCCGGCGTCGCCCGCGTGTCATCCAGCGCAAACACTTTTGCTGCCAGAAAAGCTGAATAAAAACGATAAGCCACGAGATAGCAGCACACCGCAGCCACGACGAACCAGGTGGCGTTCAGCGGCTCGCCGCGGTGCAACGCGATCGCGCCCAGCGCGCTGGCTCCGGCCAGCGCGACAGCTATCCACGCCAGGAATTTCAACGCTTGTTTCATTTGCCTGCGTTCGTTCCGCCGCTGGCCCGGATAAACTGTGCCGTGTCTTGTTTCAATTTCGCCAAAGAGGGCAGGTGCGCGTAAACCATGTGCCCCGACTCGTAGTAAGCGCCGCTAATGTGGTCCCGCAGCGTCGGATCCAAGCCCAAGTGCTGCAGAGTGTAGTCCGCCGCGAAAAACGGCGTTGCCAGGTCGTAGTAGCCGCGGGCCACAAACACTCGCAGAAACGGATTCTGCGTCATCGCGCTGCGCAGCGTCTCGCCCACATCGATGTAACGATTTTCGTACGGTTTGTAGCTCCACGGCTCGACGCGCCCGGTAAGCACCTCGTACGGCAGATCGCTGTCAAATTTCAAATCGCCACGAACGTAGTCGTTCAGCGTGGCCGTATAGGGCCCAATGATCGCCGCGATACTGGGGTCGTACTCCGGCCGTTCGCCTGCGGCATCGAGATCGATTCCCGTGAAGCGCCCGTCAATCCGTCCCACCGTGCGCCGCTCGCTCCGCAACAATTCCTTCGTGAAACGGTCGATTTCGACGCGCATGTTGGTGCGCTCGATGTAATCCTCAGAGAGTCCGGTGAGCCGCGCCAGCTTTTTCACGGTCTCCGCGTGCTTTGCGCTGGATAGTGAATCGCCGGCGGCTAGCGCGAGCGTGTAATCTCCATTCGCAAACTCTTCCGATTCCTGCACCGCTTTTTTCAAGTCGCTTTGCAGATCCGCCGGCAGCCGCTTGTGATACCAAGCGATCGCCGTATAGCTCGGCAAAATCAAAATGTAGGGGAGGTCATTTCCACTATTGAAATCCGAAGTCTGGAAATTCAGCACCGTCGAAATCAGGATGATGCCATTTAGATACATTCCATAGCGCTGTTGTAAATATCCCGACAATCCGGCCGCCCGCGTCGTTCCGTAACTCTCTCCCGCCAGAAACTTCGGCGACGACCAGCGCTTGTTCCTGGTCGCATACAGCCGGATGAAATCGCCCACGGAGCGCACGTCTTCCTGCACGCCATGAAACTGGTTGGGCGTTTCTCCCGGCGCTGGCCGACTGTACCCAGTTGAGACCGGATCGATAAACACGATATCAGTTACATCGAGCAGCGAGGACTCATTGTCCACGAGCTTGTATGGCGGCGGCTGTAGCGCTCCAACATCGCCCATCTGCACGCGGCGCGGTCCAAATGCTCCCAAGTGTAGCCATACGGACGAAGATCCGGGCCCGCCATTGAACGTGAACATGATCGGCCGCTGCGAAACATCGCTCACGTCGTCTCGGGTGTAGGCGACATAAAAGATCGTTGCTTTCGCATCACCTTCTTCGGTCTTCATCACCAGCGTCCCGGCGGTGGCGGTGTATTTGATCTCTTGTCCGCCGATCCGCGCAGAATGTTTGGTCTGCACGACCTTGTCTTCCAACGCGGGCTTCTTCTCTTCTTTAGCCTTCTCAGACGCAGCCTTTTCGCCCGGCTTCTCCGCCGCCGGCGCTTGGCCGCTTTGCTGCGCAAACAGCGACGCACCAGCCAGCAGGATCGCCGCGCAACTCCATCCCCAGTCACGAATTCGCATGGGCCAGCGTTTCTCCTTTATTCACAAATGGTGCGCGACCTTTCGATTAGCCTGCGGCATCGTATTCGACCAACCTATCCCCGTCAATCCAGACACACCTCTGCCGACCGAACCCGGGACAGCAGCAGCCGCAGATTTCTCTTGTGCTCGCCGACTTGCGCTATAGAATGCTCCCACCTCTGCAACAAATGTTTCTAGGAGCATCCATGCGCTCAACCCGTTCATGCCTGGTTGTATTCTTCGCGGCCGCGCTGTTGCTTGTACCGCCAGCGATTCGCGCGCAGGCGCCGCCGCAATCCCAAGAGCTCCCCCATCCCAAAACGCTCGCCGAATTGCAAAAAGCCATGCAAGACGTCGTAAGCCGAGACAAACTTCCCGGCGCCGGCGTTGCGCTCGTTGCCAACGGTGAACTTCTTTGGTGCGGCGGCTTCGGCAAAGCGGATATCGCTGCGAATCGCGACGTCACGTGTGACACCGAGTTTCGCGTCGGGTCGGTCAGCAAGTCCTTCGTCGCGCTGGCCCTGCTCAAGCTTCAGGAGGACGGCAAGATCAATCTGGAGGCTCGTCTGCACGACGTCGCTCCTGAAATTCCGGTCGACAACCGCTGGGAAGCCAACAATCCCGTCCGTATCGTGAACCTGCTGGAACACACGGCTGGCTTTGATGACATGGAAGCCGCAGAAGTCTACAACCACAACGATCCGTACGATTACCCGCTGCTCGACGTTTTCAAGCGCTTCCGCGAGCCGGAGGACGTCCGTTGGCCGCCTAGCACGCGCATGTCTTACTCGAACCCCGGCTTTGGCATCGCCGGCTACCTCATCGAAAAAGTCTCCGGCATGCCCTACGACCAATATATCCACGATAATGTTCTTCTACCAATCGGCATCGCTACGGGGGACTTCCGTTTCACTTCTGCGAACAAGGCGTTGCTGGCCACCGGCTACAGCGATCCGCAGCACTCGACCGGCTGGCCCTACATTTATTTGCGGCCAGCCGGAGACATGAAAGCCTCGCCCGGCGAACTCGCCAAGCTGGTGCAATTTTTTCTGCGCCGCGGCAAAGCCGCCGACAACACCGCGATCGTGCGCCCCGAATCCATCGCCCGCATGGAAACCGTAGAAACGACGCTCGCAGCAAAGAATGGCTTGCGCCTGGGCTACGGACTCGCTAACTACAGCGAAGTCGCAGGCGGCGTCGTTACGCACGGCCACGACGGCGGCATTGACGGCTTCATCTCGACTTACCGCTACATGCCCGAGCAAAACTGGGGCTACGTCGTTCTTCTCAACAGCACACAATCCTACAAAGCGCTCCTCGACCTCAACGCCCTGGCCATCGATTTTCTCTCGAAAGACTTTCCCAAGCCGCAGCAACCCGCCGCTTCCGTCTCTGCCTCGGAACTGCAAAATGTGGCCGGCTTTTATACCAACCTCGCCCCGCGCTCGCAGGTCGTCGCATTTCTCGATGATTTCGGCGGCGTGCGCATCGGCGTGGCGAATGGACAACTGACTCGCTCCAGCCTCTTCGGCAAACCCGAACCGCTCATCCCTCTTGGCAAGAACTTCTTCCGCGGCGAAAAAGAACCGGAAGCCACCGCGGTTTTTATCCCTCTGCCCGATGGGAAGATGGCGTTTTCCAGCCAGGGAATCGACGGCTTTTCCTACGGCGAGCGCACCAGCATTGTCTGGACTTGGCTGCGCATTGTTGTGGTGGTCCTTTCGCTAATTCTGATGGCTAGCTGTTTGCTTTTCGGCCTGGTGTGGGTCCTGCGCAAACTGTTTGGAGGCCTCAAGGACGCGCAGCACTTGTCCGTGCGTGCGCTGCCACTGATCGCCACGGTTTGCTTCGTGGCGTTCTTTATCTGCTGCACGAAATTTGGCGGCCTCGATAGCGGCGTGCTCAATTTCTGGACGGCCGGCATTTTTCTACTGAGCATTCTCTTTCCGCTGCTCGCGCTTTTCTCGCTGGTGCTGGCCGTGCGCGCCCCGAAAACCGAGGTCGCGCCTAGCGTCCGCATTCACTCCTTGTTGGTAGCTTTGGCCTGTTGCGTTCTGGCCGGCTTCCTTATCTCCTGGCACCTCGTCGGTCTGCGCCTCTGGGCGGCGTATTGAGGGTACTAGCTGCTAACCTCCACGAATTCGTGCAGCAACGAAACCGGGACTGCTGGCGGTACCATCTAAGCTGTAGGCGTCTTGATGCTTCAAACCAAATCCGTATTTGTCCTGGCACTCATACCTACATTGTTAGCCGCGCAAAGCGCGCCCCAAACGCCGCCGATTCACGTAGCGACGCACCTCGTACAAATCGGCGTCATCGTGCGCGAGAACAACGGCCCCGTCCGCGACTTGGCAAAAGAAGACTTCGCCGTGTTCGATCGCGGCAAACCGCAGACCATCGCCGTCTTTACTGCGGAATCCGCCGCCGTCCGAGAGCCGACTATATCGCCGCCGCTGCCTGCCAACACCTTCTCTGACCTTCCGCAGGCCAATGCTGCCGGCGCTCGCAGCGTCACGATTGTCCTGCTGGATAATCTCAACACGCTTTCTGGCTCTGCTCCGCAGCCCTATGAAACCACCCCGTATTGGTTCGAAGACCATGCTCTGGCGAGCGCCAAACAACACCTTCTCGAATTCCTCAAGGACATGGGCACCAACGATCGTCTCGCCATCTATGGGCTGTCCGATTCCCTGCGCGTCCTCTGCGACTTTACTTGCGACCGGGCCCAACTCCTTTCCGTTGTGAGCAAATACGACACGAGGGCCAAGACGCAGCGAGAGACCGTCGAGGCAGGCCAGTTTCACCTACCCAATGTAGCCCCCGAATTCAATCAAGCTATTGATGCGGACGTCCAGCGATTAGCCGCGCTCAACAACGGCGCACGCGCCCAAGTAACACTGGATGCCCTGACCGCGATTGCGGACCATGTAGCGGGAATTCCCGGCCGCAAGAATCTGTTGTGGCTTACAGCCAACTTGCCGTTTTCGGGGCAGGCCGTCGCGCGCATCTTGGGACGCGGAGGTATCGCCGCCTATCCCCTGGATGCCCGCGGCCTTCTTCCTCGCAGCCCTTCCCTGTCTTTCGAGGTTGAGCCGATGGGGCTCAGTCAAGTTTCGAAGGCCCTCGGAATGAATAACAATCCCGCGCAAACCGACCAGCCCATTGGCATTGACGCTATGGAGAAAATGGCAGAAGACACCGGCGGCCGCGCCTTCGTGAACACCAACGATCTTACCGGTGCGATCCGCCACGCGGTCGAAGATTCTGCTGTTACTTACACGCTCGGCTTCTACATCGATTCTGCTGCCCTCGACGGGAAATTCCACGAATTGAAGGTTCAGGTCCGGCGAACTGGCCTGGAGCTTCGCTATCCCAAAGGCTATTTCGCCCTCAAGGATGAACCGGCCACCAAGGATGAGCGGCACAACACCTTTCTCGTCGCGATTAAAAGTCCACTCGACTCGGCAGCCATTTCGCTGGAGGTTAGAGTCGACCGCCCTGGCCAGCCAACGCCGAATGCTCTGGTCCTAACTGGATCGGTCGGCATCCACGATGTTCACTTCACTGAGGCCGGCAAACTACTCGTCGGTGCGTTGGACGTTACGGTCCTCGAACAAGACCAGACCGGTAAAATTCTGCACCAAACCGCGAATCGCCTCAATCTACGCTTCACCGAAGAAAAATATTCCGTCGTTCTGAAATCCGGTATCACCTTTCGCGAGTCCGTCCCGCCGCAAAACAGCGCAACCACACTGCGGGTGTTGGTGCAGGATCCGGCCACCGGCTCCATCGGCAGCGTGATCATCCCATTCTCCCAACTACAGTAGTGGTAGGTCGAAATGTGCACCCTGTCGAATCGCTGTACACGGGTAAATAGCTGGCTACGTCAAAGAGGTATACTCGCGCTGGTCGCTGCTAGCTGGAGGTCAACCATGAGAAATGAAATGCAGCCAATACGGGGCGCGACAGCCGTGTTGATGGTCGCTGGACTGCTTGCAGGAGCCTGTTTCACAGGGCTGGCCGCTGCCAAAGAGAAGAAGAAAGTTGCGCTTCCGGACTTTGTGCTCTGGGCGCGGAGCGTGGCCGTGGTGATCGATCCGGACGCCGGCACTCCAGTGAACGATCCGGGAGGCAATCTGACCGCGCAGGACGATGTAGAGAAAGCATTGATGAATTGGGGACGGCTGCGCTTGACGATGGATGTAGCGCACGCGGATTTGGTGATTGTGCTGCGAAGGGGAACTGGTCAAGGGTCGAAGCCCACCGGCGGGAGCGAGCCGAATGATCGGCCGGTGATCATCCAGCAGACCGACAGCGCGATTCGCATTGGCACACAGCAAGGGCATCCTGTGGATGTCACACAGCCGGGAAGGCCGGCCGGGCCAGGAATGGGAGGCGAGGTCGGGCCTAGCGACGATGCGTTTTCCGTGTACCGAGGACAGCTGGATGCTCCGCTGGAGAATGCTCCGGTGTGGCGCTACCTGGCAAAGAACGCGTTACATTCGCCGGAGGTGCCTGCGGTGGGCGAGTTCATAAAGGCCGTGGATGAAGCGGTGAAACAGCAACAACAGAAGCAGCACCAACAACCGCAGCAACCGCAAAAACCCTAGCACAGAATGCGTTCCGCATGACTCGCGTCAAAGCGCTGCTCGTTTTCCTCCTGGTGCCCGTCCTGCTCGCATCACAGAGCCCGCCGCAGACGCCTCCGATTCACGTAACGACTCACTTGGTTCAGATTGGCGTCATAGTGCGCGACAACACTGGCCCGGTAAGCGGCTTGATAAGGGAGGATTTCGCGCTGTTTGATCGGGGCAAGCCGCAGACCATCGGCGTCTTTACTGCGGAATCCTCCTCATCCTCTGCATCGGAACGCACGATTTCGCAGTCCCTGCCTCTCAACACTTTCTCCGATCTCCCGCAGGCCAATGGCCCGGGTGTTCGCAGCGTCACGATCGTGCTGCTCGACAACCTGAACACGCTCGCTGGCAATGGTCATCCGGGATATGAATCCGGTCCTTTGTGGATGGAGGACTTGGCGCTTGCGAACGCGAAAGCCCATCTCATCGAGTTCATCGGCACTCTGGATCCCAGGGACCGCGTCGCGATCTACGGTCTCACCGATACGCTGCATGTTTTGTGCGATTTCACAAGCGAGCGCGAGCGCCTGCTTGTCATTCTTAAAAACTACGACACCACTTCCAGAACGAATCGTAACCTGGTCGAACCGGGCAGATCGCACACTCCTGTGCCTGGCGAATTCAATCCTCTGGTGGATGCGCAAAACTTGCAGTCGATGACCATCGCGAACGAGCGTCGCGCCGAGGATACGATGGCGGCGCTGCACGCCATCGCTTCTCACGTCGCCAACATTCCAGGCCGCAAAAACCTTGTTTGGCTGACAGCCAACCTTCCATTTTCGCCGGCCGCGCTTGCTAGCGTTCTAGACCCTGCGCAGATCGCCGCCTATCCGGTGGACGGGCGTGGCTTGTTAGCAAGAAAACCTGTGGAAACCGACGACGAAAGGGGAGATCAGCAAGCCGCCTACCTCTTCGGGAATAGCATGCCTGCGCAAACTACCGAGCCTATTGGCGTTGACACCATGCAAAAGCTGGCCGACGAAACTGGAGGCCACGCCTTCGTCAACACCAACGACCTCACCGGCGCCATTCGCCACGCGGTCGAAGATTCCGCCGTCACTTACACGCTCGGCTTCTACATCGATTCCGCTGCTCTCGACGGAAAATTCCACGAATTGAAAGTGCAAGTCCGGCGATCCGGGCTGAGCCTTCGCTATCCGAAGGGCTACTTTGCGCTCAGGGATCAACCGGCCAGCAAAGACGAACGGCGGAACAACTTTCTGGTAGCCGTCAAGAGTCCACTTGAATCCGCCGCCATCCCGTTCGAAGTACGCGTAGATCGCCTCGATCGCCCTGCCTCAAACTCTCTGGGCGTTTCAGGGTCGGTCGACATCCACGATGTTCACTTCACTGAGGCCGGCAAACTACATGTCGGTGCCTTGGACGTTACGGTCCTCGAACAAGATCCGACCGGCAAAGTACTCCACGAATCCACTAATCGGATCAATCTGCGCTTCACCGAAGAAAAATATTCCGTCGTTCTGAAATCCGGCATCACCTTTCGCGAGTCCGTTCCGCCGCAAAACAGCGCAACCACATTGCGGGTGTTGGTGCAGGATCCGGCCACCGGCTCCGTCGGCAGCGTCATTGTTCCACTGTCGGCCGTGAAGTAAGTTTCTCTATTCCGTGCAGCCAAAGAACCTCTGTGACGCCGCCAGCACGCGGTCTAACCGGTCCGCCGGCCGCTTTTCGTTACTCGGCAAAATGTCCCAGCCCGTGAACACCACGACCATGTTGTATTCCGGCACGACGATCAAATTCTGCCCGCCGAATCCCCGCGCTTGCCACGTCACATCTTCCTGCGCCGTTCCAAACGAGTGCAGCCACCACAGGTAGCCGTATTTCCAATCGCCCGCACCAACCGCAATGTGTGGCGAAACGGAATCTTTCACCCAGTCATCCGACACGAGCGTCTGCCCGTTCCACATTCCTTCCTTCAAATATAACTGCCCGATCTTGGCCAGGTCTCCTGCCGACAAATACAATCCGCCTTCCGTGTCTGGCAGTCCCGTCGGGGTGTGCTTCCAGTAGTAGTGGATGTTCAGCGGCTTGAACAAATGATCCGCCGCGTAATCATCTACGCTTTTCCCCGTCACCTTCTTGAAGACCTGGGCCAGCAGCTCCGTCGCGCCGCTGTTGTACACAAATTTGCTTCCCGGTTCCGCCGCCATCGGCTGGTCGATCACGTATTGCACCCAATCGTGGCTTGCTTCCATCACATCTGCGGAATTTTTCGGGTCGTCGTACGGCAAATCCTCGTGCCATTCAAGCCCCGCGGTCATCGTCAACAAATCCCGGATCGTAATTTTCTTTTTGCGCTCGTCCAGGTTGGTGATTTTCTTCACCCCCAGGTAGCTCAGGATGGGCGCGTCCAGCGGCGCGGAGAAGTCGTTGTGCGCTCGAGCCAGGCCGATCGTTACCGAAGTCACGGTCTTGGAAACCGACTGCATCGTGTGCATGTCCGAACCGTGATAGTACGGATGAAAATCGGTGCTGAAATAATTGTAAGGCCCTTGCAAATCGTGGTTCAGCGGCCCTTCGGTCTTCGCGCGTTCGCCGTAAATCTTTCCGTAATCGCGCTGGTAGGTCTTCTCATAAACTGCCTTGCCACAGCGCGCCACCAGCAGGCTGTCCACCAGCCCATATTTGCCGGCGGCAATGTCGTTGCTCAAGTCGTCCAGCTGGCCCTGGTTGATGCCCATCTCTTTCGGGGTCGTCGTTGGCCAATCGCTTTTCGTCTGCGCCGCTGCTGGCGGGCTGAAGCCGTGCAGGAACACCAGTAGCGCGGCTGCCTGCAGGATGCCGGCCACCCGGTGTGTCGTTGCCCAAACACTGCTTCGCTCACTCATCGCTTCTCCTAATCTGCGTTAGTCTTCATCGCCCAGGCACGTAAACTTCAGCAGCGGATACACGTCGCGAAAAATTTTCGTCAGTGCACCCGCGAAAGCCGCTCTCGTCGCATCCACCGGCTTCAGTTCCTTCCGTACGATCCAGCCCTGCAGCTTCTTGAACTCTTCTGCATTCGCCGGCCAGCCGTCTCGCTGCTTCCATTCCTTCTTCTCCGCTGCATACCAGTAGCTTTCGTACTTCTTCCCCAGCTTCCTCTTCTGTTCTGCCAGCCACTTTGGGCGCGCGGCCAGCCGCGGATCGGCGATCACTGCCAGTGCCGATAGCTTTCGTTTGCCGCCGTAGATGCGAAACCCCGCCGTCACCGTGTCCTTCGAAAGCCCCGCGTACAACTCCCCAGTCTCTCCGTCGCCGGGAAACGGCACGCCAAACTTCAAGTACATCTGCGGCCGGTACGGCGTCTTGTCCTTCGCGAACCGGATGTCGCGGTTGATGCGCGAAAAATTCGCTCCACTTCGCCCCGTAGTGTCAAAACGCGCATCCAATTCCAGCACCGCCTGGCTCATTTCCTCCAGCAATCTCCGGAAAGGTCGCACCACGTGTTGCTGGTATCGCTCGCGGTTCGCATCCATCCACACCTTTTTGTTGTTCTTCGCCAACTCGCGAAAAAATCGAAATGTCTCGAGCGTAAAAATCGGCTCGGCCTGACCCATAGCTGCCCTCGTTGCGGTTCGGTGCGCATAAGAGTACACGATTCACTTTCCTCGTCAATTGAACTGTTCTGCGTGCCCGGCAGGTGCCGCGGGATGGACGTGCGCAATTTGTTTGCCAACCGCGGCGCTCGTGTGTTCAAACGAGCGGAAATGATTTCTGTGGAATTCCTGCCAGATTGGCGCTTGCGGCTTTCCCGCGCTCACGTTAGCCTGCGCACATGAGCGAACCCAACCAAACCGCCTCTGGCCGCGACTTTGCGCCCACCAAGAAAACTCGCGTCACGCGCAAGCCCGACCGCGGCCACTACGATCGACAAACTGTCTACGCCATCCTAGACCAGGCCTTCGTCTGCCATGCCGCCTTCATCGCTGACGGCCTTCCCTTCGTCGTTCCCACGAATTACGTTCGCGTCGGCGACCAGCTTTTCCTGCACGGTTCCACCGCCAGCCGCCTGATGAAGACGCTCGCCAGCGGCGCGCCTTTTTGCCTCAGCGTCACTCTTCTGGATGGAATTGTTTTTTCGCCGACGGCCGCCGGCCATTCCGTGAACTACCGTTCCGTAGTGGTGATGGGCAAAGCCGAGCCGGTCGAAGGTCTCGAAGCAAAGAAGGCCGCTATGCGCGACTTCGTCGAATACGTTCTGCGCGGACGTTGGGCCACCGTGCGTCCGCCCAGCGAGCAGGAACTCAAAGCCACGATGGTCCTCGCTGTTCCGCTCGTCGAAGCCTCCGCAAAAATTCGCACCGGCTTCGCCGTCGACAATGCCGAAGAATACGCCAGTGGCGCCTGGACCGGCGTCCTCCCCTTCAAGTGGACCCCCGGCGAACCCATCCGCGATCCCCGCGGCAACTCCGACGCGCCCGTTCCCGCCAACATCCAAAGTTACTCGCGCCCACAGTAACGCCGCCGGTTCTGTCTCATCGCGAAGGTCCCGGTGCCAGGTGATAGTCGCCCCGGCCCGTGCGGTCTACAAACGTGAACGATGCGTTGTCTCCAACGCCTTCGACATGCCGGTACGTCCAATATTCAACCGCTGGTTTTCCCGCGCCGCCCTCGTCTTTCGGGTGTGCGTCGATCTCATCCGGCGCCCCGTAGACGATGTACATATGCCCGCGGTCCGTTTGCCAGCCTGGCACCCCGGAGACGGTCCCGAAGCGCTGGTTTGCAAACGCCAACCGCCGATAGTGTTCAGTTTTGAATGCATTGCTGGGCGAACCGGGCGTCGGATTGCGCCGCTCCCAGAACTGCTCGATGAACTTATCTCTCTCCGCGTTCGTCTGCAGGTTCCGGAACGCTGTGCGTTCCGCGTCGTCGATGATGTAGACAACGTCTTGATGCATCCACTTAGCGTAGGCCTCCAAGCCTGCCGGAATCGTCTCTTTGGCCTTTGCTTCCTCCTCGGCCGCTCGCTTCGCTTCCTGGCCACTCTGCTCGTTCGCTGCCATGCGCAGCGGACTGCCCGCCTGCCACGCGGCTACCGACACCACGCCAACCGTCAGCAGTGCCGCGGCCGCCAGCAGCGGAGCCCCTGCCGTGCTCTGCGCGTGGGGGTAAAGCAACCGATGAATGCGTTTCATAAGAGGTCCTCCTGTCATAGCTATGGCCGGCTGCCGGCCTCCAAAACGGTTTTGCTCGAGCGCCGCGAGCGTCTCTGCGTAATCGCGCGCATTTCCGGTCACCTTCACAACGATATCGTCACAACAGTTCTCTCGCTCGCTCCGCATCACTCCGGAAATCCACCACGCCGCAGGGTGATAGAACAACAACCCTTCGGCGAGCCTCTGGAGCACGTTGATCAGATAATCGTGTCGCCGGATGTGCGCCAGTTCGTGCAGCAGAATCGCCTCGATTTGCCGCGCCGGAAGGCCCGCGAGCAGCCCCGCCGGAATCAGAATCAACGGCCGGAAATGGCCCAGCACCAGCGGTACCTCCGCCAGCGAAGACTCGAGCAGTCGCACCGGAGGCGACACACGCAGCAGGCCGCCCAGACGCGTAAGCTCAGTTTGCCAACGCTGTTCGGTGACACATATGCCCCGGTATCGCATGCGCCGCACTGCGAGGCAGCTCGCCAAGGCCCGCAAATAAATGAACAGCACGCCCCCGAACCAGAATGGCGCGACCCACGGCACCGCGGGCTCCAGATTCACATACCATGGTGCCGCAGAGCTGTCCAACCGATCGCTTGAGCCAGTGGCGAAGCCACGAATCGTTCCAGCATGTTCATTTCTGGCCTTTTTCGTATTCATCCAGCAGCTTCCGAATCGCCGCGAGTTCCGTCCGCGAAGTCCTGCGCGCCGAAAGCGCGCCGACCAGCAGGGCTTTCGCCGAGCCGCTGAACGCCCGCTCCAGCAAATCTCCCGCCAACTGCCGTTGCGTCCACTCGCGCGAGTTCGCCGCGGAATACACATGCGCGCGCTCGCTTTCGTCGCGCCGCACCAATCCTTTTTCCGCCATGATCTGCATGAACTTCAGTGTCGTACTGTACTGCGCGGCGGCCCGTCGCCGCCGGATAACGTCGTACACTTCGCGCACCGTTGCCGGCCCCACGCTCCACAGCACGGTCAGAATCTCCAGCTCTGCATTCGTAGGTCGCGGCGTCGTGTCTTTCATAAGTAGGAAGACATTACTAGTAAAGAGTTCGTATGTCAACCGAATTTTTCGGAGGACAACGGGGAAGCAATGACCGCGCTGGAACGAGTTAGCCCGCGCCTAAACGCAAGTCGATTGTGTCCAGCAACGCAGGGATTTCTGACAGCGTGTCGATGACGTAGTGTGCGCCTGCGTTTTGCAATTCCGCGCGCGACTGCGTCAGCCGTATCTCTCGATCGGCCCCAGGCATTCCTTCGAATTCTCCTCGCGATATGCCAATCCGGTTTCCCGTGCCCGCTACGCCGATCGCCCAGCACCCCGCGTTCAGCGCCTCGTAAATATCCGCCGGCGTGTCGCCAATTTTCACGATGGCCGACATGGGATACACCTTCAGTCGTACCGCGATTTCGTACAACATAAACGGATGCGGCCGCCCCGCGCCGACGTCCTCCGGCGCCATACTGCAATCGGGAATGTAGCCGGCCTGCGCGCTCAACTCGAGCAGTACCTCCAGCATCGCCCGCGTATAACCCGTCGTGGAACCGATCTTGAACCCCCTATCGCGGCAGCATTGCACTGCTTCCCGCACGCCGGGAATCAGCACAGCGTGTTCAGCCAAACAAGAAAGCTGTAGCGGCACGAACTGCTGATAGAGTGCCTCCACGTCCGCATCGCTTGCCGGCCGGCCATGACGCGCCTCCCAAGCCATTCCGACTTCCGGCAGCGCCAGAATCGCGCGAATGTGCTCTTTCTTTGGCAAGCCCATGTCTCGCCGGGTTTGCTCGTTCTCCAGCGCGATACCGGCCTGGGCAAACACTTTTTGCAGCGTGTACACCGGCGCGACACTTCCAAAATCCACCGTTGTGCCCGCCCAATCCAGTACTACCGCTTGCACGCGCGTCGCCCGCACCGTATTCGGCGGCAGATTAGGATTCAGGAGCTTCACGCCGTTGCGCTCATTTCTCGAAAGGTTTCCTCGGCGATCCCGAACGACATGGTCATGCCGATTCCCGAAGTCACCGTTACGACCCGCACGCCCGGCACAGGACTCATTCTCTGATACGCGTGCTCCGGATGCTTCGCATAAACGCCGTGCCACGTCTCCGCAATTTCGAGACTCGGCACGCGCAGGTACTTCGCGGCGAAATCCAGAATCAAGCGATTGATTCCCGGATCATCGAAAATCTTCACCGCCAACCCATACTCATGACTGTCGCCAATCGCCAACTCCCCTCGCGCGTTCTGCGAAACCATCACGTGAATCCCTTCTTTCACCAGCTCCGGCGACTCCTCCGCAATGCGCCGCTGCAACGCTCCTAGCGTCGAGCAAATTCGAAACGTCGGATAGTGCGTGAACGTCAAGCCAAACGCCAGCGAAGGACCCAGTCGCCATCCGTCCGGCTGCGGTACCGTGCGCATCATTTGCAACTTGCACCGCGTCAACTTACTGTCGCCAAAACACTCCGGAAACAGCGTCTGGAAGTCATCGCCCGCCGCCACGATCGTGAGCTTCGGCTCCCATCGCTGCGCAGCGGTTTCCAACAGCCCCGTTTCTACGCTCCGTACTGCCATGTCAAACTGGAATTTCACTCCATAACGTTCCGCCAAGAATCGCGGAAGCTCGCGAATCACCTGTCGCGGATCCACGGTCACTTCCGTCGCGCTCCACAGCGCACCTTGCAGTCCCTCAGCGCGCACCGCACCGCTTCGTGCGAGCGTTTCCTCCGCCGAAAGCCACGCGCAGTCGTATCCCAACGCCGGCGCCTTCTCCGCAAATTCCCGCGCTACGGTCGCCTCATCCTCCCGATACGCTACGTGTAGCGACCCAGTTCGAAAGTGCGGAATCTTTGCCGCTTCCAAAATCTCCAGCCAAATCTCCCGGCTCCGCAGCGCCATCTGATGCAATCGCCCTGCGGGTTGCCCGATCGGCCAAATCATTCCGAAATTTCGGATCGAAGCACCCTGTGCCGCCGGGTTCCGCTCAAACACGGCTACTGACCGCCCTGCGCGCGCCGCCAGATAGGCGTGCGCCAACCCCACCACGCCAGTTCCTACAATCGCCACATCTACCTTATTCAACATGGCTTTGCTATACGTTTCGCGAGTGTGAATGTCAAGAATGCCTAAACAGGAGAGCGGGGCGATCGGCCGTCAAGTAGGGGCCTGCTTTGCCGGTGCGTACTACTTTTTGCTCGACGAACCGGCGAAAGCCGTCGCCAGTCCCAGTGAGATAAGGATGCCGCCCGATAGATAACGCTGGGTATTCATCCAGCGTTGGTTGCGGCGCAGGAGTTGCGCCACTGTTCCTGCCGAGATTGCCCACACGGTATCGCTGGTCAAACCAATCGCGATCATCAACAGCCCGAGAATAATAATTTGCAGTGGAATGTGGCCGCGTCCCGGATCGACGAATTGCGGTAGAAACGCAAAGAAAAACAAAGCCGTTTTGGGGTTCAGGACGTTCACTACCACGCCTTGCCCAAACACCCGACGCAAGCTCACCAACGCGACCGGCCCCGTAAACTCAAAGGACTCCCGGCTGCGGATTTTCTGCACGCCCAAATAGATCAGATACGCGGCGCCCAGATACTTTACGGCGCTGAACGCCAGCGCCGAGGACATCAGCACCGCCGAGAGACCGACGGCGGCAGCTGCGACGTGAATCAAGGTCCCTACGTGAATCCCGAGCACCGACACCAGTCCGGCGCTTCGTCCCTGTCCAATGCTACGACCGATGATGTAAAGGACCGTTGGGCCCGGAATCACGATCAGCAGCGCAGCAGCACTGACAAAGAGCAGCAGTTGAGAATGATTTGGCAGCATTGCGAATTGCCCTCTTTCAATGCTTATCCGCGCGTTTCGCAGCTAACGTAGACGCAAAGTCCTTGCAAAAAAATGAGCGGAAAATGCTTCTGCGGCACGCTCACCCCGCCAGCGCCGTCAGCAAAATCGGCTCGTTCTTCGTGACCACTACCGTGTGCTCATAATGCGCAGACCAACTCCGGTCCGCCGTCCGCACCGTCCAGCCATCGCGATCCGTAAACACGCGCCCCGTTCCCACCGCAATGATCGGCTCAATCGTAATGACCAGACCTTCGGTCAACACATGCCGCGCGGAAGCCTCCGCGAAATTCGGCACGCGCGGCTCCTCATGGATCGTCCGTCCCACCCCATGCCCGCCCAGTTCCGGAATTACCTGGAACCCGCGCCGGCGCACTTCCCGCTCCACCGCTCGCCCGATGTCCCGCGTCCGATTTCCCGCTCGCGCCGCTCCGAGCGCCTGCCGAAAAGCTCGCTCCGCGCAATGCGCCAGCGCCCGCGACTGCTCCGCCACCGGCGGAACCTGCACCGTCACGGCCGAATCCGTGTGGTAGCCATCTTTCACCGCGGTTAAATCCAGCTTCACCAAATCGCCCGGCTGAATCGTCCGCGCACCCGGAATCCCGTGCACCACCTCATCGTTGATGCTGATGCAGACGTCGCCCGGAAACTCGTACACCAGCGGCGGCGACGACTGCGCGCCATTCTCTTCCAGAATTTTCGTGGCGATGGCACTCAGCTCCGCCGTCGTCACACTCGGCCGCACCGCCGCGGCCATGGCTCGCAGCGCCCGCGCCACAATGCGCCCACACGCCTTCAGCTTTTCCAATTCCTCAGGACTATTGATGGACATGGGCTAGCTCATCTCGAAGAAAATCAGTTCTCTTGCAAGACAAACGGGAAAGAACTACGGCAAACCGACAGACTAATGGCAGCCGCAACCGCCGCCGCAACACCCTCCGCCCGAGCCGCTCGAAGGCGTGAACCCACCCGACGAACTCGAGCCGTTCGCGCCCGCCGTCGCGAACACCGAAAGCTGAATCGTCGCCTTCTTGCTGGCGCACTTCGGGCAGGCAATCTCCTGCTGCTTGTTGATCACAATCTTCTCAAACTGTGTCTTGCACTCATCGCAAACGTATTCGTAAATGGGCATAATCGCTGTTTCCTTCGCCCTAATTATAGCAAGAGCGAACTCAGGTCGGGTACATGCCGCCGTTGGGGTTTAGTGTTTGCCCGGTGATGAAGTCGCTTTGCGCCAGCAACACCGCCAGCCGCGCCACTTCTTCCGGCTCCCCATAGTGTCCCACAGGAATGCGGGACACATAGTCTTTCGGAATCGCGGCGGTCATGTCGGTCTCTACCAGCGCAGGAGCGATCGCATTCGAAGTGATGCCTTCTTTAGCGTATTGCGAGGCGTAGGAGCGCATGAGGCCAAGAATGCCTGCTTTGGTTGCGCTGTAGTGGGGTCCAATCAATCCACCGTATTGCGCCGCGATCGACGAAAGGTGGATGAGACGGCCCCAGCGCGCCGCGCGCATTGCGGGAATTACCCGCTGGCTCACCAGAAACACCGAAGTCAGATTCACCCGCAAAAACTCATTCCAGATTTCTTCGGTGACTTGATCCGCCGGCAGAATCTTCGCAATGCCCGCGTTGTTCACCAGAATCCCGACCCGGCCCAGCTGCGCTTCCGTGGTCGAAACCAGCCGCTCTACATCGGCCGCAACCGACACGTCCGCCTGGACCACGGTGGCTTTGCGCCCGAGCCCGCGGATGGATCGCGCAACTCCTTCCGCAGCAGCAGCTTGCACCCGGTAGTTCACCGCCACGTCAGCTCCAGCCTCAGCCAAGCCGATTGCGATAGCCTTGCCAAGTCCACGGCTGGCCCCGGTAACCAGGGCGACGCGGCCAGAAAGGGCGGTCATTGGGGGCTCCTGGAAGCTCCGTATTTAACCATTTGGTTAAATACAACCCTCTTGCCGGTATTTAACCTCTAGGCTAAATAACCTCTTTGCTCGGTGTCGAGCCTAGCCCTTTTCCGAGCAATGCATACTAGCAAAAAGAAAAGGGGCACGCTATTTTGTGCCCCCTGGTCCCTATACTAAAGATAATGCGAGGTTTAGTCGCCAGCGACGGCTTCGGTGGCCTTTTCGGCGTGTGTGCCGTTGCCGTTGTGACCGTTGCCATTGCCGTTGGCCGGAGCAATGCTGACCGGCTTGTTCGCATTGGTGAAGTTGGCCGGAGTGGCCTTCGCGATGTCGCTTACGCTGCCGATCTGCACGACCGTCGGCTGCGGCTTCTTCAGCACGAGTTCTTCGTAGATCGCGCGAACCTTGGCCTGCTCTTCGTAGGCCTTCTTGCGGCGAGCGCGCTCTTCTTCGGCGGCGGTCAGCGGAATGTCGTGTTCGAGGTGGCGAACGCGCGCGGCGTCTTCCGCGTCAATCTTGAGCGAGTGCTCGTAGCTCTGCAGGTTGACGCTCTTGCCCTTGGCATAAATCTCGTGCTTTCCGTGCGTCTTGTACCATTCCGCGACGGTCGCGTTCTTGTGCATGTTCTCGATGATCTGGCGCCAGCCGATGCCGGTGTTGTACGCGCAGAAGGAAATTTCGCCCTGCTGCGTGGCGTACGGAATGATGCACATTTCGGTGCGGCGGAAATCGTAGTTGAACAAATCCTGGAACCACATGCCGGCGATGAACAGGAAGTTCCACGGATCCTTGCGGCGCTTCATCGCATCGTCAAAGTTGCGGTCCGGAGAAGTGCGGCCATATTTCGTGGTCGACTTCTTCGTGAGCGCCCAGGTTTTATCGAACTTCTTGAACAGGTCAAACAGCGTGAGGCCCTTGGGACCGCGGAACGGGTGGTAATTCTTCAAGAGGGCCATGGCCATCATGAAGTTGGAAAAGCCCTTGCCGCGAGCCGCATCCGTGATAGCCGTCACATCCTTGGTCAACTGCACGGCGTCCAGGAACCGCGGAACCGGCGCCCATTCCTTGGTCTCTTTGTTGATCATCAGCGCCGTGCCCACGCCGCAATTCGGGTGGCAGCCGCAGGAGAGCGACCCCCACTGGGATTCGTTGCCCTTCACCATGTCCGCGAAGCCCGCGAACGTGCTCACAAAGGAAATGGGGAACCAGTCGCGCGTCGGTTCGACTTTGCCGACCTGATTGCTCACGTCCTTGGCGAGGTGCGAAAGCGTGTAGCGCTGCCGCAGGCGGCGCTCCGGAGTGATGTCTTCATCGCGGCCGGTGAAGGAAACTGGCTGGAAGCTCACGAACGCGATCTTCTTGGGGTTTTCCATCGCGAACTTCACAACCGTGCCCACCTGGTCGTTGTTCACGTTGTTGACGATGGTCACCACGAGCACGATTTCAATGCCCGCTTCGTGCATGTTCTCGATAGCGCGCAATTTCACGTCGAACAGGTTGCCGATCTGGCGGTGGCTGTTCGCGTCGTTGCCAATGCCGTCGAACTGTAGGTACGCGTAGCGCATACCCGCTTCAAAGGCCTTCCTGGAGAATTCTTTGCTCTTGGCGAACTCGATGCCGTTGGTCGCTGCCTGCACCGAGTTGTAGCCAATCTTGCGGGCATAAGCCACGGCATCCAAAAACAGCGGGCTCATGGTGGGCTCGCCGCCGGAGAACTGCACGGACATCTGGCGCCGCGGCTTGATCTTCAACGCGTTGTCCAGAATTTCCTTTACTTCATCCCAGCCCAATTCGTGGACATAACCGACCTGGTTCGCGTCCATGAAGCAGGGATCGCACATCATGTTGCAGCGGTTCGTCAGGTCGACGGTCAGAACGGAACCGCGGCCGTAACGCACGGTGGAAGAGCCGTGCTTATGCAGGTCTTCGTCGTTGTGCGCGGGAATATCGCGGCCAGGAAACTGCTTTTCGATCCAGTCCAGAAACTTGGAGTCCACCGCCATCATGTCTTCATAGTGGCCGTGAATCGGGCAATCCTTCACCATCCAGACTTGGCCATCGCGCTCGATGATCTGCGCTTTGATCTCGCCGACCTTTTCGTGCATCAAATCGCGCCAGTCTTTTTTACCGGCAATAATCTCGTTGCGCGCTTCCTTCACACACGCCGGGCACAGCGAGTCGGTCTGCCGCGGCCAGCCCAAAGTCGGTTTCGTTTTCTCCCACGACTTGAGCAGCGGCTTATCCGACCACTGTGGCGTAACCGAAGGATTGGGATTGCGCTTGTTAAAATACTGAATCGTATTGAAAGCGACTGCGGCGGTCTTGCACAGGGCCCAGTCGATGCTCCTCAAAACGTTCGTCTTCACGGTACTTGGCATGAACCTGTCCCCTCGCTCTCGAAAGTGAAGCCCAAAATCTACTCAGGTTGTGCTTGGACGGGCCATCTGTTCCTGCCCCCAGGCCCAGACTTACCGTATCACGAGAACCGCTAACGTCCAATAAGTCTTTGTCCACCTATAGTTTGACTGCTAACCCCAGGGGTTGCCAGCAAGTTGCGGCGAACGGTCAAAAATAGGGGTTGAACTGCCATTAGGCGCATTAAACGGCTTGCGCCTGGGAGGTTAGTTTTAGAGCAAACGGGCTAGTAGTTTGCCTTCTTTCGGAAAGAGCTGTTCCGTTTAGGAAAGGATTTGCGCGGCCATATAGCCGCCGAGTGCGAGGCCTATTCGTTCAGCGTCGGCCGCAGCACCGCCACGGCGAAATGCGCGAAGTGCGACGCTCCATCGTCCAACTGCAGCCAGCGTACCACGCAGTGGTCGGCGAGATACTTCGCGACGCGGGCTTCCGGAATCCCCAAATGCTCCGCCAACAGCGGCTTGATGGAGTCGGCTCCCCGCCGGCTGGCACTCCCCCGTAACAGGTTCCCCACCGCGATGCGCAGCGTCTGGCAGGCTTCCACGTAATAGTAGCTGGTCAGATCGGAATCCGTCAGCAGCAAGACTCCGGGCCCTGCTGGCGCGTGGTCTGCCTCACCCAAGCGGGCCGGAGGGCAGTTCAAGAGCCGTCGCAACTGCATCTCCAAGGCAGACAGCCGCGAGGAAAGTCCGGGATCACCAGAACGGCCCCGCACGCTGCCGGGGCCAACTTCCGAAGAAACTTCTACCGGTAAGTAAGGAACCTCGCGCCGATGCCCCCGCCGTGCCGGTTCGGACGGGGCTTCAGGCGTTCCCGCTCCGGAACTTTCTTCCGTGTGCGTCCGGACCGCCGCCGGTGGCGTGACTGCCGTTACCGTCTCACGAGGCCCGGTTTTGCGCCGGTTGCGGCCACCGCGCCGTCCACGGCGCCTTCGCGGTGGCTCGCCAGTCCCTGCCGCCCCTCCGGAGACCGCCGGCACCTCCGCAGATCGCAGCGTCGCACCGGAATCGGCCGCGGCTTGCGGTTCTAGCTCGGGAGCACCAGCCGACGCCTCCCCTTCAACTGCGGGCGTCCTGGCGATGAGCGGCTCGCCGGACGATTCCGCACTGGCCGCGGAAATATCCGCTCCCAGCCTTACCGCAGCTTCCTGCGCTTTGCTCTTCCAATCTCCGCGGCGAAATCGCTCGGCCGCAGCGACGTACCATTTGGCCGCATCGGAGTTCTGTCCGGACGTTTCGAATACGCGCGCCAGTTCGAACGCCACCATCGCGTCGCGCGTCTTCTCAAACAAGCTGGAAAGTTGTCCGACAGGATCCTTGCCGGTGCGAGCGCGGCGTATGCGGGCGGTAATCTGCTTCCAATCAGCCATGTGTTGGGATGCATTGTAACAGCGGATCGCAGCGAGGGCTAGACGGCATGCGTAGACAGTGAATCTTTCGAGCACCGGATGATTATTTATTGACGCCCGGACGGGCTGTGAGTATTCTTTCGCGTAGCCCTCTTGGAGGCTTCAATGCCGCGCTTGCGCGAAATTGTCGCTACATTGTTGGCGTCTTTCCTGGTGCTCGCACCGGTCTGGGCCGCGCCATCTGCCAGTGTTCTCGGCACGGTGGTGGCCGCAAACAATGCGAACGTTAGCGGAACGGGTGCCGCGGTCGGTACGACCGTCTTCCCCGGCGACAAACTCAGCACGACCGACACTGGCAGCGTGCAATTGCGTACCAGCGCCGCGCGCTTCCTGCTTGCGGGATCTTCCGCCGCCAGCATCAACGAAGACAACGGTACGCCGGTGGCGACTTTGCATCTCGGCTCGGCCACTTTTTCCACCGCCAATGCCAAAGCGTTTTCGCTCATCGTTTCCACTGCGCTCATCAAGCCGCGCTCTGATGAACCGACCATCGGCCAGGTCACTTTGCTGGACGAAAAGCAGTTGGTCGTCAAGTGCGTGCGCGGCGCGCTCACGATTACGGTCGGCGATGATTCGCGGGTCATTCCGGAAGGCAGCGCCTACCGCGTCGTACTCGATCCTTCCGCCGAGGAAGCACAGCAGCAGCCCCCTCCGGAAGGCGCCGGCGCCAAAGGCTCCGGACGGCCACCACTGGTCGCCGCAAAAAGCAAATTTGTTTGGTACGCGATCGGCGCGGCCACCCTCTTGACGGTCTGGGCGGTGCACGAAGCGCTGGAGAGCCCGGACCGCCCGTAAGCTGACCGGCCTTTCGCAGCAGCAACTGACATTCTGAATTTCGTCAAAAGGGGCGCACGAGTTGCGCCCTTTCGTTTTTGCGGACTGCAATCTTAAAGCGTAGCGATAACTTCCATTTCCACGAGCGCGTCTTTTGGCAGCCCCGCGACCGCAACGGTCGAGCGCGCCGGCGGCGCCGCCGAAAAATATTTCGCGTAAATTTCGTTCATCGCCGCGAAATCGCTCATATTCCTCAGAAACACCGTCGTCTTCACCACGTGGCTCAGCTTGCTGCCGGCGGCTTCGACGATCCCCTTCATGTTTTCCAGCGTGCGCTCGGTCTGCTGCCGAATATCGCCGGGCACAAATTCGTTCGTCTTCGGATCAATCGATACCTGCCCGGAGACAAACAACAATCCATTGACTTTGATGGCTTGCGAATACGGCCCGATGGGTTTGGGACCGCGATCCGACAGAACGATTTCTCTCATGGTTTGTTCTCCTTGGAATTGTCCGCAACAGCGGACGTCGTGCCCTCGTAGCGAGCGCGAAAATCATCGGGGACGCCGGGACGTTTCATCCAGACACGCACAAATTCGGCGACGTTCTCGTGCGTTTCTTGCTCAAACGCCGCGATAAGATCGGCCAGGTCGAAACCGCCGCCGCGCCGTGCCGAAAGCATGTGATTCACGGCACGGTGAAAGACGTCCGCGCCATACCGGTCTTGCAGAGCATAAAAGAATAGAAAGCTTTTCGCCCGCAACACTTGGGGGGCATCCGGCTCGTGTTTGGCAACGGACCTCGGAATCGCCTGCAACGCTCGCCGGATCGCTTCGCTGCGCACGGAAGGTCCCGCCACCGCTTCGCGTCCCAAGGACGATGCAAACGCCGGAAACGCCGAAAGCGGCGCCTGCTGGTCGTAAAAACCGGGATTCTGGCCGTAGCCCAGCCAACTGGCTGCCAGCGCCGGCGCGGCGGCGGCGAGGTTCGTGGGCGCGCCGGAGAAATTCATCATCAGCGTGTCGGCCGAAGCCAGCTCGGAGGAAACCCCGCCCGGTTCCGCTCCTAGAAATTCCGCGTAAGCGGAGCGTTCGGTCGTAAAGCAGCCGGGCACGACGGGGCATTCCACCACCCATAGCGGTGCGCCGCTTTTGCTCCGGTTACCGAAAGCCTGATTGAAAGCGCGAACCACCCGCGACAACGCATCCACCGCATCCGGCAATCCCGCTGGCGCAAAAGTGGAACGCGACCAAACCAACACCTTTTGCTCGCCCGCATTTAATGGCGACTCGTGATATCTCCCGGCCACAACAAACGGATACTGGTCCGCAGGGGTTTGCGTGGCTTGCACCACCACTGCTCCGCCGCTGCGCGAAAACTTCGCCGCGCGCCCGCTGGTATGCACGAGAAATCCCTGCGGCACGCGCACCGAAAGGCGCCATTGTTTCGGCGGCACTCCGCCCGAAGCGATAAATCCGCGTGCCGGTAACAGGTCTGGCGCCCAGCCTTCCGATGGCAGGAAGAACGCATCCGCAGTGAAACTGAAATGACTGCTGGCCGCGGACGCCGGCGCGAAGTCCGAAGAAAGCTGCAGTGTGTGGCGCTCGGAAATCTTCCACAGTCCCGGAAGGGAAAACAGCGTGTTGCGCGGATTGGCTGGTGAAACCTGCGACGTAAGCGCGGAGCCATCCCAAGTGGCCTTCGCATCGGCGACTTGGAACGCCAGGCGCCCCGGCAGGCGGATTTCCAAAGACTCGAGCGGTTGGTTCCCGTCGTTTCGCAGCTGGTATACGGCATCCAGGTGGATTCGCGGCGCATCCGGATCGAACTGCACGTGAATTTCCTGGTTCTCTATCGAATAGCCCGGACCGAGGGCCGCCGTGCAGGAGCACATTCCAACAGCGGCCATCGTCGCCAAGGTCAGCCACAGCCGCCGGGATGGAGCTACCACGCACAAAGCGCCTCGATTGTAATGGCGGGACCCGCTTCGAAGCAAAAGGGGACTGGCCTTGCTGCAGAGAAGCCTTACTGCGGTTTGCGCCCGCGCACGCGGACGAAGGAAGTGTTGGAATGATTGCGGACGACTTCGCGAGCGTGTATTTCCTTCTCGGCCTGCTCGTCGGTTTCTCCGGCGTTGATACGCTCGATAATCTGCCGCTCCGTCAAGCCGGTGTTTTTCAGCCGCGAGATTTGCGCCGCAGCCATAACCTGCTGGCCGCTCAGGCGGCGATGCAAAATCATCTGCACGGTCGCGTCAGAAAGCCCCACGAGCTTCAGCGTGACTGCGTCAATGCTGATCGTATCCAGCTTATCGGCACGGGCCATATCCAGAATCTGCGGCTCCGTGAAGCCGGCCCCGGCCAAATTGCTCGCCGAATCCGAGCTGAGAAAAAGATGATGGTGGGCGTGCGCCATGCTTACTAGCTCGACGCAATTGTCATCGCTGATGCCCGCGTGCTTCAGCTTGACCACCTGCGCCACTTCCTGGTCGTCCGCGCTTAAATTCTTCAGCTGCTCGATGTCGCTCGACCACATGCCCGCTTGATCCAGCGGACGATAGTCCGTCAGCGGATGGGTATGGCAGCCGCCTGCCAACAGCAGCAAGAGTATCGGGAGCGCGGGAGAGTAG
>Ga0335073_10000383_pt1 | contig 57401 bp, 60 predicted proteins | sample Lox_Sample_22_FD_207093 | JGI IMG/M metagenome (GOLD analysis project Ga0335073, IMG submission 207093) | Soil microbial communities from Loxahatchee National Wildlife Refuge, Florida, United States - Lox_Sample_2.2 | ecosystem: Environmental > Terrestrial > Soil > Wetlands | place: USA... | reverse complement strand
ACACGGAGGGTGCCATCTTAGGGATCTCACCATCCGTCGAAGGCTTTGCTAGGTCCTCTAGAGCAGACATGGTGGAAGAACGTTAGAGACGATGAGAGTAAGGTTGGTCTGACTGGAGGGTTACAATGGAGAGACAGTGGAATCTGAGAGCGCAGCAGAGACATACTGGCTATCACTTCTGAATTTATACACTTCACTGACCCTGTCATGGTTATGATCAACTCGTCCGCTGGAACATCGGAGTTACGTGGAGGTGTCACATCTCCGACAAAGCATAGAGATGAAACATCATCGCTTAACAGAAAGATGACTTGGACTCGGAATGAAGAAGTGTATGTCAGTCACGCTATAACTTTGGTGGAAGTAGTATATATTTAAAATCGTCCGACGGGCAAAATCGTTCGGAACTACGACGCTTGGCGATGCGGTCAAGGCTCTTGATAGTCGGAGTCTGCGTTCCGATGGACGAACAAATCAGGCAGAAAGTAATTCGGACGACAGAGATATTTCATTCAGCTATGAGTCGCAGAGTGAAAAGCGTGGAGCTATCTTCGTGAAGCATTAGCCGTCGAATCAGCACAAGTGCAGTCTGTAGTTATTGTATGACTAAGCTGTTATGAGCTCTGCACTTGCCCTTCTCCTGCCTGGCCTCAACGTCGACTTTTGGACAAACAACCTCCAAGTCAGCGATTCCAGTCACCTCGAGTTTGCTTAAGCATTGTTCCAAGGATTCGAGTGCCCCATGCAAATACTCACTTCATCACCGCCGCACTTTCTCGGGCGTGATCCCAACTCCGTCATGGCTTCAGGAGGTGTGGCCAATTAGCGAGGAGAATTGCCACGGATCGGAAAAATGGATCGCCGAGAGAAAGACGCTAATCCGGATCTGGATGGATCGAGCGGTCCCTCTCTGGAAGTTCGTGAGCGAACGAAAGCGACTCGAAGCCGAAGAAGATTTCACGATCCCGCATTCTCTCACTGTTACCAGATCTTGCATACGTCGTCACTGCTCTGATATCTTTCCCACTGGCACCCGGCTGCGGTCGGGCTTGTCCGCTTGCTTTTCTGCCAGCTTCCTCAGAACTACCCGACCCACCGCACGCGAAGCTGTTCTTCACTCAGTACAGCACTCACACACCCACCCTCACGCCTGCAAAATTCCGTAGCGCTGAGTGATCACGCTATCTATCGCCTCAGCGAGTACGGAGCGGCAGATTCATCACTGCGAATCTCCCTCCTTAACCTACAATGCCTCCGCCGTCACCACGGCGCTCCTCGAGAGCGCGACTAACCCAACCTCCGCCATCTGCACCCTCACACGCCAACTCTATGTCCTCCACCTCGTCGAACCGTGCTGATCGCAATACTCGCTCAAATAACAAACAGGGCTCACCACAGAAGTCCGCCACTCCTCCGTCACTCACATCCGACGATGTCTCGGAGCAAGCGAGAACCAGCACCAGTGAACCGCCTCAGACCAGACGCAGTAAACGTCAGCAAGACCACAAGGATGATATTACCAAAGAGGAAGAAATTGAAGAAGATGAGATCGTAGAGGATAACGAAGTCACTCGTTGCGTTTGCGACAACCAAGACTATCCAGGTCCACCTATCGTCGATGAAGACTCTGAAGATATCGGCGAAGATGTTGGCGGACTTTTTATACAGTGTGACAAATGTAGCGTTTGGCAACATGGCGGTTGTGTTGGCATCATGGATGACAGCATGACTCCTGAAAACTACTACTGCGAGGAGTGTCGTCCGGATTATCACAAGCTAATGGTCAACTCCATTGGACAAAAATACTCTCGATACCTTCCAGTCGTCGGAAACAAAGCTGCCAAATCCTCTCATCGCAAGTCCTCCGCCTCAAAAGATATTGGTCGACCTACGAAAAAGGAGAGGGAAGCAGCTCGTCCAGCCACAGAGACTCTAGGCAAGCGACGATCAACTATGAACAGTCGCGCAGCATACGATGAAGATGAGATGTTAAGACGAGTGTTGGAAGAGAGCAAGAATGAAGGACAGCAAGGAGCAGGAAATAGCAACAGGAAACCTAAGCGAGCCCGAGCTGACAGCGAAGAGTATGATGGCATTCGCTTCGAGCTCCTTGAAGAGACAACTGACACTACGTACAGACCGAAGTCAGATCCAAACCCAAAACGTCAAAAATTAGAGTCGGAGTCGGAGTCGGAAGAAGATTCAAACACCGAAATGCAGAGCCCGGACCCTGACCAAGGAAAGGGTAGCAGCACACGCAAGCAAGCCGCACGTGGAGCCGCAGCACGAAGTCAGCGAGAAAAGGAACTCCGTGATCGTGAGAAGGAACGCGCAGATGCAGCGAACAAGCGCAAGCGCAGAGCCGACCAAAGACGTGGTCCAGATGGTATGCACTTTGTCGCCCGGGAGATGGCCCTCCCATTTCACCATAGGAGGTCACGAGATTCAACAGTGCACTCACAATCTACAGATTTGGATCCTGCCAAAGCCAATGGCAAGGACGGCGAAATCTACGATCCCAACGGCTCACAGCCACCCGATACTCCCTCCGTCTCCGGATCCCTCAACGATACCACAAAGAAAGGCAAAATCGGTGCAGGAAAGCGCGGTCGCGGTCGCGTCGCGGCAGACACACCCACGGAGCGAGGTGACGGCTCACCGGCACGCGTCAAGAGCAGCAAAGGTGGAGCATCGTCAGCCTCGCCAAACGAGACGCAAGTCAACGGCACTGGCAACGATAGCGGCAACGGCAATGGTAACGGTGCCGAAGGCAGCGGACCCGAAACCAACGGCACGGCGACCAACGGAACCGGCAAAAAGAGCAAGCTCGGCGCCGGTGGTGGCACCGATTCTGCCAACGGCGTGGTCAAGACCGGCGGAAGCGGAAGCGGCTCTTCTTCTCGTGATGGCACAAAGGAGTTGTCGTGGAGCGAGATGCGTCGCCGAATCCAAGCCATGCTGGACGGTATTGCTACCGCCGAAGCTGGCTGGGAGCGAGAAGAGGCCTTCGACGATCAACTTCGGCTCGTGGGTGCTCCCGAAGCCATGATGGAGCAGCGTGTTCGCGAGAGGGAGTTCGTCAAGGCGCGAGCACGAGAACAACGCGTCGTTTGTGAAGGCTGGATGGAGCGCTTCGGCAGTGAAAGAGATAGGCCTGGGAGAGGTGGTGGTGGCGCCAGCGCTGCAAATCATTCCAGCTCTGCTACCTGAGTCTTTGCATGACGATATGAGAAGCTGTGGTCCTGGTCATGGAAGTGCGGTACTTTGAAAGAGTGGCATGCTACTTGCGGAGATGTCGCTCCTACTCGATTGATTGCAGGCTTGTTCACGGACTTGAGCATCTTTGCAGTCTCAAGGACGAGCAGTTCGCTCATCTTATTTCTCTGTCTTCATTTTCATTGATTATTCGGAGGTCTCATGTGGAAAGGGTTGATAATTCCCCTTACTGCCTCTACTTTGCATGATGTTTCGGAAATTTCTCTCCTCGGCGCTCCTACGACGTCTGACATGGTAAATAGACATGTCGGCTTGCTGCATAGGGCTGGATGGTGGACCCACTGTGGTCTCGGAAGCCACTTGCATTTGGAGGCGCTGCCGAATTCGACGATCTTATGGGACTTTGCTACGATGAATTTCTGTTGCATAGCGTGGAATTCAATACCATTGCGATGGGATGGATTGTCTCTTTCAAATGTATATTGCATTATCTATTCCAAATGCTATTTGAAATACGCGCAGTCACATTGCTCGAAAAGTGAATGTCAGAATATGCGCACTGAGTCTATGTGATTAGCGCTGCACTGTACTCCACCATATTTCAGTCCGCAGCCGAAATGAATTACAGTGGTGTCGTGTCGTGTTGATATTGGGTCATACAGAAACATTTATAGCATCATGATTGGCCGGAAAGCTTACGAGTTCGGAGATAGATAGTGCTAACATAGCAGAGTGTAGTTGGATCACTGCGCTTGGAATTCGACAATGAGTTGAGGAAAGGAAATGGACCGAAATGGCTATGGCTATGGCAATGGCAGGTGGTTTTAATGTTGGGAGCTTTGCAATTTGATGAGCGGTATTAGATTGAGACGGATGATGGAGTGCCTGGTCTGCTGAATAATGCAGGCTGTGACTGTGATGCAGCGCAGTTGCAGCCGAGACGACGTTGCAGCAAGAGAAGACGCATATCGAAGTAGAGCTCCATCCGCCAATCCACCAAACTCCTTACATGCTCCATTGATACTCTGAACCATCAAAAACACCTTTCTGCACCTTTCTGTCACCGTACTCCTGCTCTCAACTCCTCTCAATCTTCCTCTTCTCTTTCTCAACTACCCCGTACTTCGGACTTGACTGACAAATTCAACGGCCACTTCACCTTCGACTCACATAAACCCTGCATTGCCCAACTAAAGCATTCATCCTGTCCTCGCTCGCCTAGAGCCGTGTAATTATCAGCATGGCCTCTTCGGGCGTGTTCACAAGCACCGATCCGCCTCCTCGTCGGCCATCTGCAGTTCAACCATCCGCACCGGCTATCGCGCAGGAAGTCTTGGACCAACTCGAAGAACTCGGGAGAAATCCATCGCCGGAGTTGGCCAAGAAGATTGAAGAACTCGGTGGATTGAAGAGCCTTCTTGGACAGCTGCAAGCCAGCGGGAACCTCGACTACCAGGCATCCAAAGTGTCGAATCGTCCTTCGGCTCCAGACACCACCTCGTCCGTCTATCCCGATCGACCTATTCGTCCTCTTCCGAAACGACGCCTTCGAGATCGTCTGTCTGCTGAAGCGGCAGAAGCATTCCAGCTTCCTGCTCCCTCCAATACTCCTCTCTTCAGTTTTCCATACGTACAACCCGATAAGAATGTCCCGCCGGCGGGAAGGACTCGAGATGGTGAAGCAGAAGCTGGCCACGATCATACTTGCGAATCCTGTCGAAACGATCATTCGGATGTTGAGAGCGAGGGAGAAGATGAAGGTCACTATGACCACGAATTCACTACCTACGATGGTACAAAGATGTCCAAACCTCCGGCTCCTGAGTCGAATGCGTCGTCGGCAGATGGTTACGAGTCCTTCGAGAATACAAACAACAAGAAAAAACGTAAAATTCCTCAGTCGAATGGATTGGGTTCTGGCCACCACTCTTCCTTGTCTTCCGACATGGCCGGTATGGGTCTGGGATCACGGGAAAGAGATATTACCTCACTTCCAGACGATTCGGGCCCAGCGGTTGGCTCATACTACGGATCTGGATCGGCAGTAATGTCTTCGACTGGTTCGGGTACTGGAATATCTGGTGCAGGTCGAGGTCGCTATGGGAGGTCTGGACGCGGTACTTTGGACCGTCGTCCACTTGGAGCGAGTACAAACGGTTTGAATGCTACCGCTTCAGGCAGAAGTCGGTTGAGCCAGCAACCGTGGGCAACCAAAGGTGAGTCCGCACTTCTGATTCTGGCCTTTTATTTTGTTTTGATTTTGCTCCATGTTTTCGTTTCCCATCACGTCACAACCTTTTTCTTTTTCCTAAACCTCGCATTCCACAACCACTTCTTAAAAACCCGCGCTCCAGAGAACCCATTTGCAACCTCTCCTGGGTTTCTCATTCTTCAAATTCCACATCATGTCAACATCTCCAGAGTCGTTGTACTTGGAGGAGTTTTACTCGCACCGATCCTTCTCCACCTCTAGTGTTTTGTCTTCCCAACGACCTCCTTCGAAGTCGCCACAGGATACCTCACCTTCCGAAGTTTTCGACCATGCTGTCCTCAGACTATTCATGGATCGTGCTTCTCGCATTCGTCTCATCAATACGTTCCTCGATTTCCGATCTTTTGAGGGTACGCTTCCCAAGAACTCCTTCTGGAGATTCCTCGCCATGAGACAAGATATCAAGCAGACTTTGAGCTGGTATACCATCAGCGATTTCTCATTACTCAAGTCTGATCTGATTGAATGTAACCTTCTACTCGGAAAACTTTCATCTCTCATGCAACAGGACTCCTATGATGAGGTCGTTTCTCAGATCAATGCTATGATTACATCTATCAAAGCTTTGCACAAATTTGTCATGGATGATGCTAACGAAATGCTAGCAACTCTGGTTCCACCATCTGAAGGCATCATCTCCGCCGCAATTGCCAGTGCACAGCGACAGAGCTCTCTAGCACCACAAAAAGGTGATGAAAATGTCAGCCTTCTATCACAACAAACCGACAAATCTGGTCAAAAGACATCCGCCTTTACATTCACCTACGAGAATGAAGCTTCCAATAAGGTGGTGTGGCCTGGACAACAGACTACTCTGCCTCCTGCTCCATCCCACCCGATTAGCAGCTCAGGCTTACGTGGTAGCAATACATCATCTCACATTGGTACTGGTACTACCGCTGGCAAAGGTACTTATGCTCAAAATCAACCACCACCTTCACAACCACCCCAACAGCCAGCTGGAGGTCAAGCCGCTGCCAGCCAGCCACAACAGAAGAAGAAGCCACGCCGTCCTGGTGCCATTTACCGAATGGCAGCCCGTCAGCGCCGTCTTCAACAGGAATATAATAACTTCCATCACCCACCTCGCCGCGAGGAGATTTGGATCTGTGAATTCTGCGAGTACGAAAGCATCTTTGGTGAACCACCTCATGCTTTGATCCGCCAATACGAAATTAAAGATCGTGAGGAACAGAAACGTCTCGCTGAGAAGCGTCGATTGTTGGAGAAAGCCAAGATGAAAGGTCGAAAGAATAGAAAGGGTTCCAACAAGAAGAAAGGCAAAGGCAATGACAGAGGTGGCGATGCTCAGCAGGATCCCAACTTAGGTCCTGAGGTCTATGACGATTATGGTGAGGGTGATGAGTACTACGAAGATGAATATGGTGATGAAGAGCCAATCGATGCAGTATCACCTACTCCGCAACCTGTACCTGGACATCATGGTGGAGGAGGCGGTTATGTGGATGGAGGGACACACTCTCAGAAACAGCCACACATTGCTCAGCAAGCCGCTCTGAACACTACTCCGATTCAGACAAAATCCGGTAAAGCTTGATGAGAAGATTTACGACCTCTCGAGCTTTAACCGACTGCTTACTTCCGGTGGTCATTCTCCAACCTCAGCTTCAAAGCTGAAAGGCATTCCAATTCCTCCTGAACTTTTGCATACTCTCGGACTTCAGAATTTCCTGCACCCATGGCATCACCACTTTCGTTTACGGCATATCTATACATCACTCCTACTTATTACACACCTTCAGTCGGCATACTAACAAAACTTTTGTCACAGCAAGATCCCACTCTGTTTTATCGTGTTTGTACACTCGAACACACAACATCATAGACAGCTTTTGCCTCATCCAACCCCGCCGACACCGACTACACCACATTTTGACCTCTCCCCTCTAGGACCAAATGGCTCATTTGTATCTAAATAACATTCCACGACCTTCTGCATGTCATAATGTCGACCGACATCCGGCCGCAACAGAAGGTCTGGATCTTTGTAGATAGCAATCGCCATTGATCCTATTAGTTGTTTCTTTATTCACCGTGAGTTCTGCACTAACTCTTGAGTACCTGACAATGTCCGGCATTGTGCTTTGTCTCACTTCGCTCGCTTTGTACTGCTTCTTTATCTCACAAAGACTTTTCGCCTGTGAATATCATCCATTGATCGCTATTTTGTAAGTACAGTCCCATTGTATTTTTCCTTTGTTCATTGCCTTTACAAAAAGTTGACTACAAGAAGAAATACAAAGAAATTCCACCATCATAAACGACTACCGGTCTATTAAAGGCCTTCTTCCTCTCAATAGCTTGTGGAAATCAGCGAGCTTTACACTAGTAAAGTAAACCCAACTGATTTTCTAGCCATTAGTTTATGTTCTACATCTTCGTCAAAGCATTTGCTAACACTTGTACAGGGCCATAGCTAAGTACCACCACGAGAAGCTTGCAATAACGGATTGCGACTTACGACGAAAGTACAGGTTTACTCTCTCGTAAGTTATCAACATATCGTATACCAATCATTGGTCAGCCAAATTGAAAATGGATTTCATCGAGATGGAGGACTTCATCATTCCTCCAACGCCTCAAGGTTCAGAAGCCGAGTTCTTCGAAACACCTGAAGCTGTCAACATCCTTGAGATCGCGAGCATTCATGTATGTGGTCATTGGACCGTCACAATTCCAGCATCTGGTAATGTCGCTGAATGGATTGTTCCCATCGACGATGAGTTCGCTGATTTCGAAGTTGAAGGTGCTTTCATCTATAAACACGTCTTCAGTCCAACACCATGTCCTGCTGCAGAGTGTCAAGCTATCCACCCTTTGGAATTCCAACGCATTGATGATGAGTGGATTTCGGACTGGGAGGGCTGGTTGGCCCACGAACTTCCGCATTATGAGCCTAGGGCTCGAGCTGCAAACCTTCTAGTTACTTGCAACCAAGTTTGGATCATGGTTGAACAATTCTCGCCAGATGCGCAAAAGTACTTCGCGAAGCGCCTCGAATCACGCGATAAGTTCGTTGCCGACATCATCGCACGCGGCGATCTGGAAAACGGGCCTGATGCTATGGCTAGGAATGCTCTCCGTGCTGAAACTTGGCTCGATACAGCTGCCGATTGGTGGGATGAAGGTCGCAAACCATTCTACACTGCCTGCCTCATCATGGCCGAGAATCACCTCAACCATCAGGAATTTGCACTCGAAGGCTTCCTCGCCGCCTTGGAGGAGACGCAGATTTGGCTTCGCCTGCCAATGGTTGACGACTTTCGTGAATTGCCTGACAACGACTCCGACTCCGACTTTGGACTTGGTACTTTGCATATTGCAGATGGTCATTGGGGAGCCGAGATCTATGACATGAATCTGACTGACTTTTTTCATGCAAATCGCAATGCACTGAAGGTTGACGCGGAGCCAGATGATACATACGCTCCCTCGTCTACCTCCGAATATTCAACCGAATACAACGACGACGACGCGGTTTCTGACAAATCAATCACCGTCGATGAAGTCGTCAACCTCTACCGCGATCAAACAATGTATGGACCCGCATATACACCGTGGATCGGGCGTATGGAGGAGGTCCAGCTCCCGCCAGCGGTCGAGCATTTAGTCCACGAATATCTAACCAACTACGGTTCTAGCAGCGAGCAGGATGCATTTCATAAAGCCCGTACGCTTTATGTGGATGGCCTCTCTACCATCGAAGATCAAACCAATGCAATGGACGTGGATGGTCTCTCTACCGTTGAAAATCAAACTGATACATTGGAGGATATCTCATCACAATCCGAGCTCGACATCATCGAACCAGAGGACATTTACAATGCCTATTGCCGTTATACTCTCTCTGTTGAACAACCACAGGCGACCAAGTGCATCTTTGGCTCTGGTTTCCAGCTCATCTTCGGCAATGGCTTTCTGGACGATTTCGAGTTTCACCCAAGTGAGCTTCTTTGAAGGGCAAAGCGAACACTACACAAAGGTAAGTTTCCCGCATACTGTCTTCTAACTTGCAACAAGCTTTGGGAATTTCGTCAATTTGGTATATCTAACATCTGAATTGGGAATTTTGTCAATTTCATATATCTAGCATCTGAATTGGCGTTGGATTGATCGGCGTACTTAGAGTAGTAACTTCTATTCTCCGGTCTGAGAAGACCTATAATAGCTTAATACAGCGTCCGCTGAGCGGATAGATTTGTTCTGGGAAATAAGAGAATGATCCAAATGTAATTCTTGCTCCCTTGAAGTATAAGTAATCGAATATGCCCAATAATCATTTTAAGGCCGTGTGAAAGTCGTTCATCGAGGTTAAACGCGCCGTTTGGAGGCCGTTTCTGAAGACGTACAAGTCGAAAATCTATTAAGAGATACAAAATAACATATCTAAGCCTCGCTTTATACCGCAGCTTATATCTTGGTTCCCGTTTTACGCCTGGCCTCCCTCTCTTTGTCTCTAAGTAGCCTCCTTAAAATCTTACCGCTCGGGCTCTTGGGAATGGCATCAATGAACTCTACTCCACCCTTCAACCATTTGTGCCTACTCTTGGACGCCTCAACATGTTTCTGGATCTTCCTCTTCAGTATCTCATCACTCTCCTCCATGCCAATATTCGCAGCCTTGACAACAAACGCCTTTGGCACTTCACCAGCAGCGTCGTCGGGTACAGGAATGACAGCACAGTCCGCCACCAAGTCACATGTGAGCAAGTGAGCTTCCAGTTCAGCTGGTGCGACCTGTAAGCCTTTGACTTTGATGAGCTCCTTGATGCGGTCGACGATGAAGATGTGTTCATATCCACTCGGTGCCTTTCGAACAACTGCTTCATCACCTGTTCTCATCCATCGGTTTCCGGTGGAATCAATGACAAATGTCTCGCGATTGGCCCTTTCGTTGTTGAGATATCCAAGGACGACGGCCGGGGATTTGACGAGTAGCTCGCCTGGTTCGTCGTAGTTGGTTATTTCTTTGCCTGTACGTTCAAGTCAGTAAACTTAGAGACAAAGATGCGCTAGGACGTAAGAACCTTCAGCAGAGACAATACGAGCTTCCACCTCTGGTATCAAACTACCACTGCTTCCAAACCAAACATCGAGTGCTGACGTAGAAGCAACGACGGTAGCTGTTTCTGTCAGACCTGCAATTTGTTAGCGATGGCACGCAAAGAAAATGGCCGAACGGCGGCAAAGAGTAGTGGTTGAATGAAAGGGCATTGGAGTAAGGACATGAAGGACATGAGCGTAAACGGGAAGCGAATTCGCGACCTGGCAAAGAGCGAACACGAATCTCTCCAAAGACCAGGGTAGAAAGTGCAATATAGAAAGTTCAAAGTTGAACTTACCATATCCTTGTCGGATAATCCAGCTCGGATGTTGTTTTTGGAGTTCATCGGCGGTTTCCTTGCCTAATGGTGCAGCGCCTGTAAAAATGCCCTTTACAGCGCTCAAGTCAAACTTGTCAAGGACGGCTTTGTTCTTGGTCATCAGAATAATGATCGGAGGAACTAAGAATAGACTGGAAATCTTTTGATCCTGGATGGACTTGAGGAGCTGTAGAAAATCAAATTTCGGAAGCACCACGACCCCATCGCCACGGTAGAGAGCCGAGTGATTGATCACGACAAGTGCGTAGATATGACTGAATGGCAGCAGACCGAGTACGTTTTCCGTATATGCGTCTTCTCCTGGTGGAATGACGGTTTCTCGATATGGCAACTCTTGAAACTTTGTTTGCATTGTGTTTGCAATGACGTTGCGATGAGAAATCATGACACCTTTTGGCAGACCAGATGTACCGCTTGAGTAGCATAGAAAAGCGGTTCTTCGTGCGCCTTCACCCTTTGACCATTTCAATGGCTCGAGAGGTGGCAGTTTCTTGCCTTCTCTGACAAGATCGCTAACAGTCTTGAACCCTTTGCCTAGTGACTCGTCTGCCACTTCTTTCGGAAGCCCAAGCAAGTAAATGCGATTCTTTGGTATACCACATTGTTCGGCTGCCTTGAAGGTGGTTTCGAGGAGAGGGACGCAGGTGAAGATGCATTGCGCTCCGGAGCTTTTCATTTGATATGCGACTTCGTCGGCAGTGTAGGCGGCATTGGCTGGAGTCTGGATTCCTCCGAGACGATGTGTTGCCCAAGCTAGAGGAATGGTATCGAGCTATAGAGGATATCAGCATGCGAACTATCTCACGTTAAATGGGAAAAGCTTACCGTATTGGCGCTGAAGACTCCGCACACTTTATCCCATTCCGTGCCTTCATTTGGACTCCATCCGAGTTCCTTGGCCAAACCTCTAGCGAGCAAGTCCACACGCTCCTTGACTTCTCGTCCACTGATTTTCTTTCCAGTCAAGCCGCAAACGAAGAACGGTCGAGATGTTGCGAGTGGCTGGCGACCATACCTATCCTCCAACATGAACTCGCTGATTGGAATGGCATCTGGTGGATCAAACGGCAGTTGTGGCGCCCATGACGGTGGATAGAAGACCATGTTGAGCTTTACAAGGCGCTAGATAAGCAGGAGAAGCTGCGCAAGCTGGGGAGGTGAAATGGAACAGCTGTCTGAAGACAGATTTCGAAAGATGGAGAAGCCGGACGGGAATTAATCAATACATCGTGGAAGAAAACGGAGATTCGGCTGTACCAGCGGGCCGGAATCGTTATCAAGTACGAATTGAGCTGAGCTGAGCTGACTTAAGATGCGAGACACAGTTCGCGTGTTAGCTGTCGCCATGCACGAAATCCTCTGCGCATCGGTGAAGCCAACCATTGGTCGAGTCAGCACCGCGTTTCGCCGGCACTCGAGCTAGAGGCAACGAAGTGCCGGAGCTTTTGCAGCTTGGGGGCTTTTGCACGCCGGCGGACTGCCGGATGTGGCGTCTTAGCGCAAATTGCCATCTCATGACGTGACGGAGTGTTGGGTCAATTGTAATTGCATTGTATCCGAAGGGGGTGGCCTGCGGTGGAGGGCGGAAAAGGAAGAGAACATGCGGGTGTAGGAGTGTGGATCTGAGAGCGTATTTATTATTAGCTCTTCAAATAGGTAGTTACCAGCTTAAAGCCACGATATTACTCATGAACACTTATTACCCGAGAGCCCGTGAAGGCCGAGGAATCTCCCGAAGTCGAAATGCCTTTGAAGCTCGGAAAGTGTGTCTGTTACCGTACGGTGCTTCTGCAATCTGCATTGAGTGTCGGCTCGATCTGCTTCAAATGACAATGCCGACCGTCTCCAGAACAATAGATTTAATTGTTATTGGAAAATGCAGGTCCTCTTCCTATTGTCGCAATTGAATGCCGATAATGATCCTGCTGTACATCAATGAATTCATTGTCAAGGCCAGATTCGCGCCTTCAGTCCATCTTCAATGCCTCTCCCTTCCGGTTGATTTAGGTTTACAATGTGGTTAACCATTGTCATTTCTGACTCTCCTGCTCTTACTCGGTTTATTATGGTCAATAGTTGGCTCTATTTCTGCGTTAGATGCACTCGCGTTCGAGCGGAGTTCAATCACCACTCTCCTATTGTCGTATGAGTATGGTCATCTCATCAATAGTATTTCGTGTATATTGTCAGACTATCAACTTATTCAACCCACACAAATCAAACCATTTTTGCTCTCTGCGCAGTCCGATTCTCGCAAGTGTAGCTCGATATAAAGCTTTCCCCTCCTTCGAGATCTTGCTTCTTACACATCAAACTATCCTCACCACTAGGGTATAAGGCGTTCACAAAGCTCTTTAACCATATACTCCCACTTTCCACTAGGTATTGACCCTCATCGATTCATATATCCGGCACCATGAGTCTCCGCGAGTTTCAGGGCCTGCTTCATGGTCAGAGCGAGGTTGACTTCAACACGCTCTATGGCATAGGCTCAGAAGTCGTCTCTTCAGCTTCGGGTCGCCCTAAACGAAGCCGAAAGCAACCTCAGAGACTTGACACAGAAGATGTGGACTCGGATTCCTCATTGTCTTCCATGAGTTCTACAACTCTACAAGATCTCGAAGATCAGGTAAAGCAAGCCGAGGAACCTCAACCGAAACGCCTCAAGATCACCCAGAAAAACAGCCAGCCGGTCAATGACTCTGTTGAAGATGCAAACCGGGTCTCTGGCCAACGCAAGAAACGAGTTCTTAAAAGAAATAAGCTCGGAACGAAAGCTGCAAATAAGTCAAACGCAAGAAGAAAGATTCCTAGGAATCAAACCACGACCAAGAGTCCTCGAGAGTGCGGTGTCAATGATCACAGCAATAAAATTGACACGTCTGTACCCGCAGAAGATGCACTGAACGACCAGAGCCTGCTGAGTCTAGCTGAAAAGCTGTTCGCTGCCTCGAACCAAGTTGGCGAACGACCGTACCCTGTTGGTAAGCCACATGTGTATGCAGACAACCGCCAGGATCTGTGTGAGACGTTGCCATACTTCCGTTCAACTCAAGGTGGCTGTTATTCCAAGGATGGAGTCATCCGTGGCTTTATGTTCGACAAGGAAAGCGTCGAACTGGATTACACCGATGACGAGGTGATAATATCTCGATCAGGTGGTGGAATGGAGAAAAACAAGGAGAGAAAGATGGTTCTGGGCAGGAATCAGATCGAACAGAAGCAGACTGTTGATCTTCGCCGAAACCAGGAGCGATACATTCCAGTTGTTATCATCGTCGGAAACGACAATGCAACTCTCCAATATCGACCTGAGCATACCTACGACGTTCTAGGACACTTCATTGTCGCCGATATCTGGTATGAGAAGGTTGGTTCAAAGGCTACAGCTCGCTACCGTTTCGAAAAGCTCGAGTCCACGAAAGAAAGCTGGTTCAAGCCTAGTGGCGTTGACAGCATTGCAAAACTTGGAACTCTTCCACCACCGATCCGCAAATCGTGCCCAACTTGCAAGAAAGAGTCGTATCAAGTCTTCACCTGCGGCTGGATGTGCGTTGCCGATGCTCTCTGCACGTCATTTTTCAAGTTGTCGAATGGTCGAGATCCTATTCAGCAAAGCCTCAGATATGATCCTCGGTTCTTAAAGAAGAAGACTGATCGCCCACATGAATGTGCTCCATTCGACCTGAAACCCGAATCTCCAGCATCTAATTTGTCAATACTTGGTGAAGACTACTCGGAGTCCGCTGCAAGAGGTATCTGTTGTCCGCAATGCGGTAGATGTGGAGTTCGCAATGAATGGTTCCGCTGGAAGTGTCGAAATGAGCACTGCGGCCATGAAATCCTCTTTCCACATCCTATCATTCCGCCTGGTATGCTTCGAGATGCCACCGATTTCCCCATTGGTGAGAGATACGCATTCTCAGACGACATACTTGATTCATCGCTTGTCACTCTGACAACAGTTTTCGACATGGGCCTTCGCATAAGCAAATACAAATTGCTTGGGATGGACGGCTGCATTTTTCACATTCATGCCAACACTGCATACAACCAAGAGCCAGGAGGTGCCGACGACATCTTTCTTCATGCTCAGCAAAAAGGATTTGATTTGCAGCGTCGCTTGAAGAAGAGAGGTCAGATCAAAGGAGATCGATTCACCGCACATTTCTTGAAGAATTTCGGTGCACATTACAAGTTCATCAACGAAGTGGCTACATCTCCATTCACCGAAGCTCCTCAGCCGATCAAGAATGCGCGTGCTCGTCTGAACTGGTTCGCCACATACGTATTAGGTGCAGAGAAGCACAAGGTTCCTTTCAATGAGTGCCTGGCAGTTGGATACTTTGAGTCTCAAAGAATGAAGGTATTTCAATCTTGTCCGATCTTCCAATCATTTTGCTAACTTTTGCACAGTTTCACGACGACAATGAGGATGGCCTCGGACCAGTTGTTGCTAGTGAGAGCTATGGATACCCAGGTATCATGAAGTTCCGCATGAAGCAAAAACACTTCAAAGGCGTCCACAAGGATACCAAACTCCTCACACAGGCACCTCCAAGACCTGGGTGCCAAGCATATGACCTGCGAAAAGAAAGATGGGACGAAATCACAGGTCGTATTGACGCGGCTAGAGCAGTTCAGGGATCTGGCAACTACAAACGGAGAAAGTCTACAGGTAACCCCCAGGAAGACGATGACAGCGACCATGAGGATGATGGAGAGGATGCGAACCCAAATGTCAACGAAGTACGCCTGAAGATTGCTACGGAACTGGGTTTGGTACCTGCAAAGTCTCCAAAGCGGAAGATCGGATCCCTTCAAGACGTAGATGGTGAAGCCAAAGAGGTTCGACTAGAGAAGAACGACAATAGGCAGAATGCTCCAGTCATCTTGGAACTACATCTAAATCATGGGGATATCGTTATCATGGCAAGTGAGGATCTTCAAGAGTATTATGAGGTACGTCAATGACTCTTCTCTATGACCGTCTACTCTTTCACAACACCATACTGACACTCTCATAGCACCAAGTCGAACATAAAGGTCCTCTTCGATTTGCGCTCACATGTCGCCACATTGGATCCAAGTCCGGAGATGTTGAAAGCGATGAAGGTGATGAAGATGACACGGTTTACTCTGGTCCTGCTTGGCGCCCTGAATAATTGTCACGCTGTAAAAGCAGAATAGACTTTAGAAGTCATGAAACTTATTCTTAGGGTATAGAAGCATCTCAAAGGATTAAAAGTTTTGGCTTTATTTCCGACCATGAACGTCATTATCGCTCTTGACTATACATTTTGTTGAACGTTCTCCCAAGGACCATCCTTCTGATCTCACTTGTTCCGGCTCCAATCTCATACAATTTTGCATCTCGTAGTAATCTTCCTGCACTAACTTCGTTGACATACCCAGTTCCGCCCAGACATTGAATGGTGTCCAGCGCACATTGAGTCGCATTCTCTGCGGCAAATAGTATGGCACCAGCGCAATCCTGACTCTTAATAACTGGATCTCTTGATCCATCCTCGGCTCCTGTACTCGTTGCTTCTGGGAATAGTGAGCTTACTGTTGCGAAATGCGATGTTTTTCCTTCGTCCACGGCTTTGGCGATGGAATATGTCATGCTGGAACTCGAAAGATACCTCGTGTACATGTCTGCCAACTTTCCTTGAATGAGCTGATTCTCTGCAATTGGCTTCCCAAACTGCTTCCGCTGATGTGTATATGGTAAGGCGATATCCAAACAAGCTCTCATGATGCCCAGTGGTCCAGCGCTCAGGACTAATCGCTCAAGGTCCAAACCTTCCATTAGAACTTTAACACCCTTCCCGATCTCGCCCAGTATATTCTCTTTCGGGACAAACACGTCTTCGAAGACCAGTTCGCCTGTATTCGAGCCTCGCATGCCTAACTTGTCCAACTTTTTGGCCACTGAAAAGCCTTTGGAATTCTCAACATCAACGATGAATGCGGTGATGCCTCTGCTCGCCGGATTTGCTTTTGAGTCAGTCTTCGCATAGACTACAATCGTCGCCGCATCTGGTCCGTTTGTAATCCACATCTTTGTTCCATTGAGAACGTGTCCACCATCCACCTCCTTCGCAGTCATGCGCATGCTCACGACATCGCTTCCTGCGCTGTGCTCCGACATTGCTAGAGCACCGACCTTCTTTCCACTGATCAAAGGAGGTAGATACTTTTGCTTCTGGGCGGTGGTACCGTTCAAGCTCAGCTGATTCACGCACAGCTGTGAATGTGCGGCATAGCTCAAGCCTATGCTGCCCGACGCGCGAGATAACTCTTCAAGGACTACGCAGTGAGCCTGGTAGCCCATTCCAAGTCCGCCGTAATCCTCGTCTGCCGTTATACCCAGAAACCCGGCGGATCCCATCTTTGGCCACATCTCGTTTGGGAAGTTGTTGGTGTGGTCGACACTCCGCGCAAACGACTCGGGTATCTCGCGGCGGGCAAAGTCACGGACAGATTCGCGAAGTTCTGTAAGATCGTCGTTCGTAGGAGGCGTGAAGCCTTTGGGATGTTTGGAAGAGGCATGACGGCGGGTATGAACTGGTACTATGAGACGGATTGCGGGTCGAGTGAAGGTACGCGAGGAGCGCAGGATGAGCCTGGAGGTAGCTAGAGAAGCCATTGTCATAAATTTGTAGTATTCAACAGAGCGGTCAACTCTTGTAACGAGCCATTGGAATCGCGGAGACGGAAAGCGAGCAAAAGTCTGGTAAAAAAGATGACGATGGGCAGCGCGGCTATCCTCGGATGAAGGCCAGCTCAACTTCATGCCCGCAAATCTACGAGCAGAATCTTCACACAGTTTTTCCCTTATTTGTGGAGACTCAATAGTATCCACTTGGGATTGATTACTGCTTGCCGTGTACTCTTAGACTTTTCCTCTAACCTTCGGTTCTCAGCTGGATGTAGCTCCGAAGCAGCAATCCGCATACTTCCAACTCCTTGCAACAATGGCGACCGTATTGGTTCCCGAAATTTCTCTGATCCTACGAGCGTCAAGACGAGCATGGACGAAAACTAAGCCCTTTCACTCCTCGCTGAATCCTATCCGTAGCTGTAGAGGTGTAGCAACTCACACCCATTCCTTCCATGCGGAACAAGTCTCCATCATTCGCAGCAACGTCGACACGTCGAATCCAGACTTCAAAGAGAATGCTCGAGCCATGAATGAGGCAATTGAACGCATCAATGCTCTCCATGGCAAACTCTCTCTGGGAGGACCGGAGAAAGCGCGTCAGAGGCACGTAGCGAGAGGAAAAATGCTACCACGAGAGTACGGCTCCCAGCGTTCCGCACTTCTGAAGTTATGCTAATAGTGTTTAGCCGAGTAACCGCGCTCATAGATCCTGGCACCTCTTTTCTCGAGCTCTCACCCTTCGCGGGCCATGAACTGTATCCAGGTGAAGAGGTTCCCTCCGGTGGAATCCTCACTGGCGTTGGCACTGTCTCAGGAGTTCAATGTGTCATTGTCGCGAACGACAGCACTGTAAAAGGAGGAACATACTACCCAATAACTGTTCGCAAGCATCTCCGAGCGCAGGAAATAGCTGCGCAGAACAAGCTACCGTGTATCTATCTGGTTGATAGCGGTGGAGCAAACCTTCCACATCAGAAGGACGTCTTTCCTGACAGAGAACACTTTGGACGCATTTTCTACAACCAGGCCAACATGTCTGCAAAAGGTATCCCACAGATTAGCGTCGTCATGGGTCCATGTACCGCCGGTGGTGCTTATGTACCAGCTATGAGTGACGAGAGCATAATTGTACAAGAGCAAGGTCATATCTTCTTAGCCGGACCGCCACTTGTGAAGGCTGCCACGGGTGAGGAGGTCACTGCAGAAGAGCTAGGCGGTGGACGAGTTCACAGTGAAGTTTCCGGAGTGACGGACTACCTCGCGGTCGACGACGAGCACGCAATTGTTTTGGCTAGAAGATGCGTGGCTAATTTGAATTATCCAAAGGCGCTCGCTGTCGGTGCAGTTACCGGAGCCAAAGACGAGACTTCGGTTCCGATGCCATGGAAAGAGCCGCTGTATGATCCATTCGAGCTACCTGGTATCGTTGGTACCAATCTCCGACGGCCAATCAATCCATATGAGATCATTGCACGAATTGTCGATGGTTCTGCCTTTGCAGAATTCAAGAGTTTGTATGGTACAACTCTCGTCACCGGCTTCGCAAAGATTTACAACCAACCTATTGGTATCCTAGCTAATAACGGCGTACTGCTCTCCGAGTCAGCGTTGAAGGGAGCCCACTTCATCCAGCTCTGCGAGAAACGTCGCATTCCATTACTTTTCTTACAGAACATCTCCGGATTCATGGTTGGTAAGGATGCAGAGGCCGGCGGAATTGCGAAGAATGGAGCCAAACTGGTTACTGCTGTAGCCTGCGCCTCAGTACCCAAATTCACGGTCGTCTTTGGTGGAAGTTTTGGAGCTGGCAATTACGGAATGTGTGGCAGGGCATACAGTCCACGATTCCTTTGGACATGGCCCAGTGCAAGAACCTCCGTCATGGGCGCTGAACAATTAGCAGCAGTAATGGAAACTGTTGGCAAAGCTGATCCAGAGCTCAAGGATAGGATTGAGAAAGAGTCTGAAACAATCTTCGGATCTGCAAGGTTGTGGGATGATGGTATCATTTTGCCGGACCAAACCAGAGCAGTCCTTGGTACTGGTCTGAGGACTGCACTTGGTGGACGTAAAGATGCTATTGATGAGCAAGAGGCCAAGTTCGGCGTCTTCAGGATGTGATTTTGGTTGTGAACGCATTATGAATGGAAGCCGCAGCCTCGGTATACTAGCTAGTGTGTCCTGTGAAGCCTCATTTCGACTTCAATGCCTGGGACATCGCGTTACGTACAACAGCAGGGCAGCGAACGGATTTGGGATCTGAACACCAAACGGCAGTCGCAACTATGAGTACCTAAAGTGTCACTGAATTTCAGCAAACTTGATCAAAGGTATGTGAGGTCTGAAATTGCTCAATATCCAAGGAGTTTCGCTAACATGGTCATAGGCGAAGATGGTGTAGCTCTCGAATGCAAGTGAATCAACAACGTCATCAAAACATGATATTTCTAGATGTAGTCTTTGGAAACAGTTGGATTGAAATCATCGAACCTTCTCAATGAGCCCCATTGACACCATTTCCAGCTCTATTTAGCAGTTTCTGCCATGGCAACGGCTCACGAGCAGGCAATAAAGGGCCAACATCACCACCCGGAGTTCGCCGCCTCTGCCAGTTTTCAATGTCTCTATGGTCAACAAAGTTACCATGCAAACCAAGACGCAATTTGAATGGAAGGTGAATAATTGCAAGAGGTCCTGCCGACACGCTCTGGGCATCTAAAATCACTATGTCGTTCCGCAACACGTCAAGTTGATTGACAAGAGCAATCAGATAACCTTCTCCTTCTGTACCACCTTTGGGGATGAATGCTGGTTCTTGGAATGTTGCAGCCGGGCCCTAGTAAAAGTCAACACCGCTGCGTTCAAACCCAACTGCTCACTATCCTATTGTTCACTTACCGCCCAAAGGACGTCTTTCGTTCTCTCACCCCATGTAAAATGGCCTAGAACGTTGAACAGACCACCTACCGGAGGCCCACACTTCGCAATATCGTACGGCCGAGTCGAATCAATTTGCGCTTGCCAGAAGTGGTTGTATGGCTTGGTGACAAACCTGTCATCAATACGAGAAAACTCACCGTTGATCTCGAAGATTTCAGCAGGTTTAACCCTAGAGTTGTTTGGCGCTTTGGGATCAAATATCCAGCGATATGTTGGACTATTGAGTTTGTTTCGTTTCGATGGAAGAACCGATCCTTCACCATCTGGAGGCCACCAGAAAAAGACATTGCCATCTGCAACTGTCAAGTCAAAGATAATATGACCTTCCGCGTTCTCATAACAACCCGCGACATGACCATGGAAACCTGACATATTAGATGCAGTTCACAAAGAATTCGGGATACCTGACTTACCATTGTCAGCTCGAAACCATTTAATGTCTTCTGGCTTGCCTCCTCTTCTGGGTACAATTCCGTATAGCTGGTCTTCGTTCGGATCCCATGCCCAATGGTTTCCGCCTGCCTTTAGATGATTGAAAGAGCATTTTAATGGCGTCATCGGGAGAACGATAAAATTCTCTGACAAGCCACAGTCATGGATCATACCACAAAAAGGTGCCTTATACCAACTTTCCTCTGTTTTCTTTCCATCTGCATCAATCGTGTAGACGACAATGTCACAAGATCCATCATGGCCATCGCCTCCCGCTTCATAACCAAAGCATACCATCTCTCCAGTCTTTGGATCAATTTTAGGATGCGCGGTGAATGTAGGAGACAGAACTTGGCCCTCAAAATCGTATCGACCCAATGTCTCAAGTGTAAGAGGATCCATAGCAAATGGTGGACCATCTTCCTTGGTTGCGAGCAAAACGCCTCTCCAGAAAATGATATTGGTGTTCGATACTGTTCTGATTACTCCCTTGACCGATTCATTATCTGTGAAAGGATTTCTGTACTTTCCAAACAATGCTTTTCTCATTGCTGTCTCGGCCTTGAAACGATCTGTTTGCACATATCGCTGCTTGAAATCTGCATGACCTTTCTGAATCCTTATGGCAGTCACATTACCATCTCCGCTGAAGTGAACATCATCTTCGAACAAGGGTGGGAATCGATTGTCTGGTTGAATTCTGAAAAATGTCCCGTTGATATCCTTTGGGATTTCGCCTTCAAACTCTAGGTCGAACACATCTCCTTCCAGTCGTGATGGACTGTTGAATCCACTGAAAGCAATAGAAGACGGAAATTTTACCTGTGTTCCTGAGTTTGATCCATTGGTGTATGGAGGTACGTGATTGATGGTATCAACTAAATCGTAGATATGTGCCATGATGGTCGTGATTCCGCAATGCGTAATGTCCTTTGAGCTGAATAGTTGCGCTAATTCATAACATTCTAGATATATTCCGCACAAATCGTGGTCAAATACCGCGTGTCTTATCAGGATTCAAGACGGAAAAATCTCGTCGGGATGATGATTCCGCGGACGTGTGGTAGCGTGGATATGTAATTTTGGGGCCGAGTAATGTTCGTTAAGTTTGCTGCAAATTTCATTCCAAGTAACTTGATGGCTACTCAATCTGAGTCCGGATTGATGGTGAAGAGATGCGGCTCTATAGTTACTCCTTGCAGCACATCACCCACGCTCCAAGAGCATGGATAGATTCGAAGTCAGGGTTTTGACACTATGAATATGAGAAAACTCGTGAGAAGAAAGTGATGAATAGAATGTTATGAATGACGTGAATGCTTGTAAGACGTCTGCTAAGAACATGGAGACAGGATAGCTCTAAATGCCATAGCGAATTCAAGCCCACAACCAAATCATCTGCCAGTACAAGTCATACAAACTCAGAGCGATTTCATACCATGTCGTTACTTCTCATCCGGATCCTCTATAGATAGTGGTTTCTGGTCGGAAACTGGAGGTTGACCGTAAATTGGAGCCTTCAGATCATCAGGAGCGACTTGATTTCCTGTCACCGGGTGAGGGTAATGAAATGGAATAACTCTGGCATCTGGCCAAAGCATCTTTTGCTCTACGAGCTGGTCCGGTCCCAATGGATCTTCTGGATATGTGACAGTTGGAAATGGCACGTAGTTCGGTTTCGTATATGACCAACCGTCTGCGAACTCTCCATGCCAGAATGGAAAGTATCTCAGACGAAAGATCTTCCAGACGCCGTTTTCCTTGATGTATTCATTTTCGTATAAGCCTCCTTCCCACCACTGTCGAGGTCTTCCTTTGGAATCAATTCCTCTTGGATGAGTGGCTGCTATGCTTTCGTGGACGCCCGCACTCATTAGCGCTCTGAAACGACCCCAAGCTCTGGTTCCATCTTCATTTATATCGACGATATCCTGCATTTGAGGGTGATCAAGCAGAAATCCCCATACTGGACCGTTTCTGCCATTAACGAAGCTGTCCGCAAATCGCCCAACATACAATCTTGTGACGCCTTCTTTCCTTCGATAACGTCCTCCAAGAAACTCAACGAATGTTCCTGGATCGTCCGAGTAAAGGTCTTTAACCTGTTGGAGATGAGTAAGATCGTCCGACAATCAGATATGTTTCCCACCTCTTGATACAAACACTTGTCGAGATAGTAGCCGTATTTGAAGTGCAATTTTCGGATCTCCGATTCATCTAGAAAAGTGTGAGTACTAATTAGTCGTCTCTATCACAAAATGCGGACTCACCTTTAAGCCGAGAGACGACGCTTGTCAAGGCCTTCACCTCAGCACGAAGTTGTGCCACTTCACTCTCCATGTTCAATTACAGAGTGATACGAAGAAATCGAAAGGATGCATTCCACGCATCTTGAGTGGATCTCCATTACCATTTTGTATCTTTTTACTTGGATAGCCATGCCATCCAAAGTCGAAACTCGCGAACGTTCAATCCAATATTTTGGTGTCAGCTGGATACCTCGGGCGAGGCAAGCGGCCTTCGGCTTCATCATCCCGACAAGTTCAAGCCTCATTCTCGGGACCTGCATCGTAAACTCCCCCACACAAACCGTTTTTCGCCTGGACACAAGTTAGGGATTGGCAGCATGGGTTCCCCGCAGCGGTGGAGGCGACCAAGCTGGAGCGCGGGACCCATATAACGATTCGCATCTTCTTTTGCGGCAGATGAACATTCCGGCATCTTGCATTCCTTCTAATGATTCCGAACCATGGAAGATGAATCGGAAGCAGTAGCACATGCAAGAGAAAGCCAGGATGCCAAGGTGAACGTTCGAAGGAAGAAGACCCAGCGAAGTTGTGACCGATGTAGACTTCGAAAAACGAAAGTAGGTTTCATATATATGTCGACTGCCGATGCAGCCAGTGCTTACTTTGACAGTGTATTGATCCAGGTACTGAAGAAGAGACTGTCCTACTAGATGTCAACATCTTTCTAACTACCCAAAGTCCCCGGACCTTGTCAGTCATGTCGACATAGCGGCATCTCTTGCTTTACGGACATCCACCGAAAACGTCAACGCCCATACTACCAAGTTTCTCAAGAGCAGTATCGGTACATGATCAAAGTGCTTAGGCACTATATACCTGAAATAGAATTCAGTCTTCCGGCTCTCAAATCCCTTTCTGAAGAGTTAGATACCCTCGTGAAGCAGGACGATGATAATCCATCAGACCTCGAAGACACTCCACCATCAATTCGAACTCCTGAACGACGCTCGTCAAACGACGAAACGGAATTGGTTGTTCCAATTGATGAAGAACTCAGTGCTCTCGATGAGCAGTTGGGATGTTTAATCATCGATTCTGGTGGAAAGTATCGCCATGTTGGACCTCATTCTGGTATTCGCTTCAACGCAGCTGTTCGATCGATGACTGCACCGTCAGTACAGAAGAATTTAAACATAATCCCTGGGATGACCACGAATCAATTACCTCCAAAGACACCAGAAGCATCTATTGGCTCCCCGGAGCGCGAGAATGTTAACTTACCTCCTCGGAATATTGCGCGGCAATATGTTATGCGCTTCCTCGAAGAAGTCAATCATCTTTACTGGTTCTATTCCACTGAAAGTCTGTATTCGCTGCTCGAAGATTTGTATGCTTCACAAGGTTCTGGAGTCACAGCCTCTACGCTTTGTTCCTTCTACTCTATATTTGCACTTTGCCATTGTGGAGGCATTGCTGGTGGTGGACATACCGATGAAGACTCAAACAATGAGCTGAAAGGAGCTTCAGAATATCTCGCATCAGCCAAATGTCTAGTATCTCGAGTATGTGATGAAGCAGACATTGAGAGTGTCAAGGCATTGTGCATATTGGTAGGCATAGAGTTCGTTCCATTATGTCCGCAACACTGAGATGAAATAGGCTCTTGCTCTGCAATCGGGTTGTTTTTCTAATGCTGCATATCTGCACGTAGGCACCGCAATCCGTATCGCATTCAGTTTGGGTCTTCACCGTGAGAAGACACCACCGAACAGCAGCTATATGGAACAAGAGTATAACCGTCGTCTTTGGTGGGCACTGTACGTTCTCGACTATGACATTGCTAGTCGTTTTGGAAATCCATGTGCCATTTCGCAAGATATCACTGGAAGTCATCGACAATTTCCGACAGAAGAGGTAAGGACACATCTGCTTATGGATAAGAAATACTCAACAGGTAATTAGATTGTCGGACCAGGCATGTATACTCCTCCGGGTTATTTGACGGCTCTTTCTGCTTTGACAAAGATCAAACGCAACATCAACTTTGTCCTCTACACCGAATTCCATCCCAGCAGGCGTAAAATCTCCTCGAACGATATTATGCCACTTTTGAATGTACTGAACGGATGGCTCTCAAATCTTCCGCCGCACCTTACCAATTTCTCCCATGTCGCCATATCCCACAAGCGAGCAGTTGCGGCACTCCACTTAAGGTACTGGTATGCAGTAATTTTGGTAACGAGGCCATTCCTATTCTACACGGCTCTTCGCAGAGAGACTTTGACGAACCCTGATAAATTGAAGTTGTTTGAAGACTTGAGTGCAATGAACTTGTCTGCGGTGCAGAAATGTCTGCAAATCCTTCAACAAATGAGCGCCGATCGACTTCTTTCGAACTTCATCTCCTTCGACGCCACCTGCCTCTTAGAGCTCATTCAGTTGTGCGCCGTTCGAGTTATCGAGAATGGTGACAAGGCTTGCCTAGATTCTATCAAACAATGTCACGATATTCTTCGATCTATGGAAGACTGGGGATGGACCAAAATGGTTATTATCGAAACAACCGCACAGCTCATCGAGCAAGGAGTGCTGAAAGATGAATCTGAGAATGAGCTACTGGAACCAAGCTTGGATGCGATCTTTGAAACTCCAGGTTCTATATCCGGACTGTGAGTGATCTGCGGTGGATTGAATTTGTCTCTTCGCTAACAATGGCTGCAGACTAGATATTGATCCTCCAGCACAAATATTTGACATCGACTTTGATGAAATCAACACTGAGCGGCTTTGGCGAGTCGACTTTCCAGCGTAGCCATACCGAGATAGAATTGTATGATGGTTAGTTGCTGTCTAAATACTATTTACAATCGACTTCCATCTGATTTGAGCGCTATGATAGGCTTCTCTGGTCTGCGCACCAGTGTTCCATCTGGCCTAAAGCCTTCAACACCGCCAAGTGTGGCCGTTACACGATATCCCATGGCCTGCTTCGCTACATCAGATAGTTTGGTCTCAACATCCGGAGCGACACTCAAGGTGAAATTCTCCTGCGGTCTCACAAAATGCCTGACGTAGAACTGCAAAATTACAGGTCTTTCACCTTCCTTTGCCACATTCGGGCCTGTCGCATGCCACAGCCTACTCTCAAACACCAAACATGTCCCGGCTGGTCCAGACGCGAATGTTGTTCCCGCAATGTCGAACATGTTATCAGGAGCAACCAGACCATTATGGCTCTTGGGTAGGATTCTCGTGCCACCGTTCTCCTCGTTCACATCTGTCAAAAACCACATCATATTCAAACCCAACGGATACTGTGGGATCGCAGGATTGACGGTGATCTGATCGGTATGCATGCCCATGCCATCGCTACCTGGACGATTGATATTGGCTGTGTAGCTACTGAGGTGGTAGCCATCTCCAAGGAATTCCGGCATGAAAGCTTCGACCAGTGGGTGTTCGAGCAAATCGAGAAATTCTTGTCCTTTGTTGGGTAGATTCCAGATTCTCTGGTTAGGCCTCTTAGGACCACCATCGAAATATGCTTGCCCAGAGGCAACTTCACCATCGGCCTGATCTTTCAATCTCTTCTGCAGAGCCGCGAGTTGTGTTGGGGACAGTGCATCTTTGACAAAGCCATATCCAAATTCTCGAAGGTCGCGTTTCACTTGGTCTATGTCTGTCGTTGGTTCTGGAAGACGAGAGTAGGTGGATAGATCTGGTGGACTTTTCGGCTGAACTGGAGAGAGTAGGTCGGCAAATTTGGCACCTAGTCTAGAATCTCCAGTTGATTGGATTTGGTTGAAATGATGAGCGTATCGTGTGTCCATGAGTCCTTCTCCCAAATGTAGTACCGTCAAAGGCCGCATGCGAACTTTGACATCTGGTTGGCCATCTGTTGTCTCGGAGATCTTAGGCTCGTGCCTCGTGTCGATGAAAAGATGAGGATAATCTCCAGTGAGGTCAAGGTCTACCAATGCTTTCAAGCTGGCTAACTTGGGTAATTTAGATTTGACAAATGCTACTGCTGTGTTATACTCCTCTTTCGTTACGGGACGTTTGTTATCTATTGGATTTCCAAAATTCTTATGATCGATATCTCTACCACCCACTCCAGAGTCCTTTTTCTTCGATTCACCCTTTGACTGTTCAGTTACATGCTCTGCACTTGCTGCGTTCATGGTTGGTAGAAGTTCGGGCGTAAACTTGGTCACGATACAGTTGATGCACACTGATCAGACTTTGAGTAAAAGTCTGAAGCAGACAAGGAATCAAACAGATCTAAAGTACATTTCAGCCCCTCCCGGCTATACCGAGAATCTCCTCAAAGGCAGTTCCTTTATATTCCGCACTGCGTGAGATTGCCGAAAAGGTGGGGTGGTAGTCGATCCTGTGAAGCTTTAACCAGGGATTTCGATATCCTACTTCCGACATGTGCTGTAACTAGTTAGCTGAATGTTAGATTTTATTTACAGCAGCATCTAAATCCTTTGTGTCAAACGTGAATTTGCATATATCTGCCCTGTAGTGTGTATTTATCACCGTCAACGAAACTTGAGAGTTGAATAGCCGCTTATATTCGTCACACCCACAGGCGAATAAGGGTATCATACTATTACAAAAGCCAACGCTAGAAGACATAGGATCGCTGAATAAGTTGATCTAGGGAGTCGAGACGGTATATCATCATGCTACACTACAGTTCAGTCCTACGTCGTTAATCTCTCATTACTCATATACTCATCAGGGTCTGAAGTCAACCCAAGGACACTTACGCTGTACCATAAGCAGGTGGTGCGTCCTCTTCTCGCGGTTGCTTAACGCCTTCACTTCTCTTTCCGTCTACCGTGTTTTGCATGCCTCTTTCCCTCCGCTCAAGACGTTCCTTTTCTTCCTTGACTTTCTTGGCGATTTCTCTAGCCATCTTTTGAATCCACGCTTGTTCTAAGATCCCTCCGCTCGATCCATTGCTTCCAGAAGTGAAAGAGTATTCGGAGCCGCCGCGAGCCAATTTGTCAGACGACAAGGAGCGTAGCAGCGGAAATGAACCCGTCGATGCAGAGCTTGGCGCGGAAGTGTACATCCGTGAGTGCGTGACAAGTCGTGGCGGTTTCTTTTCCGATTTTCGTGACGAAATTGATGGAAGAGCTTGTGAATCCACCGGCGGTGTGTATGCCGGCGGTGGTTGTGTATTCTGGTCCATATCATCTCCCAATGAATCCTTGTCTCTCGATCTAGGGCCTACGCTTCGACTTCTCATGCGTCGAATTGTCTTCCCTGGACTTTTCTCCTGTGAAGTCACAGGATGGAGATCCTCTTCCCTCTCTTCCAGTATGACGCTCGGCGCGGATTGTGCATATTCAGTGTGTTCAGGAGTTGTCTCAACGGATATGGGAGCCGATACGCTGCCTTCCTCGCTAGCATCTGTCTTTCGCAGATTGATAACGCGCTTCTTCCTCTTACGATGCCTTCCGGAACTCGAGTATTGTCCAAAGTGATGATAACTACTACTCCGACTCAGAGTCGATCTTGAGAAAGGCTCCGATTCGAAGGAATCCCCGCTGGCGATCGAAGCGGAAGCGCTGCCGTAGGTACTATTGATTCGAGATAACGAAGGGAGAGACTGTACAAGAGAAGGTGTGTGAGCACCCGAGCGAGGTTCGTTGGCTGTTGCCCAAGCACGAAAAACGGCGTCGCGGATAGAAGGCGTGAAAAGTGAGAGGGTGTGGTGTGATTGTGATAGTGCCGCAAGGCGGAGAAGGTTCTTTTGTGAGAATGTAGCTAATGTTTCTGCTGTCCCGTCTAATGAAAGCGCGTCCATTGAAGAATCTTCGTCAACAGATATGGGATCAAGAGGTGGACTTGCGAGAGGGTCTACAGTCTTTGTGTCGGAGGGAAGGGGTTCATCGAACTCGCAGTAGTCGGGAGACCAAAGTCGGAGAGAGAGCTTATGGAGGATGGCTGGTAAGTCTTCCATGAAAAGGTTGCGGAGTTGTTCTTCGATTGTGCGCTGGAGGTAATCACGCACGAAAGGAATGGAGTCGAAAGTAGATGATACTTTGAGAGATTCGAGAGGATCGTTGCGGAAGACTAACGTGAGGCCTTTCTGGCGCGAGAAGACCAGGATGACGAACCCAGACAACCGAAATTCTGATAGAGTGATCAGAAGTGGAATCGTCAAGCCAGAAGCAGCAGCCAGTGGCTGCGGAGAGGCGAAGGTTGGTTTTGAAGACAAGTAGGTGTTGAGCGGATTTGCCTGCACTCTAGTTTTCAGTGTCAAAAACGCGTCTCCTGAGTATGCCATTTTGAAGATGCCTCGAAATCTGTCCTCCGCCAGATCTCCAATCTCAAGTATTTCAAGGTCTGGTGGTGTCTCGCCGAGATTGAGCTCCGTAACCACGATATCGTCGACAATGATTGGAGGTTTTGGTGATTTGTTCAGGGCAGTTGTCAGCATCTCTCGCGCCCGGTACGTGTCCGCAATGAGCGGTGACCAGTTGAAGTTGAAAGCCATGATAATTGATACGGCCTACCTGGCCTATTTGGCTTATAACAGTTGCGAAAGGTTGCCTGTCTTCCTCCTAAGGTGCGCGTGCCAAACGATGTCGCGTGAGGTCATTCGTCAACGCCATGTGCCTACTGGAAGCGATACCATCGAAATAGTGAGCAATGCGACTGAGACAAAAGTCAGCATTCACTGGGTGTACATAACAGAAGGGGTTTAGAGCTTTGAAAGTGAGATTATGGTTCTTTTGTGTGACAAGCAACGGATTGTCTGGGAGCAACAGGAATGGATGCTCGGAAAATTTAGGTCGGGACGCGACATCCGAGGGTTGAAGAAAAAGCAGCCATCGAAAAAATCTTGAACCCGATATTTCCTCTAGTTAGAATATCCCAGCGAAGAAAACGAACTTTGCTCCATCAAATCCTTGTCGTGCTTTTCGAATTGTACCGCAAATATCACAGTAGGCAGCGAAGAGCGAATTTTGAATACCAAGGACGGCAGTGCTTTGGACGCGGTTAAGACGACAGCAACACTAGTGTTCAACATTTTATGCTACTTTCAAACGTTTCTTACACTTGTAATGCGCTGTTAGTCGTGAAGATTCAACTTGGAAGGGAAAAGTGCAAAACAGCTCTCCATTCATCCGAGCTACATGGAGTTCTACTAAACTTCGCGTCATATTTCTGAGGCAAAGTGAATCCTCTTCTCATGTCGAACCACAAGAAGTACTCCTAATTTATGGGCTCGATGGTACAAGAACACGGCAAGATACGTCCCAACCGGCATATTCTTGGTGGATCAAGATTGTCCTGACCAGGGTGCATCATAGTTCTTCAACTTCATAGTCGAATTTCTGTCGATGTTGTTATGAATGAGCCGCCTAGTCTGTTCCACATATGGCTGATTCTCAGCCAGTCTTTCCTCCTGCTCTCTATCAGCGTTAATATGGACTTGTGCATGGCTCGGTGCTTTAGGCACCGTAGATGACTTGTGTTCCGCATGTAGTCCAACCGTTTCAGTAGCAGGAGAAAATGCGGTTGACATAAAGTTGAGCCGATTCATCGCAAGGCCGGATCCGTAGTCTTATTTGCATCGGTCGTCAAACTTTGACTTCAGAGGTGTTGACAGGATCTTGGTAGCGGCGATGCTCTAAGTAATTGGATCGTTCCAGAGAAAACAGTTCTTGTGTCTCTCTTGTCCGGATTCCAGCTTCTCAGTACCAAAGTAGTAGCCTTCTTCGATCAGCTTTCGCTCCGCAGTGGCCCATTTGTTCAGCTTGCTATGAACAGCTTCAACATCGTCAATATTTTCAGGAAGCTTCTCATCGAGATCGCCAAGACGCACTTCATATCGAACGTCGTTCGTTCCCGTCAGCTCGTGAAGACTTTTCAGCGGCGTTATGCGGACATAGATGGAGCAATCTCGGAAAGTCATTGCTTTGGCCAAAGCACTGATATCTGCCTGCCTGAAAGAATGCGAATTCATCGTACTTTGCTCGACGCACTTAAGGATGCCGAACGGATCAAGTTGCTCTTGGAGTGACTTCAAACGCCGAATCATTGCATGCCCAGTGCCGTCGCAGAAATACTGTGCGAAGTGTTCTCGATAGAAAATCAACGCATCTGATGGTGTTGATACCTGAGCGTCAATGATAGCGGAGAGCTGCTGCAGCACATATTCCCTCTTCCCAGTAGCCAGAGCAAGTGGACAGTGGTGCGTGGTCTTGTTAGATCCTTGCGAAGCTTGGAGTGCGCAAGTTCGACATCTCCTGGACTTTGATGGAGCATTAGGCGACTGCGTGAGCCACTTAGGCTTGAAGCGAAGTGTTACCTGTCCCTCACTGTTCTTTGGCCTCATGTCAGTGACGAGAATTCCGTTGATGAATGCCTCCGGGTGAAGACTCGGGTCCCAGATACTCCCAGATCGCCCGCCGCGCATCGGTCGATTATTGGTGTGATTGATATGTTCATGGAGATGCCGAAGAAGAATTTGTTCGATAATGACCAGTTCTTGATTAACAGTTTCGTTAATCTTGAAATCCTGTGCGGATTGAACACTCAAGGTCCTCGTCGAGCCGGACGGGAACTTGGGAACCCGTAGCAGCTTGTTCTCAAAGAAAGATGCCTCGGAACTTGTTTCGTTTTCTGAGTCTACAGCGACAGAGAAAATAACGTTGGCATTGCCTTCCGCGATATACTGAAGCCGAACATGGACTGCGTTGTCTTCGATGCCGATATTTTCATTCGTCTTTGGCACGAAGCGGAAGGAATTAGCTGAGAAGATGGCAAAGACCTCATCTCCTACCGCAAGAGCCATGTTGATACGGCTTGAAGTCCATAACTTGAGGCATACCAGCTGAGCGATGACCAATGTTCCGTGGAGGGTGTTTGTTCAGCAAGCACTGCAATTTTAGCGTGCAGTGACGTCCAAAGTCGTTGCACCTGCAAATTTAGCTTCGATGGCGAAGCCCAGATCGAATGAGCTGTGGGGGCTATATAGAGGTGGATGGACGCACTGCAATTTTAGCGTCCGAGGAAGCTCATGGCTCTAGGCATTATCGCCTTGCAGCCTCAGCCCTTTTCCCTTTTTACTGCATGGCTGCATACCTTATGTTTTTATTCTTCGCAGTTTGAATGCACGGGCCAAGTTGGTAATTGAAAAGGGCTGTTTGCACCGTCTGCTTTCGAGCGGCCGAATTTGAAGTGCGGCAGCCTGCCATATCTCATTTTTCGGACTCCCTTTCTCATAAATACGTCCCTCCGCCCCCCGTTTCTCCTCTTCTCTCCTCCATCCACGTCCGCCAACCCATTCCAAGTCATCAAAACACCCGCGATCGCCTTATTTCAATCGATTTCTCACCCAAATCCATCGATTTCGACCTTCTAAATTAATTCATCATGACTGGACGTAAGTACTCTTAGTTGCATCACCTTTTTTTGTATTATTTCGCACTATTTGATGCTGTTGTCGTCGTTGTCGTGATCGGTCAGCCGATGGTGTTGATGTTCCTGCAGCCCCATCGGTCGGCAACGCAGCATCGCGATTCGGCATCCGGGAACGCCATCCCATCGACTTTGCATCGCTTCCTATGTCGTCACTCATCAAATATTTTAATTACATGTCGTTGTGATCATTCATCGCTAACTCGCTGTCACAGGTGGTAAAGGCGGCAAAGGTCTGGGCAAGGGCGGAGCAAAGCGTCACCGAAAGATCCTTCGAGACAACATCCAAGGTATCACCAAGCCTGCCATCCGTCGTCTCGCTCGTCGTGGCGGTGTCAAGCGTATCTCTGCCAGTAAGTAATCACCATTGTTGTTACTGATTGTCAACACCAACTAACATTCACTCAACAGTGATTTACGAAGAGACCCGTGGTGTACTCAAGTCCTTCCTGGAATCCGTCATCCGTGACGCTGTCACCTACACCGAACACGCCAAGCGCAAGACTGTCACTTCTCTCGACGTTGTCTATGCCTTGAAGCGTCAAGGCCGTACCCTCTACGGCTTCGGTGGCTAGGCCTTTTCACTGCTGCGGATGGGCGTTAGTTGTGCGAGGCACCAGTCATGTTGTATGGGAATCGGATATGGCTGGACTGCTAGCTTACTTGATTACTTGATTGCTATTCATCACGGGTATACGGCATCACGGGAATTATCATGGGTTTCACTGGAGTTCGGATCATTAGTCAATGTCTGAGTAGACACCAATACACTGAGATCCCTTGACTGTTTTTCTCGAGACATGCAACATTTATTGCTTCTGCTTCGGCCCACTGCTATGTGATACAAAGGACATGACTCCGCTCTCATCCTGAGCTTTGACGGTTGGCAGCTGCCTACACGCATCGATCCTCTTCTGACTCAAAACATAACTCCGCGGCAGCTCGCCACGCTCAACCAAAGAATTCTGGAAGCTGAGTAGCTCGCCTCGCTCCTCCGCATCCATCATTCCCACCACCGCCTTAGCACACAGCGTAGCATTCGGCATGCCATGTCCGGTATACCCGGCGCAGAGCCACAAGCCCGCAGAGCCAGGCAGACCTCCGACCCACGGCGCATTATCTCTAGAGTAGCCCATGACGCCGCTCCAGGCATACTCCGCAGCGAGCGGACCCCTCGGCTTGTTCTCGCCATCGGCACCGACATCCAGACACTGGAGCAGGACGGCGCGCAGGTAGTCGACGCAGCCGGAATCGACAACGGCGTCGTCGGCGTCGCCCACGCTCTCGCGGCGGCCGGCGGCCCGCCCGCCGCCAAACATCAGGTGGCCGGCTGGGTTCGGCACGCCGGCGAACGGCCGCTGCACGAGGTAGTCGTCGGCGGCGGCGTTGGCGCCGGGCCCGCGGCCCACCAGGCCGTAGGAGTTTGGTAGCAGGATGGCGCGGCGTTGTTGCTGCGGCGGTGGCACCAGCGCTGTCATCGTCCCGCGGCAGGGCACCACCAGGTCCGTGAAAGATGGCACCAAGTGCGATGTGTAGGCGTTGGTCGCGAGCAGGACGTGGTGGGCTGTGATGGAGCCGCGCGCCGTCGAGACCGTCCAGCGCGCGTGGCCGGCCGTGGAGATGGGTTCAATAGATGTTGCTGGTGTGTTCGTCTGCAGGTTGAGTGCGCCGGCTTTGATCAGCGACTCCAGGATGTGCGCAACGTACTTGTAAGGCCAGAGACTTGCGGCGCCTTTGGTCAGTGTTGCGCCGGGACAGGACGCCGACACCCAGTGCTTGTGAAGCTCTGCTTTATCCGTGACCACGTCGACGCCTGCGCCGATGTCTGGTGCTTGCTTCTTGAGGTCTTGCACCGCGTGGATGGCTTCTTTGAGCAGCTCATCGGTCCAGAAGGTCCGGCAGCCTGTGACGGCCCTGTATTCGCAAGCTATATCATGCCGCTTGATATATGTTGCCACTTCCGCACAATTCTTAAGCTCAAAAGCAGCGATATCTGAAGTACGATCAAACAAAAGTGGTTGAAGATGGCCACCATTCTGACAAGAACGTGGTTAGTGTCTTTAGTTACCCAGTTCGAACGAGGCATTGAGGTTATCTCAAGCCGAAGCAGAACATATTGTTGTTTGAAGTCAATATGAGTCTCAAACCAGGATTTATTTTTTCCGTCCAAGCTCTTTAAACAGTAACGGTTTGATAACAATAGTCGCTCTTCGGTCCCGACATGTTGAGAGTGTGAAGAAAGCAACAATCAATGGCAATTAATTCAGAACTTACTCTCCCGGTAGCTCCCCAGCAAGCTTCTCTGGCTTCTAGCATAACTACCGTCTTCTTCGTACTTCCAATTCCATTCTGATCAGCATCTGAACTTCCACTTTCATGAAGAAACCTCGCCGCACTGGCTCCTGTGATGCCGCTGCCCACAATTACGACATCAACCTCTTTCGGCATATCTTCGGTCGTGTGATGACCAAGGAGAAAGGACGAAGGTTCACTATGCCAGAAGGATTTAGATGGATTGGGAACCGGGAGCGGAGCGGGTTGCGGATTATGAGGATCGGACTGAGCTGACATGGTGGATGACGATCAGATGGCGAAGTACGATAGATGTGTAACAAAATTAGGCCCTGTAGATAGTCTCTGCGCTGCAATCATCACAAGGCTTCTAATAAAACGGCATAAGAGCTTTGAGAGTGCAATTGAGGTTTTGGGAGTGAGAGAGAATTCCTCCTTTCGCCACTTTACTAGCCTGCCTTTAAACTGTCCTTCATCGGATAGCCCTTTCACTTCTTATTCCCAAAATGCACCTCGACGCGACGCTAGGAGATCTTAAGTTAAATATTCTAGGGAATTTGCAGTAGGAACGAATACATCGAACGAATACATCGTTAATATGCGAGGATCATCGCCGTGACTCAGCGTTGCTCCGCAAGCGCATAAAGTGGAGAAGATCATATGTGATCGATGAAATAGAAACAGCCTACCTACTTGAATAGCTATGTGAATTATATGCCACGATGAAATCACATAAATCACGAGACCATGAACATCTCTGTAGTGAGTCGAAAAGGAGCGCTAGCACTCTCTCAAGGAAGAAACTCGAGAAAGGTATAACTGATAGCAGTCAAATATTTATTCCAACAGCGACAGGAAGGGTATCAAGACTAACTAGCTGGTTATCGTACGAAGGAATTAAATCCCAATCCCAAATCACCATTTTCCATGCTTTGTGACCCGTCCTTCGAACTCCATCGCTAGCCAGAATTGCGAGAACCAGCCAAAATCAAACCAAAATATATCCCAGGAGTATTATCGCCGTAGCATCAACCTTCACTCCTCTCCTCCTCCCTATTGCCGCCAAACTCCAGCACCCGGATCTCGCAATCCTCACCACCGGACACGAGTCTCTCGCCGCTGAGCGCAACGCACGTGACGGCGCCACGATGGCCCGTAAACGTGCGCTCGCAGTGGCCGGTGCGCGGATCCCAAACCTTAATCATGCGGTCCTCGGCGCCGCTGACGACGCGCAAAGTGTCAGCCGCCAGCGTCCAGATGCCCTCCAGGTGGCCGAAGAAGGTGCGCAGACAACGGCCCGACGGAACGTGCCATAGGCGGATGGTCGAGTCGAGAGCGCCAGTCAGCATGTACTGTGGTGGATTGGGTCGATCTGGATCGTCCGGGAAGAGCGATGGGTTGGTGAGCGGGCTGGATGAACGGGCACAGTGGTACGGATGTGAAGCACAGGAACGTTGGTCATTTGCGTGTAGGTGATTGTAGGGTTGTTGGCCTAATTGGAGATTATTGGATGAGTCTTCGTATTCGGTGTCCGTGTCATTATCTGGATTCTCTTTGAAGTCGTCTTCGTCAAACTCGAATTCTGGTGGCAATGGTAGTACTTGCTGAACTTGACCGACATGACCTTCAAAGGTTCGGAGACAACGACGTGCGTCCAAATCCCATAGGCGTGCGGTGCAATCATCTGATGCGGAGAAGACAGTTCGTGAGGCCGAGTCGACTTTGACAGCATTCACAAAGTCGGTATGACCACGAAGACTGAATGTTACCTTCTCGCAAGTGTTCCAAACGCGCAATGACCCATCCATAGAACCGCAGCAGAGGTACTTAGGTCCGAAGTTCAATGAGATAATACCTCCCATCTGAGGTTCGAGAACTCGGAAACATTGACCCGTTTGCCGGTCCCACATTCGGATGGTATTGTCGAGAGCGCCAGAGATAAGTCGAACATCATCGAATTGCAGGCAACGTATACCACTCGTATGTCCTTTGAGTGTGCGAAGTTCTTCTCCAGACTCCAAATCCCAGATTTTGATCGTTGTGTCATAAGATCCCGTTGCAAGAGTGTTACCAGAGAACTGTAGACACATGACACCATTTTGATGGCCTTTGAGTGTCTTGACCGTGCATCGACCATGTTTCCAGTTCGTGCCGACTTTGAATCGTGCTTTATAAACATCTTTCCAAGGCTTCTTTTGTAGTGATGATTCTTCATCTTGCGATGGATCTGTACATCTCTTCTTCGCTGACTGTTCAGAGAATAGGTCTAAGTCGTCTTCGCGTGGTCGTTTTGTAACAGTTGGTAGAGGAGTAACGTCGGTATCGCGGCTGACAGATCTTGAACCAGAGACAGGAGTGATTTCAGGTAATGATTGGTTGAGGCTTCGACCTGATGCACGTAGCTGTATCTGTCTCTTCTCTAACCTCAATCTCTTTCGGTCCAGTAGTGGCAATCCCCATCCACATTTGGTACATTTCCTAGCAATGTGTTGTTCACACATCCTATGCCAAACCACATCATCGTCTGCTAGTGTTCTCCAACGCCGAGAGACTTGTGCCGCTTTACATAGTGAAGTGGTGTCCAAGTAACAAAAAATCTTGAATGCGAGTTCGGTAGGTAGTAAACTGATGAAGTCGATCTTGATCAGATCTCGAACGCTTGAAGCGATGAAGCTCAACTGTGGGTAGCAACAGACGTTCAAGATACCTTGTAGCATCAGATTTCTTTGTCGAGCTGGAGCAGCGGAGAACAAACTCCACATGTGAGTAATGCCTTGCTGATCGGAGTTGCTAAGGATTGCCAACTCATTCTGTAGCTGTTCCATGGTAGGTTCATCTGCCTGCCGCCTACATTTGATGTCGGGTCGATGTCGATTGCAGTACTTTGTATTCGCCTTATTCGACATCGGGCCCTTTGAAATTTGGCCACCAAGTGGGTTGTATGTCTGAGGAACGTATTTCTGGAGGTAGGGAGCAACGTTTTCACCAGCCGCCTTGGAACCAGCTTGAATTGTAATCACTTCGTCTTCGATTTCACTCTCCACCACCAGATGGCCTCTCGGCTCAGGTTGATAATCATCCGAGGGATCAGGGCTGATGAGCATTGTGGCTGAGGGACGACGGAGTCGGGCAGAGGCACGCCTTCTTTTAAGGTTTATCACCTCACCCCTCGTCGAAGATATCGAGGTGCCTGACGAATTTGACGCCATAACCGCTCGGACGGTAGCGGAAGTGGAGGCAGATGTCAAAGGGTCAACGTTTGGTAAAGGGGCAGTAGGAATGTCCTATGAGACATCGGGTGGATAATGTTTAACTGGCGAAAGCCAGGGTCGGTATTGCGTGCTGTGGTTACGTGCTGGAGGCCAGAAGATGAGGTAGGTAACCATAGGGCTGGGTTATGAAGGGTGCCATCCACTGACCAGGTGATGGCGAAAGGTTTGGGGGAAACTGCGAAAAATCAAGGTGGCCTGGATGGCATGACGGTAGAAGAAGCCGTTGAGGCGAGAAAGAGTAGGGAGAAGAGAGTCTCGATGATTGAGTGATCGAATCTGGTGGCGGTGAGATTCGCAAGACTGCCTTAGCGCTTTGCAATCGCAATGGCAGTCTCAAGGGCCAGTTCGCAGTCCGATATCCGATGATGGCACGATACGATAGCCATTGCGTGATTGAATACCTAAACCTCTTGTAGCTTACTTTACGCCAGGCACGTGATGAGGCCTTCTGTATCTTTTGCTTAATACGTACCACGAAGTACATGAAGTGTGCTAATTACTAGTGCTACTTATACATATGTACTCAAAATAGCATGCATGCATGCCGCCGTACTCCCTCTAGTAAGAAGAGCCGCAAGCCGTCACAAACATTTACAGAATCATCTCAGCGTGGTTATGTCAAATATTGAGTCATTTATAAATCTGGCACATGGTCATGACTTCAGCACTTCGCTCCTCTGTCTTTCTCATCAATTGTACGATTTTTCAAGCCTCGGACCGATTACAAGCATAGACCCTACCGTATTCATCTATTACCTGCCACTGTCGATAATGAAAAAATTTTTAAGCTTTTCATCTACCTGGGTCTGCATTACTGTGATCTTCCTCCTCCTACATTCCCGAGAAAGATCACGAGCACCGCGCAGTAACCGGCTGCTGCCCCCAGGATCTCATGCCTTCGAGCTCTGGTGAATAGAGCCAGAACGGCCGAAAATGCCAGGGTTGCCACCAGTAAAACACCCATATATGTTGCATTAGCTTTTCTTGTGCCCAGCTCATCAACTAAGGAATACAATGCGTAAATCGGTAGAACCATTAAGATGAGGATCATGCTCGTGAGGATAACCAAAATTAGCCTGTCAATACGAGAGCGAGTGTAGTACACTTCAGGAGGGTCAGTCCGGCCTTCAGTTTTCATCTTTGTTTCCTATCACAGCGATAAGCGTCAATCAAATGCTAAGCTTTTAATCTTTCCCTGCGTACTTTTGAACAGAATAAACGTTCGATAATTGGAGAGTGTAGACGCCTTAGAAGATGTTCGATGGTAGCATCAAGCCATGCGTGCTCTCTTCCGGGCCTCAAAGTGATCAGGTCTTCTTTGCAATGGATCCATGTTTCTTCCTCTTGGCACTGTGTTTTCTCGTCAACGACAAAACTTTGAACACTTCTATATTCTGAGTTCGAAGGTCGGTTCATGGAAACCAAGGTTTGTGCGGCCGACATTAGTTGCGCTTGATATTCTGTCAGTTTTCATTCTCGTCACCTCTACTCCTTATACAAGCGGGAATTCTCACCATAGCCGCAGAATGCTTCCTCGATCCTTTGAATCAACTCTTTCCGTGGAGCCGCAATGTCTGACGGTAAATCTCTTGTTGTAACGTCTCCATCCCGTTGATTATACATCTCTCGATCTAAAATGTCCAGTTTGTCTTCCAGCATGCGCAATTCATCTTGTTTCTCAAGCAACAAACGTGATTGGATATATCCGAACCGACGATAGATCATAAAATTCTCATCACTATCAAGAAACGCGGCGAGCCGTGAATATCCACGTACACAACATTCCACTACACAATTAGTAAATCAAATCCATAAGATGTTCTCTGCTCGTACATTTTCTGACGATAACCGGAGTGTCAAGTGAAGGACATTTCAAATTTCGTCCGAAACACCACCCACCTTTGCCCTCCGAAGGCCGTTCCTCGATCGGCAATACCGGTTGATCCAAATCAATTCGACTTTTAGTTTTCCAGCCAAAAGAAGACAGAATGGACCTAGGACTGCTAATGAATGATGAACGGGTTGATGATCTCAGTGACGGATGGACAACAGATGGACAACTTGGAGCCTTTGACACCTGGCCGACTTCTCTACCATTTGCCGTTGGAGACATTGCGCCACAAGCAAACAATGAGTAATCGAAATTTGATGAAAGAAGAGAAGAGACTATGGAAAGGCTACCATACAGAAGAACTTATACAAGATCCGCCCAGCTATGTTAACGCCTTGTGTATCATAAAAGAACCTCCGGTCAGCTACGTGGCCAAATCCCACGCAAAGACGCTCAAACATTGTTAGCTATCTCGGTCTCCGGGACATATTCGTCGCCCGACTTCGACCGCACTATATTGCCCTCCTCGTCCATGACTTTGTAGAGCCAGTTACCATCTAACTTCTTCCTTTCGACTACTTTCACGAGTATGGCGGCGTGAGTCTCCGTTTTCTTCACCCAGACACAGTACTTCGAAGATACTTCGAATTTGGGGACTCTCTACACCTTGGTCACTCTTGAGCCTGACCATTAGAATTTTAAACACGCACTTCAGCAGGATGATTTGATCTGTGCCTAAATGCGCGATCTGGTAGCACAGTGGAGGGTTCTGCCTTTAGCTCCATTTAAGTTTCCGGTCAAACTTGCCTCATGGTGATACTACTTACATTCTCAGGCTCTGACATCTTCGATAGGATCCGAATTGAGATAAGGCCTTCTAGGTCAGTCATTGGGCTTCACTCTTCGCATTCTCCGGCGATCACTGACTTCGACAGTGTTGTATTTCTCGTGCTTTCAGCCCAGGTGGCACAATACCCACGAGACCAACCTCACCAACCGAAACGATGGCGGTGCAACAATAACTTTCGTAGACGAATCTGGCGACTTGCGGACAAGGTATGTGACGAAGCCAAGTCAGCCTCGACGCGACGCAAAGTGAAGCCTCTACGACGACCGGTGAGGAAAATAAAGAAGAAGAATCCAGGCAGCGGTGGAATGACCACTAAAGGTAAAATAAGGCGAAATTCCCAGCTGCTTTGGGAGGCATCTTGGTCGGCCTCCGCCCTTATCCTGCACAGTCCCTGCAGGATGAGCCATCTTCTGCAGGGAGGTTGATATCGGCTAACCAATGGAAGTTGATGTCCTTCCTGCTTGCTTTTTGCTATCTGAGGCTCAACAAGCGGTGTGCGGCTGCGGAATTGTAGGCAGAATTCCTGTCACAGCCATGGCAAAGGAATCAACCTTATAGTATGGACGAAGAACCTGATTCGGAACAACATGCATGCTTTATATGGTTTGCCACATCTCAGCCTCAGATTCGTTTGCAAGCAATTTACTCGCCGTTATACTCTAAGCAATGTCCTCTTCTACAGTTACAATGTCGCGGCCCACAGACAGCTCGATCCGTTCTGTTGAAGCAGCACAGGCCGAGCTTCGAATGGCGTGGGAGACGCATATGGAAAACTCACAAAGCATCGTTCGATACAGAAAAGTGGCTGTACTGATGTTTTACTGGGACAAGTCGGACTTGGATACAACGAAGCTTCTGAAACAAGAGGTGACTTTACACTTTACTCTACGCATGGGATAGTGCTGATCATTACTTGAAGGTCGAAGAACTTGCTACTGTGTTCCAAGACGAATACAAATATGAAGTCCGGATAAAGCTACTGAATCACCCTAAGCCTCAACTGCTTCTACAGAGGATCATAATCGAATTCTTGATGGATTATGATGCTCCCGACACACTTCTGATCATATACTACGCTGGACATGGTTGGTCCAAAGAAGGAAGATTGAATCTACTCCGGTGAGTGTGAATTCATCTTCTTCGATCGTACTTCTGACCGCTATCAGCGATTACAGTCAGAAATCAAAGGGATCAGAAAGCGTCAAACCAAACTCGGTCGCATGGGAAAGTGCGGAATCTCTCCTAACCGACAGAGTTGCGGACGTGCTTGCTATCTTCGACTGCTGCGACTCCAGAAGTCTTTGTCGGAGTCGCGGTCCAGTCCGCTTCGAAGTACTTGCATCTTGTTGCGATAACCAAACCACAGCACCTCCCGGTGATACTTCGTTTACCCGTGCTTTGATATGGGCTTTGAGAGTACTTAAAACGCACGAGAATGGTAAGGTTACGGCGACCGTACTACAGAAGCAAATCAAGAAATACAAGGACTTTCCGAAAGCTCAGTTTCCCCATTGGCACCAAAGAGAGGATGATGCATGGAGTAACATTGTCATCGCGCCTATGGATTCTAACTACTCAACGCCTGAACCACAGCAAGCAGCCGCCAGCATCGAACGATATGTGTTGGACCTTCGATTCCAATATCACGAACCAATTACCGAAGAAGTCTTGAAGGAGCTTGCGGATAACCTGAAGCACCTGATTAGCATACGTCGTATCAGAGCACAGCGAGTGGGATTCGTTGCAGCTCGTTCCGCCAAGGAAGATACTATTCATCGCACATTTCAAAAATGGAAAAATGTGACGGTATTAGGTCGCGCCAGTAGGAAGCAAAGTCAAAAGCAACAAATGCACCTTGTAGTTGACGTCCCCACTATGCCTCTTAGTCCAGGGAGCGAAGGTGAGGCACATGGCAGTATCATCTCCAACGCAAGCGATGTAGGCAATAGCGTTACTCTCCTCAGCGCGTCTCCGGAAGAGTTTGAGTCTCCGACTTATCCAACCCTCGATGCAGATCCCGCTCCATCTTTACACGCGAAAGCACACCTCAAAAGGCCTCATGATCAAGATCAAGATGAGACTTCTGGTTCTACATCTCGCAAGAAAAAGCGGAAGAAGAGAGGGAGTGCACGCAAAGTCAACGCAAGTGGTCGGTCAAATAGCAGACCGCCATGATAGACCAACTAGACGGAGCAGCGAAGAAACAGTAAGACTTTCAATAAACCTGAGTGGGAGTGTACCTCGATACACCTGAGCTAAACTCTGTTCAAACTTGGTAGGTTGTTTAGAGGATATGCAATTTGGTGGTGATGGAAGTTCGAGCAGCATTCTGATATATCAGTGTACGAATCACTCCAAACTCATGGTCGGATATACTCGTTGATAGAATCTAGAGTACCTTGTGACCTTGATGCCTGCATACTATGCCTTTGATAATCCATAGACAGAACTTCCGACTCCGGAACCAGGCCATTAGTACTCCAGTATTTCCTGGGATGGGAGGTCGGATGTACAGAGTATACGTGAAGTTTGTCAGGATTTGCGGGGATGGTAGCGTCCCTCGGTGTCAATCTCGGCGTCGCCTGCCACTCAGCTTTTAGTTGGGTTTGGGCAGCGTGCAAAAGAAACGTCAGCAGCGGGCAAAGATGCGCATTTCAATACATCACAGGGTCGTTTTCGAAACAAGCTGACTTGCGCAAAGTTTTGACTCTTTTGGATGAATTAGTTTCTTGATGTACCGAGAATAGCATATCCCGTCATCAGTTCCCCATAAATTTGCTTGGACGGGTTGTTTGTAGTGCACCTGCTGTAAAAAATTGCCTCCACACTTCGGCTCAAAACGGCCACTCACAGATCATCCGACCAGCGCTTTGATAATCCACGCAAACTCTGTGTCATTTGTTTGAGATGGTCTCCATACTGCGAGATCCGCAAAGAATTGTGTACTGTTGCAGAGCCAATTGCTGGGCAATGGCAGCTGTGGGTTGGTCAACATTGCAGGCACGCTGCTTAGTAGCAACGAATAGCGGGTTTTTGGGCCCTACGGTGTGATCGGCGCAGTGCGGCATTCGCCTGCATTCGCCTACACTTGGCCAGCAGCCCTGCAACGGCTTTTATTGCGTCTGCCATTGGAGCATCTGCCTTTCGACAGTCGTTCAGCTGCCCCACTCGCCGTCATGCCCGTTGATACGACCCTCTGCCTGACTTAGCTGCTGAGTGTTGGGTGCTGACTTGATCTTGCTACAACGCATTTTTGACAACGCATTCTTGGTACATTCCAGAACCAAAAGAAGCCGCAAACTAGATCAGCAGCTCTACCGAGTACTGTACCACTCACCGCAACCCTTTTCCACCCGTATCTAGGCTGCTGTTTCAAGAGAAGCCATCGCACTGTCCATTTAGGCTCTCTCCAGTGTCCATATATCCCTCAACTGAGCCTCGCGATTCCTCTGACTATCCGTATCACTACAAAAACCGCTCAATGCCACGTCCAACTCCACGCTCGCACTCTTCAGTTGCGACAATCAACACCACGCAGTCGTCAGACACTTCATTTCCCACTCCAACAAGCCCCATCCCACGCCCATTCACACGCGTAATGTCATCTCCCGTCACGCCGACGGCAGATTCACCATCAAGAGGACTCTTCGCAGCGCTAACCGCGCCCATAACACGTCAATCGCGGTCTTCCAACCCGCCGACCTCAACAACAAGCCAACCGATCTCACCCACGGACCACGGGGTGCCGCACTCGCTCCCAGGCTCGCCAACGTCGCCGTCGTCGCCCACCGCCGCCAACCCGCCGTCGTCTCCGCACCCGATGCTGCGGCCCAGCCGCACGATGTCGATGTTCTCGACGGGCACGGCTTCGACGCTGACGACTTCGGGGTCGGGGTCGTCGGCGGGCAGCGCGGGCGGGTCGCCGACGTCGCCGTACGACGCGCCGAGGGGCCGGTCGCTCCCGGGCGCGGCGGAGCGCGACGGCCGCGGTCCGCGCGCCAGCAGCGCCGATAGCAATCGCTCCGACCGCAGTGCGTCGTTCAAGGCGGGCGAGAGGTCCGACTGGGAGCGCATTGCGTGCGGCAGGCACTCTAGTGATGTAAGTTTGCTCGTTATGAGATCGTTTGAGCGGTGGTGCTGACGGCTCGTAGTGGATTTTCGGAGGCATGAGTTTTACTGGCGCTGTCAAAGGCGTGTGGAAGAAAGGTCATGGCTCATAAATTGCATCTTGGATTGAGTCAATGGTCTTGTTGTTGCCGTTGGAAAGCAAGCTGCGCATCATCAATTGGTTTTCACACCTTAACGGTACTCGGAGTTAGGCTTGCATAGCGCATGTCGGCATTTTCAGATTGATCTTGGAATAAGGGCCACCAGGAAACGATCAGGTTAAATAGTTGATACCCTTTTGCAGAGAGTTTCATAAAAAGTACAGGGTACAGGGTCCAATTTAATTAGAATTGCTTCTTTCGAGAACTGACTGCCATTTCACCTTTCCAAACGCCATCAATCCAGCTAAAGCAGTCTTGCATTCAACGCCAAAGCCTGTAAAGACCGTACATCAGCGAAACTTCTTTCCTACGCCGGCATTTCAAACCAATCATCTGCCTAACGAAGCTGGTGCTTTTTCAGCTCTTCAGTATCGAGTTGGTGGTGGTCCCATTGGTGGTGCATATGACTCTTTCATGCCATCATACGTTGGCTCAGGCTGCTGCGGTGCATTATATACACCCTCCTCTTGTCTAGGCGCATAGCCATAGCCGTAGCCACCTTGCTCTTGTGGAGGTGGAGGTGCGGGTCGGTTGTAGGTATTAGGATTGTTGTAGTTGTTTGCGTAGCCTTGTGCGGGTTGGATGTTGCTCGTCATCCAGCCAGTTCCGTACAAGGGTGAAGCACCTCGACGACGACGGCGATATGATCCGCTATGGTCATATATTAGCGTTTGGTTCTTGAATGAATTGCACAGTTCTGAGCACGGTAGAGCTGAGGACTGAGAAGCGACTTACAACCACATGCAGGCCATGAACAGAAGGACCACAAGAATCACTAGACCAAGCAGTACCCATCGTCCCCAATTGGACCACCCGGAGTTGCAGTCGTAGTTATTGAAGCCATTTTGATAGCAGCTGGAAGAGACTGGTCAGCAATCTGAATAGATCCCATTGCAGTGAGCAAACATACTAGTATCGCTTTAATAGCTGGGACTCCATTATGTCTGAGAGGAGTTTGAATGACGAAGAATAAGATATTGATGATCGTATGAGGGATTATACATATATTCCTCTCCGCGCGGTCCCGTGAACGCTGAGATGATGAGGAATGTGGCTGAGCAAAAGGCCAAGATTTAGGTGGAGAGATGTGGTTCTAGGGTTCTGAATCGATGACGTTTGGCGGCGGAGCTGAGAGAGAAATCAACACCATCAAAGCATAGCCTTCGACATCGCATTATATCTCCGTATGTAGCTTTTTGGAATCTCACCGATTAGTCAGAGTCATGAATTGCAGTGAGATCCCGTAGACGTTTGCTATTTGTCACGTTTGCAAGTTTTTCATCGTCTTCTTGCAAGAGCTGGGAAGTCTGAGTGTGATTGCGCAAAAAAGCGCCATTAAGTTCGGAGAAGACGGATATCTTCTAGAGATGTATCGCTGCGATAGATAAATGTTGGTTGTAATCGAAATTGATGACGAATCTGACCATCCATACGATAATTATGCCTTAGGAGTATCGATTCGCATCAATCCTTCCACCATAGAGGCTCTTCTCACCCTCAAATACACAGAAATTCGTGAGAATAGATGAGAGTGATTGCCACCAGGCGACTGAATGTGCTATCGAAGTCTGGTCCACCATATCCGAAGGCTCCAAGCTTCTCGAACCAACCCATAGCCCAGAACAGAGCCGGAAGAACAAGTACGAATCCAAGGAGCACGGCGAGAAGGAAAGCGACGAACCAGAGCCACGGCACACCCTTTGGAACCGGAACGGCCTCCAACCAAACCCACGGCTCGACCTCTTTGGCCTCCCGCTCGGCTTCAAGGGTTTTGATGAGCGTCGCGTTCTCGATGCCTAGCAGCTCGAGTTTCTGACCCAGGTGAAGAGTGTCGTTCTGCACTCGCTCGCACTGGCTCGCGAGCCGCTCGGCTTCCTGCTCGGCCATCTCCTTGTCACTCTCGGTCACCGCAAGCCTGAACTGGAGCTTCGCGTTCTCGTTTTCGAGCTCGTTCTCGCGCCCTGAGCGTGTCTCCCGCGTGGCTTCAAGAACGGCCACGTGCTTCTCCAACGCCGCTTTGCTCGCGAGCTGCGCCGCGAACTCTTCCTCGCTGGCCCGCTTCTCGTTGGCCAGGGTGGTCATCTCTCCCAGGTGGCGCCGAACCGTGTCGTCACGCTCCATGATGAGCACCTCCTTTTCGTGCCGCAGCTCTTCAAGGGTGGAGGTCATGTTTTTGAGACGCTGGGTCAAGTCGTCTCGCTCGGAGCCGAACTGCTGCTTGTCGCCGTCGGCTTTTTTCATGAGTGCGGCGCACTCGTCCTCCCTCTTCTGGAGCTCGAAGCTCAGCATGCGGGTCTGCTCGGTCAGACCACGCTCCAAGGCTTCCATCTCGCGGGTGATGCGCGCCTTCTGCTCGTCGCGGACGCGCTTCACGAGCGCTTCTTGCTCGCGCGCGAAGCGCTGCTCCAGGTCTTCGCGAACGCCGTTCAGGAGCGCTTCTTTCTCGCGCGCGAAGTGCTCCGTCTGCTCGTCATGGACGCGCTTCGTGAGCGCTTCTTGCTCGTGCGTGAAACGCTCCTCCAGCTCTTCGCGAGTGCGCTTCAGGAGCGCTTCAGCCTCACGGTCTCGCTCCTCCACAGCTCTCTTCTGTTCCTGCTCGAGGGCCGTTTGCATCATCTTGAGCGTGCTGATGATTTGATCCTTTTCTATCAGCTGCCAGCGCATCGACTCGCAATCCTCTTTGAGCTTGTCGTACTCCGCGGTGTGTCCGAAAGGAGGCGGAAGGGAGGATGCGAACGGCGTCACGAAGCCCTGGCTGATGGGCACGCTTGAAACCTGTCCGACAGGCTGGCCGGAAGGTGATTGCGAAGCAGGAGGAGAAGCGGTAGAAGTGGCATTGCCAGCGACTCGAGAGGCCAGAGATCTGCGCGGCAGTGGTGCATAGGGTCGGAATCGCAGCTGTGGGCCGGTGCCGACGTTGAAGTCGAAGGAGTCGCTGCTTGGAGCACTCCCGAAGGTCGGAGCGGTAGGAAGAGGATTGAAGGTCGCGGTAGGTGTTGGATCTGGTCCTGCTGTAGGAGCAACAGGAAAATTAGAGGCGGCGGAGGATGATGGGAGATTGGTAGATGGGTCGGTGAAGTTGCCGGATGGGTCCGACATGTTCCTGAAAGAAGAAGTGGTTGGTGATACTGATCCAGTTGAATATATTCGACAGTATACCGTATGGAATCAGTTTGGCTATAGAAAAGCCGTTTGAAATGATCTGCCGACGGAAGAGAGTAGAAGAAATGGTAGTTTTATACGCGGTGGAAGCACAATAGACTTGCTTTCAATAGTCAGAACGGCTCGGAATGAAGCTGTTGAGGAAGAAATGGCCTTCTATTGTGATTTTCAGTGTTATAGACAAAGATCAACTTTGATCTGGCTATTCTATTCACACGGTGCTATACATTTGTTTGTTCTTTCAAGGGATACCATAGTTGCCGCATTTGACCTAGCGCCGATATTCAACTTTTCTTAGCCGTCGAGAGGTTTCCTCTGCTACCTCGCAAACTTTCAAAAGAACTACCAATCTCCCATCTACGGATCAGATTACTCATAATCATACGGTCCGGAATAGACAAATCACGCTTCTCTCTTCTTATTGGTTCCTTCGTGTTGATTTGGCGAGGTGAAACTTTTGAGTACGACGGTTTAGCACCAGCAAGACACCTGCAGCCGAGGTTCTATTCAACTCCAACAGCTTCGGTTGAGAGCGATTACGATATGTCTACGCGCTTTCTCCATCGCACTCACTCAATTCATGGTCTGGTTTGATATTAAATACAAGCTATTGCTAATATTTTTGCGAATTTCGTCATCTTGGTAGTATTATCGTGATCTTCGGCAAGTCCAATCTCATTCTCGGCAGATTCAGATATCTGTTTGAAGCATCATCATAGTCAAGCTCAAACGCGATTTGATCAAACTCAAATCCACTTTATTGCCATCTATTGAACATTACTTCAAGATGACCCCCACGATCCCCAATGATATAGTTCTATACTGGTACCCGTATTCGGTCTACGCCCGACGAGTTTACTGGTATCTGACTCTTCGTGGAATTCCTCATGCGTCATGTGTACGGCGCAATTACTTCTCTACACGAATGAAACGTCTTGAATTAACGGTCAAGGGCAGGTTCAACCACCGATCCTACCACGGGCCGACCTCGAAGCGCTGGGCGTGAATTACCGGCGGATTCCGCTACTCAGCATCGGACGCGACATGTACCTGGACAGCCGACTGATCCTACGGAAGCTGGAAGCGGCATTTCCGTCGGGAGCATTGGGCGGTACGACAGCGGACCAACGAGCACTGCAGCAGCTTCTAGAACGGTGGACCGTCGACGGCGGCGTTATCGCGCGTGCCGTACAGCTCATGCCGCTGGATGGACCTCTCGTAACCAGTGAGGCTTTTCGCAAGGACAGGGAGAGTATGGGCTTCCGAAAGTTCGATGTTTCGGCTAGGATCAAGGCTAGACCTGAAGCCATCGTCATGATAAGAGAGTGCTTTGCTTTGATGGAGACGACGTTGCTTGCAGATGGAAGAGATTGGGTCTTTGGAGGCCCAGACCCAAGTTTGGGAGACATAGAAGGTATGTTCGAGTGATTACCGGTCAGCTCTTGCAATTGGACTAGGGAGACTTGGGATTTGAAATCGGGAATGATTGATGTTAACATGTCAAATAGGCATTTGGGTGTTTCACTGGCTACTAGACCTGCGCACTGCCGTACCAGAATCCATCATCTCCGCGCGGACATTCCCTAAAGTGTTCGCTTGGATTGCTCGATTCAATGCGGCGCTTGATAAGGCCAAGCGATCGCAACCCAGAGCCGTCAGAGTAAAGGGTCAAGAAGTCGCAGAATACATGAAAACGGCGCGGTTTGCTGAAGCGGTTGGCGAAGTCGACGCGAATGATCCACTTGGGCTGCTGGCGGGAGATGTTGTGGACTTGTTTCCTATCGACTCGGGTTTCAACAACAAGGATCGTGGAAAATTGCTGAGCTTGACGCCTAGCGAGGTTGTGATTAGCAAGACGATGAAGAGCGGCGAGGAAATCCGCGTGCATGCCCAAAGATGGGGCTTCAGAATCCAAAAGGTTACGAATGGAGATGCAAAGCTGTAAAGGTGAAGCAGCCGCAACCACAAAGGACGCTGTACGAGAATTGATATGCAGGTAGTGTGCATGCGCAGAAAGGCCTTAGGATGAAAGCGCGGCATGGCGTGGGGGGAATTGAGTCGTTGCTTGGTGCATACAGCGCGTACACCGCTCACTGTACATGATACTCTGCTAAGGAGTGCAGGAAAAATGGACCGTGCGGAAGTAGGTTTGTTGGTGATGCAACCTAGTAAATTGTGCAGATGTCAGTTCTTCTTGTGTTACTGTGTGTTGTGGTATCTCGGTACGACAAATAATGTTCATTTCGAGCCGAACAGAGGCTGAAGGCGAGTGGGAGGAGGGTGCGATGGATGCGCTTGGAACATCCACGGCCATGAGCACAGTTATTTCTTTTCAGACATGGCCATAGCTGCGCAAGTTTATGAAGCTGGAGGCTGATTATGGTAACAAGACGGCTGTAGAGTGGCGCTTCGCCAGTGGATTGGCAGAGCAACCGTCTGGCTGCAATGCCGTAGTGGGTTGAAGCCCAAAAGCCCTTGAGGGGTCAGCTGGTGAGGGCTGTGCGGAGGCGTGAGGGATATCCTGGGACTGGAACTGCAACTTGTCCATGAATACACCTCGCCGCAAACAATGTTCACGGCAGCCTTCTGCACTCGGCGCCCAAAGAGGCTATGCATTACGGTTCAATTGCATTGCCATCGGTCGTTTCCTCGCAAGTGAAGGCCGGGAGTCACGTACTGTGTCTGGACCTGACGTTGAAGCCAGGGAGGCTTTTGGAAGCGGCTGAGAGGCGGTAAAAGCGCCGGGATGGTGGGAACCTTACGTCGTTCTGCCGGGTACTACGTAGTGGGTGTACGGTCCGCCTTCAGGCTGAGCAGCCATTCTTCGTAGTAGGCAACCTCGGCGGGCTGAGTGTGTTCTGGCGAGCGAGGCTGCTGTTTGATATTGACAGCGCGAAACGACAATCACTCAACAACCTCGGGCAAAGCAACCGCAAAGCGCGGCAACCACCAACACTCTCCATCCACTTTACGCAGTTCCAGACAGCGCTGTCGATGGAAAATTCGGGCGATCACGGTAACGGTACTTTACCCGTACCCACCTTGCGCTGACGGACGCCAACGCCAAACCCGCTAAGTGTCATGGCTGATTGATGCCCAATTTGCTTGCAGCCCGACAAGTTTCTCAGCCCATCACAAGCCCATCACGGCTATCGTTGTCATCCGACCATTCACACGCGTCTGCTTCGTTCTTTGCTGCCGAACGAACCACTGGATCCACTGTATTGCAAGAATTCTTGCCTTCCTGTTGTGTCTGGCTGACTCTTCGCCACTCTACCCGACGATGAAAACCGCCGTCCTTTCCACTTTCTCATCTCTTGCTTCGTCTTCCAGCGCCCTTCTTCAGCGCCCTGTTCAGTCTTCATCATCCGCTTTTCTATTTTCAAGTCTCTTTCCGAGTCGTTGGCCCTCGCCGTTCTGACCCTGCAAGCATCGCTTCGGCTGCAGCGAACCAGCTGAGATATCGTCCCTCCGTTCTGTCAAAGTCACCAAAGCAAAAAGCTGCGCCTTCTCTATAGAGCAAGGGACCCCCTCATCTTTCTGTTGGGTCATTTGAGCCGCACGCGTTTCTTTCAAGCTCGGAACCACAGCTATCCCTTCCCACACCCCCCTCCCCACCCCACACGGGCTCCTACCTTACCTGTCCAGTCTCCGCGGCAGCCTTTCTGATCCCTTCCCATTAGCACATGACAAACGGCCTCCCCAGTCATTGTTCATCTGCATGCCACGTCGCAGCCTGGGCTACGCTCTCAGTTGGTCTGCCAGCTCCCGTTCTGTCTTCTATCGTTCCGGGCGTCCTTTCATCCGGGTCGTTGGCAAACTAAACCCCAACCCCACTTCCTACCATCTGTTACCTTGATCCGTTCTCATCCTTTCTTCTTCAGCCGGGCGTACTTACTTCTGCCATTTCTTCCCGGCCCACAAGCCTTACAGAGCCTTATTGCCACTTCCGCTTTGGTCCTGGACCTTAACTTATCCGAGGGAACAGCCACACCCACACTTGGCATCACGGGACCTCGTTGTCAAAACCTGACGGCAGTCTTCACCTCATTCCACTTGACTTGACAGTAACTACAGATCACTATGGCGAGGCGCTACGAAGACACCCACGAGGGATACACTGAGGGCTCCGATTACCCATCCTCCGGCTACACCACCAGCGGCGCCCAGCCGGGCTACACCAGCACCACCGGCCAGTCGGGATACGGCAGCCGCCAGACGGGTTACGGCAGCAGCCAGCAGACCGGCTATGGCCAGCAGACAGGCTATGGCCAGCAGACAGGCTACGGCCAGCAGACAGGCTATGGCCAGCAGACAGGCTACGGCAGCAGCCAGCAGGCCGGATATGGCAGCAGCCAGCAGGCCGGCTATGGTAGCAGTCAGCAGGCCGGCTACGGCAGCAGCCAGCAAGCCGGTTACGGCAGTAGCCAGCAGACCGGCTACAGCAGCGGCCAGCCTGGCTATGGTGGAGGCCAGTCCGGCTACGGCAGCCAGCAGAGTGGCTACGGTGGAGGCCAATCTGGCTATGGCAGTGGTCAGACTGGCTACGGCGGAGGCCAGTCTGGCTACGGCGGTCAGCAGAGTGGCTACGGAGGCCAATCTGGTTACAGCACTGGTCAGTCTGGTGGTCAGTCTGGCTATGGTGGAGGCCAATCTGGCTACGGCAGTCAGACTGGCTACAGTGGAAGTCAGTCAGGCTATGGTACCGGCCAGACCGGCTATGGCGGTCAATACGGCACAGGAGCAACAACACAAGGTGGTGGACCAAACTATCGATGGTGGATCGCCGCCGAAGGAATATCACGCGAGGTCATCCAAGCTGATATCCAACGTTACCTAGGTGCAGATGCCGTCTGTCGACCTAGCAAAGGCACTGGAGAGAACGCGGTAAGTCATTGATAGATTACGGTATGATATACATGGCTGATTTGTGTAGGAAGTCGACGGCTACGCAGTGGCCGCTGTTCGAAACTTTACCTCGGTAAACTCCCTTCTGCTATCATCCATACTCGCGCTCACATCAAGTAGTCGATGATCGAGGATCTCAAGTCAGACTCTAAGAATTGGTATAATTCGTCGAAAAAACAAGGAGGTATACCGCCGCCGCTACATGGATCAAGATTGGTCTATAGGCCTAACAACTCATAGGCGAATATTCGAATTCCCAAGTCCATCATTCAAGGCAGCATTACGGTCCCACACAATCCCATGACGCACCAGCATCAGCATACGCGGCGGAACGGCCTGGATACGACGTCGATGCTAAAGGCAGAGACACCGATTACGGCGGTGGTCGGGCCACTGATTACAGCAGTGGTCGGACCACATATTCGGCTACGTCTTCGGGTAGAACTGGGCAGGCTTCACCAGATTCCCAATATTCCTACGGATCGAAGTACTCTGGTGGTACATACTACAGTTCAGCCGATCCTCAACATCAACCTCGAACCAGAAGTACCGAAGCCCAACCTGGCTACCCTCCTACAAGGTATTATGGCTTGCGACCTCGACACCAGTACATGATTTGGTGACTTACTCCACTCAGAACTTCACGGCCTGGATATTATCTTGCCAGCGATGGAAAAGGTAAGGGTCCGAATTGCTACCTTTTAGCCGTCTCTCTAATTTAGTTGCGTACAATAGAATACCCTATTGATAGCATGCCAACGGGAGGGCAAGAACGGTAGTAACGTAACCAGCCACACCATTACTGGTCTTTGCACCTCTGGTCTTGCAGCATCGTTGCCGGAGTTCTGGGCTACTACCAAATGGCCATTTCTCGAGTCGCGTTTTGTTCGAGGTTCCCCTTCCGCTGTCGCCATCGGTAAGCTTGACCTCAACTGGACTTTTACAACTCCGTTCCAAAGACTGTCTTTCACTCTATTGCTATCTACCCAGTTTGCAAGGGCTCGCGTTTACTGGGCGGTCATGGATCATCCGGGAACCTCATGGCTTTCTGCTTCACTTGCGGTGGCGTTCCACATCACCACTTTACGGATATATCGCGGCATCGTCGCCACTGTTAGCTCTTTGTTGATCCCATGTCTTTCAAACCTTTTTCAATGGACCCGATGTCATGCCCTCATATCTGGCCCCTTTATCCATCAAATTCTTACGTCCGGAGCACTGATTGTCCGCCATTTCTTTCACTTCACCAAACCTTAGGCCGTCATCCAGGCGGAAATCACTACTCGCGATAAGGCATTTTAGAGCTTCACCGCCATGGCACGGAGTAGAGGAAGCGGTTTTTGGATCAAGGCTTTCTTACCTTGAATTTACATCATTTCCTCTTACCTGTTGCTGAGCGTATCCTGGTATGCATTTCGCCTGTATATATTCCTCCTGTGATGAAAGTTCTTTGGGGAGAATGGTCCCAAGTTGCATTGAAGACGGAGAAGAAAGGGATGATATACCAGTGGAGATGGAAATGCTTTTCTTTTCTTTGCAACAAACTCTGCGGCCAGTCTGAAAGGAATCTAAAATCAAAGTCCACTTGACCAGTGCCAGGATCACGTCTTGCTCATGAAGATCTCAATTTTAACCGATTTGACACAGACACATAAATTAATCCAATGGAGCCTCATTAACTTTACAGTTGAAAGCAATACTCTTCACTAACAGGTCCAGCTATATCCAGAGCTAAAGCGATCGAGGCTACGATTCGAAAACGCCCACAAAATTAATCAGGACCCTAGTCTTCGGGAGGTGCATGAATCCAACTAACCCACCGGTTGATATGATGTGTGATGTCACTCCGAACGCTCATTATCTAACAATGTGATGTTAGTAATTGAACCACCATACATCCATGCATGCTTACAATCGAGGTGTCAGCTACTTTTCGAGTTGAACCTCGCCCAACCTATTTTGAGATATGTCCTAGGCCGTTGCAGTTACATTCCGGATGAGCGGTATTGCGATTGAACGCCGAGGCCGGATTCGTGGACAAATCTTCATCATGCACCGCGAATCCGCCACGTCTCTTTTCCTTCCGGGCTTCCAGCACAACATTTCGACAGCCACTGACACCACCCTGCAAACCTGCAAACCATGGTCGCAGGAACCACTAATCTCATCGTCTGATTCGCGGTGGCTTGGCCGTGGGCAGTTGCATCGGGACATGTCGGATCCCCCGGCATAATTAGCTACGATAACATATTGCGCCCCAAGTGCAGGAAGACAACCGGATTGGTGATACGGATACAACCCACCGGAACCCTTCTCGCTATCACAGGTGCCGAACAACGCCGTTGATAGGTAAACAAACGGGCCTTCAAACTTGCACTAGGAGCAGGCGGGCATGTACCCTCGATCGCGGTATCAATGCATGGCCATGAGGAAAGGGAAGCCATGTATCATCCCCCAAGAGCAGTCTTTTTTAAACTCCTCGCGAATTATAGACGTCGAACCAACCCTTGAAATGTCAGTGACCAAACCAGTAACCCTTCCAAAAGTTCCGTGATCCAGACCCACCAATAAAAAATAAATAGGTATCACTTGTATTTAGAAAACTAGGCGTGAGGTATTCGTACACCCCAAAATGAGTATCCACACTCCCCCTTTCGGCGCTTGCACATGCCTGTCATAACTTTACGCGTATTTCTAGTCATACCCTGGGAATATCTCGGAACAAGGATTCCAAATTAAGCAAATTCTGCAGCTATATTAGTTGAGGTTTGGAGAGTGATTCTTCAACAAAACCATGATAAATGAAGATAATTTGAAATAGAAGTAATAGCAAATTGTATTTGCTGTGATGTTTATAATTTCAGCTAGCTAAACGTTGTGGTTGAGCCTGTGACAGAGGTCATTCAGTGACCAATAGTACAAGCCGGTCTTCGCACCCCTACGCCTAAATTTGTTGCGTTTATTCAGTCCTGCTCAGAAATACGCTGAACACATATGCTCTTGATAACTTCGATTCGTTCTCTGTAGTCAGTCCGCACCATGTGGAAGCATTCGACACTCCGAGAGCTGCTCAAGCATTCCAATTCGTGCATAGTGCCTCGAAGAATTCGTTGCGAGGCTCAAAAAGTGCATTTCGAGCCATTTGAGTGAATTTGATGACGCTAATGGACGGCCTTTTGTTGATAATTGGAATAAATATGAGTCCATATACGTAACTAGTCTAGTTTGGTTGCGATATTTATTCATTATTGGCCGATAGATGTCATCACAGGGGAGATACACATCAAGGTCATCGAATGGGCCGGGATCAAGGAGTTAATTATCGTGTTCTCTTCTGATCAAACGAATGATAGTATTTTAGAGATCGCTCGCTACGGCAACTAGATATGACTCTCCTTTCGTTCCTCGAGTGTGGCACCCATCTCAGCTCCACGCGGCAACCCTGTCGCCATCCGGTCCGGCCCGCAGTCCGCCAACCCCAGCACACCACCATTACGAAAACGTTCCGGTGGGCATTTCCACATCACCACACTCCACATCAACAACGGCAGCGAGCGTGCAAGAAGGCATGAAAGGAAAGGCAAAGCCCGCACGGGCATTCTTTTTACAAGGTGTAGACAAAGAACGGGTTGCGGTCCCCGAGATCGAGCATTTCCTGCTCGGTGTAGCGGCCACGGAAGGCAGCCTCGCCCTCAGCCTCGAGCAGGCGCCGGCGGCGCTTGTTCTCGGCGTCGTAGGCGAAGCGCAGCACGAGGCACATGATCACGGCGCAGCAGATCATGGCCAAGCACACGCCGAAGCCCGTCGGGTACTTGGGCGCCTGCGCCGACAGGTAGACGTTCGAGCCCGCGATGCCGCCCAGGTTGCCGCAGGACACGAGCAGCGCCATGCCGACGGCTCGCTTGGATGATGGTGCCGTGTTGTTGGCTGCGCGGACATGTTAGTGGGTTGTGTTTTAATCGGCTAGGTGTGAAAGGACGGAGGAATGCTACACACCAACCCAGCAGACGATGCTGATGAATGGACAGTACAGGCCCATTGCGACCGGGAATAGGAAACCATACGACAGACCCGGGAACCTGGGTTTGGGAATGGCCAGTTGTGCTACAAATCCAACGATGGCGATGGAGAAACCACTGACAATGAACGGCCACCGCACCTTCTTGTAGTCACCCCAGAATGCCCAGATG
>Ga0335073_10000382_pt1 | contig 57419 bp, 40 predicted proteins | sample Lox_Sample_22_FD_207093 | JGI IMG/M metagenome (GOLD analysis project Ga0335073, IMG submission 207093) | Soil microbial communities from Loxahatchee National Wildlife Refuge, Florida, United States - Lox_Sample_2.2 | ecosystem: Environmental > Terrestrial > Soil > Wetlands | place: USA... | reverse complement strand
TTCGCTTCTAAGCGGCCCCTCGGCTCACGACCCGGGCTGCTTCCAGCTTGTAGCCGACTCCGCGAATCGTATGGATCAACTTGACTTCAGATTCAGCATCCACTTTTTTGCGCAGATAATTGATGTAGACGTCGACTACGTTTGTCATCGTGTCGAAGGATAAATTCCAGACATGCTGGATGATCTGCGCCCGCGTCACGCGCATCCCGATATTTCGCATCAGGTATTCGAGGAGGCCGAATTCTTTCGGCGTCAATTCGATCCTTCGCCCGGCTCGCCGCACACTGCGTTCCACGCGATTCAGTTCCAAATCTGCAACGCGCAGAATCGTGTCGCCCGAGCGCGCGCCGCGCCGAAGCATCGCGCGCACTCGCGCCGATAGTTCTGAAAAAGCGAACGGCTTCACTACCAGATCGTCCGCGCCCAGATCGAGAGCCTGAGCTCGTTCCTCGGGCCGCGTGCGATTGGAAAGTACCAAAATGGGAAGCCTCTCACGTCGTAGTCTTACTTGGCGCAAGATATCCATCCCCTCCGGCGCTGTGAGGTTCAGGTCGAATATGGCTGCGTCGTATTCCTGCGATTCGGCAAGAGCCCTTGCCGCTTCACCGTCTGCTGCCAAATCCACCGCGTAGTTTTCCGCGTCGAAACTGCGCTCAAGAAAGGTGCCGAGTGCCTGGTCCTGCTCTGCTACGAGAATGCGCATTTCAGCTCCGAGCGAGAGGGATGCTGCCTGTGGATTTCTACTCAGCCTGTGGATTTCTTGAAGGGGAGCCCGAATTTAAACGGACAAATTGACGGAGTCAAAGGAAATTTTCATTGGAAAAGCACATGTCGCGAAAAGCTAAACGTTTGCGGGATGCGAAGTGTGCCATTCTGAACCGCGGGGCAATTGCCTTACGTACTTCCACCTACAGTGTGTCTACACCGTTTCACTTGGGGGCTGCGTTTGTCATCTTTTCCGGACGCACAAGATCGTCAAATTCCTTTTCGGTCAGGTAGCCAAGCTTGAGATTGGATTCCTTCAAGCTCAATTTCTCATGATGGGCTTTCTTGGCGATATCGGCAGCCTTGTCATAGCCGATCCTGGGCGCCAAAGCAGTCACGAGCATAAGAGAATTCTTCACATATGCGTCGATTCGGTCCCGATCGATCTCCATTCCATCGACGCAGTGTTCCCGGAATGAACGGCACGCATCAGTGAGCAGCCGCACCGAATGTAAGAAATTGTAAATGATAACCGGCTTAAAAACGTTGAGCTCGAAATTTCCCTGGGAGCCAGCAAATCCGATCGCTGCGTCATTCCCCATCACCTGCACGGCGACCATCGTCATCGCTTCGGATTGAGTGGGATTCACCTTCCCTGGCATGATCGATGAGCCCGGCTCGTTTTCAGGGAGAAGCAACTCGCCTAATCCGGCGCGCGGCCCCGATGCTAGCCAGCGAATATCGTTAGCGATCTTCATCAGCGAGGCTGCCAGCGTCTTCAATGCTCCGCTGGCAAATATCAGCTCATCGTGCGCAGAGAGCGCGGCAAACTTATTCGGATGCGAACGGAATGGCAGTCCTGTTAGTTCCGAGATCTTCTTGGCCGCGCGCTCCGCAAATTCCGGATGCGCGTTCAGGCCCGTTCCGACAGCCGTTCCGCCAATCGCCAGATCGTAAAGCCCTGGGAGAATTTCCTTTAGTCTGGCCACGTCGCGTTCCAGCAGGCTCGCCCAGCCGGACATCTCCTGTTCCACGGTCAAAGGCGTCGCGTCCATCAGATGCGTGCGGCCGATCTTCACCACCCCGCCGAATTGCCCGGCTTTTGCCGAAATCGCGCGCCGCAAGGCTTCGACCGACGGAATCAGCGCCTCGGCCACTCGGGAGGCCGCGGCGATATGCATGGCCGTGGGAAACGTATCGTTCGACGACTGCGACATATTCACGTCGTCATTCGGATGGATAGGTTTCTTGCTGCCCATTACGCCGCCGGCAATCTCGATTGCACGATTCGAGATCACTTCATTGGCGTTCATGTTCGTTTGCGTGCCGCTTCCGGTCTGCCAGATGCGTAACGGGAAATGGGCGTTCAGCTTGCCGGCGATCACTTCGTCAGCGGCCTGAACGATCAACTTCGCCTTGTCCGGAGGAAGCTTACCGAGGTCCTGATTCACCATCGCGGCGGCTTTCTTCAGAACGCCGAACGCACGAATCAACTCCGCGGGCATCGTGTCATGGCCAATGTCGAAATGAATCAGCGAGCGCGCCGTCTGTGCACCGTAATAACGGTCCACGGGGACTTCGATTTTCCCCATGCTGTCCGATTCAATTCGTGTGGCCACTTTTTTCTCCTCGGTTGCCGAAACGTTCACGATTCATCCCCCCGCGGATTCGATTTCTTCAATCGTTAGCCGGAATACTCCATTAGGATACTGCGAATTTCTAATTTCTCGAACATGCAGCCTCGCCGAAAGCGGTTGTTTTCATCGGTGGCTTTGGTCTCGCGGCCAGCTGTACGCCCATTGCACCATCGGACAGGGGGTCGGCTGACCTCGCCCGCGCTACGATAATCTTGCAGGGCGAGCCGCGGGGGAACGAGGCCGCCCTGTCTTTCATACATATTTAGGCTTCTCTTAAATCGTTCCAGGAAGCAGGACTCATCCATGAGGTTTTTCTTCCGGCGCTCCTCAAGCCCGACATCGCGGAACGGCAATTTGGCGGGCATCACAACGCTGGAACTGCCCGACGATTCCCGTCCGGAAAAAGCAAGCGCTTCGGCCGCCGAGTCGGGGCTTAGGGCGCCCGAGCCTCCACACCCGGGGAAGGCACACAAGACAGCTGCCTTCGCACCGGAAAAAACTCTCGTTCCCGCCAATGAACTGCCTTCGGCCGCCGCGGCGCTCGCCGCGCTTTTTGACGAAGCTTACGCTCCGCCGCCTAGTATCGAAGCGTCGTGCCCGCCCACCGAATCGGAAGCCGCAGCACTCGCGGAAGACCACGCGATCCAACTGACCATCGCGGCTCAGGACCAGCCGCTTGAAATCCTCATCGAACAAGCCAAGGAAGCCTCGGTCCAGGCGATCGAAGCCGCTCGCCGAGCGCCGTCCGAGCAAGCGGAAAAGGCAGTTGCGCCGATCCTGGAACTGAAGCTTCCCGAGCCGGTTGCCTGCGCGAAACCCGAAGGCTCAGCCTCTCACGAAATTAAGCCAAAGGCCGAAGAACCGGCGCAGCAAACGCAGATTGACGAACCGGAACCGTCCGAGCACTTGCAATCGCCAGCGGCGATGGGCTCGTCGGCGGACCTCTGTCCTGAAGACGCCGCCACAGTTCTTGCCGCCGCGTCCGAAGAGATCACAAACGAGACAGAGCAAGCTCCGGGGGCCTCTGCCAAGGAGCCCGGCATCACGGCAAACCACGACTCGCTGCTGGGGCTGGCTGAAAACAGGCCGACGACTGCGAACGATTGGGCGTTCGAGGAAGCTCTGGCCGCCCACCGCGAGTGGATCGAAACGAAAGGTGTTCGCGGGAGAAAAGCGGACCTTGCAAATGCGGAGTTGGCAGGAGTCGAGCTGATCAACGTCAACCTGCGTCTCGCCGATCTGCATTACGCCGACCTCAAGAGCGCGGATTTGCTTCTTGCGGACCTGCGCGACGCTTGCATGGTTCGCGCCGATCTGGAAGAGGCTTGCCTCGTTGGCGCGAATCTCGAAGGCGCGAATCTCGAAGGGGCTTCGCTAGAGACGGCGCTAGGGCTCGTTCCACGGCAGCTGGCGGGTGCAAACCTGCGCGAAGCTTCTCTTCCCGCGCAGATTGCCCAGTTCCCGGCGGTCGCCGTATTCGACGCGGCAACGCTCGCGGCGGTGAGATTTTTTGGCGCGATCATGATTCTCAGCGGTCTATCCGCGCTTGCGGTCTGGAAGACGAAAGACATTCAACTCGTTACGAACTCCGCGATTCTTCCATTTCTGCATTCGGCCAGAGCCGCCGCTTTCACGCCCGCCGCGCAGATTTTTCTGATCGCACCGGTTGTGATCTTCCTTCTCTACCTCGCCTTTTTGCACCAGATTCAGCGCGCGTGGGGCGCGGCCTTCGAGTTGCCCGCGATCTTTCCGGATGGCCGTTCGCTGGGCGAGAAGGAGCCGGGTATTATCCTGGGGCTGCTGCGCGCGCAGTTCCGCTGGATGAATCAGGACGCGCCTTCGGCACGAGCGCTGGAAACCACGCTTTCGCTTCTCCTGGCTTATTGGACTGTCCCGATCGTGCTGTTTCTTTTTTGGGCGCGCTATCTGACAGTCCAGGAAATTCACGGCACAATTCTGCAAGAGTTGCTCGCTTGCGTTGCGGCGGGCATAGCGCTCCACGCCACGTTCAAAGTCGGCCGCCCGCAGGAAAAGTGGGCGCTGCGGCGAACGTTTGCGGCGCGGATCGCGGAAAGCCTCGGGCAGTCCCGGCCGGCGGTATTGGTTGCGATTCTTCTGGCGGTTGCAACGTTCATCTCCTTCGGCACAATTGCCGGAGTGCCGCATGATCTTAGCCGCGCGCCGCAGTACGGGCCGGCGAATATACGCCGCTGGGCGCCGACCGCGCTTTGGGCGTTCGGTTACGATCCCTATGCCGACCTGACTGAAGCGCACATTTCCACGCCGCCCGCGCGTTGGAACTGGGCCGATGATACGGTCGGCACCGTTCGCGGGGCGCATCTTGACGAGCCGCGCTTTCGGTATGCGCAGGCTTACGGCGCGTTTTTCGCAAATGCCCATCTGTGGCATGCCGACTTTCGCGGCGCGTATTTATCGAATGCCGACTTCCGCGCAGCGGATCTGACGCAAAGCAATTTCGAGTACGCGATCATGGACAGCGCGCGGATGAACCATGCGAATCTCGATCGCTCAATGCTGCAAAACGGCCATTTCGCGCGCGCCGATTTTCGCAGCGCAAATCTTTCGTACGCCTCGCTTGCAGACACTTTTCTGATGGACGCGCATTTTGACGATGCGAGCCTCTACGATGCTCTCCTTTCGCACGCCACGATAATCCGCACTTCGTTCGAGCGCGCCGACCTGCGCAATTCGCATATCGATTCCTCCAATCTCGAGCACGCCGATCTGCGCAGCGCCTATCTTTGGTCCGCGAACGTGCAAAATTCTGACCTGAAAGACGCCGATTTGGGCTCAGCAATTCTCATCGGCGCCAGCCTGCGCGGCTCCGACCTGAGCGGCGCGCATTTTGCGCAGACCGTTCTGACCGAAACCGATTTCAGCGGCGCGGTCCTCGACGGCGCGGATATGCGCGGAGCTTTTGGCCTGACCGCTTACCAGGTCTGCCAAGCTCGCTCACACATCGGCGCTTTGTTCGACGATGCGCTGCAGCCGCAAATCAATGCCGAATGCCCGTCGCGCTGATGCGGCAGCGCATTCTCTCTGGAAGCGCGCCGTCATTAATCGCGGCGCTAATCGCGGCGCTCGTTTACCCCCTCTCTGACCGCGATTAGAATTTTTTCCGGCCTTTGTTTTCAGCGGCTTAGGTCGCTTTCTAATTATTTTCATTTGCGATTAGAACGGCTCGCGAGGCGTGACATTTCCAAATGCCGATGGGCAGGCCCGCCGACCCGGCCGTTCGCCTTTTTGCCGCTTTAGGAACACGCCAAAGTGTTGTTTTACTATCGATTAGAAATTCGCATCTATTGCAAATACTGGGCTTGCGGCGATTTCTAATCGCAGCGATATCGATTAGAATTTCCTGTTCCGCCGCTTCGATAGGATCGGTCCACACCCCTCCTTTCATATTCCGCAGCTTTTTCGCGGAATTTTTTTCCGCGGCTGAACGGTTTTCAGCTTCAAAAAACGGCCAAGGTTAGCATGGGCGAATTGCGATTTCTATTGTGGGAAATACGGAACTGGAACTACCAGTACCTGTGGTTCGCGGCGGCAGCGCCGCGTGGCGGCGCTTACGCGTACCTTAAAATGGGCTAAATTGCACGGTTTTGCGCGTTAAAACTGCCTATTTGCACTCATTTTGCGGCGGCCCGTTGGGCGGAATCATCCGCGACTTTATCGGGTGCGGGTTTCCGGAACTTCGTCGCGCCGGATGGCGTTCCTCCGAGCAATTGACAATTTTGGCTGTAGACGGCGCACGGCCGCGACGGGGTTGAGGGCGCGAAATGCGGCGCACGGGTCACCATGCCCGATTGCGGCTGAATGTCTGTGGGAATTTGGACGACGGGCGCGGGCTTGTTGGCCGGCCAATTCGGGATCGGTATCACCTGCACTCGCGGATGCGCTGTGAGGATGGCGTGTTGTTGCGGCGGCTGCACCAATCGAGGCTGCTGCGCTGCCTGCCCCAATGCTGATGCTGCGAACATCAAAAATACCGCCACGGCCATGGTCGTTTTCATGGCGTCACCTCGTGCCACGATCATACGCCGAATCTTAGTTGTGTCGAGATAGTCGTTAAGTTGCTTCCCCAAAAAGGCGGGAAGAGTTCCGGCAGTGCCTGCTTCTGGTTTATCCGGCGCGTGCTGCTGAAAGGCATGCCGGCCTAGGCAGGTTGACAGCAGCGTTACGCTTAATGTACATTTGAGTGTCGTTAGCGTACATTAGGCAGGCGACGGTGACCAAGGCTATTGCAGTAAAAAAAGTGAGTGCAACCGATTTGCGGGGCAAGCTCAGGCGATACATGAAGGAAGCGACGGCCAACCGGCTCGTGCTGGTCGAGAACCGACGCCAGCCATCGAAGTATCTAGTGGACAAGGAATTCCTGGATTCGCTTGTGAGCGAACGCGACTCCGTAATGGCTACTCTGGAGATTCTGGCCGATCGGCAACTTACCGACCGCCTGCTTGCCTTATCCAAGACCATTGACCAAGAGGTTGCCTCTGGAAGATTGCTTACGAGCGCCGACGTTTTTGGCAAATGAGCAAGAAGCAGCCGGTGCCCGTAGCGTGGCGACCCGAAGACAGGCTCTTGGGAAGCCCCTTCGAATTGAGATACACGGCAGACGCCGCAGCAGACGTCAGAGCTTTAGACGGCAGCGTGCGAAATCAACTGCGAAGAGTTTTGGAGAAGAAGCTCGCCGTCGACCCCGAAGCGTATGGACTGCCACCGCGCGGTCCGCTCGCAGGTTATTGGAAGCATCAGTTCGGCGGGCATCGCGTGGTTTACCGAATTTATCCGCAGTATCGCGTGGTGGTGGTATGCAGCGTTGGCGTTCGGAAACAAGGGGACGCGGAGGATATCTACCGGCAACTCGAATCCGTCGCGAGGACGGGCCGCCTGGCTGAACAGCTTGGGACCGTACTGAGGAATCTCTTATCCAAGGGAAAGTGAGCGAGCGGAGGACTGCGCGGCTGGTAGGTGATGCGCCAGAGGCGGCCTACTTGGGAATCGACGATATAGAGTGAGCCGTCCGACGCCCACTGCCCGTACCGAATGCGGGCATCATCGATGTTTTCAATAAAGTCGTCCTGCCCGCGTTCGAAACGCGAGATTGCTTCTCTAATTGCTTGTTGGAGACCGGAGCAAGCGCCCGTGACTTTCGTTGCGCCTAAAACGGGAATTCCGGGAGTTTTGCAAGTGGCTGATTACCCTGTGGAGTCGAAGCACCCCTTCCGGACTTGGTTAAGTTGTAGCGCGCCTTTGGCGCTTTAGGGTGGCGCCGATCAAATGAGCCGAACGATGCAGATGGAGCGTGACGCTTAGCGATCAGGCTTATGGTAGGTGATGCGCCAGAGGCGGCCTACTTGGGAATCGACGATATAGAGCGAGCCGTCTGTGCCCACTGCTTCGCCTGCGGGGCGGAAATGCGCCCGGTCGGCGTTCCTGTCCAAGGGAGTACTTCCCGCGAATCCGTCAGCGAAGACCGTGTAAGTCCCGATGGAGCCGTCTTTGTGGACCGGGAGAAAAAGAACCTGGTAGCCGTGATGACCGTCTGGCAGGTCAGGACCTGAGCCGCCGTGCATGACGATGAACGCGCCCCCTCGGTATTGGCTAGGGAAAGCGGCGCCGCGATAGAACAGGAGATCGAGCGGCGAGGAGTGAGCCAGAAAAGTTGCGAAAGGAGTGGAATAGTTTCCGGTTGACGGCGCTTTCACGCCGTCGCCGCCATACTCGGGTGCGAGCACGCGATGCCCGAGGATGCCGTCGAAATAAGTGTAGGGCCATCCGAAATTGGTACCCCTGGTGACGCGGAACATTTCTTCGGCGATGCCGTTCTCGTCCTCTTCAACGCTTACCGATTGCGGGAAAAGGTTCGAGGTGGCATTGCGGCCTTCCATGATGCCGTACAGCGCATGGTCCTGTGTGGACCAGGCGAGGGCGTTGAGGTCACGGACACCGGTGGCAAGTTGCTCGCCGTCAGCAGGAAATTTCTGGTTTGGGCGATCCGCGTGGAATCGCCAGATGCCGGAACGGCCCGTGAGCGATGGGCAAGGTTCCAGGCCCTTCGTCGAGCCCTTTTCGGTGCAAATATTTCCTGTGCCGCCCACTGAGATGTACAGAGACCCGCGACCATCGAACGCGATGTTGCGATTAAGAAAGCCAGTTGTGGGCATTCCGCCGACGATGAGTTCGGGTTGCGGATCAGGCAGCAGCTGGTTTCCGTCGAATTTGAATCGATACACCGCGTCTGGAGAGGCCGCGTAGAGGAAGCCGCCATAGAAGCCAATTCCGGTGCCACCCGTGACGTTGCTAAATCGCTCGACGCTAGCGGGTTTGTGGTCGGGGCCGAGACGGACCGCAATGATTCCTCCGCCGACGGTGACTCCTCGCGTGGAGATGTAGAGGTCACCGTTTGCCCGCACGGCAATGTGACGCGCAGGCCCGAGGCTTTCGGCGACAACAGCGGCGCTGAAGCCGGGAGGGAGCGTGAGGGTGACGCCCGCAGGATCGGACAAGGCCGAATGCGTTGGCTGAGGATTAGGATCCTTTTGTGCCGATTGGCCGTAAGCAAAAATTGCGACCGAAGCGGCGAGGAATATAAGCACAACCGGCCTTGCCACGACGAACAGGCTGTGAAGCAATGAATCGGACATGGCGCGAGTACGAGATGCCTTCTTCCGAACTGCAAACGAAAAGCGCTGCATGAAATCCCCTGAGTGACAAGGGTTTTACTTTTAGCATGCCGTGGCAGAAAGGCAAAGCGATTGCTTTGCAAACTAAAAGCGTTGTGTTTGAGTCCCTCATCATTCGTCGCAAAGACAGCGCACGACTGTGATCTTCTTTTGAATACCTGGCCCAGCTCGCGGGTATGCTGATTGAGTGAGAGTTTTGATTTCCGGTGCGGGGATTGCGGGGCCGACGCTTGCCTACTGGCTGGCGCACTACGGAATTCAATCGACCATCGTTGAGTCGGCGGCGAAGCTGCGCACCGGCGGGTACATTATCGATTTCTGGGGGGCAGGCTTCGAAATTGCGGAGCGGATGGGCCTGGCGGATGAATTGCGCAGCAAAGGCTACATGCTGCGCGAGGTGCGGGTGGTAGACGCAAACGGGAAACGACTAGCGTCCTTCCCTGCCGAGTCATTTGCAAGGATCGCGCAAGGGCGCTATTTGAGTTTGCCGCGCGGCGAGCTGGCGGCGTCGATTTTTGGGAAGCTGGGCAGCGATGTAGAGACGATCTTTGGCGACAGCATCGCGGGAATCGAGCAAAACGATAAATGCGTGCGTGCGACGTTCGAAAGCGGGAGCGAGCGCGAGTTCGATCTGGTGGTCGGGGCGGACGGGCTGCACTCACGAGTGCGCAAGGTGGTTTTCGGCGAGGAAAATCGGTTCGAGAAATATCTGGGCATCAAGGCGGCGGCGTTCGAAGCGGAGGGTTACAGGCCGCGCGACGAACTGGTGTATGTGATGTACACGCAGGTGGGGCAGCAGATCGCGCGATTTTCGATGCGAGACGATCGCACGATGTTTTTCGTCACATTTGCGGATGACGATCCAGCGATACCGGCGAATCCGGAAGCGCAAAAGGAACTGTTGCGGAAGCGGTTTAGTTCGAGCGGGTGGGAGTCGCCACAAATTCTGCAAGCGCTGGAGAAGAGCGGCGATCTTTATTTCGACCGCGTGAGCCAGATCAAAATGGACTCACGGCAAGGCTTGTGGAGCGAGGGCCGCGTGACGCTGGCGGGCGATGCGGCGTTTTGTATCTCGCTGCTCGGCGGGCAAGGGTCGGCGCTGGCGATGGTGGCGGCGTACATTCTGGCGGGCCAACTGCACCGCGCGCAGGGCGATTATGCGGCGGCATTCGCGCGGTATCAGGCGCTCTTTGGGCCGTTTATACGGAAGAAACAGAAAGCGGCGCTGGGGTTTGCGGGGACGTTTGCGCCCAAGTCGAAATTTTCGCTATTCGTGCGGAATCAGATGTTCAACCTGATGGCGATTCCTTGGGTGGTCGATTGGGTGATGGGACGAGGATTCGCGGATAAGATTGCGTTGCCGCGGTATTGAAAGCTGCGTCGCGTTGCGGGCGGAGGGAAATTTAGAGGCTTTCGACGCAGAGGCCAGCCGGCTCTGAGCGGGGGGAGACGAACAACCCTAAATGCGCCGCCAGGATGGCAGCGCTACCACACAGAGGCGTGGTGAGATGGAAGAGTTATCGCGAGCGCGCGGGAGGCCCGGCGTGGTTTTGTGTCTGTGAGCTTTTCGGATATACTCGCGCGCATGGTAAACAAGGTGACACTGGTGGGGCGGTTGGGCAAGGACCCGGAGACGCGGTATACGTCCGGGGGGCAGGCTGTGGCCACTTTTTCGCTGGCGACCGACGAAACATATAAGGATCGCGCGGGCGAGCGACAGAAGCGGACCGAGTGGCACCGCATCGTGATGTGGGGAAAACTGGCGGAGATCGCGCAGCAATATCTCAAAAAGGGCTCACTGGTTTATCTGGAGGGGCGGATTCAGAGCCGCCAATGGGAAGACAAGCGCGACGGCCAGAAGAAGACCTCCTACGAGATCGTCGCCAACGTGATGAAGATGCTGAGCGGGCGCGGCGAAGGCGCTGCGGCGGGAGCTTCGATGGGTGGCGGAACGAGCACGGCGCATGGGCGGCCCTCGGCTTCGGATGCGGATTTCGATGCGAGCCCGGCACCGGAGGAGCATCCCTCCGGCGGCGAGATTTCCGACGAAGATATTCCCTTCTGAAACCTGAGTGCTGTTGGCCAGTAAATTAAAAAGTTTTCACTTCACCAGCTCGCGGCGCACTTTTTTTTCGTCGCGTCTCTTCCGTCGCACCTCCCCTCGACCATTTCAGCGGTCCTAACGTTCGCATGCGAGGTGCCGGTGAGGCGACTGGCGCTAGCGAGGCTCGGAGCTCCAGGTGACTTTGGCATAGACGGTGCGGCGGATTTGCACCACTGGGCCGGGCGTATTGCCGAATTCACCGTGCGTGGGCTGAAAGAGATTGTGGCCGACGATCGAAAGATCGAGGCTGCCGGAGTGCCAGCCGAAGCGAGCGTCGCCGGTGCTGTAGGACGAGACATTCTGCGCGGGCAGGCTGCTTACGTAGCGATACGTGAAATCGGCCTCGAATCGCCTGGGCAAATCGACGAGCGACTGGAAGTTGATTTCGTTGGCGGGGCTCGAGCCGTTGTATGTGGCGACGTTGAGCGTGTCCGTTGAACCGGCTTGATCTTCCGTGTGAAGATGCAGGTAGGAGTACGCGCCCTTTAGTTCCCACCAGTCGACGGGTTTCCAATCGGGTCCGAATTCGAAACCGCCGGTGGTTCCCTTTATTCCATTCGCAAACGGCAAATCGTACGTCACATAAGTGATGGGAGAAGTCTCGACGCCGGTGACGGGAGCGCCGTAGCTTTCGAGATCGTCGTAACGGTTGTAGAAGCCCGCAACGTCGATGTAAAAGCGCTGAACGAGCAGAGCACGATAGCCGGTCTCGTAACCGAGCATTTCTTCGGGCTGGAATTTAGGATCGCCGCTGACCTCGAGGTAGAGCGGGCCGGGATAGCCGGGAATATTGCCCAAAAAGTCGAGCAAGCGCAGATTGGTGTCGAGCTCGGAAGGCGTGCGTTCGGCACGAGTGACCGCGCCCCAGACCGTCTGGCGTCCGGTAGGGGTCCAAAGCACGCGCGCGCTGGGCTGGAGATCAAAACCGCTGAAGCTGTTGTGTTCGATCTTGGTGCCGATGGTGAGCGAGAGCTTCTCGGGAGCAATTTCGATCTGATCCTGCGCAAAGCCGCTGTAGAGGCTGTAGGTGAGGTTTGCAGGAACGAAATTCAGGCCTGAGACTTTTTGCACGAAACTGCTGGGGCTGATTCTGGCGCCGAGGCCCCAGAGAAAATCTTCGCGGCGGCCGAGCCGCCGGTGGTAGAGCAAGTCGAGATCGAATGTGTTGCGAGTCTCGGCGTAATGCAGCTCATTGCGGTAGGTTCGATCGTAATAGGCCTGCACCTGGAAATCAGAGCCGCCCACGTATTCATGGCGCCAGCGGCCGAGCAGATTCCCTCCTGAGAGGTCCGCGCTGCCCGCGTAGGTGACTTGCGAGGGTGGCGTGAACGACCCAAGCGAAGTGATGTCGCCATCCTGGCCGCCGTAGATGTCCCCTTGCAGCGTGAGCGTGTCGCGAGCTTTCGCGCTCCAATCGATGCGGAAGCCGCCGCGCTGCTGGCGCCACTCGTCGTAATGAGGGAATTCGGGATGAATTTCGGCGCCGCGAGTGAACGCCATTCCATAAGCGCGATAGTCGAACGTGGACCCATTGCCGCCGCCGTAGCGAAGCAGCAGCGTGCCTTCGTCGAGATTCCCTCCCCCGGCCGAAGCGAGGAAACCGTGCGTGTCTTTCGCGGATTTGGTGATGATGTTGATGACTCCGTTGACCGCGTTCGAGCCCCATATCGTGCCGCCGGGCCCGCGAATCACTTCGATGCGGTCAACGTCCTCAAGCGGAACCTGCTGGACGTCCCAATAGACGCCTGCGAAAAGGGGCGTATAGACGCTGCGGCCGTCGATCAATACGAGGAGCGATTTGGAGAATCCGCTGCCGAAGCCACGAATACCGATTGCCCAGTGGTCGGAATCGACGCGGGCGACTTCGACGCCGGGAACGAGGCGGAGCGCCTCGGGGATTGTAGTGGCACCCGAGCGGCGAATGTCTTCAGCCGTCAGGACGTAAATCGCGGCGGGAGTCTGCCACACCTCTTCGGGCTCTTTTGAGACGGAGGTAACTTCGACGTTGCCCAACTGCGCGAGACTGAGCTGCTTGAGCGGGTTGGGTTCATTGGGCTGCTGAGAGTCCCGCGAAGCCGATTCGCCGGCGGAGCGGGCAGGCACCGCAGGCGCCATGGCCACGATGAGCCCCGCGATAAGCAGGCCGGGCGAGCCGATCCACCGCAGAATATGGCGGCGCAGGGAGGCTGCGGTTCGCGTGGTTTGGGATCGAGGACAGGAGAGTCTCAAGCGTGAGCCCGCGTCATGTGAAGTTGAACTGAAATTTGAGTATCGACAGGATGCGAGCAGAAGTTCAGCGCGGCGAGATTAATCATTAATCAGAAATCGGAAATCTTCGCAAGTTTAGAAAATGCAAATCTGAGGCGCAATTATATAGAGCGGCTAAGAGGCGGATATACAGTCTTCGCTGTAGGAGGGACAAAGAAGCAATATGCCGCTTCGGCGCTCGAGTGGAAAAGCGGCGTCGAAACGCTATCTAGTGGGAGTGATCGCCGTCAGACTTTGCGGCCGGGGTGACTTCAGCGCCCTGGACGATTCCTTCGACGCCGTCTTCATCGAGGAGAGGCAGCGTGGGCAGGACTTCGGAAGCGATGGAGCGGTTGTGGACGATCAGGTCCTTGCGGCAGCGACCGTCGCGGAATTCCATAGCGCGCTTGGCGTATTGCGCGATGTCCGGTTCGTGAGTGACGATGACGACGGTGAGGCCCTGCTCGTCGTTGAGTTTCTGGAAAATTTCCATGATCTCGACGCTGGTGCGGCTGTCGAGGTTGCCGGTCGGCTCATCGGCAAGAAGAATCGAGGGGCGATTCACCAGAGCGCGGGCAATCGCGACGCGTTGCTGCTGACCTCCGGAAAGCTGTGAGGGAAAGTGTCCCATGCGCTCGCCGAGGCCAACTCGAGTGAGGGCGTCTTTCGCGCGCGAGGCACGCTCTTCGACCGGCACGCCAGCGTAAAGCGTGGGAAGCTCGACGTTTTCGAGGGCTGAGGTGCGCGCGAGAAGATTGAACTGCTGGAAGACGAAGCCGATCTTCTTGCTGCGCACTTTCGCGAGCTCGCTCTTGGTGAGCCCGGAGACGTCTGTGCCATCGAGAAAATAGTGGCCCTTGGTGGGCTTATCGAGACAGCCGAGAATGTTCATCAGGGTGGATTTGCCGGAGCCGGAGGATCCCATGATGGCGACAAATTCGCCCTGGCGAATTTCCATCGTAACGCCGCGGAGCGCGTGAACCTTCATTTCGCCGAGATCGTATATCTTATGGACGCCGTCGAGGCGAATGGTGGCGGTGCTGGTTGAAGGCGCGGCTTGCGCAGGACTGGTAGCTGTACTCATGGGATGCCTAGAAAGTTCCTCTCGTCGTGTATACGTCTACTACCCATTCTACTATGAGCGCAACTGGCGGCCGACTAGAAACCTAGTAGCCCGCGCCGGAATGAGGCGCCGCAGATGAATCCGAGGGAGGCGGCCCCGAGGGCGGCCCACCGCGATTGGGACCGCGACCACGGCCGTGGGCGTCCTGGTCTTTCATCATCGCGTCAAACTTCACTTGCTGGTCAGGAGTAAGAATGGCGCGAATCCTGGAGCGAATCTCCATGTGGAGCGCGTTCCGCTGCTCGTCGAGGGCCTGAAACTTCGGGTGCTCGTCGTTGAAAATCGCGTCCAATTGCTTCTGCTGGTCCGGCGACAAGCCCATCTGCTGGCTAAACGTCCTGCCAGCAGGCGGCGGATGCCCCGCACCGTGGGGCGGCGCTTGACTGCCCCAAACATGGGCGCCCCACAGATGATTGCCGACACCCCCGACGAGCAGACCGAGAATAAACACGATCAGTACGAGGATGCCGGCTTCGCTTTTTGCTTTAGCGGTTTGCATTCGAATCCGATTCCGTAACCATCATAACCATTTCGGTGCGTGTCGCAGGGACGCCCGAGGATTGATCGGCCATCAGCATTTCCTGCACTTCGCCTTGCGGCGCGGCCGCGGTGGTGGCATTCGCGACCGTCGAGGTGACGGGGCTCGGCCCGTGCACGGCATACGCCAGCATTACTACCAGCGCGAGAGCAGCCGTGGTGGCAAATTTCCAGGCGAGCGAGACAAACGGCTCCCAGAAACCGCTTCCCTGGCGCAATTCTTCCTCGGTCCGGATGCGAGCCATCACGATGCGCGAGAACGCAGGACCGGGATCGGACGCGCGCTCTGACTGATGCAGCCACGTATTGGCTGCCGCGGCGTCCGCGAAGGCCTGGCTGCACCCGGTGCAAACCTTCAGGTGCTCGGCGACCTTGCGGGAAGCTCCATTGTCGAGCGCGCCATCGAGGTAATCTTCGAGAATTGCCTCGTATTCCACGCACGCACCGCTTGCAAATTCGTTTTCGACGTTCATTGTGCTCACGGTTTCCTTTCCGCCGCCGGCGAGCCTTTCCACGGGCTTGCAGCGCCCGGGCGGCGGCGTTGCGCTTCGATAATGCGGCCTCGCGCCCGGAATAGCCGTACCTTAACCGTATTCACGTTAAGACCGAGAATTTCCGCCAGTTCCTGCACGGAGAAACCCTCGACCTCCTTCAACAAGAGAAGCTGGCGATCCTGCTCAGGCAAAATCTCCAGAATTCTCTGCAGAGTGTCCCTAGTTTCGGCCTGTTCGTCCAACCCATCCCTGGGCCGGCCGAGAGCCGCGATGCCATCCAACTGCGAAACCTGCTCTTCGGACAAATCCGATTCGTACAGCAGAGGCCGGACCTTTTTTTTGCGCAGATGGTCCCAGCACTCGTTCATAGCTATTTTATACAACCACGTGGAAAAGGCAGCGCGCTGGTCGAAGCGGTTTAGCGAGAGATACACCTTCAAAAAGACCTGCTGCGCGATGTCTTCCACATCATCCTGGCGATGCAAAATCCTGGCGACCAAGCCAAAGACGCGCTGCTGATGCTGACGAACGAGCTGTTCGAATGCGCGCTCGTCGCCCTTTTGCGCTCGCTGCACAAGGGCGCGCTCCTCCTGCCCCTTCTCGTGCGCTCCCAGGGGGAGCGGCATCGCCGAAGCGGTGGCTGCCATGTTCTTTGGGACGTTTGGCATCTCGATTTGGTTACGTATGGCTACGCTAAAAAGCAACGGGTTTCATTGGGCCCGTTTTAGCTTGCCGCCTAAAGATTCTCATGTAACAATACCGTCATGATCATTGGCGACCGTATCCGTTTACTCCGTGAAACAAAGAAACTTTCCCAAGGCGACATCGAAAAGCGCACCGGCTTGCTGCGTTGCTACATTTCGCGCGTCGAGAACGGCCATACCGTTCCGGCGATCGAGACGCTGGAAAAGCTGGCCCGCGCCATGGAAGTGCCGCTCTACCAGATGTTCTACGATGGCGAGGAGCCGCCCGAGCTTCCGAATCTTCCCAAGCGGAAGAGCGCGGACGACATCGCCTGGGGGAGCACAGGGAAAGATGCGCGGTATCTGGGACGTTTTCGCAGACTGCTCGGCAAGATAGAGGAACCCGACCGCCGGCTGCTGCTCTACATGGCCCAGAAAATGGCGAACCGCTAAGGTTAGCCCCGCGTTCAACCTAACCACCCGCTGGGGGTGTGGCTTGCCCCCATCATACGCTTTGGTTTGTGCGGTTGCGAGGAAGTCGCGGTTCCGGCCTATTCCCATTCGATTGTACTCGGCGGTTTGGAACTGATGTCGTAAACCACGCGGTTTACGCCGGGCACTTCGTTGACGATGCGCACGGAGATGCGTTCGAGCACATCCGTGGGCAGGCGCGACCAGTCGGCGGTCATCGCATCCTGCGATTCGACGACTCGGACGGCGATGGTGTGGCCGTATGTGCGGTCGTCTCCCATTACGCCGACGCTGCGCACCGGCAGCAATACGGCGAAAGCCTGCCACACCCTCTCATAGAGCCCCGCACGGCGGACTTCGTCTACAACTACGGCGTCGGCCCCCCGCAAAGTGGCCAGCTTCTCTTTTGTGATATCACCAAGAATCCTCACGGCTAAGCCAGGCCCTGGGAACGGGTGTTTTACAAGAATTTCCTTGGGGAGGCCCAATTCAGCGCCGATCAGGCGAACTTCGTCCTTGAAGAGATCACGCAGAGGCTCGATGAGGGCAAAGGGCATGCGTTCGGGGAGCCCGCCGACATTGTGGTGAGACTTGATCACGGCCGAGGGGCCCTTTACAGAAACGGATTCGATCACATCAGGGTATAAGGTGCCCTGAACCAGGAACTTGACCGGCAAGGCGTTGGACGCGGCAGTGAGCTTTTGGGCTTCTTCGGCGAAGACGTCGATGAACTCGTTGCCGATGATTTTGCGCTTCTTTTCCGGGTCGGTGACGCCGGCGAGCTTGGCGAGAAAACGTTCGGAGGCGTCGACGCCGATCACGTTGAGGCCGAGGCGACCACGCAGCATTTCGAGGGTTTCCTCGAACTCGTTGCGGCGAAGGAGTCCGGTGTCGACGAAGATGTTGGTGAGGCGGTCGCCGATGGCGCGGTCTACCAGCGCGGCCGCTACCGTGGAGTCCACGCCCCCGCTGAGGGCGCAAATGGCGCGGGCGCCTTCGGTTTGAGTGCGGATAGCGTCCACCATAGAGGCGATGAAGCCGGCGCGATTCCAATCCTGGCGCGCGCCGCAAATCTCGAACACGAAGTTCTTCAGGATGTCTGTGCCGCGATCGGTGTGATTCACTTCGGGGTGAAATTGGACGCCGTAAAGCCTTGCTTCGGGATACTCGACTGCGGCGACGGCATTGTCGGTGCGCCCCGCGACGCGGAACCCCTCCGGCAAGCCGACAACATGATCGCCGTGGCTGCTCCACGTCTTCATGCGGCCCGAAAGACCACGGAAGAGCTGCGCGCCATTCTCAATTTCCAGGTGGGCAGGCCCATATTCGCGACGGTCGGCGCGTTCGACCTTGCCGCCCAAGGTGTGGCTCAGCCATTGCATGCCATAGCAAATTCCCAGTACTGGGACGCCCAGTTCCAGCACCTTGCGATCGCAGACGGGAGCGTTCTGGTCGTAAACCGAACTCGGGCCGCCGGACAGGATGATGCCGAGCGGTTCCTGAGAGCGGATCTCATCGAGCGAGGCGGTGCACGGCAGGACGGCGGAGAATACTTGTTGCTCGCGGATGCGGCGAGCGATCAATTGCGTGTACTGGCCTCCGAAATCGAGAACCACGATGCCGTGCTTGGTCGCCACCATTCCTCCCGACTGGCCTCCCGACTCTTTTCCGGCCACGGCTGCTGAGTTTGCCACGATTGTCCTCCGATGTTCGCGCCGCTTCCCTATTTTACGACGATGTTCACGAGCTTATTGGGGACGACGATCGTCCTCAGGATTTGTTTGCCCGCTAACAGCATCTTGATTCGCTCATCGTTCATGGCGCGCTCAGCAAGTTCGTCGTCACTGAGATTCACCTCAACCAAAATTTTGCCGCGGACGCGGCCATTGATCTGGATGATGACTTCGATTTGCTCTTCGCGGGCGAGTTCTTCGCTGTACGCGGGCCAGGATTGTTTCGCGAGACCGCCTTCGTTGCCGAGCATTTCCCAAAGCTCTTCGCCGATGTGCGGCGTCATGGGCGAAAGCATCAGAACGAGGACGCAGAGAGCGCGCTTGAGGACTTGCGGCGAGACGCCCTGATCGAGCGGCTCCTGCGCGCTGAGCGTATTGACCAGTTCCATGATGAGCGCGATGGAAGTATTGAAGTGCCAGCGCACGTCGAAATCGCTGGTGACGCGCTTGAGCGTCTGATGCGTGCGGCGAACGAGGAGCTTTTCCTTGGCTGTGGCCGAAGCCATGTCGGTCTGCGCGTTGAAGTCGAGCGGAATGTTTTTGAGCCGGGGGGCATGTTTATCGATCAGGCGAAACACGCGATTGAGAAAGCGCGAAGAGCCCTCAATTCCCTGCTCGCTCCACTCGAGATCTTTTTCCGGTGGCGCGGCAAAGAGCGTGTACATGCGGCCGGTGTCGCAGCCATATTTGTCTGCCATATCGATCGCGCCGACCGTGTTTCCCTTGGATTTCGACATCTTCACGCCGTCTTTCAAGACCATGCCTTGGGAAAAAAGGCGTTTCACGGGTTCGCGATGATTGACGAGGCCGATGCCGTACATCATCTTGCAGAAGAAGCGCGAATAGATCAGGTGAAGGATGGCGTGCTCGACGCCGCCGATGTATTGGTCAATCGGGAACCAATACGCGGCTTTTTCCTTATCGAACGGAGCGTGGCTATTGTGCGGATCGGTGTAGCGATAGAAATACCAGGAGGAGTCGATGAAGGTGTCCATCGTATCCGTCTCACGGCGCGCTGGACCGCCGCATTTGGGGCAAACGGCATTCACGAAATCCGGCACGTTCGCCAGCGGAGATTGTCCCTGGCCCGTTAGCGTGACGTTTTCGGGCAGGCGCACGGGGAGTTGATCTTCGGGAACGCCGACGATTCCGTCCCCTTCGCAGTAAAGGATCGGAATGGGCGTGCCCCAGTAGCGCTGGCGCGAAATGCCCCAGTCTTTCAGGCGATAAGTGGTTTCGCTCGCGCCGAAGCCTTTTGCTTCGGCGTCGCCCGCCATTCTTTGCCGCGCTTGTTCGGAGGTAAGCCCGTTGTACGGGCCGGAATCGACCAGTTTGCCGTAGTCGGTGAAGGCTTCGCTCAGGCGATCGGCACGAATCGGCGCGGCGTGAACCGGCTGAATTACAACTTTCAAAGGCAGATGATATTTGTGCGCGAACTCGTAATCGCGCTGGTCGTGCGCGGGAACGCACATCACCGCGCCTGTGCCGTATTCGGCGAGGACAAAGTTAGCCGCCCAGATGGGAACGTGTTCGGCGGAAAACGGATTTACGGCGAAGCGGCCGGTGAAAAAGCCTTCCTTTTCGGCAGTGGCAATGTCCGCGGCTTTCACGCTGCCGGTGCGCATGGCCTTCAGCTGCGCATCCATAGCAGAGCGTCCCGGCACGCCGTCGAGCAACTTTTCCAATTGTGGGTGGCCCGCGGCGACAAGCAAGGCCGAAACGCCGTAGATCGTGTCAATGCGCGTGGTGAAGACTTCCAAGCCTACGCCCTCGATGCCCGCCACGCCAAAACGGACGCGGGCGCCTGCCGATTTGCCGATCCAATTGCGCTGCTGGATCAAGACGCGTTCGGGCCAGCCGCCGGCGAGTTCGTCGATGCCCTCGAGCAGCGCATCGGCAAAATCGGTGATGCGCAGGAACCATTGCTCGATGTCTTTGGCTTCGACGGGCGTGGTTTCGTGGAGCCAGCAGAAGCCGTCGATCACTTGCTCATTGGCGAGAACCGTTTGGCACTGGGGGCACCAGTTGACGCGGCTCTTTTTGCGATACGCCAGGCCGCGCTCGAACATCTTGAGGAAAAACCACTGATTCCAGCGGTAATATTCGGGTTCGCAGGTGGAAATTTCGCGCGACCAGTCGTAACTGAAGCCGAAACGTTCGCAGACGGCTTTCATCTGCGCGATGTTGGCGTTGGTCCAATCGCGCGGAGGGATGCCGCGCTTGATCGCGGCGTTTTCGGCCGGCAGGCCGAAGGCATCCCATCCGATCGGATGAAGCACGTTGAAGCCGCACATGCGCTTGTAACGCGCGACGGCGTCGCCGATCGTGTAATTGCGCATGTGGCCCATGTGGAGCGTGCCGGAAGGATACGGGAGCATTTCGAGCAGGTAGTATTTCGGGCGCGAAGGGTCGTTGTCGATGGCCCGCGAGACATGCTCCTGCTGCCAGATCTTCTGCCACTTCTCTTCCACCCGCCGCGCGTCGTAATCCGCCAAGTGCCGTCTCCCGAATGCTATCCAACCATGCCACGTTCGACTCGTTTTCCGAGTCGCACATTCCACGTCGGTGTGGCAACGCTATTAGGCCGCGCGGCGCTTTGCGCTGCGCCTCGTTCGGCTTTGCGGCGCAGGTTTCGCCCGCAGCGGCGCTTTGCGGTGGGGCTTCATTCCTTCGCCGGTTGCGCGCACGATTTTACCCGTCAGCCGCCATAGTGTGGCGACGTTTCGCTTGTCGTCGCCCGGCTTATCGACAGGGGTTTCCAGCAGAAAAGCGCGGCCTGCAAGCCGCGGATGATTTAGGATGAGCCGGAACGCATCCAGACCAATTTTGCCTTTGCCGATGTGCTCGTGGCGGTCGACGCGCGAGCCGAGCCGAACCTTTGAGTCGTTCACGTGGATTACCGGGATGCGTTCCAAACCGATGACGCGGTCGATTTCGTCGAGCGTGCGGTCGATGCCCTGCCGGGTGCGCAAGTTCCAGCCCATCACGAAGAGATGCGCTGTGTCAATGCAGACGGCGAGCGGCAGTTCGGGACACGAATCGATGATGCGGCGCAATTCGGCGAAAACGCAACCGATGCAACTTCCCTGCCCCGCCGTATTTTCCAAAAGAATGCGCAGATCTCCGAGTTTCACGCCGCGAGCGGCCTGCTTCAGCGATTGCGCGACGTTCGCGACGGCGGAATCCCGTGTGCCATCCGTGGCACTGCCCGGATGAACGATCAAAAAATCGGCGCCGAGCGCCATCGCGCGGACAATCTCCCGATGAAATGCCTGCACGGATTGTGCGCGCAGAACGGGATTGGGCGAAGCGAGATTAATCAGATAATTGGCGTGAATCGCCAGAGGGCCAAGCCGCAATTCGGCCCGGCGCTCCCGGAAGCGCTTTGCGTCCGTCTCGGCGATACGCGAATTGCCGCGCGCCCACATGCGCGGGCTGGCGGAGAAAATCTGTAGCGCGTTCGCGCCCAGGCCGTGCGCGATTTCGAGCGCGCCCGTTATGTGGCCCGCAATGGAGGTGTGAATGCCGATGCGGATGCTGCCGTCTTTCCAGAAAGCAGGTTCGGGCGGCGCGGGAGGTTCGGGGCGATATTCGTCGGAATCGTCAAATGCAATGGTGGTTCGCTGCTGTTCGTCTGCCATTCCCTCAGATTGTCCGGTGTGAATAACTAATTTTAACGGAAAGCGGAGGTGCGCGCAAACCGGGCCTTTGAAGAAACCAGGAGAAGAGTCCTGGTTACCGCCTGTGCCAGAAGCGGATACCTGCGGACAGCAGAAATATGAGTCCTACAAAGAGACCTGGAAGAAAAGAACGCCGGGGTCGTCAAAGCCAAACGGTATGCCCTCGCCGACCACAGAGCACGCGTCGCGACGGCCAAAAGACAATCGATACCGCCGATAGATTCACCATAAAATAGTAGAACCCCAGCGATCACAATCGCTGCGACCGACAGCGCTGCGCCGGACAGAAGCAGGACTCTGCTTGCGGAGGTGGTTGGCACAACGGGATTATAACGTCCCGACAGCGTCGGTGCTTCCGAGAGGGTGGAACAGCGGAACACACCCTCGCATTCCGTGTGGATACGGGCTGGAACCGATGCTATGATGGAGTGGTTGTAGTGAAGCCGCAGGGAATTTGCTGGGCTGGCGCGGTCGCCAAGTGGTAAGGCGAAGGTCTGCAAAACCTTTATCGGCGGTTCGATTCCGCCCCGCGCCTCCAAATCAAAAGAGCCTCGACCGTTCCGGGCTTGACCTTTTTCTGCTATCTATTCCGCGAAAATAAAGACCCGTCGGGGCGAAGTTCATCACTCCGTGCGTTCGACGGGCTTTGGCTTCGGACTATATTCGGTCTGCGACGACCAGTACCAGAATAATGATTAGGAGCAGGCCGAGACCGCCGCTGGGGTAGTATCCCCAGTGCGCGCTATAGGGCCAAGCCGGCAGACTCCCGATCAGCAACAAAATGATGAAAACGAGCAAGATCAGACGCAGCAACGCAGTAGCCTCCCGCAGACAGCATAGCGGCGCGTGCTCGGACCTCCATCCAGAGTAATCCCGATTTGCCGCCGCCGATTTCCCGATTGTCTGCTAGACTCTCGTTTCACCTGAGAGCGGCTTCGAGCCGCTGTGCCCGGAAGTTTTCGTGTCCGTCCCGTTTCCCGACGGTCGCCGCCCCCATTCATGAGCCGGTTGAGCCGCCTGAATTTCCGTCTGCTGATCGCGCTGGCGATTCTCGCCGCGTTTGGTGTCCGCGAAGTGTTGCTCGAGCTTCGGCCCTCCTTTCTGCGGCCGGGCGTTCATCTTTTTGCTTACGTGGCGAACAGCGGCGATGGCACCGTTTCGGCGATCGATCTGGTGAAGCTGGCTACTGTTTCCACGATTTCGGTCGGCGGCCGCCCCACGGGAGTGAAAGCCAGCCCGACGCGGCCGGAAATCTGGGGCCTTAGCGCGGCGGACGGGTCTGCGTGGGTGCTGGACGCAGACTCGGACCGTCTGGTGGCGCGCATTCCCGTGCCGTCTGAACCAAACGCGCTCGATTTCTCGCCGGATGGCAAACGCGCTTACGTCGTGTCGTCCGCTTCCAACATGCTATACGCGATCGACTGCGCCACGCGCCGCGTGATTGGCCACGCGCGAACGGGGCGGCGGCCCTGGGTCGTCAATGTGACTCCGGACGGAAAGCTCGTGCTCGTTTCGAACCACGAAGACTCGACGCTTTCGATTTTTGACGCGAGCACGCTGCAACCGCGCGGTTCTGTGAAAGTCGCCGCAGAGCCCGAGCAGATCGCCGTCTTGCCCGACAGCTCGAAAGCGTTCGTTACATCCGACGCGCTAAACGAAATTTCCGCCGTGGATCTGAAACAAATGGTGCTGCTCGCAAATTTGGCGCTGGGCGGCTCGCCCAACGCGATAGTGCTCAAGCCCGATGGCGGCGAGCTTTACGTGATCTCGAGCGACGCGCACGGCCTGATCGTGGTGAACACGGAAACGGACTCCGTGGGGGATTTCATGTTACTCGGCAATTCGCCGGATGCGGCCGCGCTCACGGCGGACGCACAAACGCTCTATGCGGCTGACGCGGCGGCGGACGACGTGGTGCCCGTGCTTATTCAAACGCGCGAAGTGCAGCCGCCGACGAACCAGTGGCAATGGCCGCGCGTGGGGCGCACACCGGTTTCGTGCGCGCTAACGCCGGGCGGAGACATGCTGCTCGTGGCGGATAACGGATCAGGGGATGTGGCCGTGATCAGGACGAACGTTCCGTCGCCCGTGCTCGTCACACTAATTCCGGTTGGAGCTGAGCCGCGGGATATTGCGGTCAAGATGTTTTGAGTGCCGGCGCCGTGTCTTGCGACGCCGCAGGTTCCGGTTCCGGCAGAATTGCGAACCCCCAAGCCTCGAGATCTTCGCGCAGACGACTGGGATTCGCGTAAACCAGTCCTTCCATGCCGACTGCCTGTGCGCCGCGAATATTCGTCTCGCGATCATCGAGAAACAGGGCTTGGTGCGGAGCCGCTCCAAGTTGCTTCAGGCTGTGGAGATAAATGCCGGGATCCGGTTTCGTGAGACGAACCTCGGCGGAAAATGTGTAATCGTCAAACCGGTCAAGCCACGGCGCGCCTGCGCGAATCTGTTTTGCGAGGCCGATGAACATGTTGGAAATCACGCCCGTCTTGATGCCATTGGCACGGAGACGCGCCACCCAGTCCAAGAGTTGCGGATCGAGATTCCACCAGAGGCCGCAGTCGCGGCGGTCCAGTTCTTCCACTTGAGCTGATGTGAGTTCGACGCCGTTTTCGCGACCGAAGCCGGTCCAGTATTCCTCGGCCGTCAGGTCTCCCCGGTCATAATCGAGGCGATTCTGCATGTAGCGCTGGACGAGGCGCTCCGGCGTGATGTTCAAAATCCGCGCCATTGGCGCGAATTCCTGGAGCGGCGCGATCTGGCACAGCACTTCGCCGTAATCGAAAATCACCGCCCGAATTGATGATGCCTCGCCCGAAAATTTGCCGCTGCCGTTTGGCAATGTCGCCCGCGCCTCCGCCTGATAGTTTACACAGAGCTACTACGTTGCGAATGGTGATTTGCTTTGGGAATTTCGGGCGCTGCGCACAAAATAAAAACCCCCGGAAGCTTGCGCCTCCGGGGGATTTCACGGCTGTTGCCCGAGTAGGCTAGAAGTTAAAGATTGCTTGCAAGGAAATCTGGCGATTGTAGGTTGTGGTCGCACCGGCAGCCACGAGGGAGGTGGACTTGCCGAAATAAGGCGAGTTGTCAGATCCCTGGGGTGTGCCGGGATTCACGATGTTCAAGAGGTTGCGCGCATTTGCGCTCAGCGTGAGTGTATAGCGGTGATTTGACGCGCCTCCGCGGCCGCCAAATCCCCCACGCCCGCCTCCAAAGCCGCCCCCGCCGAAGCCACCGCCACCACGGCCACCGCCGCCGCCCCCTTCAGGACCGCGGCCACCTCCCGGAGGCCCGCCTCCGAACCCCCCCGGACCACCGCGACCGCCCTGACCTGGTGCCTGGTTCGTGGCCACTTCGCGAGGCCGGCCGAAGGCAAACACCTTCGCCACACGCAAGTTAAAACTGAAATTCCCTGGCCCAGTCAGGTAGTTGACCGGGACGAGTTCTTGGGCCACTTGTGCCAGGGTCAAGGCAGGCCCGGTCCCGTTAGCGGCAATGCAGGTGCTGCCGCTGCTGAATCCGTTGCAAAGATTCGTTCCGGGAGCCCCCGGCAGACTAAATACATATTTGTTGTCGACTGTTGCAGTCGTTAGAGTCGGGCGATTGTAAAGATTATTGCCGGTCCAGTCATTTGAGCCGGTAACGTTATAGGGGGCGCCGGAATTCGCCGTCACGAATGGGCTGAGCGTAAAACCATACGGAAGGTTGAGGGTGCCGCCTACAAATACGCGGTCTCGAGTAGCGAATGTCGCACGGCCATAATCAAGAGATGGGTCCTGCCAGAACATCACTTGATTTGCTGTCGCGTTTGCGTAGGTCAGGCTGTAGTAGCCGTTGAGCGTCAACCTGTTTGTCGCCCGCACGGAGAAGCTGGTTGAGAGCACGTTCTGCTTGAAGATTCCGCCCGAGGTGTACTGGTTGACATTTTCGAGAATGCCGTTTGGCCGATCCGCTGGATCCGTGAGGTTGAAATCAGACGCAAAGCTAGGTGCGTTGATATCCGTCGTGTACAGCTGCTTCACGCCGCGGCCGTTGAGGTAATTGACCGTCACTGTAGTGTTGCGGGTCAGTTGATGCTCAATGGATGCGGCCGCCTCCATGGTATACGGGGTGTGGAAATTGGGGCCAAGCTGGTAGAGAGTGGGCGTCAGTCCCGGTGCGGTTGTCAATTGGCTTGGGGCGCTTGGGAATGACTCCGCCAACACCGTCGGATCCGTTACAAGATAACTGACCTGCTTAATTCCATTATAACGTTGCAGCATCAAGAGATTGCCCGTCGAAAACCGGTTGTAAAACATTCCCCATCCGCCCCTCAAGACGAACGCGGGACTGCCGGTTTTGGTCTTACCGATGCCCCACGCTATTGCTTCGCGCGGAGCCCAGTCGCGATGATCGGGAATATCCGTCTGCGATTCGAAGCGAAGCCCGGTGCTGATCGTAATGTTGGGCCTCCACTTGTAGTCGTCTTGAATGAACGCTCCGGCGTCAAACATGTTCAGGCTCGCGAAGCCGCCGTTAGGTGCAATCGTTTGCGTGAATTGATAGGGCAGATCGGCAGTCGGCACAGGTTCACCCGGGTATTCGTTCAGGTACAATTCGGCCTGCTGGAAGGTCGTGTAATTTTGGAACGAGAAAGCACCGTTCGAGCCTGCAGTCTCCGTTCCGTCCGATTGTGAGTCCCTCCATCGCACGCCGAAGTTGAGCGTATGATTTCCGTGGGTAAACGTGAAGTAGTTCTGAAGCTCGTAATTCTGAGTTGTAGTGGAATTAAACCCGCTAGGGTAGCCGCCTAGATTCACGTAACCGGGAACGTCAATATTTACAGCCGTGCTCAGAGGAGTCTGGTTAGAGTGTTCCCCGTTGAACTGAAAGCGTGTGTCCATGACGAGATTGGCGCCATAAACCTGTGTATCGCTTATCTGAATACTGTTCTCGTAGCTTGTGGTGTTGTAGGCCTCGGTCGGAGCAACGAACTCGCTGACGCCGTCATTTTCTTCATGGTCCCTCGAATATTGGTACCGAATTGTGAGCGTATTGTTCTTCGAAGGGTTAAAGGCGATCTGCGGTGAGATTTGCGTGCGAATTCGGGGATTCGAAATGGCCAGACCTGATTCTTGCGCGGTGGCTGTGCTCTGTGTGTACAAATCGCCCAGTTCGGCGTCGTTGATGCGACGCTGTTGGGCGGTAATGAAATACGAAGTATTCTTCCCCAAGGAGCCGCCGATGTTCCCGTTATATTGAACGGTATCGTAACCGGGTACGGCACCAAGCGCGTAGGGATCTGCTGTGTTCAGCCCTTTCGAATTTCCCATGACGAAGAACGAACCGTGGGTTTGACCGCCGCCCGCCTTCGTAAAGATTTCGATGCGTCCGTAACCGAGGGAGTCGTACTCAGCCGAGAACGGATTCGAGTTGATGCGGATTTCGCGAATCTGCGACTTCGGCGGCAACTCGCCCGCCGTAAAACCGTCGATGTACATCTGGCCCCCGTTAGGTCCCAGCGATGGGCCCGCCAACGCCTGAAGGTCGGCTTGGAGTTCGTCCGGGTCGTCTGGAAGCGCATCCAGGTCAGAGCCCGACAGTACGATGGCGCTTGCGTTGTTTTCGGGAGCGACGGACAGGCTCTGCGACTCAGCATTCACTTGTACTTGCTGTTGTTCGATCTCAATCGCTAGCGGAATATCGAGAGTCTTGGCTGCTCCCGCCGCGACTGTCACGGCAGGATTCTGAAATTGCTGAAAGCCAGCGGCATTCGTGGTCACTTGATATTGGCCCGCCGCCAAACCACGAAACTCGTAAGCGCCCGTCGCGTTGCTTGTTACCGTAGTGGCCTGGCCCGAAGAGGAAGTTGCGGTGACGGTGGCGCCCACGACGGCAGCCCCCGAAGGATCGGTCACGGTGCCGCGCAACGTTCCCGTACCGGATTGCGCCTGGATGACGCCCGCGACCAAGAACAGTGCGAAACACAAACCTCCAAAAGCGAGTCGGCGCGCCAATGAGAATAAACTCATGCTGTCTCCCTTGCAGATGACTCCCGATTCGATTCGCTGCTTCCGATTGCGCAAGTGTGCTTTCCCTTTTTATGAATTGAACTGCCCTTCTCGGCTCTTTCGAAATTTCGCCTGCGTCACGTTATTCGGTTGCGTCTCCGCCCGCGTCGCCGCCACCGCCTCCTCCCACATCCCATGCCGGCAAACTCGCCGTCGGCGAAGCTTCGAGGATTGGTTCAACGCCCGCAACCAACTGGATTGCGGAAACTTCTCCGTCGCCCTCTCCTGCCGTGGAAACGATCATCACAGCGTCGCCCTTCTGCAAATCAGCCAACTTGATCTCAGGCGCGCGCGCAATCACTTGCGAAAGATCGCCCCCGCCGCCGCCGAACCGCCCACCCCTGCCAAATCCACGACCGCGAGCCTCACCACCCTGCCCCGATTGATCGCTCGCACTGGCCGCCTCCGCCCCGCCGCTTTGCGCCTTCATTCGCATCGCCAGCATTCTGGCCATCTGCGGATCAAGCTTGCGAAGCTGCGAATCAGGCGTGATCTTCACCGTAAAGTTTTGCTTTGTCGTAGCGTCTTTCAGCGTGACTGTGTTTTGCGCTGTATTGACCGAACTGATCACGCCCGAAAGGTTGTGAAAAGCGCCCGAAACGATCGCGTCCGCCGTGATTTCGTTTCCATCCGGGCTGCGAGTGCCGCGCGCCAGCAACTGATCGCCAGGCTTGATCACATCGAGCGTACTCGGCTTCGCATCGTCGAATTTCACCGAATCCGGCGCATAGCGCAGGATTTGCGTGCTCTTCGACGTCTGCACAGTCACCGTCTTGCTGCCGCCTATCGATGCAACCTTCAACGAGATCGTTCCCGCCGCAGGATCGACCGAAGCGACCAACCCGCCGACGCCACGACTCGTCCATGCCTGCAACTCCTGCTGCTGTTTCGCCTGCACGTCCTCTTTTTTAATCGCGATCACCATGCTGGCAAGAATGGTGTGCTCGGCACTGCCCGGGTTTCCCGATGCCAATACGCGATCGCCCGATTGAACGTTCGTCAACTGCATTGGGACCGCGCCGCTCAAACTCGTTTGTCCCGGTTCGAGACGCAACACCTTCGCACCATCCTGCACCGTCACGTTATACGTGACGCCCTGATCGCTCTTCAGCGTGAAGCTATTCCCGGCAATCGATTGAACAGTTCCAATTGCGCGGGTCGCCGCGACGGCAGGTGCTGCCGCCTGCCCCGCCCGCAGCGCGGTTTGAGAAATAGTGGCGACAATGAGGATCGCTGCCGCATAAACCACGACTTTGCAGATCGTCTTCATCCCCGATCCCTGCCTTTTCATTTGCGTGAGGGCTGGCCCCGTTTGCGGGGTGGCTAAAGTTGCTCTTGGATTCACCCGACCCTGAACTGCCGCTGAAGAGCGCCCGAAGATCTCTTCAGATTTGGTTAAGTACCACCATCAGCGTTTATACGCAGCCGGGCCGCCGTGCGTTTCTTAAATTTCAATTCATTCCGTAGTTGTTTTCAGTGCTACTACGCGCGTCGGCACACTTCTGCACAAGATCAGCATTCCGAAGGAGTTGCAGGGCCTATTGCGAAGAATACCGTTGAGCCAGCGGAAACCGTCTGCCTACGCTGAAGGCCTTAGATGTCACCTTTAATCCCGGGGGCGCCTGCTTTCGCTTATACTCATTCTGATCCACGCGCAGCGCCACAGAGCGCACCAGCGCAATATCAAAGCCTGTTTCCGCGGCAATTTCCTGCGGCGTCTGCAAGTCCTCTACGTACGCTTTCAGGATGCGATCCAGCACATCATAGGGCGGCAGTGTGTCTTGATCGGTTTGGTTGGGGCGCAGTTCCGCGGACGGGGGCTTAGCAATCGTGTCAGCCGGAATCCTGGTCTTTCCCGCGCCGGCGCTGCGATTCACCCAATCCGCCAGTTCATAGACCATCGTCTTTGGGACATCCGAGATGACCGCAAGCCCTCCAGCCATGTCGCCGTAAAGCGTGCAATAACCCACCGCCATCTCGGATTTGTTGCCGGTGCTTAGCACAAGCGAGCCGAATTTATTCGAGAGCGCCATCAACAGATTGCCGCGAATGCGCGCTTGCAAATTCTCCTCGGCCACATCCATCGGCAGAGCTGCGAACGGCGCCTCGAGAATTTTCCGGTAACTCTGAAACGCATCCATAATCGGCAAGACAAGAAGTTCAATGCCGAGGTTCTGGGCCAGTTGCCGCGCGTCGCGAATACTGCCTTCCGAGGAGTACGGCCCAGGCATGGAAACGCCGACCACATTTTCAGGGCCAAGAGCATCCGATGCGAGCGTTGCGACGAGCGCCGAATCGATTCCGCCGCTAAGTCCAACGACGACCCTCCGGAATCCGCACTTTCGCACGTAATCGCGCGCGCCGAGCACGAGCGCGCGATAAATCGCCTCGATTTCGTTCTCGGTGCCCTCGTGCAGGTCTCCTTTACCGGCGGACGTGTCGAAGTACACGACGTCTTCTTCGAAGGATTTCGCGCGTGCCGCAATCGTTCCATTGGGGGCGATGGCTATGCTTGATCCGTCAAAAATCAGGCTGTCGTTTCCCCCAACCTGATTCACATACACCATGGGCAGCCGATGTTTCATGGCGATCGCTCGCAGCATCTCTTGCCGCAGGCCGCGTTTTCCCATCGTATAGGGCGATGACGAAATGTTCAGCAAAACCGTGCTGCCTCTCGCCGCAATCTCGGCCACGGGGTCGCGCTCATAAAGGCGCTGCTTCCAGAAAGTCTTGTCGTTCCAGGTGTCTTCGCAGATCGTGATACCCAGCGTCTCCGGACCAAGTGCGAAAGTGTGTTGTGAATGCGCGGGCTGAAAATAACGGGTCTCGTCGAAGACATCGTAGGTTGGCAGCAGCATCTTGCGCTGCTCGAAAAGAATTTTGCCGCCGAAAATGACTGCGGCGCAATTCGCCACAGGCTTGCCGGTATCGTCCTGCGCCTTGCCGACGTAACCCACGAGCGACGGAAGCGCGACTTCCTGAGCCAGTTTCGCCAGTTCCGTGCGATTTCGAATCGCGAATGAGGGGCGTTCGATCAGGTCTTGCGGAGGGTAGCCGCACAGGCAGAGTTCCGAGAATACGGCAAGGTCGGCGCCGCCGCGCTTTGCGACGCAAGATAACTCGCGGATGCAGCTCGCATTGCCTTCAAAATCCCCGACGATGGGATCGAACTGCGCGAGCGCGATTTTCATGAGTAAAAATAAGAATACGGAGAGCGGCCGCGGTTTTCAATAAAGCAAAAGCGGAATAGCCGGCGCCTGTCCCTGCGCACTGTCGCCTGCCCTACGCGGCGGGATTTGACGCGCGCGGCGGCCACGGCTCGAGCAATTGTTCTTTTCGGTAGATGAATGCGTTGATGTCGTAAGGCGCCAATTCCAGATCGTGGCCATGGGTGATCGCGTCCGTCGGGCAGGCCTCAACGCAATACCCGCAGAAAATGCAGCGTGAATAGTCGATGTTGTAAGCCTTCGCGTAGCGCTCGCCGGCGGAAATGCGCTCTTGCTCGAAATTTTCGGCCGCTTCAATATATATGCAGTTTGCAGGGCACGCGGCCGCGCAGAGGAAACAGGCCACGCACTTCTCGAGGCCATTTTCGTCGCGCTGCAAGACGTGAATACCCCGGTACCGGGGCTGCACGGTGGGGGGCGCATCCGGAAAACGCTCCGTCGTCGTCTTCTGCAGCATCGTCCGGAACGTGACGCGAAAGCCTTTAAACAGCGTTACAAATGTCTCGCCAACTTCCTGAATGATTGAGGCCATCGAGCTTCACTTTAACAAAGAAGCGTCTTTCAAACAATCCGCTTTGCGGCACAGACCGAAGTTGTCACTCCCCCGGCGGCGCGACGGGCGCGGCCTCGGGCAATTTCCCTTTGCCCGCCATCGCCGCGATGATCTGGCGGCCGTGAAAGCGCCCATTCTCAATGAAAATGTCCCCGGTGTTTTTGCCGCCGACGACCACGCCCGCGACATAAATCCCCTTCACATTCGTTTCGAGCGAATCCGGATTTACCTCCGGCCGGCACGTGACAGGATCGAGCTTGATTCCCTGCTCTCTCAGAAAATCGAAATCGGGATGATATCCGGTCATCGCAAAAACGTGCGTCGCCGGAATCGCCTTTTCGCCTGATCCGTTTTGGATCCAGACTTGACTGGGTTCAATCCGCGTCACTCGGCTATTGAAGAGAGCTGTGATTTCTCCGGCGGAGATTCGGTTTTCGATGTCCGGCTTGACCCAGAATTTCAGGCTCTTGCCGAGTTCGCTGCCGCGATGGACCAACGTCACATGCGCACCGCCGCGAAACAAATCCAGCGCGGCTTCAGCGGCGGAATTTTTCGCGCCGATCACGACTACATTTTGTCCCCAATAGGGATGCGGGTCGGTGAAATAGTGGGAAACGTGCGGCAAATCTTCCCCCGGCACGCTGAGATAATTCGGCCGATCGTAATATCCTGTCGCGATGATCACCTTTTTACCGTGCTGCTCGTGTCTCACGCCATTCGCGTCTACCGTGTGCACGACGAAGGCGCCATCGTGTCCGCTCACACGCTCCACGGTCTGGTACAGCGCGGTTTCGACGCCGAAGTGCTCCACGGCGCGCCGGTAATACTTCAGCGCCTCCGCGCGCGTTGGCTTGCCGCCAAACGCAGTCATGGGAATGTCGCCGATCTCCATGCGCTCGGGCGTCGTAAAGAAGAGCATGTTGGTCGGGTAATGGTACAAAGAATTGCAGAGGCATCCCTTGTCGACCACCAGCGCGGCCATCCCCGCGCGCTTCGCCTCGATCGCACACGCGAGCCCGGTCGGCCCGGCGCCGATGCAGATTACGTCATATTGTTTGTGCCCCGTCATAAAACCGTCCCCAAAGATCGAACGTTTAGATGATCCACGCCGAACCAACGTAGCGGAGTTTCTCCCCATATTCAAGCCGCCGCCACAGCGTAAATCGCTTCCTCCCGCGCGGCACTGTGGTAAACTCAGCCGCGACATGCCGCAATTCGTTATCGAACGCGAAATACCGGGCGCTGGCCGGCTATCGGAAGCCCAGATCCGCGACCTCTCTCTTCGCTCGCTCGAAGTCCTCAAAAGCATGGGGCCCCAGATTCAGTGGCTCCATAGCTATGTGACCGAAGACAAAGTCTACTGCGTTTACCTCGCCCCGGACGAAGGTAGCATCCGCGAACACGCCCGCCAGCTCGGCATTCCAGCGGACCGCGTCTCCGCGGTGCGCCGCCTCATTGATCCCGCCGCTCTCGCCTAGCCGATTCGGCCTCTTCCATGCAGTATTCAATCGCCTGAGCCAGATTCATGCCTGCGCCTTCCGTCCAGGCGTCTTTTCCTCCCCCTGCGGATAACGAACCCCACGCGGAAGCCAGGCTTCGGTCGAGCTTCGCCTGTTCCGCCGGGGGCAGCGACGCGCCAATCAATCGCCGCAAGTGTGCCGCTGCCGCTGCCAGTCTCAGCGCGCGTCGAGCGTGTTTTTGCGCGGCCGCCAGGCACGCAAATCCTTCCATCGCTCGTGCTACCCCGCGCCGGTGCCCCAAATTCGCAAACGCCTCCAAAGCTTCGCGATAGTTCGCGTGCGCAGCTTCGTAGGCTCCCTGCTCGGAATAGATGTGTCCCAAATCGGTGAGTGACCGGGCCGCTCCCCAGCGGTCGCCCGCATCCCGGAAAGCCGCCAGCGCCCGCTCGTACGCTTCGCGCGCCCCGTCCATATCGCCCTGTTCCAGCGCAATATCACCCTGCTGGTTGATCGACCACGCCGCCCCACTGCGATCGCCAAGTTGCTCGAATACCACAGCTGCTTCCCGCAGCGCTGCCAGAGCGCGCGGATAGTCCCCGAGCACCTTCACCACGTTCGCGAGATTATGAAGACAACGCGCCGTCGAGAGCGGGTCAGAGAGCGTGCGCCAGCACTCCAGGCTGCGCTCGAAGTTGTCTTGCGAGGAACGGTAATCGCCTCGATCTCGCGCCGAGACCGCGAGGGCATTTAGAGACGCCGCCACCCCCCACCGATCATCCATGCTTTCGTAGAGACGCAGGCTTCCCTCGATAAATATCTTCGCTGCGGCAAAATCGCCTTGCGCTGTTGACAATGCGCCGAGAAAAAGACAATGTTTGGCCCGTTCTCTCTCATATCCGGAGCCGGCCATTCGTAACGCCGTCTCCAGCCGCGCCCGGCCTTCGGCGAGATGCTCCCGCATTTCCCAAAAGCGGAACAACGCCGTGCACACACGCAAAGCCCACTCGATCTGCTGGTTCTCGAAAAGCCAGTCCAGTGCGGCGCGGAAGTTATCGATCTCAAGGTCGCACCGCGCCAGCCATTGGCCCCGGTCCAAAGGGCTGAGTTCCGGATTCCCCTCCTCAGCCAGCACGAGGCAATAGGCGGCATGAGCACGCCGCACAGAGGCATCTTCCCGGCTCGCCCCCAGTCTTTCGATCGCATATTCACGAATCGTTTCCAGCATCGTAAACCGTGCTTCACCATCCCCGCAGTCAATCCGCTGCACCAGGTTCTTATCGACCAGAGACGAAAGGCCTTCCAATGGATCCGATTCGAGGTCGCGAGCCGTGTTGCACACAGCCTCGGCCGCTTCCAGCGTCCCTCCCCCGGTGAACACGGAAAATCGCCGAAATAATCTCTGCTCTGCCTCGCTTAAAAGGTCGTAGCTCCAATCGATCGTCTTGCGAAGCGTTTGCTGGCGTTCCGGCAGATCCAGAGCGCCGCCCGTGAGCAATTGCAGCCGGCTCTTTAGCCTTTCCAGAATGGCATTGGGAGATAAAACCTTCGTCCTCGCCGCCGCTAACTCAATCGCCAGCGGCAACCCGTCCAACCGCGCACAGATTTCCCGCACCGCCGCCGAATTTTCAGCGGAAGCCGCGAAATTCGGCCGCACCGCCGCCGCGCGCTGTGTGAAGAGCTCCATGGCCCAATCCTGCGCCAGCGGCGACACCGGAAATTCCTGCTCTCCATAAATCCGCAGGCGGGCGCGGCTCGTCGCCAGCACCTTCAGCGACGGACACAGAGTGAGCATTTCGGCGACAATCGAGGCAGCCGGCAGAACCTGCTCGAAATTATCGAGCAAAAGCAAGAATGGCCGCTGATCCTCCAATTGCTGCGCGATCAGTTCCGGCACTGCACGGTTCGCCGCTTGTTGGATCCCGAGCGCTTTCGCAATCGCACTTGCCGCCAGGTCAGGCCGGGTAATTGACGCCAATCCGACGAACTGTACGCCCGCCGTAAAATCGTCCGAAACCGCCGAAGCAGCGGCGACGGCCAAGCGTGTCTTCCCCGCCCCGCCGGCTCCGGTAAGGTTCAACAGCCGAATGTCTTGCCGCAGCAGCAAGTCGCAGACTTCTGCAATTTCTCGATCGCGCCCCACGAGTGACGTTCGCGATGTCGGCAGCTCGATTCGCCTTGCAGCCGCCGGGTCCGTCGGAAGCTTTTCGCGCTGGGTCGACACCCCAGGAGCACCCGGCGGAGACGCAGCCTCCGGCTGCGCCGAATGCTGCATCACATACGCTGTAAATTGATATCCGCGCCGCGGAACAGTTTTCAGAATCCGCTGATCGCGATCATTTAGGGCGCGTCGCAGTTCCACCGTGCATTGCACCAACGAATCATCCGTGACGAAGCTTTCCGGCCATATCGCCTGGATCAGCTCTGGTTTGCTGATGAGCCGCCCCGCATTCTCCACGAGATATTTCAGCGCTTCATAAACCTTCGGTCGGAGCTTGATCTCCGCGGGGCCCCTGAGTAAACACCCCCGCGCCACATCCAGCGTAAATTCGCCAAATTCATAGGTTAAGGGACGTATCTCCAACCCGGTTCCCCTTGCCACGCAGGCATATCCCTCTTAATTTCGGCTTTTCTTTGGCGTTGTTTCGTTACTTTCGGCCCGCGCGATTGCTACTTTGCGCCTGTCAGGCGTGATCCAGGGTCCCTGAATGTCTCGCAAGCGACCTCGGTGGGAAAGACGCCGGACTGCGAGGATTTTAGCAAAACTGCCCGGAGCAGAGAAGTTCGTCCGGCAGCCGCTCGGAAATCGACGATTTCACAAAAGGAGAACCTCTCATGAGCACAGCACCCGCACCTGCGATTGACATGAATAAACTCAATGCCTTCATCGGGCAATTCGTAGCCGATCTGGGCGCCTCGGTTCACACCGGCATGGTCGTGATTGGCGAAAAGCTCGGCCTCTACAAAGCCTTGGCGAATGGCCCGCTCACCGCGGCCGAGCTTGCCGCCAAAACGCAGACCGACCAGCGCTATATTCGCGAATGGCTTGCTTCCCAGGCCGCCGGCGGCTACATCAACTACCACCCGGACAACGACACATTTGGCTTGACCGAAGAGCAAGCCTTCACCCTGGCCAACGAAGACAGCCCCGCCTATCTGCCCGGCGCATTCGAACTGGCTCTGGGCTCCCTCGCTGCCGTTCCGCGCATCGCCGAGTCGTTCCGTTCGGGCGCCGGTATGGGCTGGCATGAGCACGCGGACGGCGTTTACCACGGATGCGAGAAATTCTTTCGCCCTGGCTATGCCGCAAACCTGGTAACCACTTGGATCCCCGCGCTTCATGGCGTTCAGGAAAAGCTCCAGGCGGGAGCGCGCGTGGCCGATGTTGGATGCGGGAAGGGCGCTTCCACTATCCTGATGGCCAAAGCGTTCCCCAATTCCAAATTCTTTGGCTTCGATTACCACGACAAATCGATCGAGGCGGCGCGGGAATCCGCTCAGCGAGCCGGAGTGGCCGATCGCGTCACCTTCGAGGTTGCCAAGGCGAAGACCTATCCCGGCGAGGACTACGATTTCGTCGCCGTGTTCGATTGCCTCCACGACATGGGCGATCCGGTCGGCGCCGCCACTCACGTCCGGCAATCGCTCGCGAAAGACGGCACATGGATGATCGTCGAGCCCTTTGCCAACGATCAGTTGAAAGACAACCTGAATCCCGTGGGCCGGGTCTACTACTCGTTCTCCACGCTGCTGTGCACGCCGTGCTCGCGGTCGCAGGAGGTCGGGCTGTGTTTAGGGGCGCAAGCGGGCGAAAGCCGAATCCGGGACGTCGTCACCGCCGCCGGATTCAAGAATTTCCGCCGCGCCACCGAAACCCCATTCAACATAGTCTACGAAGCCCGCCCCTAGCGGTTTCGCGGCGGCCACCGGCCTTTGTCTTTGAATTACCCGGCCGCGGGAATTAACCCCCGCGGCCGTTGTCCCCAACAACCGTTTCGACGGTACAATGCTCGCCAAAAGGGAGGCACTACGTGGCCACAAAACCGTCCGCCGAAGGGAAACCCTCCAAATTCAATTCTGCAAAGAATTCCCTCAACCCTCCAAGCGCAAAGTCACCCGCCGCCCCGCGACAAATCCTCAGCGACGATCTCCTCGCGCGCATCGCCGCTCGCGCGCCGAGCTACGATCGCGAAAACCGCTTTCTGACAGAGGATTTCGAGGAACTCCGCGCGGCGAAGTACCTTCTGCTTCCGGTGCCCGCCGAGTTCGGCGGCGCGGGAATGACTCTCGCCGAAGTCTCCCGCGAACAGCGCCGCCTCGCCTACCACGCGCCCGCAACCGCCCTCGCGGTAAACATGCATCTTTACTGGGTCGGCGTCGCCGCGGATCTTTGGCGTCGCGGAGATCGCTCGTTGGAATGGCTTGTCAAAGAGGCAGCCGCCGGCGAAATCTTTGCCGCCGGCCACGCCGAAAGCGGCAATGACATCCCCGTCCTGTTATCTACAACAAAGGCCGAGCGCGTTGATGGCGGCTATCGCTTTACCGGCCGAAAGCAATTTGGCAGCCTGTCGCCCGTCTGGACGCGTTTGGGTTTGCACGGAATCGACGTTGCCGATGCGAATCACCCCAAGATCGTTCACGCGTTCGTGCCCCGCGATAGCGCCGGCTACATAATTAAAGAGACATGGGACGTGATGGGCATGCGCGCCACCCGGAGCGACGATACGATTCTGGAAAGCGCTTTTGTCCCGGATCGTTACGTCGCCCGAGTCGTTCCTGCCGGAGCAGCCGGCATCGACCTCTTCGTGCTCTCGATATTTGCCTGGGCGCTCATGGGCTTTGGAAACATTTATTACGGCTTGGCCAAGCGCGCGTTGGACGAGACGGTTTCCGCTCTCAAGGGCAAACGGTCGGCCGCACTTACCCGCTCGATGGCATATCACCCGGAAACTCAGCACGCCATCGCCGAGATGGGCATCGAACTCGAGTCGATCGGGCCACATCTCGAGGCGGTCGCTCAAGATTGGTCCAATGGAGTTGACCACGGCGCGCAATGGCCGTCCAAGATCTTTGCGGCAAAGTATCGCGCGGTTGAGGGCGCCTGGCGCATCGTCGATCTCGGCCTGGACGTGGCGGGCGGCTCGGCAATTTTCCGCTCGGCCGGTTACGAGCGTTTGCTCCGTGACGCGCGCCTCGGCCGCATCCATCCGGCCAATTCCGCCCTCACGCACGAAGTCGTGGCCAAAACCATCCTCGGCATCAGCCTGGACGAGCAACCGCGCTGGGGCTAGCGCACTGCGGCGGATGGGATTTTATGCATTTCTAATCGCAACGCTCGTTTACCCCCTTTCCTGACCGCGATTAGAAATTTTTCTGTCTTTTGTTTTCAATGACTTAGGTCGATTTCTAATTTTATTCATTTGCGATTAGAATTTCGGGCTTTTTATGCATTTTCGATCGCGCCGCTTGCCGCCGCTTCGGCGCGACAGCCCAAGCCTGCTCGCGGCTTCGTGGATTAGGTTGCGCCATTGCCTCCTTGTGACAGAGTTTTCTCTCTTGTGAAACCTGCGTGCGGAAGTTTATCACGGTGTGTACCCATTTGTCAACACTTATTCGAGTACTAGGACCGCTTTTCCCGATTTGGGAATTTCGGGCGGCTTGCTTTTCGAGGGGGCCTGCGAAACGGCGCGAATTGGACGCTTAAAACAGGCTTATTTCGCCCTAAATGGCGGGTTTTTCACTTTAAATACGCATACCGACAGCACGGGCAAAGGCTGGGCGTCATCCACCCGGTGGAATGAGACGAGCGGCGGTTCGGAGAGAAAAGCAGCGAGGGCTGAAAGCGTACGCCCACTGCAGAGCACGGGCACCACCCGCAAAATCAAAGGCGGGAAAGCTCAGGCGCCCGGGAATCGTTTGAGCGTTTGAAGAGCACAAGCGCCAGTATGGAGACGGGCTTTCCCGGGAATGGCGTGGACGAAGGATGGGGCAGCGAACTTACTTAAATTGGCGAACGAGGGCGGCGATTTGGGTGATACGAGAGAGCAGGCCGCGGAGATCCGAAAGCGGCAAGGCATTTGCGCCGTCTGAAAGAGCCTTCGCGGGGTTTTCGTGGACCTCGAGAAAAATTCCATCCACGCCCGCGGCTACGCCCGCACGCGCCAGCGGTTCGATGAATTCGGGCTGGCCGCCGCTGGAGGTTCCCTGGCCACCGGGCAGCTGGACGGAATGAGTCACGTCAAAGACGACGGGATAGCCGAGTTTGCGCATGATCGGGAACGAGCGCATATCGACGACGAGATTCTTATAGCCGAAGGAGGCACCGCGTTCGGTGAGCAGGATTTTTTCGTTCCCGGTACTCGCCACCTTTTCGGCGGCGTTGGCGATGTCCCAGGGCGAAAGGAACTGGCCTTTTTTGATGTTTGCGACGCGACCGGATTCACCCACAGCGACGAGCAGGTCGGTTTGCCGGCAGAGAAACGCGGGGATCTGCAGCACGTCGCAAACCTCAGCCGCCGCCGCGACGTGACTTACTTCGTGCACGTCGGTGAGGACCGGCAGGCCGGTGCGTTTTTTGATCGCGCCGAGGATGCGCAGGCCTTCTTTCAGTCCGGGGCCGCGAAAGGAAGAGACCGACGAGCGATTGGCTTTGTCGTAAGACGCCTTGAAAATCAGCGGGATGCGCAGATGGTTGGCGACGGCCGCAATGCTTTCGGCCATCATCGCGGCGTGCGCTTCGCTTTCGATAACGCAGGGACCGGCGATGAGAAAAAGCGGCGCACCCGGACCGAATTGGATATTCCCCAGAGAGAAGCTATGCGCAGTCGTCATCCCGATAGTTTACTTCGCGTGGGCGGCGTCCTGAAGTTCGGGCTCGCGGTAGCCGAAATAGCGGTGTTTTTTGATCATGGCGGCGACTTCCGGGGGCACCATCGTTTCCCAGGATGAATCTTCGCTCTTGATGCGCTTCAGCACGTCGCGCGAGAAAATCGTCAAGACTGATTCATCGAAATTGTCGAGCTGCTTGATGCGGCCGCGCTCGACTAGGTACGAGTAGAGGTGCTGCAGCTCAGGGCCCGTCATTTTCAGTTTTTCGACGGTCGTGAGGCCGCCCGTCGCGGGATCGCGCAGGGGATAGGCATAGATCCGCAGGTCCTTCGTGAACAATTTGCCGAACGCTTCGAGAATGCCTCCTTCGAGCCCCGCATAATACTCTTCCTTGAAGAGATCGAGAATGCTGCCCACGCCCATCGTGACCGCGATCGGTTTCGACGTATAGCGCGTGAGATAAGCCGCGAGCCTGTAATATTCGAAGTAATCGGAAATCAAGACGGTCTTTCCCACGGCGGCCAGCACGTCAGCACGCGCCAGAAAATCGGAAAGATTCAACTGGCCGTCAGCGAGCAGATTCCGCATCGTGATTTCCATCAGCTCGCAGATCTGATCTCCTTCGCCCTGCAGCTCTGCGGCGAACTGCTTTTTAGCGCTGGCGATCATATCGATGTTCACTTTGGTTACCGGACGGAAGCTGCCTCGCTCGACAAGGATGGGGCGCTTGCGCAAAATTTCCGAGGGCTGCAGTACTTCGCCGCTGGGGCCGAACATGGCGGCGCCGCTCAGGCCGAGCTGCACGAGCTTGAGGCTCATCACGCGGTTATCGACGCGGCGGAATTCGATGCCGCTGAATTCGATCATGTCGATCTCGACGCGATGCGTGGTGAGGCCGTCGAGCAGCGATTCCAGGAGAAGCTGCGGCTTGTGATGCAGGAAGAACGCGCCGTAGAGCAGGTTCACGCCGACGATGCCGAGCGCCTCCTGCTGCAGGTCGCTCGCGGGATCGAGCATGCGGACGTGGATGATGATCTGGCTGTCTTCGTCGCGCGGCTGCGTCTGGTATTTGACGCCCATCCAGCCGTGGCATTCGTTGGTGCCCTGATAATTCCGCGCCGCGACGGTATTGGCGAAGGCAAAAAAGGCCGTGGTGTCTCCGCGCACGGAGGTGAGGCGCTCGATATTGAGCGCATGCTCGTAATTCAACATGCCCTGCAAGCGCTCGCGCGACACGTAACGCTTCGAGTGGCCGTAGATTGCGTCGCTCACGGTCATGTCGTAAGCGGAAATCGACTTGGAGATCGTGCCGGCGGCGGCGCCCACTTTGAAAAACCAGCGCGCAACTTCCTGGCCGGCGCCGATTTCGGCGAAGGTGCCGTAGAAGACGGGATCGAGGTTGATCTTGAGCGCCTTCTGATTGGTGGTGAGCTTCGGGCGATCGTCGTCTTGCATCGAGGAGTCGGTTCTAGTGAGCATCATGGCAAGCGCCTGCTGCGACGAGGCTGGGGCGCGCTCCTAATCATTACGCAGGCTATGTTACAGAAGTGTGAGTATACATCGGGAGAAGACCATGCGTCACAGGGAGCCGCAAACAAGTAACGCGGAAGAACACCTATGCGTAAGCGTCCGCTTTACGGGACGGGAACCCCGAGATGGGTTGGCTCCGCGCCCGCGGCCGACCGCATCCCCTTGCCCGATGGAGTCGCCGTGACGCGGGGCGAAGGGCGCCAAAATCAGCCGTTCGGAGCCGTGGCGCCCGGTTGACGGGAAGATCGGCCCTCTATTCGCCGCGGCAAGAGCACCGCCGAACGTTTCGGGTGCGGACCACTAATCGCGGCCGATGCGGATCACGATTCCAGCGGCGAGGCTGACGTTATTCTGGTGATTGTTGGTGCCATTGGGAAAGCGCGTGTAGAGGTACTCGGCATCGATCAGGCGAATCGAAAGTCCCGATGAGATGCCGAAGTCGGCGCCGCCGCCGGCCGTCATCGCGAAGACCGTGGAGGAACCGGGCAGCCCGGAAGTGAGCGGCACGAGATCACCCGAAGCATGAGCGCCGCCGACGAGCACCTTGCCGAAGGGGGCGAGCCGACGCCGCGAGTGCAGCGTAAAGCGGGGACCGCCGAGAAATGTGTACATGGTGAGATTCGCGGGCGTGCCGCTTATGTTCGACGAGCGCATGGTGGCAAATTCGCCATCGAAGCTCCACTGCGGAGTGAAGCGCCAGCCGGCCCAGCCGTCTCCGCCGTTGCCGCTGAAACAACCGCAGCCGCCCGGAGGCGCGTTGCTGTGCACCCAGTTGTAGTCGCCGCCGAACTCGAAGTGCGAACCCATTTGCGCGCTCGCTCGTTGCGGGAAGATCGCCAGAAAACATACGACGGCAAAAATCAGCACGGGCAATTTCACGATCTGCGTGTTTATCGGCATCGCCGTTATTCCTTGTTTTGAACGATCAAGAGTTTCCGCGCCGCCGCAATGTGGAGCGGGCGCGGCCTTCGTGAGTTCGATCGCGGCGGTGTTCACTGGACCACCACCGAGACCGTGGTCGATTGCGTGGACGATCCGCTCGTGCCCGTGATCTTGACCGTGTAACTGCCGGGCTGCGTGCTGGGAGGCCGCAGGAAACCTCCGCTGCAGCCCATGAGCGCAGACCCGATCAAGCCGGCCACGAGGATGAGCACCGCGAACTGCAGCACGCGGGCCATGCGCTTGCGGCGCGGCATGGCAAAGAGCAGAAGCGAGGCGAAGAGCGCGAGGAACGGCGAAGCGCGCGTGCCGGAAATCGCGGCGAAAAGCCCGGCGCGCGGGCCGTCTTGGCCCGGCCGCAGCAAGCCCGAAGCGACCGGCAGAAGCTGGATCGTGAGCATGGTATTTGCGCCCGCTGCACCGGGGGTGACCGACGATGGGACAAACGTTGCGGTGGCGCCCGGAGGCAGTCCGGTCGCGGACATGGTTACGGCGCTGTTGTAGGCGCCTCCGAGCGGCGGAACGGTGACGATGATGTTCGCCGAGCCGCCTTCGGCCAGGTCATACGGAGTCTCGGGCGCGCTCACGGTATAGGTGGTGTTGACGGTGAGCGAAAACACACTGGACGTGGACGCGGCGTAACCGGCGTTGCCCGAGTAAACGGCCGTGATGCTCAGTGTTCCGGCAGACAGTGTGGTACTGGCAAAGGTTGCTGTGCCGCTGGAGCCGACGCTGCCTGTGCCGAGCTCCGTTTCGCCATTGAAGAAAGTGACCGTGCCGAGCGAACTGCCGGTGGGCGCCGGAGTCACCGTCGCAGTCAGCGTGACCGACTGTCCGTAAGTGGCGGGACTCGGCGATGCACTCACAGCGGTGGTGGTGGGCGCGAGATTCACCGTGAACGAGAGCGCGCCGGAAGTCGATCCGTTGAAACCTGCGTTGCCGGAATAGACGGCCGTGAGGCTAAGCGACCCGACCGGCAGCGAAGTGGTGGTGAGAGTGGCAACGCCGGAGGAATTCACGTTGCCGGTTCCGAGCTGGGTCGAACCATTGAAGAAATTCACGGTGCCGAGCGCGGTTCCCGTTGGCGCCGGTGACACGGTAGCAGTGAGTGTGACCGACTGCGTGTACGTGGAAGGATTCGGCGAACCCGCGAGCGTGGTTGCGGTGACGGCGAGAACCGTGAGAGTTTGAGCGGTCGAGGTGGACCCGGCGAAATCCGTGTTGCCCGAGTAGGTGGCGGTGAGGCTGGGCGTGCCGGCCGCGAGGCTGGCCGTCGAATAGGTGGCCACGCCCGAAGCGTTGACGTTTCCCGTGCCGAGCAAAGTGGCGCCGTTATAGAAGTTCACGGTGCCGTACGAGGTGCCCGTCGGCGTGGGCGTGATGGTTGCGGTGAGTGTTTCGGTCTGGCCCGCCACGACCGGATTCGGGGAAAGCGCGAGAGCCGCAGTTGTGGCGACCTGGGCGACCACAAGACTCTGCGCGGAAGAAGTGGATCCGCCGAAATCCGTGTTGCCCGAGTAAACGGCCGTGAGACTGTCACTGCCGACGGGGAGCGTGGTGGATGTAGCGGTAGCGACGCCGGAAGAATTGACGTTTCCTGTGCCGACTTGGGTTGCGCCGTCATAGAACGTGACGGTGCCAAGCGAGGAGCCGGTTGGCGCGGGCGTTACGGTTGCGGTGAGCGTCTCGGTCTGGGCATAGGTGACCGGGTTGGGAGACGCGGTGAGCGCGACCGCGGTGGGCGCGACGTTGACGGTGAGGTTGACGGTGGACGAATTCGACGCGGCGGACAAAGCGTTTCCGCTGTAATCGGCGGTAAGCGTGTACGACGCGACCGCAAGGTTATTGGTGGTGAATGTGGCGATGCCGGAGGCATTCACGCTCCCGGCGCCGAGTTGCGTTGCGCCATTATAGAAGGTGACGGTACCAAGCGAGGAGCCTGTGGGTGCGGGAGCGACCGTGGCCGTCATGGTGACGGTCTGGCCGTAGGTGGCCGGAGAGGGCGTGGCCGTCAGCGTGGTTGTGGTCGCCACAAGAACGGTGAGGCTGGTGGCGGATGAAGTGGAACCGGCAAAGTCAGTGTTCCCGGAGTAAACGGCCGTCAAGGAAAGCGCGCCCGTGGGGAGGCTGGTGGTGGTGATGCTCGCAACGCCGGACGAATTTACGTTACCGGTGCCGACTTGCGTCGCCGCATTGTAGAAGGTCACGGTGCCGTAGGAAGTACCGGTTGGCGTTGGCGTGACGGTTGCGGTCAACGTTTCGGTTTGGCCGGCAGTGACCGGATTGGGCGAAGCGGTGAGGGCCGTGGCAGTCGTGACCTGGCTGACGGCAAAAGGCAGCGCCGTGGAAGTAGAGCCCGCGTAGTCCGTGTTTCCCGCATACGTCGCGGTGAGACTGAGGGTGCCGACGGGAAGCGCGGATGTGGTCAGCGTCGCTACACCGGAGGAATTCACGGCGGCGGCTGCGCCGATCTGTGTCGCGCCGTTGTAGAAAGTCACCGTGCCGTAGGACGGCACGTTGTCGGGCGCGGGCGTAAGAGTCGCGGTCAACATGACGGAAGCGCCGAAGGTGGACGATGTGGGCGACGCGGTGAGCACGGTCGTGGTAGGCACGGTGTTGACGGTGAGATTCAGCGTTCCGCTAGAGGTGTTGTAGTTCGTATTGCCTGAATAGACCGCCGACAGACCGTCTGCCCCAACCGGCAGAGCGCTGGTGGTGATCGTCGCAATACCGGAGGCGTTGACGTTTCCGGTACCCAGCGAGGTCGAGCCAAAGGAAAACGCTACCGTCCCGCCGGCGCCGGGATTCGGCGTGACGGTTGCCGTCAGGATGACTGCCGTGCCGAAAGTCGCTGGGCTTGGTGAAGCGGTGAGCGCTGTGGTGGTGGCCGCCAGGACGACCAGGCTGTCCACACTGGAGGGCGATCCTGCATAATCTGTGTTGCCCGAATATACCGCGGTGAGGGCGAGCGGCCCTGCGGCCAAGCTGCTGGTGTCCAGCGTCGCTACGCCGGAGGAATTCACTGCGACCGCGCTGCCGATTTGCGTCGCGCCATTGAAGAAGCTCACCGTTCCCCGCGACGGGTTCGTGTCCGGTATGGGCGAAACGGTAGCGGTCAGCGTCGCCGATTGGCCCTCCACGAGCGTGCTCGGCGTGACCGAAGTGATCGCTGTGGTTGTTGTCGCCTGGCTCACTACGAAATTCAGGCCCGTCGAGTTCGACCCGTCAAAGCCTTCGCCGTTGCCGTTGTAGTCCGCGTAGAGCGTGAGAGTGCCGACGGGCAGCGCGGTCGTCGCGAGTGTGGCAACGCCAGAAGCGTTCACATTGCCGCTGCCCAGGAGCGTTTCGCCGTTGTAGAAACTGACGGTCCCGTACGTGTCGCCTTCGGGCGCCGGCGTAACGGTTGCGGTGAACGTCACGGATTGGCCATACGTCGAAGAGGTCGGCGAAGCTGAGAAAGCGGTCGAAGTGGCCGTATCGCCCTGCAGCGCTTCGGTGGTGGATTGGCTCGCCGCCCGCTCCGTGTCTCCGGGATAGCTCGCCAGCACGTTATGCATGCCGCCGCCGGCGATCGCGACGCCGGTTGTTGTTGCGGTCTCGCTCTGCGCGGAAAGGAAGATGGAGGCGACCGAAGCCGTCTCGCCGTTGCCATTATTGGTGACGACCAAATCGGGCAAGCCGTCTCCATTCAAATCGCCGGTGGTGACGGCATACGCTCCGCCTGTGCCGGTACTCTGAACCGTGCCTTCGGTGGGAAACGTTCCGTCGCCGTTGCCGAGGAAATAATCGACGGCGCCGCCTGAGTCGTCGGTGACCACCAGGTCCATTTTGCCGTCCGCATTAAGGTCTGCCGCGGCGATTCCATACACTTCCTGGTCGCCGGGATATAGCGGCGGCTGTGCCGTGAATTCGCCGGTGCCGTCGTGGTTGTTGAGCAGGATGCTGACCGAGGCGTCGCCTGAATTCGCGACGGCGATGTCAGGCGAGCCGTCACCATTGAAATCGGCGACGGCCAGATCGCGAGGACTGCTTCCCACGGGGATCGTCATCTGATTTTGGAACGTTCCGTCGCCGTTCCCGAGCAGGATGCTCACGGTTCCGTCAGCAGCGTTTGTGACGGCCAGGTCGAGGTTCCCGTCGCCGTTAAAATCAGCCGCCACGGCAGACCAAGCTTCGTTGCCCACTTGAAAAAAGCAGTCGCCTTCGCAATCTCCAACGAAAGACGCGAGGGTAAAGTTACCGGTGCCGTCGCCGAGAAACACCTGCATGTACGAATCGGGCTCGATGCCGACGGCGATGTCCAGATTTCCGTCGTTGCTGAAGTCGCCGACGGCCAGCGCATGCGGCTGCCCGTCCGGGTAGAGCGAACTGGCGGAAAACGTGCCATCGCCATTGCTGATAAGGACCATGACGCTGTAGCTGCTCTGGCAGCTGACCGCCAGATCAGCTTTGCCGTCACCGTTAAAATCTCCGGCAGCTATCGCGAACGGATCGCCGCAGAGCGGGGTCGTGGTCTGGGGTTGAAAGGTGCCATCCCCATTCCCTAATGCCACACTGATGTCGCCGGACGCGTAGTTGATGACAGCGATATCGTTGATTCCGTCGCCGTTGAAGTCTGCGATCACGGCGTGAGTCTCGAGCACATCGGTGGTGACGGCCGGCGCGTTGACGAGCGTGTAGTTGAGGCTTGCGGGATTGAGCGGGGCCGTCGCGAGCGAGGCGTTGCCGTTGCTCGTGTCGAGAAAAGATATGGTTCCCGGCATCGCTCCGGAGCCAAAGGCGGTCACCTGCGCCGAGAGGTTATAGCTGCCTACCGATCCGCCCGTGGAGAATTGTGTGGAACTGGTGTAATTGGAGGCGCCGCTTACGGTGAGTGGCTGCGCGGAAGAGGTGCTGCCCGTCGAACCGCTAATGCCAACGTAGATGGCGGTGATGCTATAGGTTCCCACGCCGGGCACGAACTTAAAAGTTGCGGCGCCGCTGGACTGGACTTGGGCTGTGCCGAAAACGGCCGAGTCTTCGCAATGCGCCGCGGCGGCATTGCAAAAGATCACGGTGCCACGGGGCGCCGGATCGCCAGAGGGCTCGAGGGCGACGGTTGCGGTCAGCGTCACAGCCGTGCCGGCCGTGACGCTGCCGGACGGTGAAATCGCCAGCGATGTGCTCGAGCCGCCGACGGCCGCGCGAGCCGCTGTGCCTGCCAGAGTGAATAGCAAAAGAAACCAGACCGCCCGCTTCGCCTTGAGCATTCTGCCCGCTCCTAATATGTCGATTGGCCGCAGGCGCGCCTCTCGCGTATGAACTACGTTAGAGATTTCTTACTAGCGTCGCCTGGTGCGCCGAAAGAAAAAGCAAGCGGGGTTCCAACGCAGGACAAGGGAAAATGCCCATAAACGCCACTGTTTTGAAGTAAATGGAGAATGGAAGAGCGAAAGGCATTCCCGAAATGAAGTTTGCTGACCGAAATGGAAGCGCGGCGACCGGGTTTCTCTGGCGCCGTCAGCTTTCTTTGCGGCCGCGCCGCAGCTGCCTGACGAACATGTGAATCCTCTTACTTACACGCCGTCGTGGTGCATGGCCCTTCAGAAACCTCAATGCACAGGCGGCTCTTCCGATCCTGCCCTAACATGTGTGATCCACATCACTGCGCAATCCCAACCCCTCCTGCCAGATGGGCAAATACACCAAGCCGACACGCCCGGGGCCAAACTGATTGCCAGTTTCGATTGAGGTAAACGAGATATCCGATCCCGACGCAAGCCGCAAGATCGAACGTGCGGTCTCCGCCTGCATCGGAGAGGGGCGGATGGAAAGCTGGAGAGTGTGGATTCGGAGCCTTTCGGGAGCATGGCACGTCAGGGTGCAAGGACCGAATGACTCGCGAGAGCGGCTGTTTTTCGACGCCCTGCACGAATTACCTGAAAAGATCCGCGCATGGCTCATGCTGTATCCCCTCCGATGAGCCGCGCGGACAGCCGTTGCGGAGAACGCACGCCCGAGACAGCGCGCGCGACCTCCTGTGCGACGGCTGTCGGCGTGGCGCGGCCCCTCCAAGGCCAAAGGCTGCGCCACGGCCTTCTTGTTGACGCTCGAACACGAGAGGGCGCACGCGCCCGCGGATGCGACGCTAGATGAGCTTATATTTCGTTGCGAGATAGCCGGCGATGCCAGCGAGAGAATCCTGCCCGGCGTGCTGCATCATGCCGGGGCGCAGGCTTTTGCGGTACCAGGCGAGAATGCCGAATAGGGCACCATAAACAGTGATCGCGATCACGGAGCGCCACCCTTGATAGAGGTGCGCCGAGCCAAAAACAAGCGCTTGCAGCACGATGGCTACCCAGGCGGTTCCAGTCCACGCGAAAAATTGCCGCTGTAGATAGCCGCGAAAGATAAACTCCTCGCAGAAGCCCGCCGTCACCGCAAGCACAACGAACACGGCCACTTCCGTCCAGCTTTGCGGCAGCAGCAGCTTGGCAGCTTGCACGCCGTTGAAATGAAGCACGAATTCGAGCACGCCGAGGACGACCAGCACGACGCCCCAAAAGAGAAACATCACCGCGACGTCGATCAGGAAGTCTTCAAAGCGCCGCCATTTGCCGCCGATGATCTCGCGGATGCTGATCTTCCGGGGCAAAAGCGCCAGCAGCCAGATATATGCGAAAAGCACCAACTCGTAGGCGAGCGTCGCGATGTAGACCGGCGTGCGCGACGAAAAACGGGACGCGCGCGCCAAAAATCTCGGCTGTCCCTGGTAAGCGGAGATAGCGACAATGATCACGATGAGCAAGGCCGTGTGCCACCACGCGCCGACGGGCTCGGGCGCCGGCTTGCGCCCGGAAAGCGAAGTTTGAGAGGAAGCGGGATCCGATGTCATGGGACCGGCCTAATGGCGTAAAAAGCGATTCTAGCAGGATCGAGCCGAACCTCGTCGGCCTCTATCGCGCAGGCAAAATGAATTGTGGTGAGCGGTGGGAATCCTATATAACGTCTACTTGCAAACTCGGATGCGCGCGGCGCTGTAGGCGAGAAAGTGGTCCCTCATGGGCAAGCTTCTTCTAGTGGGAGTCGTCCTTTTGATTGCGCTGCCGGCAAACGCGTCCGATCTGCAGAAGCAAGTTGATGCGCTGGTCGCGGGGTTTGACGGGCACGTGGCGCTTTATGCAAAGAACCTGACGACCGGCGAAACCGTTTCGATTGATCCTGCGCGTCCCGTGCAAACCGCTTCGGTAATCAAGCTGGCGCTGCTGCTGCAAGCCTTCGAGCAAATTCATGTGGGCAAACTGAAGCTCTCGCAACCCGTCGTCCTGACGAAAGAAAATCAGGTGCCGGGCTCGGGCATTCTTGCCCATCTTGACCCAGGCCTCACACTCACCCTGAAAGACACGATCACGTTGATGATCGAACTGAGCGACAACACCGCGACAAACATGCTGATCGACGTGGTCGGATTGGGCCCGACGAACGACATGCTGAGCCGCATGGGCCTGAAAGACACCTATTTTTATAAGAAGGTTTTTCTGCCCACCAGCGATGCCATGCCGGCCGATCAAAAGCAGTTTGGCTTGGGCAAAACAACGGCCCAGGAAATGGCGAACCTGATGGAAAGCATCTACCGTTGCGATCTGGGCGACCGCGAACTGTGCCTCGATATGATCACTATGATGCGCCGCCAGCAGTACCGCGCGATGATTCCGCGCTATCTGGCCGCGCCGGACAGCAGCGAAGCTCTTTCGCCGATCGCCGACAAGATCGGAATGCTCGACGCCGTTCGCAACGACGTGGCGCTCGTCTACACGCAGCGCGGCCCGGTGATTCTCTCGATCTTCACCTACGACAATCCCGATAAATCGTGGACGCCGGAAAACCGCGCCGAAATTCTGATCGGCCACCTCGCCCAAACAATTGTGAACACGTGGTCGCCCACAGGCCTCGCCATCAGCGTGACCGATCCTGTGGCTCTCCCGATTCCCGAAAAGAACTAGACGGCTTTAATCAGCGAGCCCGACAACGACGCACGTTCGATTAGATTGCCTCGCGTCCTCATGATTGCCGGGCGATTCGGCGCAGAACGCCGTGTGAGCGGCGTCACAAGATAATCCGGCAAATGACGATACAAAACTGCGGCACGCGCCCGTCCAGGCCGAAGAAAGGGCCAGCGGAAGCAATGCATTAAATCGAGGCGTACGAGCTTCTGCGTTCCGTGGCAAATTTTGCAGCGCCGGTCCCTACTTCCCGAATACCAGGACCCGGAAAGTTCCCATTTGGGCCATCCGCCTGCCGCCGCGTCCATTTACGGGCGCCGATGGCGCGCCGAAATCCGCGGTATCCGCGAAAAGCTCATGCGTTTTCGTATCGAGGCCCATCGTTTTCGCACCATACTCGCTCTTGATCGGCTCAAGCGCAGTGTACTTATCCGGGCCGTCTTCATGGAAGACGTCGATTTCGCCTGCAATCGTCGAGACGAAAATCAGTTTGGTTTCAGGATCGAACCGCGCGGCATCCGTACCCGCCGCGATCGGGAATGTCTGCACCACCTTTCCGGTGTCGGCGTCGATGATCGCCAGCATCTGCGGGCTCCGGCCGGCACTGAAGAGGCGGTGATGCTCCGCGTCGATGGCGAGCGCTGTCGGATGCCCTTCCGGCGCGGTTGGCCAGCGCGACGTCACTTCCAGCGTCTTCGTATCGATCGTTGCGATCTGGTCCTTGTCGGCCAAATTCACGTAAACGTGTCCCATTCCGTCCGGCACTGCAAATTCCGGCGAGCCACCCAGCGGGATATTCTTGATGAATTCGCCGGTCTGAGCATTCACCGCTGTCGAAGAGTTACTGTCACCGTTCATCGAAAACGCGTCCTTTGAGGCCGGGTCGTACAGCATGCAATCCGCGTCCGGCTGCGCGTTGACCGTGCTTTCTTTTTTCATCGTCTTCAAATCGAAGATGGTGATGGCGCCCGCGCCGCCATCGGTGATGAATCCGCGATTAAACTCGGGCGCGACCGCGACACCGTGCTGCCGCTGGAAGCCCGTGATGAATCCTAAATTGTCGCCGGTATCCGCGTTCATCACTTCGACCGCGGTCCCGCGGCCCAGATAAACGCGGCGCGCTGCTGAGTCAACGGTCACGTAGTCGAAATACTCCGTCTTGCTGCCGGGCGCCGGCCCGAATTTGTAGGTATGCAGCAAATGGTAGGCGCTATCGGGGGCAGCCCAGGAAACGGCGACGGCCGCGAACAGAATGGCCGCACCCGCGCAAATCAACCGCAAACTCGAACTCTTCACGTAATGCCTCCTGATCGACGACACCTCAAATCGCGCGAATTGTATCCAATTGCGTCTGAAGATCACGTGAAGGTCAGACGCCGAACCCCCACCAGGCTCTGAAAGCGATTGGGAGTTGTTGTTACCACTGCTCCGTTGTAAATTCTCCCCGCGAATTCCTCGAAGGGAACTGCGCCATGCCTGATTCGCCGCCGAACAAGAAACTCTCGCGCCGGGCTCTCTTGCGAGCCGGCGCTGTTGGGCTCGGTGGACTCGGCACGCTCGATCCTTTCTCGGCCGCAGCACTCGCCGCGCAACAAGCTCTGCCGGCGCAATCGGGCGAGCCGAAAGCGTTCAACCACTTTCCGCGCATGGTGCAGGAATATTTCGTGGCGCGCGTGCAGGAAATCGAGAAGCTCGCGGACAAGAGGCGCGCGGCCCTCCAGTCCAAAGCCGACGCCCAGGCCTACGTGCGCGAAGCCCGGCGCAAAACCCGGGAATGCTTTGGCGCGTGGCCGCAAAAGACGCCGCTCAATGCGCGCGTCACCGGAACTCTGGACCGCGGCGACTACAAAGTAGAAAAGGTAATTTTCGAGAGCCGACCGGATTTTCCCGTCACGGCGAATCTGTATCTTCCGCCGCGGCCTGTGCACGCCGCTCCCGGCGTCGTTTGCCCTTGCGGGCACACCGCCAGCGGGAAGGCCGCGGACGAATACCAGTCAATTGGCCAGACGCTCGCGCGGCAGGGATATCTCGTGCTCGTTTACGACCCCATTGGCCAGGGCGAACGCTACCAATACGTCGATGCGCAGCTCAAACCGATTCATGGCGGCGGCACATCCGAACACCTTTATGCCGGCAACCAGCAATTTCTGGTTGGCGAATTTTTCGGTTCGTGGCGCGCGTGGGACGGAATCCGGGCCCTCGACTATTTGCTCACCCGGACCGAAATCGATCCGGCACGCGTGGCCGTCAGCGGCGTTTCAGGCGGCGGCACGATGACGACCTGGCTTGCCGCGGTGGAACACCGCTGGTGCGCCGCGGCGCCGTGCTGCTTCGTCACCACGTTTCGGCGCAACCTGGAAAACGAGCTTCCCGCGGACACCGAGCAGTGCCCGCCGCACGCGCTTGCCCTCGGCCTCGACCATTCGGACTTCATCGCCGCCTTCGCGCCCAAGCCTGTCATTCTCCTCGACGAGGAACGCGACTTTTTCGATATTCGCGGCGTGGAGGAAGCTTTCGGGCGGCTCAGGGCTCTTTACAAACTGCTCGGCGCCGAAGACAACGTGCAAATGTCCGCCGGGCCGGGCTATCACGGCTACGGCAAAGAGGATCGCGAAGCGATGTACGGCTGGCTTAATCGCATCACGAAAGTTTCAGGCTCCTCGACGGAACCGCAAATCACGATCGAAAAAGAAGAAACGCTCTGGTGCACGCCGCATGGCCAAGTGGCGGAATTTCATCCGCGCACCGTCTTTTCGTTCACGCGCGAGATTTCGCAATCGCTGGCGAGACAGCGCAAGCCGCTCAACGCCGCGCAACTGAAGACGGAGCTGCCTGGCGCGTTGAAAATCGAACCGGCGTCGCGTGCGCCCGATTACCGAATTCTGCGGCCGTCAAACGGACGGCAGTATCCGAAAAAATACGCGGCGACGTACGCCGTGGAAACCGAGCCCGGCGCTTTCGCGCTTGTCTATCGGCTTTCGGACACGCCGCTCGAATCGCGCATCCCGCGCGGGCCGTCGCGCGCCATTCTTTATGTTTCGCACCGATCGGCGGACGACGAACTCCGCACCGAACCGACAATCGCCGACGTGATGCAGAGCGAACCTGACTCCGCTGTTTTCGCATGCGACGTTCGCGGCATCGGCGAATCGCAGCCGAACACATGCGGATCGAAAGACTTCGCCGAGCCTTACGGCAGCGACTATTTCTACGCGATCCACTCGATCATGCTCGACCGGCCTTACGTCGGGCAAAAGACTTACGATCTGCTGCGACTGATCGCTTTGCTGAAAGCGACCGGGCACGTGCAGGTTCACGTGTTGGGCAAAGGCTGGGGCTCTCTGCCTGCCACATTTGCGTCGTTGCTGTCCGACGACGTGGTGCAGGTGACGCTGAAGAACGCGCCGATCGGCTACAGCGCGATTGCCGCGTCCGAATCGTACAATTGGCCGCTTTCGTCATTCATCCCCGGCGTCCTCAAGACGTTCGATTTGCCGGATTGCTATGCGGCGCTGGCTTCGAAAAAGCTGCGCCAAATCGATCCGTGGAACGCCGAGTCGGTCACGTCCTCGTCCGCATCCGCGTGATTTGCCTCTCCGTGCCTCGCGACCCTGCGGCCAATCAGGCTTGCGCGCGTTGCATGTCCGCGGCTGTCCGAGATCATTCGAGTATCTCGACCCAACCGGCGGAGCCGTCTATGCGGATGCGCTGCCCTGTTTTGATCTGCTGAGTCGCTCGGCCGGTTCCCACGGCAGCAGGAATGCCAAATTCGCGAGACACCACGGCGGGATGAGAAAGCGCTCCGCCGTTTCACAAACAGCCTCCATGTCCACACCAATCACAGAGAGACGTCTCCGTCCCCGCCGCCGAATCCAACCGCGGCCCGTCAGAACTTTCTCGACCAGTCCTTCGGCCAGCGCTCCACCACCACTTTTTCCTGTGTGAAGAATTCGATCGAATCGCGACCTTGGCCATGCAGGTCGCCAAAGAAGCTGCCTCGCGCTCCGCTAAATGGAAAGAACGCCATCGGAGCGGCCACACCCACATTGATGCCTACGTTCCCGACTTCCGCCTCATAACGGAACTTGCGCGCATTCGCTCCGCTCGTAGTGAAAAGGCAGGCCATGTTGCCGAACTCGCCCGAGTTAACCATCGAAATCGCATCGTCGATCGTGTTCACGCGATGCACTGAAAGCACGGGTCCGAAAATTTCCGTCCTCGCCACGTCGCTCGACATCGGCAGATCTTCGAGCACCGTGGGCCGCACAAATGTCCCATTCTCGTAGCGCGGTATCTTCGGATTGCGGCCGTCGACAACGACCCGCGCACCATCATTAATTGCTTTGCCGATAAGCGACTCGATGCGCGTGCGGCTCTCGCTTGTAATTACCGGCCCCATCTGCACTCCCTCGTCCAATCCAAATCCGGTAACGCGCGATTCCGCTTTCTGTTGCATCGCGCCGGTAAACGGCTTGGCCGCAGCTCCTACCGCGATTGCCACTGATGCAGCAAGGCACCTTTGCCCCGCGCATCCGAAAGCGCTATCCGCGATGATCTCCGAAGCCGAATCAAAATCGGCATCGGGCAATACAACTACACAATTCTTCGCGCCGCCCTGGCACTGCACGCGCTTTCCCGAAGCCGCTGCCCGCGAGTAGACGTGCCGCGCAACGGGGCTCGATCCAACGAAACTCACAGCACGAATCTGCGGGTGATCGAGAATCGTATCGACCGCCTCGCGTCCTCCGTTCACTAGATTCAGCACGCCGGCGGGCAAATTAATCTGTTCGACCAGCGACACGAGTTTCTGCATGGTCAGCGGCACGCGTTCGGAGGGCTTCAGAATCACAGTATTGCCGCACGCAATCGCATAGGGCAAAAACCACAGCGGAATCATCGCGGGAAAATTGAACGGTGAGATGACCGCGCAGACCCCGAGCGGCTGGCGGATCATCATTTCGTCGATCCCCGGAGCGATATCTTCCGAGTTGTATCCCTGAATCAGCGTGGGTGTGCCGCAGGCGACTTCGACGTTCTCGATGCCGCGAACCATTTCGCCGCGCGCTTCGGCTAAGGTCTTGCCGCATTCAATCGTGATGCTCCGCGCCAGTTCCTCGAAGTTGTCTTTCAGCAGTTTGCGCAACTGGAACAGATAATCGATGCGTTGGCCCACAGGAACTCTGCGCCAACTTGGAAACGCGGTGGCCGCAGCGCGCACCGCCTCATCGACTTCGCCAGCTGAGGAGAGCGGAACCGTACCAATCCGTTCGCCGGTCGCTGGATTTATCACCGGCAGCTGATCTGACGCCGGCGAAACTCGCCACTTCCCATCGACATAATTGCGAACCAGTTCCTCTTTCGCCGTTGCTCTCACGCTCATCGCTCTTCCTACCTTCCCGCTCCCGGCGACCGGAGCGCACGAATCATATTTCCGCTATCGGGGCAGCGTATTGCCCCAACGTCACTGAACCTGTGCTTCCCTGACCTCGGGAAGGTCTTTGCCGCCGAGCGCGCTGTGACGGCGCCCGTAAAACTTGTAAACAAATAGACCTATGATCAGCCAGACGAAAAATCGAATCCAGTTTTCCACCGTCAGACTGGCCATGAGGACGAAACAAAACACCACCGAAGCGATTGGTATCCACGGGCTCCAGGGAACTCGAAAAGCTCGCGGGCGATCCGGTTGTCTTTTGCGCAGGATCAGCACCGCCAGCGACACAAGAATGAACGCAAATAGCGTCCCGATGTTGGAAAGATCGGCCAGCGTTCCGATATCGAAGATGCCGGCGGGAATCGCGACAACGATGCCCGCCACCCACGTCGCTACGTGCGGCGTGCGAAAACTCTTATGGACTCGCGAAAACGCTTTGGGAAGCAGGCCGTCACGAGACATTGCGAACCATACCCGTGCTTGCCCGAGCTGGAAGACGAGAATCGACGAGATCATTCCCATTAGGGCACCGGCGGTTACCCAGCGATTTACGCCGTTCAGCCCGATCGCCTCAAGCGCATGTGCCACCGGAGCTGCATTATCGAGCGTATTCCAATGCTGGATGCCGGTGAGCACCAGTGCCACTGCGATATAGAAAAACGCGCACACAAAAAGGGAAATCAGAATGCCGAGGGGAAGATCGCGCTTAGGATCCTTGCATTCCTCAGCGGCTGTCGAGACGGAATCGAATCCGATGTAAGTGAAAAATACAATCGCGCCGCCAGTAAGCACGCCTTGAAACCCATAAGGCGCAAACGGATGCCAATTCGAAGGCTGAATGTATTTGCTGGCAGCGACGCAAAAAAACACGATCGCGAGTAGTTTGATGGCCACCATCAGATTGTTTGCCCCGGACGATTCGCGGATGCCCACGACCAGCAGCACCGTGAGCAACATAACGATCACGAACCCCATGATGTTGAAATGCCATGCCCAGCCGGTGTCCGGTGAGTATGCGGGAGTGCTTAGTACGTCCGGCAGGTGAAATCCAAAAGAATCGAGCAAGCTGTTGATGTAGGCCGAGAAGCCGACGGCGACGGCCATGTTGGACACCGCATACTCAAGAATTAGGTCCCAGCCGATGATCCAGGCTATCAGTTCACCAAGTGTTGCATACGTGTAGGTGTAGGCGCTGCCCGCGATGGGAATCATGGAAGCGAGCTCCGCGTAGCAGAGTCCGGCTAGGCCACAGATCACAGCCACAATGAAAAACGAAACTGCGATAGCCGGTCCCG
>Ga0335073_10000381_pt1 | contig 57434 bp, 51 predicted proteins | sample Lox_Sample_22_FD_207093 | JGI IMG/M metagenome (GOLD analysis project Ga0335073, IMG submission 207093) | Soil microbial communities from Loxahatchee National Wildlife Refuge, Florida, United States - Lox_Sample_2.2 | ecosystem: Environmental > Terrestrial > Soil > Wetlands | place: USA... | reverse complement strand
CACCCTGGTCGTGCCGATGCAGAACGGCATTCCGTTCTGGTACTTTCACCGGCACGGGGGACCGTTCGAGGGGTCGAAGGTGCAGAGCGTCGATCCGACCGGGGCGATCGCCAAGCACATCCCGTGTGAGCGCATCATCGGCTGCGTCGTCTATCCTGCGACGGAACTGCTCGGACCCGGCATCATCAAACACATCGAGGGCGACCGATTTCCGGTCGGCGAACCCGACGGCAGCTCGAGCGAGCGCGTCAAGCGGCTGTCTGAGTGCTTCACGCGCTGCGGACTCAAGGCACCGGTGCTCGACAATATCCGAGCGGAGATCTGGCTCAAGCTCTGGGGTAATCTCACCTTCAATCCGATCAGCGCCCTGTCGCGCGCGACGCTCGCCGGCATCTGCCAGTATCCGGCGAGCCGCCAGCTGGCGTTCGCGATGATGACCGAAGCGCAGGCGGTGGCGAACAAGCTGAACATCGCCTTCCGGGTGCCGATCGAGAAGCGCATCGCGGGCGCAGAGCGCGTCGGTCACCACAAGACCTCGATGCTGCAGGATGTCGAGGCGGGGCGCCCGCTCGAGACCGACGCGCTGCTCGGTTCGGTGATCGAGCTCGGGCAACTGACCGAAACGCCGACGCCGCACCTCGATGCGGTGTACGCGCTCACCAAGCTCCTCGAAAAGAGCATCGCGGAAGCGAGGCCGTTGCTGAAGGGTGCGCATTGAGATAGCGCACGGGCTCGACGCCCTGGTCGCAGCCTTCTCTGTTTACACCATTGACGCGCGCCCGGCGCGCGTCCTGAAGGATCGTCGTCATGAACATTCACGAGTACCAAGGTAAGGAAATTCTTCGCAAGTTCGGCGTGTCGACCCCGCGCGGCGTGCCGTGCTTCTCGGTTTCCGATGCGGATGCCGCGGCGCGTTCGCTCGGCGGCAAGGTCTGGGTGGTCAAGGCACAGATCCATGCCGGGGGCCGGGGCAAGGGTGGCGGCGTCAAGGTCGCCAAGTCGCTCGACGAGGTCCATGACTATGCCTCGAAGATCCTCGGCATGACCCTGGTGACGCACCAGACGGGGCCGAACGGGCGTCTGGTGCGGCGGCTCCTGGTCGAGGAGGGCGCGGACATCAAGAAGGAGCTGTACGTCGGCATGGTGGTCGATCGCGACTCGCAGCGCGTCACCTTGATCGCGAGCTCCGAGGGCGGCATGGAGATCGAGGAAGTCGCGGCGCACACGCCGGAGAAAATCCACAAGGTGGCGATCGATCCGGCGGAGGGACTTGCGGACTCGCAGGCGGACGCCATCGCGCGCAAGATCGGCGTGCCCGAGGCCTCGATCCCGGAGGCTCGGCGCTTCCTGCATGGCTTGTATCGCGCCTTCTACGAGTGCGATGCCTCGCTGGCCGAGATCAATCCCTTGATCCTCACCGGCGATGGCCGCGTGCTCGCGCTCGATGCCAAGCTCAATTTCGATGATAACGCGCTGTTTCGTCATCCGGAGATCGTGGCGCTGCGCGATCTGGACGAGGAGGACCCGGCCGAGGTCGAGGCCTCCAAGTTCGACCTCTCCTACATCTCGCTTTCCGGCAACATCGGCTGCCTGGTGAACGGCGCCGGGCTCGCCATGGCCACCATGGACGTCATCAAGCTGTTCGGCGCCGAGCCCGCGAACTTCCTCGACGTCGGCGGCGGCGCCACGACCCAGAAAGTGACCGACGCGTTCAAGCTGATGCTCAAGAATCCCGCCGTGAAAGGCATTTTCGTCAACATCTTCGGCGGCATCATGCGCTGTGACACCATCGCCGAGGGCGTGATCGCGGCGGCTCGGCAAGTGAAGCTCAACGTGCCGCTGGTGGTGCGCATGAAAGGCACGAACGAGGATCTCGGTCGCAAGCTCCTGGCGGAGTCGGGGCTGCCGATCATCTCCGCCGACAACATGGCTGAGGCGGCGCAGAAGATCGTCGCCGCGGTCGCGGCCAAGTAGGAGAGCAGCATGAGCATCCTGATCGACCGCAACACCCGCGTCATCACCCAGGGCATCACCGGCAAGACCGGGGCCTTTCATACGCGGCTGTGCCGCGACTACGCCAACGGCAAGAATTGCTTCGTCGCCGGGGTCAACCCGGGCAAGGCGGGCGAGAGCTTCGAGGGGATTCCCATTTTCGGCACCGTCAAGGAGGCGAAGGAGCGCACCGGCGCGACCGCATCGGTGATCTACGTACCGCCGCCCTACGCGGCCGGCGCCATCGACGAAGCGGTCGATGCCGGCCTCGATCTCGTGATCTGCATCACCGAGGGAGTGCCGGTGCGCGACATGATCAACACCCGCTACCGGATGCGCGGCAAGAAGACGCTGCTGGTGGGCCCCAACTGCCCGGGCGTGATCACACCGGATGAGATCAAGATCGGCATCATGCCGGGCCACATCCACAAGAAGGGCCGTGTGGGGGTCGTGTCCCGCTCGGGCACGCTCACCTACGAGGCCGTCGGCCAGTTGATGGAACAGGGACTCGGCCAATCGACGTGCGTCGGTATCGGCGGGGACCCGGTCAACGGCCTCAAGCACGTCGACGTCATGCGTATGTTCAACGACGACCCCGAGACCGATGCGGTCATCATGGTCGGGGAGATCGGCGGCGATGACGAGGAAAACTGCGCGCGCTGGATCAAGCAGCACATGAGGAAGCCGGTCATCGGCTTCATCGCCGGTGTCACGGCGCCGCCAGGCAAGCGCATGGGGCATGCGGGCGCGATCATCTCGGGCGGCAAAGGTACCGCGGCGGAGAAGCTGGCCGTCATGGAGGAATGCGGCATCAAGGTCACGCGCAATCCGGCCGAGATGGGCAGGCTCCTCAAGTCGGTGCTGTAGCGCGGATCTCAGCGCCAATGACCGGAGCCGCCTCGCCGCGCGCGCTGCTCGAGAGCATGTTTCAAGCTGCCATCGCCTCGGCGCAGCCCGCGGTGTGCATTCCGGCTCATCTGCCGTCCCCGCCCCGCGGCCGCCTGGTCGTGCTCGGGGCCGGCAAGGCCTCGGCGGCCATGGCGCGAGCGGTGGAGGATCACTGGCCGGGCGCGCTCGAGGGGCTCGTGGTGACGCGCTACGGCTATGCCGTTCCCTGCCGGCGCATCGAGATCGTCGAGGCCGGCCATCCTGTGCCGGATGCCGCCGGAATGCGCGGCGCCGAGCGCATGCTCGAATTGGCGCGGAGCCTCACGGTCGACGATCGGGTCCTGTGTCTCATCTCCGGAGGAGGCTCCGCGCTGCTGCCGTTGCCGGCACCCGGATTGACGCTCGAGATGAAACAGGCGATGGCGCGCGCGCTGCTCGCTTGCGGCGCGACGATCAGCGAGATGAATTGTGTGCGCCGCCACCTATCGGCCATCAAGGGCGGACGGCTCGGCGCGGCTTGCCATCCAGCACCCGTGCTGACGTTGCTCATCTCCGACGTGCCCGGCGATCGACCCATCGATATCGCCTCGGGCCCGACGGTCGCCGATCCGACCACCTGCGCGGATGCCCTCAAGATCCTGAAGCGCTATCAGATCGCCGCGCCTGCCGAGGTGCTGGAGCTGCTCGAGAGCGGCCGCGGCGAATCGGTGAAACCGGGCGATGCGCGCCTGGCCGGCGCCGAGACGCGGATCATCGCGACCCCGCAGATGGCGCTCGAGGCTGCTGCCGCCATCGCACGGCGCGCGGGCTACGCCGCGCATATCCTGGGCGATGCCATCGAAGGTGAGGCGCGTGAGGTCGGCACCGCCTTCGCGGGCATCGCCCGGCACACGGCCGAGCGGGCGCAGCCGTTCACGGCGCCTTGTGTGCTCCTGTCCGGCGGCGAGACCACGGTCACGGTCCGCGGAAGTGGCCGCGGCGGGCGCAACGTGGAGTTTCTCCTGGCATTGACCGTGGCACTCGACGGGTACGCGCGCATCCACGCGCTCGCCGGAGATACCGACGGGGTCGACGGGCAGGAGGAGATCGCCGGCGCGGTCAGCGCGCCCGACACCCTCGCGCGCGCCTGGCAACGAGGCCTCAAGGCCAGGGACATGCTCGCCAACAACGACGCCCACTCGTTCTTCTCCGCGCTCGGCGACTCGCTGATCACCGGGCCGACCATGACCAACGTCAACGACTTTCGCGCGATCCTCATCGAGGCTTAAGTTTTTCTTAAAGGGCGATCAGGGATCGCGTTTGTTGCGCGCGGCGCGGCGGGGCAATCTGCGGGCATCGCCAATCCCGTCCGGAGATCGCCCATGAACAAGCCAGCATTTGCCGTCACCGTCGCACACGCCGTGCTCGCCGCCGCCGCCACGGGCGCCACCTTCGTGGTCCTCAATTTTGCGCTCGTGGTCGCGTGACGCGCCATGGCGGCGGTCATCTCGCGGCTGCGCTCGTTCGCCCCGTACGCGGCGATCGGGCTGCTCGTGCCGGGCGGCTCGGTTGTCGCGTTCTTGCTGTGGCTGTGTCGCCGCAAGGCTAAACTCCTCGCTCGAGACACGACCGGGTGACCCGTGAGCGAATCGCTGAGCGCGGCCGAGCGCCGCCCGCTGGACCTGCGCGCCGTCGCGCTGGTGATGTTGCTGTGCCTGATCTGGGGAGTCCAGCAGGTGGCCATGAAGGGCATCGCGACCGACGTTCCCCCGGTCATGCAGCTCGCGATGCGCTTTGGCCTCGCCTCCATCTTCTTCGCGATCTGGGTGCTGGCCCGCGAGGGCCGCGCGGCGTTCGTCGACGGCACCTTGCCGAGCGGCGTGCTGCTCGGCTTGTTGTTCTCGCTCGAGTTCATCTTCATGGGCCAGGCGCTCAACCACACGAGCGCCGCCCACACGATCGTGTTTCTCTATACCGCGCCGATCTTCACCGCGCTCGGTCTGCGCGTTCTGCCCGAGGAGCATCTGAGCCGGTTGCAATGGGCCGGCATCGGCATCGCGTTTCTGGGCATCATAGTCGCCTTCCTGGGGCTCGGCGGCCGCTCGGCGCTGGAGATCTTGATCGGAGATTTGCTGGCGCTGCTGGCAGGCGTGAGCTGGGGCTTCAGCAACGTGGTGCTGCGCCGTGGACGGGTGGGCGGCTCGAATACCGCGAAGACCGTACTCTATCAAGTGGCCACCGCGGCGCTGCTGCTCGGGACCTTTGCCGCACTCACCGGTCAAACGCGCTTCGCGCCCTCGGCGGCCGCGGTGCTCGGGCTCGCGTTCCAGACCATCATCATCTCCATCGTGAGCTATCTGGTCTGGTTCTGGCTGCTGCGCCGCTACTTGATCTCGCGGCTCATGCTGCTCTCCTTGCTGACGCCGCTGTTCGGCGTGATGTTCGGCGCCGCCTTTCTCAAGGACCCGATCAGCCTGCGCTTCTCGGTCGGAACCGGTTTGGTGCTCGCCGGGGTGCTGGTCGTGAACCTTGAGCTCCTGCGCAGGCCGCAACCGCGGCTGATCGCAAGCGCCGGGCGGGTGAAAATGTGAAGGATTGATGAACGTCGCGCCGTTTGCCCGGGCCGCTTTGCCGATGCAACTTTTGCCCGCATGGCGTGTTCTATCGATGGACCACGGGGATAGTGAGCTTCGATGCCATGAGTTTGCGCGCCGCTGAATGCATGCCGATGCTGGGAGCCATCATGCTGTACTGGATCGTGCTCGCGCTCGTCGCGCTGGTGCTTGCGCTCGTCGCGCGCCACCACACGGAATGCGGCACGCACTATCTGGCGAACGTCTCCGTGGCGGCACTCACCGGTCCGCCGACGGTTTCATAGGACCCTCTCATGCACAAGCAGCTGATGATCGCGTTATCGCTTGCAGCGCTGCCGATTGCCGCCCATGCCCACGGTTGTGTCAAAGGTGCGATGGTGGGCGGTGTCGCGGGACACCTGGCCGGTCATCATGCCGTGGCCGGCGCGGTGGTGGGCTGTGCCGTCGGGCACCATCGAGCCAAGATGAAGGAAAAGGCGGCGGCGCAGGCTGCGCATCCGCACGCGGCGCAGGGGGCGACGCCACCTGCGCAGTGATCGCGCGACCTCGACTAAGCCGTTCGGGCCGATACTGAGCGTGGCGCCGGGTTGCAGCGGCCGGCGGGCCCGCGCGCAGCGAGTCGGGCGCTCCCGAGCCGCCGGGCCATCTCGTCGGCTGGCACCGGCTTGCCGAACAGGTGACCCTGCAGCTCGTCGCAGCGCAGAAGCTTGAGGAACCGCGCCTGCTCCTCCGTCTCCACGCCTTCCGCGATCACCGTGAGCTTGAGCGACTGCGCCATCGAGAGGATGGTCGACACGATGGACATGCTGTTCGCGTCGTCGGTCATGCCGGTCACGAAGGAGCGGTCGATCTTCAGCGCGTTGACGGGCAGGCGCGTGAGATAGGCGAGCGAGGAGTAGCCGGTGCCGAAGTCGTCGATCGAGAGGGTGAATCCCATCTCGCGCAAGGCATGCAGTTTGCGGATGTTGTCCTCGATGTCGTGCATCATCACGCTCTCGGTGATCTCGAGCTCGAGGGCCTCGGCGCGGCCCGCGCCGAGCGCGGCGCGCACCTGCTCGAGAAAGTCCTTGCGCCGCATCTGCACGGCGGAGACGTTGACGGCGATCCGCGGCGGATCGAGGCCCTGGGCGAGCCACGCGCTGTGCTCGGCGAGCGCCTGACGGATCACCCACAGGCCGACCTCGGCGATCATGCCGGTCTCCTCGAGGAGCGGGATGAACTTGGCCGGAGGTACCATGCCGCTGCCCGGGTCGTTCCAGCGGATCAGGGCCTCGAGCCCGCCGATCCGGCCGTCCGAGGCGCGGATCTTGGGCTGATAATGCAGCACGAATTGCTGCTTCTCGAGCGCGCCCTTGAGCTTGTTCTCGAGCAGCAGCGTTTCCGCCACCGAGGCGTTCATCTCGGGCTGGTACAAGAGATAGCGATCGGCGCTGAGCTTGCACTTGCGCTGCGCCGCCTCGGCATTCTTGAAGAGCGTATCGGCATCCTGTCCGTCGCTCGGGAACACGGCGATGCCGGCGCGAATGGCGAGGTGGATGAGCTCCGCGCCCGCGCGGAACGGCGCGCTCGTCAGTCCCTCGATCGTTTCCTCGATGCGATGGCCGAGCTCGGAGTCCGCCTTGAAGTCGCTGATGACCGCCGCGAAATGATCGGAGCCGATGCGCGCGATGCTCTTGGGATCGGGCGCCAGGCGCCTGAAGCGGCTCGCCAGCTCGCGCAGCACGATGTCGCCACCCGAGCGTCCGAGGGTCTCGTTGATCTTGCGGAACGCCTTGATGTCCGCGGCCAGCAGAGCCACCTTGGTGCCGTTCTGAAGCGCCGCGCGCAGCGCCTGCTCGAGCCGGTCGTGGAGCAGCGTGCGATTCGCAAGTCCCGTGAGCGTATCGTAATACGCGAGATAGTGAAGTTTCTCTTCATCGGCGATGTGCTCGAGCGCGAAGGAAATATCGTCCGCAAGCTCGGTGAGAAGCGCCAGCTCGCCGTCCCGATCGATGAGCGCGCGCTCGTTCGAGAACAGCTCGAGCACGCCGACCGTGGAGGTGTCGGCGACGCCCAGCGGAAGGGCGATGAGCGAATGGTAGCCGCAACCCAGCACCTCCTGGCAGCGCGGCAGCGCGCCATCGGCGATGCCCGCCGCCAGCGCGGGCGCGCGAGTCGCGACGGCGCGCCCGGCCAGACCCCCGGTGTCGAGAAGGCGCGCGCGCGCGAAGGCAGGGTCATGAGCGATGTGCGCCGAGCAGGGCCCTGCCCACGCGGTGAGGGTCACCTCGCCGCTGTCCTTGTTCATGAGACCGATCCAGGCGGCCGCGAATGTGCCCTGCTCGACCGCGATGCGGCAAGCGGCATCCAGCAGCTCGCGCCGATCGCGCGTGCGCACGATGAGCGAATTGATCTCGCTCAGCACCGCGTGGATGCGGCTCAGCTGCAGGAGCTTGCGCTGCGACTGAACGCGCTCGCTGATATCGCGCAGCACCACGGTGCAGAGCGTATGCCCACCCGCGCCCGAGCGCGAAATCGCGGCCTCGATCGGGAACTCCTCGCCGTTCGCACGCAGGCCGTGGATCGCGCCCCGATCACCCATGCTGCGACGGCTGAAGTGTCCGCCGCCGAACGCATCGGTATGACGCCTATGCGCTTCGCGGAAGCGCTCCGGCATGAGCACGCCCAGTGGTTGTCCCAGCATCTCACCGGCCGTGCGTCCGAACATCCGCTCGGCCGCGGTGTTGAACAGCACGATCCGCTGCGCGGCGTCGGCGGTGACGATGGCGTCCATGGCCGTATCGATGATCCCGGCCAGAGCCTCGCACGACAGGGCCTCGGTCGGAGGGCAGTCGGCGCTCGTCATCGCCTTCGCGGATGGTGCGGTCATCGTTCCTTCGAATCCTCGGGGGCAGGCGACCCACGCGCGCTCACGCCGGCAGCCGCCTTGCGGTGGTATCGGCAGGACGAGGAGAGCCTTGACGGGGCTCGCGGCAAGCCCTTATGCGACGTGGCAAAGGCCGCAGTGCGGAAGAGCGTGCGTTCAGGAATTTCCTGAATGCGCGGCCCTTAAGCCGCGCGGCCGCCGGCAGGCCTCAGCGTTTCTGGAACCGCGGCAAGGCCTCGAGGATCGAGCAGGGGCGGTGGCGGCTGTCGAGCTGCCGCACGATGAGATTGTCCCAGCCGTCGCGGCAGGCACCGTCGGATCCCGGCAGCACGTAGATCACGGTTTTCCCGGCGATCCCGGCGCAGGCGCGCGACTGCAGAGTCGAAACCCCCACGGTCTCGTAGGAGACGAGATGCCAGAGGACGGCGAAGCCTTCCATTTCCTTGTCGAACAGCTCGCGGAACGCCTCAGGCGCCACGTCGCGCCGCTTGAGCCCGGTTCCTCCCGTGCTCACGATCACATCGATCGCAGGGTCTTCCATCCACGAGCGGGCCTCGGCCTGGATTGCCGTCTTTTCGTCGGGAACGAGCGCACGGGCGCGCAACCGGTGGCCGGTCGAGGCGACCCGCTCGGCGAGCAGGTCGCCGGCGCTGTCGCGGCTGGCATCCCGGGATTCCGAGATGGTCATCACGGCGACACCCAGGGGAGTGAAGCTGCGCTCGAGGTCGATTCGTCCGCCGGGCATGCGAGAGCTCCTCTCTAACTATCCTCCGAGCTTCGCGCGCACCAGGGCGTAGATCGCCTCGCTCTCGGTGGCCGCGAGCCGCAGCAGCCGGTCGATCTCCGCGACCGCCTCGGCGGCGAACCCGCGATCCTTGAGCGCGGGCGCATTGATGAACACGTTGAGCGCCGCGCTGCGCAGCGCCGCATGGGCCGCCGAGACGGCGACGCCGGCATCGCTGATGACCTGCTGATAGCCCCGCTCGCCGGCGCGTCGTGCGAGGGCGATCGCCTCGGCGCACGCCCGTGCGCAATCGAGCGGCACCTGCGTGGCGCGTCGCAAGCTTGCCTGGATCGCCTCGGCGCGCTTCGCCTTGTCATCCTCCGTGAGCTTCGCCAGCTTGTAGGCCGCCATCAGCGCATCGAAGGCCGCCACGTCGTCCTCCACCATCGCGCTCAATCGCCGGCGCAGCGCCTCGGACTTCTCGAGCACGGCGCGCAATTCGGGCTCGGCGGCTTCGCAGCCCTTCTTGCCGATCGAGACGTTGCAAACCATGGAGACCAGCGCCGCGCCGGTCGCCCCCATGATTGCGGCGGCGCTGCCACCGCCGGGCGTCGGATCGGAACTCGCGAGACGGTCCAGGAATTCATCGATCGACTTCTGAGTCATGGTGCTCATCGGATCCTCGCGCGGCGGCTAGCCCACCATGGTCTTGGCGAGCGCGTAGATCTCCTCGGCGTCGAGCAGCAGATCGTTTTGCTCGAACAGCCGGGCGATGCAGGCGCGGTGCAGGGACAGCTTGAGCGCCCCGAAACCCAGTGGGCCGAACAGGATCTTGCCGTGGCTCTCGGCGCCGCGATCGGCCATCCCCACGCCTTCGATACCCGCCGGCGGCGAAGCGTTGGCATCCGCCACCAGCTCGAGCGAGCGGCTCTCTTGCCATTGACCGGCCTCGAGCAGGGTGATGCCTGCGGCCCCGGTGGCGAGCACCACGTGTGCGCCCTCGAGGGCTGCGCCACGCTCCGCATTGGTCGCGGCGGCGATCGGCCGCACCTCCGCGCCGAACCGTGTCTTGATCGCCCGGCAGGCGGCCTGTACCACCTCGAGCTTGCGTCCCGTGATCGCGACCGCGGCGCCCTCGCCGGAGAGCAACGCCGCGGCGCGCTGGCCGACCGGCCCGGTACCGGCGAGCACCACGGCGCGCTTGTTCTTGAGGTTGCGCCCGTGCGCGAGCCAGGCCACCGCCGCGGCGGCGGTGGTATTGCCGCCGTTGCAATCGAACATCACCGAGACGCGAAACTTGGCGAAGAATTTGTTGCGTACCGCATCGAGCAGGGCCTGCCCCTGGGTCATGTTGCCGCCGCCGATGAAGATGGCCGTGTTCTTCTTGTCCTTCGGGCCGCGCGTGAAGATCGCGCCTTCGACCAAGCCGCCGACGTTGGCGGCCGTGACGCCACCGTAGGCCGTGATGTGCTCCGCGCCGCCATCGTAGCCCACGACGTTGTCGAAGACCGCGGGCAAAGGATCCGTATCGAACTGGTAGAGTAGTTTTTTCATGCCGCTCGAGCGCGCGTCGCGCGCCGTTTATTCAGGTAACGAGATGCTGCGGCTTTCCGGCCGCCCAGAGCTCGATATTATCGATCAATTGGTCGGCGAGGAACTGCATCGCGCCGTCCGAGGCCCAGGCGATGTGCGGCGTGAGGATGAAGTTCGGGCGGCGAACCTCGAGCAGGGGATGACCGTTCTTCGGCGGCTCGACCGTGAGCACATCGAAGCCCGCGCCGGCGATGAGCCCGGTATCGAGAGCCTCGATGAGCGCGGTCTCATCGACCAGTCCGCCGCGCGCCGTGTTGATCAGAATCGCGGTGCGCTTCATCTTCTTGAATGCCGCGAGGTCGATCAAGTTGCGCGTGGCGGGCATCAGCGGGCTGTGCAGCGAGATCACGTCGGACTCGGCCAGCACCTGATCGTGCGCCGTGAAGGTCACGCCCTCGGCCTTGGGCGGCGGGTGGTCCGCGAACAAGACGCGCATGCCGAAGGCGCGGCCGATGGCGGCCGTGCCCTGGCCGATGGCGCCTTCGCCGATGATGCCGAGCGTCGAGCCGTGCAAATCGCCGATCGCATGTGTGAAGAAGCAGAACTGATCGGAGCGATTCCAGACCCCGTTCTCGACGTCCTGACGGTAGGCCAGAAGGTTCCTGCGCAGCGCCAGGATCATCATGAAAGCATGCTCGGGCACGGTGTGGACGGCGTAGTTCCTGATGTTGGCCACCGCGATGCCGCGCGCCTTGCAGTAGGGGATGTCGATCACGTCGTAGCCGGTCGCCGCGACGGCAATCATCTTGAGCTCGGGGAGCCGCGCGAGCGTCGCTTCGCGCATCGGCACCTTGTTCACGATCGCAACGCGCGCTCCGGCGAGCCGCGGCACGATCTCCTCGACCGAGGTTTTCGCGTATTCGACGTATTCGGACGCGTTCGCGGGCTTGCGTACTTGCGCCTTGAGCGAGGCGCGGTCGAGAAATACGACCTTGTCGCTCACGCGGCCTTGCCCGCCTTGGCCGGCTCGGGCTTCGACTGGCTCGCATGCTTGCGCCAGTAGCTCTGCGCCGCCGCGACGCCGCTCCCGGGCTCGATCTTGACGCCGACGTCGAGCATCGCCATCTCCGCGCCGGCGATCGCACCCAGGAGCATGAGCTCGTTCAAGTCGCCCAGATGGCCGATGCGGAACAGCTTGCCCGCCACCTTGGAGAGACCCGCGCCGAGCGCCAGGTTGTAGCGATTGAATGCGCGCGCAATCACCTCCGCGCCGTTGATGCCTTCCGGCACCATGACCGCGGTCACGGTGTCGGAGTACCACTTCGGGGCGACCGCGCAGAGCTTGAGCTTCCAGCCTTCGAGCACCGCGGCACGCGCGCCGCCGGCGAGGTAGGCGTGGCGCCGGAACACGTTATCGAGTCCCTCCTCGGCGAGCATCGCGAGCGACTCGCGCAGACCGTAGAGCATCGGCAGCGCCGGCGTGTAGGGAAAGTATCCCGAGGCGTTCGCCTGCACCATGTCGGCATAGTCGAAATAGCAACGCTTGGAGCTGGCGCTCTTCGCGGCCGCAAGCGCCTTCGGGCTCACGCAGGTGACGCCGAGGCCGGCGGGCAGCATCAGCCCCTTCTGCGAGCCCGAGACGCATACGTCCACCCCCCACTCGTCCATGCGGAAATCGATGCTGGCGAGCGCGCTCACCGAGTCGACGAACAGGAGCGCCGGATGCTTGACGCTGTCCATCGCCTGCCGCACTGCGGCTACGTCGCTGGTCACGCCGGTCGCGGTCTCATTCTGGCACACCAGCACGGCCTTGATCTTGTGCGCCTTGTCGGCGGTCAGGGCCGCAAGATAGCGCTCGATCGGGGCGCCCTCGCCCCAGGGTGTCTCGAGGATCTCGACTTCGTAGCCGAGCCGCTGACACATGTCGATCCACAGATGGCTGAACTGGCCGAAGCGCGAGGCGAGCACCTTGGCGCCGGTGTCGAGGCAGTTGGTAAGGGCCGCTTCCCAGCATCCGGTTCCCGAGGAGGGAAAGATGAACGGTGTGCCGGTGCTGGTCTTGAACACCGGCTTCAAGCCCGCGAGGCACGCTCTGGCAAGCTCGGGGAAGATGGGTGAGCGATGGTCCTCCATCGCAACCATCATGGCTCGGGTCACTCGGTCGGGGACGTTGGTCGGACCGGGCACGAACAGAAAATTACGACCAGCCATGCAGGGCTCCTTCGAGTGACGGGCGATGGGTTGGATATCTTACCGGCGAGCGCGATGCTTTATCTTTATTCTACCCGGACGGTCGAGTCTATGATATATGAGATATCATGCCTAGGTAAGGCGTAGAAGAAATCTTACAGACGCGATGGTCGACGGCGCTATGGGCTTCTGAGCGGGGGTTTAGGAATGCGAATTGCCATCATCGGTCAACAAAAATTCGGTAAATCGGTTCTCGACGCCTTCCTCGAGCGCGGCGATACGGTGGCGGGCGTGTTCTGCGCCCCGGAAAAGCCGGGCAGTCCCAAGGACCCCCTGCGCGTCGGCGCCGAGGAGCGCGGCATCGCGCTGTTTCAATTTCCTTCGCTCAAGGCGGCCGAGGCGACGCAGGCGCTCAAGGGCCTCGAGGTCGAGCTCGGCGTGATGGCGTACGTGCTGCAATTCGCGCCGCAGGATTTCACCGCGATCCCGCGCCACGGCATGATCCAGTACCACCCCTCGCTGTTGCCGAAATATCGCGGTCCGAGCTCGATCAACTGGCCCATCATCCGCGGCGACACGCGCACCGGCCTTAGCATATTCAGGCCGAGCGACGGTCTCGACGAGGGGCCCGTGATCCTGCAGAAGCACACCCCGATCGGGCCCGACGACACCCTGGGATCGGTGTATTTCGATCGCCTCTATCCGATGGGGGTCGAGGCGCTGAAGGAAGCCGCCGATCTCGTGGTTGCCGGCCGCGCCCAGGCGACCGTGCAGGATGAATCGCAGGCGAGTTACGAGGGCTGGTGCCGCGATCCGGAGGCACAGATAAGCTGGCACACCCACCTCGATTACGTCTACAACTTGATCCGCGGCTGCAATCCCGCGCCCGGAGCGTGGACCTTGCTCAACGGCAGGAAGCTGCGGCTGTTCGAGGCGCGCAAGCATCCGGCGCGCACCTTCGGACAGGTCAAGGGCAAGATCGGGGCGGTCACCGACATCGGCGAGAAAAGCCTGTTCGTGAGCGGACAGGGCGGACAGATCGAGGTCTTCACGCTGCGTCTGGAGGACGGTAAAAAGCTCGCCGCGCCCGAATTCTGCAAGCAGGCGGGGCTCGTCACCGGCACCATTCTCGGCGTCTGATCAAATGCGCTCTGGACCTGCGCAAAAGCGACGCTGGCGAGCGAATCGTGCGTGCTATATTGCGCGCCGCATTCCGGCGGGGCCCATCGCTGGGCGCCCGCTCCGTGCCAGCGCGGCACCCGCAAAAACACCGTCAAACTCAAGCCAACTGGGGGGAGTAACCCGTGCGTTCCGATATTGAAATTGCGCAAGCTGCGACCATGAAGCCGATCGCGGAGATCGCCGCTCGGCTCGGCATCCCGGCCACCAGCGTCGAGAATTACGGCCATTACAAGGCGAAGATCTCCCTCGACTACATCGACAGCCTCAAGGGCCGGCCGGACGGCAAGCTCATCCTGGTGACCGCCCTGTCGCCCACTCCGGCGGGGGAGGGCAAGACCACGACCACCGTCGGACTCGGCGATGCGTTGAACAAGATCGGCAAGAAGGCGGTGATCTGCCTGCGCGAGCCGAGCCTGGGCCCGGTGTTCGGCATGAAGGGCGGCGCAGCCGGCGGCGGCTTCGCGCAGGTCGTTCCGATGGAGGACATCAACCTGCACTTCACCGGAGACTTCGGCGCGATCGGACTCGCGCACAACCTGCTCTCCGCACTCATCGACAACCACGTGCATCACGGCAACGAGCTCGGCTTCGATCTGCGCCGCGTCGCCTGGAAGCGCGTGATGGACATGAACGATCGCGCGCTGCGCGACATCACCGTGGGCCTCGGCGGCCCCGGTAACGGCTTTCCGCGGCAGGACGGCTTCGACATCGTGGTGGCCTCGGAGGTGATGGCGATATTCTGCCTGTCGCGCAGTCTTGCCGATCTCAAGGAGCGGCTCGGCAACATCGTGGTCGGCTACCGCCGCGATCTCTCGCCGATCCGCGCGCGCGACCTCAAGGCGCAGGGCGCCATGACGGTGCTTCTCAAGGAGGCGCTCAAGCCCAATCTGGTGCAGACCCTCGAGAACAATCCGGCGTTCATCCACGGCGGCCCGTTCGCCAACATCGCGCACGGCTGCAACTCCGTGCTCGCGACCGCCACGGCGCTCAAGCTCGCCGATTACGTCGTCACCGAGGCCGGCTTCGGCGCCGATCTCGGCGCCGAGAAGTTCATCGATATCAAGTGCCGCAAGTCGGGCCTGCGACCGTCCGCCGTGGTGATCGTCGCGACCATACGCGCGCTCAAGTATCACGGCGGCGCGGACCTGAAGCAGATCAACACGGAGAATCTCGCGGCGCTCGAGAAGGGCATCGCGAACCTCGAGCGCCATGTGAACAACGTGCGCAATCACTATGGCTTGCCTTGCGTGGTCTCGGTGAACCAGTTCACCGCCGACACGCCGGCGGAGCAGGCACTGCTCGCCAAGACCATGAAGAACCTCGACGTGCCGCTGGTGACGGCGCGGCACTGGGCCGAAGGCGGCGCCGGCGCGGTCGATGTGGCACACAAGGTAGTCGAGATCGTGGAGCGCGGCCAGGCGGGCTTCAAGTTCGTGTACGAGGAGAAGCAGACCCTCTGGGACAAGATCAAGGCGGTCGCCACCAAGATCTACGGCGCCGCGGACATCTCCGCCGACGCGAAGATCAAGGGGCAGATCGAGAAGCTCCAGACGGATGGTTACGGGCATTACCCGATCTGCATCGCGAAGACGCAGTACTCGTTCTCGACCGATCCGGGCGCGCGCGGGGCGCCGAGCGGTCACGTCGTGAACGTGCGCGAGGTACGGCTGGCCGCCGGCGCGGAGTTCATCGTGGTGATCTGCGGCGATGTCATGACCATGCCCGGGCTGCCGAAGGTGCCCTCGGCCGACAAGATCGACATCGATGCGCAGGGAAGGGTCGTCGGCCTGTTCTAGGCGCGGCGCGGCGGGTCGCCGCCCGAGCGGCGCGCTCGCCGGATTCGAGCGCCGGCCGGCGCGGCGCAGGGCGCGCCAACCTGGCTGGGTCGTGCCGGCGTCAGAGCGTCAGCACGATCTTGCCGATATGCTTGGAGGACTCCATCAGCCGATGCGCTTCGCTCGCCTGCGCGAGCGGGAAGGTCGCATGGATGACCGGTTTCACGCGCCCCGCGGCGATGAGCGGCCATACCTGCCTGCGGACACCGTCGGCGACGATCGCTTTCTGCGCAACGCTGCGGATGCGCAGCGTCGAGCCGGTGAGCGTCAATCGCTTGCTCATGACGGTGTTGAGGTTGATCTCGCCGCGCGCGCCGCCGATGAGCGAGATGACGACCAGCCGGCCCTCGACGGCGGCGGCATCGAGGTTGCGCGCGAGGTACGCGGCGCCCACCATGTCGAGAATCACGTTGACGCCCTGGCCGTCGGTTTCCTTGCGCACGATCTCGACGAAGTCCTCGGCGTGATAGTCGATGCCGCGCGCCGCGCCGAGCCGCTCGCAGGCTCGCGCCTTGTCGGGACTGCCGGCGGTCGCGAACACGCGCGCGCCCCAGGCGTGCGCGAGCTGGATGGCGGTGGTGCCGATGCCACTGGTCCCGCCGTGGATCAGCACGCTCTCCCCGGCCTTGAGACCGCCGCGATCGAACAGGTTGGTCCAGACCGTGAAGAACGTCTCGGGGATCGCGGCCGCTTCAACCAGGGAGACGCTCTCGGGCACCGGCAGGCAGAGCGGTGCCGCGGCGATGGCATAGGCGGCGTAGCCGCCGCCCGGCAGGAGCGCGGTCACCCGATCGCCGACCGAGACGCCGTGTGCGTTGGGACCGAGCGCCACGATCTCGCCCGCGATCTCGAGCCCGGGAATGTCGGATGCTCCGGGCGGCGGGGGATAGCGGCCCTGGCGCTGCATGACGTCGGGGCGGTTGACGCCCGCCGCCGCGACTCGCACCAGCACCTCGCCTTCGCCCGGCGCAGGGGTCGGGCGGGTGGCGAGCTTGAGCTCGTCCGGGCCGCCGGGGGCGGCGATCTCGATCACGTTCATCCGTTGCGGCACATTCGACATGGACCTTCCCTCCGCGCCCGCGCATGCAGTGTCTGCATCCTACCTTACGCGCGCCGCGCCGGGGGCTCGGGCGCCCGCTGCTGCGCTCGCGCGACTCGTCAATGAGATTCTGCATTTTCGGCGCCGGCGCGATCGGCGGCTATCTTGCCGTCGAGCTCGCATCCAGCGGTCAAGAAGTCTGCGTGGTCGCGCGCGGTGCGCACCTTGCGGCCATGCGGGCGCGTGGGCTCACCCTGCGCAGCGAGGGGCGGGAAAAGGTGGCGCGCGTCGCGGCGAGCGACGATCCGAGGGAATTCGGTCCGCAGGACGTCGTGATATGCGCGCTCAAGGCGCATCAGGCCTACGAGAGCGCCCCGGCGTTCGCGCCCCTGCTCGGGCCGCAGAGCGCCGTGCTCACCGCGATGAACGGCATTCCCTGGTGGTACTTCTACAAGGAGGGCGGTCCGCACGAGGGCCGGCGCCTGCAGTCGGTGGATCCCGGCGATCGCCAGTGGCGCGCCCTCGGGCCGGAACGGGCCATCGGCTGCGTGGTCGAGCCGGCTTGCGAGGTGGTGGAGCCCGGCATCGTGGTGCACCACAAGTTCAAGCGATTCATCCTGGGCGAGCCCGACGCCAGCCGCTCGGCGCGGGCGCTGCGGCTCGCCGCGGCGCTCGAGCAGGCCGGGTTCGAGGCGCCGGTACGCGAGGACATTCGCTGGAACATCTGGCTCAAGCTGTGGGGCAACGTCTGCTTCAATCCCATCAGCGCCCTGACCGGCGCGACGATCGATCGAATCGTCGCGGATCCTGCGCTGCGCGCGCTGTGTCGAGCTATGATGCTCGAGACCAAACAGGTGAACGAGGCGCTCGGCGTGAACATCCCGGACGACATGGTCGATCGGCGGTTCGCGGCGGCGGGCTCGATCGGCGCGCACAAGATGTCGATGCTCCAGGACCTGGAGCGCGGGCGCTCGCTGGAGATCGACGCGCTGGTGACCGTGGTGCAGGAGCTCGGACGCTTGACTCACGTGCCGACGCCCAACGTCGATGCGGTACTCGCGCTGGTCCAGGAGCGCGGCCGCAACGTCGGCTTGTACACGCCGCTCGCGCCGCGCCCGGCATCACCCGAGCATCGATCGGCCGGACAGTGAGGACCGCATCATGACCACCGCCTACATCACGCATCCCGATTGCTTGCGCCACGAGATGGGCGCGGGGCATCCGGAGAACCCCGATCGGCTCAAGTCCGTGAATGAGCACATCGAGAGCTCGGGACTGCGCGCGCAGCTGCACGTGCTCGAGGCGCCGCTCGCCGATGCCGGCGATATCAAGCGCGTGCACCGCCCGGCTTATGTCGACATGATCTTCGAGCACGCGCCGACGGAAGGCTACGTGCAGCTCGATCCGGACACCGCGATGAATCCCTTCAGCCTATCGGCCGCGCGCCGTGCCGTGGGCGCCGGCCTGCTCGCGGTGGACGAGGTCATGGACGGGCGGGCGCGCAACGCCTTCTGCGCGGTGCGCCCCTGCGGTCACCACGCGACCCCCGGCCGGCCGATGGGCTTCTGCATCTTCAACAACATCGCGGTGGCTGCCGCCTATGCGATCGAGGGCCGCAATCTCGAGCGCGTGGCCATCATCGATTTCGACGTGCACCACGGCAACGGCACCGAGGATGCCTTCAGCGTGCCGCAATGGCGTGAGCGGGTGATCATGGCGAGCTTCTTTCAGCACCCCTTCTATCCCGGCAGCGGCACCGAGCATCCCGCCCCCAACATGTTCAACGTGCCGCTCGCGGCCGGCAGCGACGGCGTGGCCGCGCGCCGCGCGCTCGAGAAAACCTGGCTCCCCGCGCTCGAGGACTTCAAGCCGCAGATGATCCTCATCTCGGCAGGCTTCGATGCGCATCGCGAGGATTTACTCGGCGGACTCAGGCTGGTCGAGGAGGATTACGCCTGGATGACGCGCGAGCTGATGAAAGTCGCCGCGCGCCATTCGCAGAGCCGCATCGTCTCGATGCTCGAGGGCGGGTACAACCTGGCGGCGCTCGGCCGCAGCGCTGCGGCGCACGTACGGGCCTTGACGGAGCAGTAGGCGCCGCGATCAGCCGGCATCGCCCCCCGGCGGTTCCGCGGGGCGCTCCCCGGGCTGCTGCCTGGCGAGCGCCTTGAGCGCTTCTTGCGGCAGCTCGTCGAGGCCGCCGCTCCCGTGCATCTGCACGTGAGTCATGAGCTTTTGGCGCATGCGCGGCGTCCAGAACTTGGCGATATGGTTGGCGATGCCGGCCACCGCTTCCTTGCGCTCGGGCTCCGAGCGGAAGAAGTTGCCGATGTCGTTCGCCATCTGCACCAGATGGGCCGCGCCGTCGTGTCCCGGGTCGCTCATCGCGAGCCGTTACTTGGCGACCATGGCATCGGAGCTCGCGCTCTTGAGCAGCGCCTCTTGCTCCTCGCTGAATTCGCGAAAGCGCTTCTGCCACTCGGAGGGCGCGCTCACGCGCGTCGCTTGCACCGCCGTCACCTTGTATTCGGGACAGTTGGTGGCCCAGTCCGAGTTCTCCGTGGTGATGACGTTCGCGCCGGACTCGGGGAAATGGAAGGTGGTGTAGATCACGCCCGGCTGCACCCGCTCGGTCACGCGCGCGCGCAGCACCGTGTCGCCGGCGCGGCTCACGATGCCGACCCAGTCGCCCTCGGCGATGCCACGCTCCTCGGCATCGTGCGGATGGATCTCGACCCGGTCCTCGTCGTGCCAGCGGCTGTTCTCGGTGCGGCGTGTCTGCGCGCCGACGTTGTACTGGCTGAGGATGCGCCCGGTGGTGAGGATCAGCGGATACTTCGCGTTGACCTTCTCGTTGGTCGGAACGTACTCGGTGAGCAGGAACTTGCCCTTGCCGCGTACGAACTCGCCGACGTGCATGGTGGGTGTGCCCTCGGGATGTTGGTCGTTGCACGGCCACTGGATGCTGCCGAGCTCGTCGATGCGGTCGAAGCTCACGTTGGTGAACGTCGGCGTCAGGCGCGCGATCTCGTCCATGATCTCCGAGGGGTGGCGGTAGTCCATCTTGAATCCCAGCGCGTTCGACAGGAGCTGGGTGATCTCCCAGTCCGCGTAGCCGTTCTTCGGGCGCATGACCTGGCGCACGCGCGAAATGCGCCGCTCCGCGTTGGTGAAGGTGCCGTCCTTCTCGAGGAACGAGGAGCCGGGCAGGAACACGTGCGCGAACTTGGCCGACTCGTTGAGGAACAGATCCTGCACGATGATGCATTCCATCGAGGTCAGCGCCGCGGTCACGTGCTGCGTGTTGGGATCGGACTGCGCGATGTCCTCGCCCTCGATGTACAGGCCCTTGAATTCGCCGTCGAGCGCCGCCTCGAACATGTTCGGGATGCGCAGGCCCGGGTCGTTGCGCAAGGTCACGCCCCAGTCGCGCTCGAACTGCGCGCGTACCTTGTCGTCCGATACGTGGCGGTAGCCGGGGAATTCATGGGGGAACGAGCCCATGTCGCACGATCCCTGCACGTTGTTCTGGCCGCGCAACGGATTGACGCCGACGCCCTCGCGGCCGATGTTGCCGGTCGCCATGGCGAGATTGGCGATGCCCATGACGGTGGTCGAGCCCTGGCTGTGCTCGGTGACGCCGAGTCCGTAATAGATGGCGCCGTTGCCGGCGCCCGCATACAGACGCGCCGCGGCGCGCACCTCGCCCGCCGGCACACCGGTGACGGCTTGCATCGCTTCGGGGGAATTCTTGGGCAGCGCGACGAACTTGCGCCACTTCTCGTAGGAATCGACCTCGCAGCGCGCGCGCACGAAGTCCTCCTTGACCAGCCCCTCGGTGACGATCACGTGCGCGAGCGAGGTGACCAGCGCGACGTTCGTACCCGGCCGCAGCTTCAGATGGTGCTGGGCTTCGATGTGCGGCGAGCGCACCAGATCGATGGTGCGCGGGTCGGCCACGATGAGCTTCGCGCCCTGGCGCAAGCGCCGCTTCATCTGCGAGGCGAACACCGGATGGCCGTCGGTCGGATTCGCACCGATCACGAAGATCACATCCGCTTTCATGACGGAGTCGAAGTTCTGCGTGCCGGCGGACTCGCCGAGCGTGTTCTTGAGCCCGTATCCGGTGGGCGAGTGGCACACGCGCGCGCAGGTATCGACGTTGTTGTTGCCGAATCCCGCGCGCACCAGCTTCTGCACCAGGTAGGTCTCCTCGTTGGTGCAGCGCGACGACGTGATGCCGCCGATCGAGTCGCGGCCGTATTTCGCCTGGATCCGCTTGAGCTCGCTCGCGGCGTGGGCGATGGCCTCTTCCCAGGACACCTCGCGCCACGGGTCGGTGATGCGCGCGCGCACCATGGGCTTGAGGATCCGGTCCGGATGAGTGGCGTAGCCGATCGCGAAGCGGCCCTTGACGCACGAATGGCCGTGATTGGCGCCGCCGTCGAGGTTCGGCACCATGCGCACCAGCTCCTCGCCCTGCATCTCGGCGCGGAACGAGCAGCCGACGCCGCAATATGCGCAGGTGGTGGTGACGCTGTGCTCCGCCTGGCCCTTCTCGATCAGCGATTTCTCGGAAAGCGTGGCCGTCGGGCAGGCCTGTACGCAGGCGCCGCACGAGACGCACTCGGAGTCCATGAAGGACTCATCCTGGCTCGCCGCGACCGTGGAGTCGAATCCGCGTCCCTGGATGGTGAGCGCGAGCGTGCCCTGCTGCTCGTCGCAGGCGCGCACGCAGCGCGAGCACACGATGCACTTGCTCGGATCGAAGGTGAAGTACGGATTGGACGTGTCCTTCAGCGCATCCAGGTGATTCGCGCCTTCGTAGCCGTAGCGTACCTCGCGCAAACCCACCACCCCGGCCATGTCCTGCAGCTCGCAGTGGCCGTTCGCGGGACAGGTGAGGCAGTCGAGCGGATGGTCGGAGATGTAGAGCTCCATGACCCCGCGACGGATGTCGGCGAGCTGCTTGTTCTGCGTGACCACCTTCATGCCTTGCGCCACCGGCGTGGTGCAGGAGGCGGGCAGTCCCTTCACGCCTTCGATCTGCACCAGGCACATGCGGCAGGAGCCGAAGGCCTCGAGCTGCTCGGTGGCGCAGAGCTTCGGAATCTTGACCTCGGACAGCGCCGCGGCGCGCATCACCGAGGTTCCTTCGGGAACCGTCACCTCGCGTCCATCGATGGTCAAGGTCACGAGTCGCTCGCTCGTGCGCTCCGGGGTACCGTGGTCATGCTCGACTATGGACAACATGGCGGATCCTCTTCGATTGAAAGCTCTCTCAAGCGGACGCTCGAGCGCTCTTTGGTTTGACAAAATCCTCGGGGAAGTGGTTCAAGGCCGACAGCACCGGGTAGGGCGTCAAGCCGCCCATCGCGCACAAGGACCCGTACAGCATGGTCTCGCACAGGTCGCGCAGCAACACTTCCTGCGCGGCAGCATTCTCGCCTGCACGCAGGCGATCGATGACCTCGACACCGCGCACCGAGCCGATGCGGCAAGGCGTGCATTTGCCGCACGACTCGATCGCGCAGAACTCCATCGCGTAGCGCGCCTGAGCGGCCATGTCGACCGTGTCGTCGAACAGCACCACGCCGCCGTGCCCGAGCATGCCCTTGATGTTCGCGAAGGCCTCGTAATCCAGCGGCGTATCGAACTGCGACTCGGGGAGGTAAGCGCCGAGCGGGCCGCCGACCTGGACCGCGCGCACCGGCCGGCCGCTGTCGCTGCCGCCGCCGAAGTCGTAGATCAGCTCGCGCAGCGTCATGCCGAAGGCCACCTCCACGAGTCCCCCGTGCTTCACGTTGCCCGCGAGCTGCATCGGCAGCGTGCCGCGCGAGCGACCCATGCCGAAGTTCTTGTAGAAGTCGGCGCCGCGGTCGAGGATGATCGGCACGGAGGCGAAGGTGATGACGTTGTTGATGACCGTGGGCTTGCCGAACAGGCCCGCGATGGCGGGCAGCGGCGGCTTGAAGCGCACCTGACCGCGCTTGCCCTCGAGGGATTCGAGGAGCGAGGTTTCCTCGCCGCAGATGTAAGCGCCCGCGCCCATGCGCACCTCGAGCTCGAAGCGGCGCCCGCTGCCCTGGATGTTCTCGCCGAGATAATGCGCGGCCCGGGCGGCGGCGATCGCCGCCTCCAGGGCGCGCTTGGCGTCCGGATACTCGAAGCGCAGATAGATGTAGCCGCGATCCGCTCCGGTCGCGAGCGCGGCGATCGTCATGCCCTCGATGAGCACGAACGGGTCGCCTTCCATGAGCATGCGGTCGGAGAACGTTCCGGAATCGCCCTCATCGGCGTTGCAGACCACGTATTTCTGCGAGCCGGGTGCGCCGAGCACCGTCTTCCACTTGATGCCGGCCGGAAATGCCGCGCCCCCGCGCCCGCGCAGCCCCGAAGCGGTCACACTGTCGACGATCGCGCCGGGCTGCATGGCGAGCGCGGCCTTGAGGCCGCGATAGCCGCCGTGCGCGACATAGTCGGCGACCGATCGCGGGTCGGTGATGCCGACGCGCGCGAAAGTCAGGCGCTGCTGGCGCTTGAGATATGCGATTTCCTCCGTCGGGCCGTGCGCCAGCGCGTGGCGCTTCGCGCCATCAGCCGCGGCGGTGTGGAAAGCGGCGTCGAACAGGCTCGGCACCGAGGACGGGTGAACCGGACCGTAGGCGTGACGAGCTCCGCCGACCTCGACCTCCACCATCGGCTCGAGCCAGAGCATCCCGCGCGAGCCGTTGCGAACCACCTCGATGTCGAGCTTGCGGCGCCGGGCCTCCTCCGCGATCGCGCGCGCCGTGGCGTCGGCACCGACCGAACGCGCGGCGGCATCCAGCGGCACGAAAATGCGCGTGGCGCTCATGGGTGTCTGCCTTGCGAGCGCAACGGAGCCATGAGCTCGTCGAAACGCTGCGCAGAGACCCGTCCCTGCAGTTCGTCATCGATCAGCAGCGCCGGCCCGAGCGCACAGTTGCCGAGGCAATAGACCGGCTCGAGCGTGATCGCGCCGTCGGCACTGGTGCCATGAAAATCGATGCCGAGGCTCCTCTTGGCATGTGCCTCGAGCGCGACGGCGCCCCGCGCCTGACAGGCCTCCGCGCGGCACACGTGCACCACGTGGCGTCCGCCGCGCTCGGTGCGAAAGTAGTGATAGAAGCTCACCACACCGTGCACTTCGGCGCGCGACAGGTTGAGCTCGTGAGCGATCAAAGGAATCGCGTCGGCCGGCACGAATCCGAGCGCCTCTTGCACCGCGTGCAAGATCGGCAAGAGTCCGCCCGGCAGCGCCCTGCCTCGGTCGCAAGCCTCCAGCACCGCCTTGCGCTCAGCCGCGCTGAGCGCGGACGACGGCTCCAATTTCAGCGGGATTACCCGCCGCGGCGAGGGGTTACTCATACCTCAACTCCCATCTGTACCCCGATCATGGACTGATATATTACTCCAAAGAGGGGCATCGAAAACCCGAAGAGAGTGCTCGAAAATTGGATCCCACCTATGAACAGGTGAACATATGCCCCGGCCGCCGATCTCGTTCACGCGCGCAGTCCGCATCAGCCGCGCCACCGCCGTCGCTTTGCTCCTGCTCGTCCTCGGCATGCCGGCAGCGTTCGCCGCCGCTCCGGCGGCGCGCGCGTCCACGTCGGCGCGCGCCTCCTTCGACCGGTTTGCCGAAGCTCTCGCCGCTGAATGGATGCGCGCCAATCCGATCGCAGCCACATCGGCCCAGTACTTTTCAGGTTCCGATCAGGATGCGCTCGATCGTGAGCTGATCGCGGTCGACAGCCCTTACGGGATCCCGCTGCGCGATGCCGATCGCGCCGCGTACATCGCGCGCGCCGCGCGCGGGCTCGCGCATCTCAAGGCCTTCAGGCGTCAGAGTCTCACCGCCGTGCAGCGCGTATCCGCAGCATCGCTCGCCTGGCAGCTCGACGATGCGCTGCGCATGGCGCGGGTTTCGGATCAGCGCTTCGTGTTCGATCAGTTCCGCGGGCTGCAAGTGACCCTGGTCAGTTTCATGTCGCAGATCCATCCGCTGCGCACGCGGCGCGATGTGGAGAACTATCTGGTGCGGCTCGGCGAGATGGGGCCCGTTCTGGATCAGGGGATCGATGTGGCGCGCGAGCGCGCGGCGAAAGGCACCGTGCCGCCGAAGTTCATCTTGCAGTCGACCATCGACGGCATCGACCGCTTTCTCGGGCCCGCGGCGCGGGACAACGTCCTGGTGAGCTCGCTCGATGCGCGCGCCCGCTCGATCGCGGAGCTCTCCGCCGAGGAGCGCAGCGCAGCGGTCGAGGCGGCGCAGCGCACCGTGGAAAGCTCCGTGCTGCCGGCCTTCGGCCGGGTGCGTGCGCTGCTTGCCGCGGAGCTCCCGGCCGCGAGCGACGCTGCGGGCCTGTGGCATCTGCCGCACGGCGCGCAGGCCTATGCCGCTTCGTTGCACATCAACACCACGACCGCCCTCACGCCGCAGCAAATTCATCGCCGTGGCCTCGCCGAGGTGGCGCGCATCGAGGCGCAGATGGATGCGCTGCTGCGCGAGCTCGGATACACCGAGGGCACGGTGCGCGAGCGCTACGCGAGCCTGGAGAAGAGCCTGCAGCCGCCGCCCGATCCGGACCCGCGCCCGGCGCTCCTGCTCGAGCACGAGCGCATCCTGCGGGATGCCGAGGAGCGTGCCCGCGCCTTGTTCGACCTGCGCCCGACCGCCAAGGTGCAAGTGCTGCGCGAGCCGCCCTTCACCGAGAAGAACGCCGCGGCGCACTACTCGGCCCCGGCGCCCGACGGCTCCCGGCCCGGCACGGTCTTCATACCCTTGCCCGGACCGAGCTACCGCATGCTCGAGATGCGCACCCTGATCTATCACGAGGGTGTCCCCGGCCATCATTTCCAGATCGCTCTGCAGCAGGAATCGCCCGATTTGCCGGATTACCGCCGCAAGCGCGTATTCGGCGGTCTGTCCGCATTCGCCGAGGGCTGGGGGCTTTACGCGGAGCATCTGGCCGCGGAGGCGGGATGGTACCAGGGCGACCCCAAGGGGCAGCTGGGGCAGCTGTCGGATGAGCTGTTCCGCGCCCGGCGCCTGGTGGTGGACACGGGACTGCACGCCCAGCACTGGACGCGCCAGCAGGCCATCGATTACGGCATACCCGCCGCCGAAGTCGAGCGCTACGTCGTGATGCCAGGACAGGCCTGCGCGTATAAAATCGGCGAGATGGAGATCCTCGCGGAGCGAGCCAAAGCACAGAGGGCACTTGGCAGCCGATTCTCGATGAAGAGTTTCCATAATCTTCTGTTGCGTACCGGCACGGTCCCGCTCACGGTGCTCGAGCAAGTGGTGGACGGCGACATCGCTGCCCAGAAAGCGCACAGGTAGCCCCCCATGAAACACCCGGCCACAGATTCTCGTCCGCTGCGCTTCATCGCCGCGGGCGCGACGCTCCTTGCGCTCGCCCTGGGGCTGGCGCCGGAACGCGCGCCCGGCACGGTGCAGGCCGTTCCTCCCGTCGGATCGCCCACCGCGCCCGCACAAGCTTCGAGCAGCGATGCGGTGGATCAGCTCGCGGAGGTCATGGTCGAGGCGCCGGAGCCGCGCTACGTGGCGCCGACGCGCCGCGATCAGATCGGCCGCATCTGGGCGCCGGTGCTCATCAATGGCCGCGGTCCGTTCAGACTGGTGCTGGACACGGGCGCGAGCAGCTCGGCGGTGACCGCGATGGTGGCGCTCGCGCTCGGCATGCCGACCGACAAGTCGCCGCCGGTGATGCTGCGCGGGGTCACCGGCGAGGCAACCGTGCCCACGATCAAGGTGGATACGCTCTCGGTCGGCGATCTGGCCGTGGACTCGCCGGTGCTGCCGATCGTGCCCGACGCGCTCGGCGGCGCGGAAGGCATCCTCGGCTCGGAGGGCCTCAAGAACAAGCGCATCTTCATCGATTTCCATCACGACCAGATCGTGATCAGCTACTCGCGCGAGGAGCGCGCGGGCCGCGGTTTCTACACCGTGCCGTTTCGCTTGATCCGCGGCCAGCTGATCGTGATCGACGCCAAGGTCGGTGATATCTACGCCAAGGCGATCCTCGACACCGGCGGGCAGGCGACGATCGGCAACCTCGCGCTGCGCGATGCGCTGTCGGAGCACAACCTGGGCTTCCGCGGCAAGCCCGACTCCATCCAGGGCGCGACCATGGCCATCGAGAAGGGCGAGCTCATCGACACTCCCGCGATCACCATGGGTCCGATCCAGATCCGCGATTACGGGGTGACGTTCGCCGACGTCTTCATCTTCAAGCACTGGAAGTTCACCAGCGAGCCCGCGATCATGATCGGCATGGATGCGCTCGGCACGCTCGACACGCTGATCATCGACTATCGCCGCAAGGAATTGCAGATTCGCACCGCCAAGGCGAGCTGAACCCCCCCGCCGCTGCTTTTTTCGCACGGTTGGGCGAGAATGAGTCTGGCCGAGTCGCGGAGAGCCGATGATCAACAAACCGATGATCGTGGTCGCAGCGGTGGTGATACTGGCCGGTGCGGGCATCGCCTACTACTTTCACGTGCATAACGCCCCGGTGGCGCGCCTGCCGGCGCCCGCGCCGCCGCCGCCCGCCGCGCCCGCCGAGCCTGCCATCGAGCATCCGGTGCCGCAGACGACACCGTCCGCGCCGCTTCCGGCTCTCGGCGACAGCGATCCGGCGCTGCGGGACGCGCTCGCGTCCGCCCTCGGCAAGGACGCGATGCAGTACCTGGTGCCGGAGAGCATCGTGCGTCACCTGGTCGTGACCATCGACAATCTGCCTCGCCAGAAGGTGTCGGCGGCCAAGCGGCCGACCGTGGCGGTCCCGGGCGCTTTCCTGGTTCAAGGCGACGAGCTGCATGCCACTCTCGATCCCAAGAACTACGCGCGCTACGACGCCCTGGTGAGCGTCGTGCGCAAGCTCGACATGAAGCAGGTCGCGGACGTCTATCTGCATTTCTACCCGCTGTTCCAGGGGGCTTACCAGGACCTCGGCTATCCGAGCGGCTACTTCAACGATCGGCTGGTCCAGGTGATCGATTCGCTGCTGGCGACGCCGCAGATTCAGGGCCCGCTCGAGCTCACCCGTCCGAACGTCCTCTACACGTTCGCCGATCCGACGCTCGAGGCGCGGCCCGCCGGTCAGAAGCTGTTGCTGCGCATGGGACCCGACAACGCCGCGGTGATCAAGGCGAAGCTCACGGAGCTGCGCGCCATCATCAGCGCCGCGCCGCCCGCACACTGATCATTATTTGAGCAAACAAAAAAGGGGGATGGCATGAACAGCACCACCGGGACCGCGGGCGGAGTGTCCGCGACGGCCGAGAACGCGCCGAACCAGTGGCTGGTGATCGGCGCATCATCGCTCGGCACCGTGTTCGAGTGGTACGACTTCTACATTTACGGACTGCTCGCCACCATTCTCACCACCCAGTTCTTTTCCGGAGTGAACGAGATCACCGGATTCATCTTTGCGCTCGCGACCTTCGCCGCCGGATTTGCGGTGCGTCCCTTCGGGGCGCTGGTGTTCGGCCGCCTCGGCGACCTGGTGGGGCGCAAGCACACGTTCCTCATCACCATGAGCATCATGGGCGTCGCGACCTTCGCGGTGGGCCTGCTGCCGAGCTACGCATCGGCCGGCCTGTTCGCGCCGGTTGCGCTGGTGGCGCTGCGCCTGCTGCAAGGGCTCGCGCTCGGCGGCGAGTACGGGGGCGCCGCCACGTATGTCGCCGAGCATGCGCCGGCCGGAAAGCGCGGGCAGTACACGAGCTGGATCCAGACGACCGCGACGCTCGGACTGTTCGCGGCGCTCCTCGTGGTGATCGGGGTGCGCACCGGCATGGGCGAGGATGCCTTCAAGGCCTGGGGCTGGCGCATCCCGTTCCTGGTGTCGCTGCTGTTGCTGATCGTCTCGCTGTGGATCCGCATGAAGCTCGAGGAGAGTCCGGTGTTCACCGCCATGAAGCGCGAGGGCGCCACCTCGAAGGCGCCGCTCGCGGAGGCGTTCGGGCGCTGGAGCAACTTGAAGGTCGTGCTCATCGCGCTGCTCGGCGCGGTCATGGGCCAGGCGGTCATCTGGTACTGCGGACAGTTCTATGCGCTGTTCTTCCTCGAGCGCATCCTGCGCGTCGACGGCGCGACCACCAACATCCTCACCGCGCTCGCGCTCGCGCTCGCGACGCCCGCGTTCATCTTCTTCGGATGGCTCTCGGATCGCATCGGCCGCAAGCCCATCATCCTCACCGGTTGCGTGCTTGCGGTGCTCACCTATTTCCCGCTGTTCCACGCGCTCACCCAGTACGCGAATCCGGCGCTGTTCGCGGCACAGACGCGCGCCCCGGTGGCGGTGGTCGCGGATCCCGGGCAGTGCTCGATCCAGTTCGATCCGGTGGGCAAGAACAAATTCGATTCCACCTCCTGCGACATCGCCAAGAGCTTCCTGGCCAAGGCGGGCGTCGCCTATCAGCGCATGGATGCGGCTCCCGGCACGGTGGCCCAGATCAAGGCGGGCGACACCACGATCACGGCCCCCGATCCGCGCCTCGTCAAGGGCGCGGAGCGCAAGTCGGCGATCGCCGATTTTCAGGCGGCCGCGAAGAAGGCGCTGACCGCGGTCGGCTATCCGGACAAGGCGGATCCCGCGAGCATCAACAAGCCGATGGTGGTGCTGATCCTGTTCGTGCTCGTGCTGTACGTCACGATGGTGTACGGTCCGATCGCCGCTTTGCTGGTCGAGCTGTTCCCGGCGCGCATTCGCTACAGCGCCATGTCGCTTCCCTATCACATCGGCAACGGCTGGTTCGGCGGGTTCCTGCCGACCACGGCGTTCGCGATGGTGGCGGCGACCGGCGACATCTACTACGGGCTGTGGTACCCGATCGTGGTTGCCGGAGCCACCGCCGTCATCGGTTTTCTGTTCCTGCCCGAGACTTTCAGGCGCGCGGTCACGCACTGAAGCTGAAGCCACGCGCTCCCGCGCATGCACGAAGCGTTCCAGCGCGCGTGCCTCGCGGGCTGCGCGTTACATTTGCTTCACGGAGGTAGCCGGCGTTCCGGGGCTTACGTTATACGGACCATGGGGAGCGACGCGCTGTTGCCCGCTTCCCGGTACACAACATACAGGACAGCAACATGCCGAGACCCATGGAAAAGATTTGCAATTTGCTGACGGTTCGAAATGCGCTGCCGTGGTCGCTCGCCGCGGCAACCCTGCTGGCCGGATGCGTGGTTGCGCCGCCGCCGCCCGCTTATTCGCCGCCACCGCCGCCGGCATACTCGCCGCCGCCGCCGCCGCCCGCCGCGGAAGCCGATGCCGGCGCGCCGGCGCCCGAGGTCGAGTCGCAAGCGACCCAGCCACCGCCGCCGCTGCCCGAATATCAACAGCCCCCCTGTCCCGAGGTGGGATGGATGTGGACGCCGGGCTACTGGGCCTTCTCGCCGGCGGGCTATTACTGGATTCCGGGCACCTGGGTGGCTCCGCCCGCCGTCGGAGTGCTGTGGACGCCTCCCTACTGGGGATTCGTCGGAGGCGTGTACGTGTTTCACGCCGGATACTGGGGTCCGCACATCGGCTTCTATGGCGGCGTGCATTACGGCTTCGGCTACGGTGGAGTCGGTTTCGCCGGCGGCCGCTGGGTCGGCGGCGCGTATCAATACAACACCGCCGTGACCAACGTGAACACCACGATCATTCACAACACCTACGTGAACAACGTGACGGTCAATAACGTCACCGTGAACCGGGTGAGCTACAACGGCGGCGCCGGTGGAATTGCAGCCCAGCCGACCCCGGCCGAGCGTCAGGCGATGGCCGAGCCGCACACGCCTCCCACGGTGGCTCAGACCTCGCATCTCAAGGAAGCCATGAGAAACCCGCAGCTCTCGGCCAAGGCCAACGGCGGGCATCCCGCGATCGCGGCAACCGCGCGGCCCGCTGCGTTCAACAGGGAGAGCATCGTCGCCGCGAAGGGTGCGCCGCCCTTGAGGCCGATCGTGCCGCCTGCGCATCCCGCCCCGGCGGCGCTGCACGAATCCCCGAATGCGCCGCACCCCGAGACGATGGCGCCGAGGCCGCCTTCAGCCTCGACGCCGGCGGCCAGAGCGCCGGCCCCCAACGCCGTGCATGCACCGCCGCCCCGCACCGCGACGCCACTCGCGCGGCCCGCGCCCAGACCGGCTCCGAAGCCCGCGCAGAAGCCGGCGCCGGCGAAGAAACCGCCGGAGGAACGGCGGCAGGGCGAGAAGCCCTGAAGCGCTGACGATCCGGGGTCCGGGCCGGCTAATGCACCGGCCCGGACCCTTGCTTGACCACCGGCAGATCGATGAAGCTCGCGAGGGCGCGGCCCGCGAAGATCTTCACGGTCGCTTTGCGGTAATCGCCGGGCTTCGCAAAGAAGATGTTGTCCACATAGGTCTGAGGATTGCGGTCATAGAGCGGGAACCAGCTCGACTGGATCTGCACCATCACCCGGTGCCCCGGCAGGAACACGTGATTCGCGGTCGGCAGCGCAAAGCGGTACTCCTGGCTCTTGCCGGCGGGAACCGGCTGCGGATTGCTGAAGGACTCGCGATAGCGCCCGCGCAGGATGTCCGCCGACACCATGAGCTCGTAGCCTCCCATCTTCGGCTCGCGACCGACCTCGTCGGGATACACATCGATGAGCTTCACCACGAAATCCACGTCGCTGCCGCTGGTCGATGCCTCCAGGTCGGCGATCGGCTCGCCGCTGATCTTGAGCGGCTCCTTGAGCACCGCGCTCGCGAAGCTGAGCACGTCGGTACGCGAGGCGGCCTCGCGCTGATCGCTCACCAGCCAGGTTTGCCAGCTCTCCTCGCCCGCTTCTCCGCCGATATGAATCGGACGGGGCAGGTAAGGCACCGGTTTGGCGGGATCGGACACGTAGGTCTCGAACCCGGACCCCGGCGCCGAGGAGAAATCCAGCGCCCCTCCCGGCTGAAGGTAGAGCTTGTCGTGCTCGATCCGGCAGTCCTCACATCCGGCCGGCCACCTCGGCAGGCTCAGCCAGCGGTTGCGGCCGGTCTCGAACGCGGTCACCGGCGCGAGGGTGAGCGGTGGGGCGTCATCCTTGAGGAAATGATCGAGGAACGGCGCGAGCAGGTTGCGCCGGAAGTATTGCGCGCTGTCCGAGCCGAACTCGATCGCACCGATCCGGCTGCCGTCGAGCCGCTCTTGATGATGGAACCAGGGACCCAAGACCAGAAACAGATTCGAGTGATCGCCGGGCCGCGCTTCGAGCGCCTTGTAGACCGCGATGTTGCCGTAGATGTCTTCCTGGTCCCACAGACTGTGAACCAGCAGGGTGGGAACGGTCACCCCGCGCGCGGCAAGGATCTTGTCGAGCGCCTGATCCTGCCAGAACGAATCGTACGCCGGATGACTCATGACCTTGCCGGCGAATCCGACCTGATCGAGCCCGTGCAGCCGCGCCATGTCGCCGGCGGAGCCCGCCGAGAGCCAGGTGTCGTAGTCATCGTAGTGATCCGACCACCAGTGGATGGTGCTGTCGCGCGAGGCTTCCTGATCGTGAAAATAGGCCAGGCTGTCCTGTCGGAAGGCGCCCTTGTGAAACCAATCATCGCCCACCCAGCCATCGACCATCGAGTTGATCGGCACGGCGGCGCGCAGCGCGGGGTGCGGATTCACCAGGGCCATGAGCGAGGTGAAGCCGTCGTACGAGATGCCGAGGATGCCGACCTTGCCGTTCGTTTCAGGCACGTTCTTCACCAGCCAGTCGATGGTGTCGTAGGTGTCGGTGGAATGATCGACCGTGCCGGCGTTCAAGGGCCCGACGAGCGGGCGGTTCATGAGGTACTCACCCTCCGATCCATGCTTGCCACGAACGTCCTGCAGCACGCGGATGTAGCCGCCGCCGACCACGAGCTCCTCGGCGACGTCGCTCGAATCGATGACCGCAGATAGATGGGCGCTGATGTCGTGGACGATGCGCTCGGTGGCCCCGTACGGGGTGCGGGTCAGGAGAATCGGCGAGTGCTTCGCCGATCGAGGTATCAGGATCAAGGTCTTGAGCTTCACGCCGTCGCGCATCGGGATCATGACCTCGCGCTGCGCGTAGTCGAACGTCTCGGTGCGTGCGCCGAAGGTCGGGGGGATCTCGCCGGGGGGCGGCTCGGCGCGTGCGACCGCCGCCCCCCACAACAGCGCCAGCGGCCACAGGAGCGCGGGGATGGGCCCCGGTCGGGCAGCGCCTGCGCGTCGCGTGGGAGCGTTCCGGCCGGCGCTCGCGGAGCGCGCCGCAGCGCCGTCTGGCCGTATCTTGCGGCAATCGGATCCAGGGAGCATGATCATCCAAGTATCGAGGGAGTCTTTGACAATATAAGTTGGCAGCGGCGGCTGGCGCTAGAGCGGGAGGTGCGAGCATGAACTCTTTATCGGTCTCCGTATCCGACGGGGTCGCCACCTTGAGAATCGAGCGGCCCGAAACCAGCAACGCCATCGATATCTCCATCATCCGCGCCATGCACCTCGCGCTCGATCAGATCCAGAAGGGCGAGAGCGGCGCGCGCTCGGTGGTGATCACCGGCAGCAACGGGGTGTTCTGCAGCGGCCTCGACCTGCATTCGGTGGATCTCAATTCGCGCGCCGCGCGCCAGCGGGCGCACTTCGAGATGCGCCGCTTCATGGATCCTCTGATTCTGCGCCTCAGCGGTTTTCGCTTTCCGATCGTCGCCGCGGTCAACGGGGCGGCGGTCGGCGGCGGCATGAGCCTCGCGCTCGCGAGCGATATCATCGTGGTGGCGGAAAGCGCCTATTTCTGCCCCTCCTTCTCCCGCCTGGGCCTCGTGCCGGATGCGGGCATCACATTCCACCTGGCGCGGCGCATCGGCGGCGGGCGCTCGCTCGCGGCCTTGATGCTGGCCGAGAAGATCAAGGCGCAGACCGCGCTCGAATGGGGACTCGCCTACGCCGTCGCACCCGATGCCGAGGTCGAAGCGCAGGCGCAGGCGGTCGCGCGCCGGCTCGCCAGCGGGCCGTGCGCGGTGCTCGGCCAGATCCGCTCGCTGCATGCCTCGACCTTCGACAACTCGCTGCAGGAGCAGCTGCGCGCGGAGCGCAGCGCCCAGGAGATGACGCTCGAGACGCACGATTGCGTGGAAGGGGTGCGCGCGTTTTTCGAGAAGCGCGAGCCGCATTTCTCGGACCACTGAGCCGCGCCGCGCGCTGCGCGGCGGCAGCGCCATCAAGTTGAGATTCCCGACGCCAATGCGAGCGCCACGCGCAGCTCGCTGATGTCCTGCGGCGTGGTGCCGCAGCATCCCCCGATGATCCTCGCTCCGGCTGCATACCACGCGCGCGCCCGCTCGCCGCGAGGCGCCTCGGCGGCGCCGCTCCAGCGTTTCGTCCCGGCATCGTAACCTTGTCCGGAGTTCGGGTAGGCGAGCAGCGCCTTGCCGGTGCGCGCACGCATGCGTTGCAGAAGCTCGAGAATGAACCGCGGCGGGGTGCAGTTGATGCCTACGGCCAGGATCTGGCTGAAGCCGTCGAGCGCCGCGGCGCACTCTCCGATGTCCTCCCCCTCCGAGTCGACGGCCGCATCGCGGCAGGAAAAACTCATGCAGGCCGTGAGCCCGGGAAACTCACGCAGCAGCCGTGCCAGCACCAGCGCTTCGCGCAAGCAGGGCAGTGTCTCACAGGCGATGAAATCGGCGCCCGAGCGCGCCAGCGCGGCGAGGCGCGGGCCATGGAAGTCGGCGAGCTCGGTGTCGGTGATCGCGTAACGCCCGCGATACTCGGAGCCGTCCGCGAGCATCGCCCCATAAGGACCCACCGAGGCCGCGATCAACGGCCACACGCGGCCCGCCCGGTGTCGCCGCTCCGACCAGAACGTTTCGCGCGCGGCCGCCGCCAGCGCAACGGCCCGGCACATAAGTTCCTCGGCTTGCGCGCGCGCAACCGCGCGCCCGGCGAATCCTTCGAAGCTGGCCTGATAGGTCGCGGTCGTCGCGATATCGGCGCCCGCCAGGAAGTAATCCAGATGGACCGCCTGGATCAATTCCGGGCGCTCGATCAGCACCTTCGCGGACCAGAGCGGATCGCGCAGATCGGCGCCGCGGCGCTCGAGCTCCGTGGCGAGCGCTCCGTCCAGGACCAGGAAAGGTCGGGCGCCGAGCGCGCGCGCGAGTGGATCATCCATTGAGCTTGCGCCCGCCGCTCAGGTAGCGGCTGCCCGCCACGAAGTAGCGCAGCCGCGCATCCGCCGCCTTGGTCAAACCGATGCGCACGCTGTCGCCGATCGATTCGACGGCCGCGCCGTCGCTGCCGATCCATAGCGGACCGCGGCGCAACAGATCGACGCCGTCGTGACGCAAGTCGATATTCAGCGCCGCCGCCAATCGACCGGGGCCGCGCAACAGGTCCCGTGGGCGTGCGCCCGAGGTGCGTACGTGCTCCATGCCCGCGATGGGCTCGAGCGCCCGCAGCAAGACGCCGGCGCCGGTGCCGGCGCGCTCGCTCGCGACGTTGAGCATGTAGCACGTGCCGTAGCAGAGATAGACGTAGGCGTGGCCCACGTCCAGGAACAGCGAGCGGTTGCGGGGCGTCATGCCGCGGAACGCATGACACGCCGGGTCGCCGACCAGATATGCCTCGGTCTCCACGATACGACCCATGACCGTGCCCGCATCCAGCCGGCGTACCACGATCTTGCCCAGCAGAAAGCGCGCGAGCTCCACGGTATCGCGCGGAACACGCTTGCGCTCGAGCGGCACGATGCGCAACCTTTCTGCGGCGGCGAGATCTTGGCCCGGGCGGGGATCGGCAGAACCTAAGCGGGGATTGGCGGAAATGGCATCTCTCCGGCTCGAGCCGCGCGGCGCGCGGCCGAGCGATGATAATCTCACGCACTTTTCGTGCTGTGGATTATTGTGACGCCGCCGCCGCCATTCAAGTCTCATCCGGCCTGGTCGATCTGCATGCTGGCCATCGCCATGGTGAGCGTTCAATCGGGCGCGGCGCTCGTCAAGGGGCTGTTCCCGATCGCCGGCGTGGCCGGCGCGACGACGCTGCGGCTCGTGCTCGCGAGCCTCATGCTCGCGCTCGTCTGGCGCCCGTGGCGGCTGCGCTGCAAGCGCCAGGAGCGGCGCGCGATCCTGATCTACGGCGCCTCGATGGGTCTCATGAATTTCCTCTTCTATTCCTCGCTCGAGCGCATTCCGCTGGGCATCGCCGTGGCGGTGGAGTTCACCGGACCGCTCGGGGTGGCGATCGCCGCCTCGCGCCGGCCGGTCGACTTTCTGTGGATCGCGCTGGCCGCGACCGGAATCGTGGCGCTGCTGCCGCTCGGCAGCGATTCCCGCATGCTGTCGGTCACGGGCCTGTGTTACGCGCTGGGGGCGGGGATCTGCTGGGCGCTCTATATCGTGTTCGGACAGAGAGCCGGCGCGGCGCATGGTGGTGCGACCGCCGCGCTCGGCACGGCCGTCGGCGCCGCGCTCATCACGCCGTTCGGGCTCGCGCAGGCCGGCCCGGCATTGCTCTCGCCGGGCCTCCTGCCCGCGGCATGCGGTGTCGCGCTGCTGTCGAGCGCGTTGCCGTATTCGCTCGAGATGTACGCGCTCACACGCCTGCCGACACGCACGTTCGGCGTGCTGATGAGCGCGGAGCCCGCGCTCGGCGCGCTCTCGGGCTTTGGCTTTCTCGGCGAGCGCTTGAGCGCGCTCCAGTGGGCGGCCATCGCGAGCATCATGATCGCCTCGGGCGGCAGCGCCGCGACCAGCGGTCCCTCCCTGCCGCCGCTCAAGGATTGAGCGTCAGCCGACCAGCCGGATCGCGAGATACAGCACCAGGGCGCCGGCCAGGGTCATTGCGGTGGTCAGAAATTTCGGATGCGCGTGATAGCTTTCCGGAATCAGGTCGCTCGCGCCGATGTAGAGAAAAAAGCCCGCGAAGATCGCCAGCGCCGGGCCGAAGCGGTCGACCGGCAGCTCGAAAACGCGTGTTGCCGCGATCCCGGCCGCCGGCGCGGCGGCATCCGCGAGCAGCCAGCGCAAAGCGCGCTGCCGTTCCCCGCCACGCCGCAGGACGAGGTTCATGGTGTTGACGCCGTCCGAGAAATCGTGGGTCAAGACCGCGATGGCGACCACGATCCCGATGCTGCGCGCGGCTTGAAAGGCGAGGCCGATCGCCACCCCGTCGAGCACGCTGTGGCAACAGAGGATGAGCGCGCCGCCGCCGCCGCGCGGCGCCGCGCCCGCGTGGAAGGGAAGCAGGCGATCGACAACCAGGTACGCGAGAAAGCCGGCCGCGGTCCACGACATGATCCGTCCCGGACTCGCAGGTCCCAGATCGATCGCCTCGGGAAGCAGGTCGAAGAAGGCGACACCGACCACCGCGCCGGCGCTGAAGCCCAAGATGAGGTGCAGCTTGTCGCGCAGCCCGAGCGCCAGCAGCCCTCCCGACAGGGTGCTCGCGAACGCAGCTGCGGCGATGAGCCAGATCAGCACGCGCGTCGATATCTCGACGCGGCGGGGCGGAGTCCCCCGCGCCGCGGCCGGCGGGTTATATTGTCGCTCATTGCGGAAAGTTTGGAGGCAACGTGAGTTACGACGCTTATCATAAACGCAAAATCGGCGACCACGTGCTCAAGCCCGAGACGCAGATGATGGGCTACGGATACGACCCCTCGCTCTCGGAGGGATCGCTCAAGCCGCCGATCTTCCTGACCTCGACCTTCGTGTTCAAAACCGCCCAGGACGGCAAGGATTTCTTCGACTACACCTCGGGGCGACGCCAGCCGCAAGCGGGACAGCCCGCCGGGCTCGTGTATTCGCGCTTCAACAATCCCAACCTGGAGGTGCTCGAGGATCGGCTCACGCTCTGGGAGCAAGGGGAGACTGCCGCGGTGTTCTCGAGCGGCATGTCGGCGATCTCCACGGCGCTCTGGGCCTACGTGCGTCCGGGCGACGTCATCCTGATGAGTCAGCCGCTCTACGGCGGAACCGAGACCTTGATCGACCGGACGCTGCCGACCTTCGGCGTCAGCGCGGTGAGCTTCACACAGGGCTTCGATCGAGGCGCCGTGAAAGCCGCTGCCGATGAAGCGCTCGCGCGCGCGAAGCAGAAGGGCGGGCGCGTCTCGGTCATCATGACCGAGACGCCCGCCAACCCGACCAATGGGCTGGTCGACCTCGCGCTCATGCGTGGGATCTCCGAGGAGCTGGGCGCGCGCCAGGGTGGAGGACGCCCTCCGGTGCTGGTCGACAACACGTTCCTCGGGCCGGTGTTCCAGCAGCCGCTCCTGCACGGCGCCGATCTCGTGCTGTACTCGCTCACCAAGTACGTCGGCGGGCACTCGGATCTGGTCGCGGGGGGCGTCGTGGGCGCGCGCGCCATGGTCGATCCGGTGAAGCGTCTGCGCGGCGCGCTCGGCACTCAGCTCGATCCCAATACCGCCTGGATGATCATGCGCTCCATGGAGACCTTGTCGCTGCGCATGCACCGCTCGGCGCAGAACGCGGCCCGGGTCGCCCAGTTCCTCGCCGGCCATCCCAAGGTCGCGCACGTGAACTACCTCGGTTTCCTGGCGGCAGACGATCCGCGCAAGGCGGTGTTCGAGCGCCAGTGCCAGAGCGCCGGCTCGACCTTCGGCTTCAGCGTGAAGGGCGGTGAGCCGGAGGCGTTTCGGTTGCTCGACGGTCTGCAGTTCATCAAGCTGGCGGTGAGCCTCGGCGGCACCGAAACGCTGATCTCGCATCCGGCGAGCACGACGCACTCGGGCGTGTCGAAGGACACCCGCGATCGCATCGGCATCACCGACGGATTGATTCGTATCTCGGTCGGGATCGAGGATCCCGACGATCTCATCGCCGATCTCGACAGAGGACTTCATGCCATATAAGAAACGCTCGACGGCGCTCTCGCTCCTGGTTCTTGGGGCGCTCGCGGCCGCCTCCTCGCCGCTCTGCCGGGCGGCGAGCTCCGCCGTGGGCGGCCCGCCCGCGGACGGCCCCGCCGATACGGTGTATCGCGGCGGGATCATCTACACCGTGGATGCGCACGACAGCGTCGCGCAAGCGCTCGCCGTGCGCGCCGGCCGCATCGTGTATGTCGGCGCTGCCGCGGGGCTCGGCGCCTGGGTCGGCCCGAGCACGCAACAGGTCGATCTGCATGGCCACCTGCTCATGCCGGGATTGGTGGATGGACACATGCATCCGCTCGCCGGCGGCGCCTCCCTGCTCAAGTGCAATCTCAACTACGCGCGGCTCGGCGTTGCCGAGCTCAAGGCGAAGATCCAGGCCTGCCTCGACGAGACCCGGGCGCAGGAGCCCGACGGCTGGCTCGAGGTCGTCAACTGGTTCCAGGAGGCGATGGTCCCGGCGGGTGTCAAGACCTCGCGCGCCACGCTCGATGCGCTCAAGACCAAGCGCCCGATCTTCGTGATCTCCTCCTTCGGCCACACCGCGCTCGTCAATTCGCGCGCCATCGAGCTCGCCGGCATCAGCGCCGCCACCAAGGATCCGCTCGGCGGCCGGATCGCCCGCGATGCGGCCGGCAATCCCAGCGGCATCCTCGAGGACTTCGCCAAGGATCTGGTGTCGCGCCTCTTGCCCGCGCCGACCCCGAGCGACGATGTGAGATCGGCGCGCGCCGCGCTCGATGCGATGCGCAAGCAAGGTATCACCACGTTCCTCGACGCGGCCGCCGACCCGCACACGATCGCGGCGTTCACGAGCGCCGAGCACGAGGGTCAACTCACCGCGCGCGCGCATTTCGCGGTGCTGGTCACGCCCGCCGAAGGCCCGGATGCGCAGAAAGCCACGGCCAAGGTGACCGAGATCGCTCGGCGCTACGACCAGGGACCCATCCGGGCGGAGCCCAAGGTCACGGTGCGCAACTTCAAGCTGTTCCTCGACGGCGTCATCACCGCCCCGGCGCTCACCGGGGCGATGCTCGAGCCTTACTGGACCCCGCAAGGCGCGGGACCCGCGCGGCACTTCGCCGCGGGCACGAATCGCGGCCCCGATGTGTATTTCCCGGCGCCGGTGCTGCGCACCCTGCTGGTCGCGCTCAGCGGCGCGGGCTTCGACCCGCACATGCACGCGGACGGCGATCGTGCCGTGCACGAGGCTCTCGACGGGATCGAGGCGATACGCGCCAAGTATCCGGGCAAGGACATTCGGCCCGCGATCGCGCACGACGAGATCGTCGATCCGCAGGACTTTCCGCGCTACCGGCAGCTCGACGCGATCCCCGTGCTGTCGTTCCAGTGGGAGAAGCCCGCTCCCGACACCGTGGACGGTGCGCGCGACTACATGGGTCCGGCGCGCTACCGATACATGGAGCCTGCCGGATTTCTCGCCGCCGCCGGCGCGCGCATCGCGTACGGCAGCGACTGGCCGGTGGACACTCTCGATGAGTGGTTCGCGCTCAAGGTCGGCGTGACGCGCACCAACTCGCCGAGCGCAGGGCCGAAATACAGCGGCCGGCTGAGCGCCGATTCCGGCCTCACACGCGAGCAGGCGCTGCGCGCGATCACCCTGAATTCGTCCTATGAGCTGCATCAGGACGAGCTCACCGGATCCTCGAGGTGGGCAAGCTCGCGGACCTCATCGTGCTCGACCGCAACGTCCTCAAGATCCCCGCCGAGGAGATCGCGCAGGTGAAAGTGCTGGAGACGGTGGTCGGCGGGCGCGTCGTTTATCGGGCCGAGGGATTCTGACCCGCCGCAAGAAAATGTGACCGGGCGCTCGCCGGCTCGGTGAACGGCTTCGCATTGCGCCGGGCCGGCGCGCGCTCACGACAGCGCAAAATGCGGCGTTATCGGCAGTTTATGCCCTTCCTTAAGGCATGCCCTTACATTCTGCGACCATGATCACGCCGCCGTCGCGGCGCACCGCGAAGAATGCTCCCCCAGCGAGACTGCTTACGGCCGATGCACGAGCCGCGAGGATGCGGCCGGTGCGCGGGTACGCAGGCAGGATCTCGGGAGTTTGGATCGACTTACCAGGGCTCGGATGAGCTTCAATCGAGGTGACGAAATGATTTCTCACAAGAAGGTCTTGGCCGCCGCCGTCGCGATCGTTGCGGGTGGAGCCGCAGTGAATGCCGGGGCCGGAACGCTGACCACCAGCTTCAACGTGACCGCCACGGTCATCAACGACTGCACCATCTCAAGCACCAACATCGCGTTCGGCAACTACGACCCGACCGGTGCCACCGCCGTGACCGCGCAGGGCGCGGTGACCGCCAAGTGCACCAAGGGCGACGCGGTCTCGGTCGCGCTCGACCAGGGCAAGAACCCCACCGGCGCTTCGACCGCCGCGGTGCCGGCTCGCCAGATGGTCAACGGCACGAATCTGTTGCCGTATCACATCTACATCGCCGCCTCGCCGAGCACCACCGAGTGGGGCACCGGCACGGTCGGGACCAACGAGCCTGCGGCGCAGACCTCGGCCAGCGTCAGCACGGCGCTGACCTTCACGACCTACGGGTCGCTCCCGGCGGGCGCGGATGTGCCGGCGGGTGCGTACAGCGATACGGTCACGGCCACCGTCACCTTCTGATCGTTTGCACGGCTCCCAGGGGGGCGGCCCGCCGAGGCTCATCGCGGCGGGCCGTCTCTTTAGGGGGCCAAACGACCATGCGACCTCCTATCACCACGGCCTGCTCGTGCGCGCTCGCGGCACTTTCGCTCTCCGGTGTGCCACGCGCCGAGGCGGCAACCTTCTCCATCAATCCGTTGAGGGTGGAGCTCGACGCGCGCCATCGCACCGACATCATCACGCTCAAGAACGTCGCGGACACGCCGCTCCGGGTGCAGGTGCGCGAGATGCTCTGGACGATGGCGGATGAGGGCGCGTGGCAGCTCACGCCCAGCAAAGACCTGATCGTGACGCCGGAGCTGGTCGAGATCGCGCCCGGCGAGTCGGCCCAGTTCCGCGTCGGAACGCTGCTCGAGCCCGGCGCGAGCGAGGGCAGCTACCGCCTGCTGCTCGATGAGCTGCCGAATCTCGAGCAGGGCGAGTCCAAGCCCGAGATCCGCGTGCTCACCGAGATCAGCATGCCCGTGTTCGTCGAGCCGGCACACCGCACGCGCGTACCGGCGCTCGGCGCGGTCAGCGTGGCGCACGGCCAGCTCAGCCTGGGGCTTCGCGACGGCGGGACCCAGCGCCTCGATCCGCAGAGCATCAAGGTCGCGCTGCTCGACGGCAGCGGCCGCGTTCTGGAGCAGCGCGAGGCGACCGCGAACTACGTGCTGCCGGGACGTACCTGGTTTATGAACCTCAAGCTGCCGTCCGATACGTGCGAGCGCGCAGCCACGGTGTCGGTGACATGGCCGGATCTCGCGAGCACCTCGCTTACCCAAGCCATCAGCCAAGACGCCAGGGCATGCGCAGGTTCAGACTCGCGCTGAGCACCTCGGCGCTGCTCATGTCCGGTCACACCTTGGCGCAGCCGGACCGCATGCTGCTCGAGCTGTGCGTCAACGGCAGCTGCTACGGCACGGCCTTCGTGCTCAAGCGCGAAGATCATGTGCTGGTGGATGCGGAATCGCTGGAGCGCGCCCACGTCGCGATGCGCAAGGGCGCGGGACTCACGGTCGATTCCAAGCAATTCTTCGATGTGAGTCAGCTGGCCGAGGGCGGCAAGGTGAGCCTCGACAGCGCAGGCGGCCGGCTCACGCTCACGTTGCCGCCGAAGGCCTTCGGCAAGAGCAGCATCGATCTCAATCCGAGCCCGCAGGTGCGCACCGCCGGGGCGGTTCCGAGCGCCTACGTCAACTATGGCGTGAGCGCCGGCACGGCCAATGATGACTCCGTGTACCTCGATGCCGGATTCGCGCTCGGTCGGGGGCTCGTGCGGGAAAGTCCGTCATGGAACGACGCCACCGGCTTCGCTCGCGGGCTGTCGCGCTTCGAGTACGATGAGCCGGGAAGCCTCGCACGCCTGACCGTCGGCGACCAGTTCATTTCCTCGACCGACGGCCTCGGAGGCTCCGCCCTCGTCGGCGGAATCGGCATTGTGCGCGCCTTCGATCTCAATCCGTATCTCATCACCTACCCGCAGCCCGTGATCACCGGCGTGTTGCAGTCGCCGGGTACGGTCGACATCTACGAGAACGGCGTGCTGGTGGGGCAGCGCCAGGTGCCGGCGGGACCCTTCAGTCTGGCGAGCCTCGGGTTGGCGGCGGGAGCCAACAACTTGCGCGTGGTCGTGCAGGACCCGTTCGGCGGCACCACCGTGCTCACCCAGAGCTTCTACGGGGCGACGCAGCTGCTCGCCAAGGGATTCTCCGACTACGCCTACGAGATCGGCATGGAGCGCGCCTCGACGCTCGCCGATGGCTATCTCTCGGGGCGCGGCGCGCTGCTCGCGCGCGAGAGCTACGGGTTCACCGACCAGATCACCGCGGGTTATCGGCTCGAGGCCGAGAACGGTCTCATCAACGCGGGTCCCTCGGTGAGCGTGCGCTTGCCCGCAGGTGTGCTCACGGCCGGCGTTGCGGGCAGCCGCGCGCAGGGCGCGGACGGTTACGGCACCTCGCTCGCCTATCAATACAACAGCCGCTACTTCAGCGCCGGCGGCAGTGCGCAGATCTATTCGAGCGCCTATCTGCGCGTGGGCGACGACCTGCTGCCGCCCGTCGACCGCACGCGCCGCACGGCCTCGGCCAACGCCGCGTGGTTGCCGAGCCCGCACCTCGACCTGCAGCTTTCCGCCGGCGAGACCACCTTCGACGACGGCACCAACCAGCGCAACGTGGGCTTGAGCGGCGAGCTCAATTTCGTCGGCGGCGCGCGCATCACGCTCAGCCTCAATCATCAGCTCAATCGACCCGGTCCAAACGACAACCAGGCGACGCTGACCTTCTCGCTGCCCCTCGCCGGCGGCAGCTACGGCGTCAATTTCGCGCACGACGGATTGAGCGGCAACAGCTATGGTGTCTACGCGCAGCGCTCCCCGCCGACCGACGTCGGGTTCGGTTACAACGTCAACCTTCAGGACGGCGGCGCCGGCTCGAGCGGCCTGGGCCAGCTCGCCTATCAGAATCAGTACGGTCTCGCGCAGCTCACCGCCCAGCACCTCGGCGGGCAGACCAGCGAGAGCCTGCTCTTGTCGGGGAGCCTCGTGGCACTCGACGGACATGTGTTTGCAGGCCGCGCCTTGCAGAACGGCTACGCGCTGATCGAGACGCCGGGCCTGTCCGGCGTCGAGGTCACGAGCCAGAATCTGCCGATCGGCAAGACCGACGCGAGCGGCAACCTGCTCGTGCCGAATTTGCTGCCGTACCAGATCAACAAGGTCGGGATCAACCAGTCGAGCGTGCCGCTCGAGTACGAGATCGACGCCACCGACCAGACGGTGAGCGTGCCGCGCCTCGGCGGAGCCATCGTGCGTTTCGGACTGCACGCGCTGCACGCCGCACGCGGCGTGCTGACGCTCAACGGCAAGACCGTGCAATACGGAACCGCGACCGTGCCGGTCGAGGACAAGACGGCCAAGACGCTCATCGGGCTCGACGGGAGCTTCTACTTCGAGGACTTGCCGGGCGGCAAGTACCTGCTGCATGCGGATACCGCCAGCGGACATCTCGCCTGCGCGCTGCGCGTGCCCGCGAGCTCGAGTCCGATCACCGATCTCGGCCGCGTGGCCTGCAACCTCGAAGCGGGTGCGCGATGAGCCGCGGCACGCGCGCATGGGCGATGAGCCGCGGCTCGATTCTGCGACACGCCGCCGCCTGCACGCTGGCGCTCGCAGCGATGCTCGCACATCCGGGTGCGGCGCGGGCGGCGCCGCCCTCGTGCACGATGTCCTCCGCCGGTCTGGCGTTCGGCAAGTACGATCCGACCTCGAGCGTCGCGGTGACCGCGAGCGGCAGCATCAGCTTCACCTGCACCTACACGGGCACCGGCTTCACGGCCTATCTCACGATCAGTCCCGGATCGAGCGGCAACTATCTCGATCGTACGCTCACTTTCGGCTCGCAGAGCTTGAACTACAACATCTACGTCAACGCCGCGGATACCGAGGTGTTCGGCGGCGGAACCGGAAACGGCTCTTCGGGTACCTGGTACTACTATCTGTGCTACCCGGGAGGCGGGGTGACATGCACCGGCGGCGCGGGTCAGAGCGGCACCCAGTATGTCGCGCCGATGTACGGTCTCCTGCCCGCGGGTCAGGACGTGAGCGCCGGACTGTACTCGGACACGATCGTCGTCACGCTCACCTACTAGAACGCGACCATGGCCGTCTCGCGCACTAGAACGTGACGATGGCCGTGACGATGTCCAGGTAATTGCCCGCCGGCGCGTTGGTGCCGGAAGGCAGGGAGCCGTACGTGGTGAAGGTGAGCGGCGCGCCCACGCTCGGAGCGATCTGGGTGAGCGGCTCGTTTCTGCCCGCCGCACCGCTGCCCCACTCGGTCCTGCTGGGCGAGGCGGCGATGTAGATGTGGTAGGGCAGATAGTGGGAAGCACCGTCCGACATGCGGCGCGCCGGCACCGCCGGAGTGGATCCCGGCGCCGGATAGATGCCCTGATCGAGCGCGACCGACACCGAATCTCCGCGCGTGCACTTCGCGACCACGGCTCCCTGCGCCGTGGCCGTGATGCCGCGCGTCGCGTCGTAGCTGCCGAAGGAGATGCCGCGGCTCGCGACGGTACAGTTGTTGACCACGGTGGTGCTCACGCTGAAGCTCGTATTCGCCGATCCGCCCCAGGCGCTCGCTGCCGAGGCTCCCAGAGCGATCACTGCCGCGGTCAGAGCCCTCTTGCCGGATGTCACGTCATCGCCTCGATGGTCGGGTTTGGCGATATATCGGCCCGGCCGCGGCCAACTTGAGCGCGCCTGGAGACCAGGCTTTGCCGCGGAGTCACTCCGGAATTCCCCGGGGTGCGTGCGCTATGACGATAACATAACATCACCGACGACCGGCGGGCACCGAGAGCCGGGAGGATTGAGAAAATGACAAGATGGCAGGGGATGTCATGGGCAGCGCTGCTGCTCGTGGGTGGTGGAGCATGGGAACAGGCTTCGGCGCAAGCGGTCGCGGATCTGTCGCCGATCGTCGTGACCGCGACCCGCATCCCGCAATCGAGCTTCGATCTGGCCGCCTCCGTCGATGTGGTCGGCCAGGATGAGATCCAGAAGGGGCAGCTCGAGGTCAACCTTTCCGAGTCGCTGATGACGGTGCCGGGCGTATCCGCCGAGAACCGGCAGAACTATGCGCAGGATCTGCAGCTCTCGGTGCGCGGCTTCGGCGCGCGCTCGAGCTTCGGTGTGCGCGGCGTGCGGCTCTATGCCGACGGCATTCCCGGCACCATGCCGGACGGGCAGGGCCAGTTCTCGCAATTCGACCTCGGCTCCGCCGAGCGCATCGAAGTGTTGCGCGGACCGTTCTCGGCACTGTACGGCAACTCCTCGGGCGGCGTGATTTCGATTTTCACCCAGGACGCACCGCCCGGGTACACGCTCGACGGAACGGCGCTCTATGGCGCGTTCAACACCGAGCGCTACGCGCTCGAGGCGATGGGCGATGATGGCGAGCTCAACTACGTGCTCGATGCCGCCCACTTCCAGACGGCGGGCTTTCGCGACCACAGCCATGCGGAACGCGACAATTTCAATGGCAAGGCGCGCCTGACGCTGAGCGATCGCTCCAACGTGACGCTGGTGGTGAACGCCATCGAGACCCCTTTCGTTCAGGATCCCATGGGGCTCACGCGTGCGCAGCTCGCGGCCGATCCGACCCAGGCGGGCACAGGGGCGCTTCCCTACAACACGCGCAAGTCCCTCGATCAGGAGCAGCTCGGCCTCATCTACGACGACAAGCTGAGTGCCGAGGACACGCTCACGGCGACTGTCTATACCGGCCATCGAGCCACCACCCAGTTCCAATCGATACCGCAGGCCACCGAGCAGAAGGACCCGCTCTACCCGGGCGGTGTGATCGGACTCGATCGCACCTTCTGGGGCGTCGATACCCATGTCGCGGACCAGCGCGAGCTGGGCGGCACGGCGCTGCAGGTCGTCGGCGGATTCGCTTACGACGATCTCGAGGAGACGCGCAAGGGCTTCCTCAACTACGTGGGCGACGAGCTCGGCGTCGAAGGCATCGTGCGACGCGACGAGGCGAACCATGTGTTCGATGCGGCCGAGTACCTGCAGGCGCAGTGGGATCCCGATGCGCTGTTTCGCCTGACCGGGGGCGTGCGCAACAACGTGGTCGAGGTGAGCTCGAACGATCACCTGCCGGGCACCACCGTACCGCATTCGAGCGTTCGCTACACCGCGGTGAGTCCCGTGGCCGGCGCGATCTTTCACGCCACTCCCGTCGTCAACCTGTATGCCTCCTACGGCAAGGGTTTCGAGACCCCGACGCTCAACGATCTCGCCTACCGCTCGACCAACGGCAGCCTTCCGGGACTCAACATCGGACTGCAGCCGGCACGCAGCAACAACTACGAAACGGGCGTGAAGGCCGGCAAAGGCGCGATTCGCCTGGATGCCGATGTCTTCTACATCGAGACGCGCGACGAGCTTGCGGTGTTGCAAAACTTCAATGGCCGCGCCGTGGAGCAGAACATCGGCGAGACCGCGCGCCACGGCGCGGAGCTCGCGCTCGATGCCGACGCCGGCGCGGGCTTCTCGACGCGGGTCGCCTATACCTTCATACGCGCGGTCGTCGGCCAGGCCTATCACACCTGCGTTGGGACGCCGTGTCTCCCCGCAATCGTCGCCGCCGGCAGCTATCTGCCGGCCGTGCCGAAGAATGCGCTCTACGTGGGTGTCACCTGGAAATACGCTCCTCTCGGCTTCAGCACCACGCTCGAGGAGCAGGGCCGCGCCGGCATCTATGCCGATGACCGCAACACGGCCGCCGCACCCGGCTACTGGGAGATGAACTGGCGCGCCGGCTTCGAGCAGCAGACCGCGCGCTGGCGGTTCAGCGAGTTCCTCCGACTCGATAACGTGGCCAATCGGAGCTACGTGGACTCCGTGATCGTCAACGAGAGCAATTCGCGCTATTTCGAGCCGGATCCGGGGCGCTCGGCCTACGTTATGTTTAACGCCCGGTGGCGCGACCGTTAAATGCAAGTGGCGCCCTGGTTACCAAGTGTTAACCTGGGTCAAGCGTGCCCCCATCCACACTCCTTTGCATTGAGAAGTGTCCACCGAGTCTGCAGAACCGCGTTGATACATTAGGGTCGGAATCGGTACGGACATTGAGGAGTGCAGCAGTGAGTAAGCGTTCCAAGCTGGCGGTCGGGATTTTGGGTTCCGTCCTCATGGCGGCGCCGCTGCTCGCGGGCGCACACCCCGGCGGGGGCGGCGGCCATGGCGGTGGACACTTCGGCGGCGGTGGACACTTCGGCGGCGGGCACGCTGCGGCGCCTCATGCGGGCGCGCATTTTGCTGCACCCGCACACTTTGGCGGCGCTGGGCATGCCTACGGCGGCGGCAGTTTTCACGGGTATGCGGGTGGGGGTGTCCGCGCTTACGCCCCCGCTCGCAGCTATGGCGGCGCATACCATGGGTCGTCCTATGCCGGTCATGGCTATAGCGGCGGTGGCGCCTACGGCGGCTGGCACGGCGGCTACGGCGGGTGGCATGGCTATTCCACGGGCCGCTACTGGGGCGGTGGGTGGTGGCGCGGCGGTTACTGGCCGCGGGCCTATTACGGCTGGGGCTTTCCCTGGTTCCTGGCGGCGCTGCCGCTGGCCTATTCGACCTACTGGTGGGGGGGCGTGCCTTACTACTATGCCAATGACGTCTATTACACCTGGAATCCGGACTACGACGGCTATGTGGTGACCGATCCGCCCCCCGTCGCAGACCCCAGTGGGGCGGCGGTGGCGCCGAATGCCGCGCCCCCGCAGCCGGATGCGGCGCCCCCGCCGGCAGGCGGCGGCTATCCGGACTATCCCCAGACGGCGCCCCAACCCGTCCCGCAGGCTCCGCCGTCGATGAACCAGCCCGCGCCGCCGACCGCGCAGGCCGCGCCGCCCCCTGATCCTGCGGTGGTCGGCCAGCAGAACCGGATCTTCATGTATCCGAAAAACGGGCAGAGCGCGGAGCAGCAATCGACCGACCGGCGTGAATGCCAGCAATGGGCGGCACAGCAGGCGGGGACGGATGGCGCGGCGGCGCCCGACTACCAGCGGGCGATGGTGGCCTGCATCGAAGGTCGCGGTTACAGCGTGAATTGACCGATCAACGCCGGACCGACGAGGTCCGGCAGCCGCCCGGGCGCTGCGCTCAGTTCCAGCAGTCGGTGGCCGCGTTGGGGTCGGTGCCGGTCGCTCCCTGCACACCCGCCGAAGTGATGGTGAGCGTTTGGCAGGCCGTGTCGGCCGCCTGCATGTTGATTGCGGTAGCTTGGAACGTATAGGAAGCGGGCGTTCCGGCCGGCGCGGCTGCGCTCGGCGGCACCGCCGCCACGAACGCGGTCTGATCTATGCGGTAGTAGTTGTTGAGCGTGTTGATGGGGAAGGCGGCGGCGGTATAACCGAGATCGGACGGCGCCGCGCTGTAGGTGTAGTTGGTCGACAGGTACCTTTCCTCCATGCCCGCGAGATCGAGCAGCGCGGTCTTCGCTTCCGTGCGGTGCGACTTCAGGGTGTAGGCTTGATAGTTCGGGATGGCGATCGCCGCCAGGATCGCGAGGATGCCGATGGTGATCATCAGCTCGAGGAGCGAGAACCCGCGGATGCTCTCGTGCCGGTCGTGCATCGCTCAGCGCCTCTGTGTCCAGGTGACTCGCGTACCTTTGTAGTTCTGCTGGTGCGTCGGGACGAGGGTGCCGCCGGTACCGCCGCCGCCGGGGGTTCCACCGACGGTCTGTGTCATGAGCCACCACTGATTGCCCTGTTGCAGCACCGAGACGCTGCCGGTGCCGCCCAAGGCGAGGCCGCTGACGGCCGTGCCTTGATTATTGAGATAGGTATAGGTCGTCGGGGCCACGAAGAAAGACTGCACGAATGAGCCGCCGTTGGCCGGATTGATGGCCATGGTCCAGCCGCTGGCTGCCGCCGAGTAGCACATGGTCGCGGAGTTGGCCGGCGGGATGGTGGTGTTGACGATGAACGCCCCGAGCTGCAACACGGGGTTGAACACCACCTGCTCGTAAACCACCGGGTCCTCGGCGTAGCTCGGGTTGCCGTTCTGCGGATTCGCAGGGTCGGGCGCATAGGCGTTGCCCGACACCAGCTGGATGTACCAGCCGTACTGAGGCGTGCTGCAGCCCGCCGTGTCAGCCCAGCAAATCGTGTAGTTGCTGAGCGTACGATAGTCGCTGCCGGTCCCCGACACGGTCGCTGCATACGTACCGAGGATCGACTGCTGCTGTAGATTGTTCGTGCCCGACAAGGGCGAGGTCGGCGCCGCGATGGCGCCGGACGGCAGGCTCGCGTACTGCGTCGGAGACTTCGAGTTCCATGCAGCGAGGTTCCAGTCCCACACGCCGTAGAGCGCTTGCGGGGCGGTGAGATAGGTGGCGGCGGAATAATTCGTCATCGGGGTCTGTTCGCCCGTGCCGAATTCGACCAGGATGCGCGGATTGCCGGCGCCGGAAACCGCGGCTGCCAGCGGCGCGCTGGTGATCGGCTGACCGCCCGGCGTGGTGAACAGCGGCGTCGCGGAGCCGCCGCCGCTGGCGACCGAGACGCCGCTCGAGTTGGTGACACCCCAGTTCATGGGATTGGTGCTGGTCAGATCGAAGCGCCACACGTTGCCCAGAAGGTCGCCGGCGTACACGTAATCGACGATGTAGTCGCCGTCGAGATCGGCGGGCGCGGCGTAGTAGATGCCGTTGGGCGTCGAAGTCGAGCCCGTCGAGGTGCTGAGATAATAGAACGTGATGGCCGCGGTGGTCGGGTCGACCAGCATCACGTAGATGCCGCCGTCGCCGTTGATGCTGTTGCGCCCGTTGCCGAACACCGCGCCCCACATGCCGTTGTGGAAGCGGCGGATCTGCGGCACCCCGTAGGTGTCGCCGAGATTCTGGCCGCACGGCGTGGTGGGGCTCGAGTCGTTGGCGCAGCTCAAGTTGGTCGTGCCCCCGTAATAGCTCCATTCGCCGATCACGGTGCTGGTGGGGCTCAGCTCCGAGAAGCTGCTGGCGCCGAGAGCGCCGGGATTGGTCACGTCGAGTGCGTAGATCGCCTTGCCGCCCGGCCCGAGTCCGCCGATGAGCCAGGTGTGCCAGGTGCCCTGATAGAACAGGTCGCCCCACCCCGGCGTCGCATCGACGTTGAAGCGGTGGCCGTACTGCGGGTCGGAGTAGTTGAGCGCCGCCGTGTTCGTCTGAATCGTATCGACGACATAGCCGGGCACGTAGGCCATCATCTCGTAGCCGTCGTTGCTGGCCGACTGGTAGACGCCGTTGGTGTCGAAGTAGCCGGAACGGAAGGCGTGCAGCATGCCGTCGTTCGCTCCGGCGTATACCACGTCGGTGCGCGTCTGGTTGGCGGCTGCGAATGCCGCGAAGGTCTGGCCGGCGTTCTCCGCGAACGTGTCTCCGGTCGCATTGAGCTTGTCGAACCAGGTGGCCGGATAGGGCGCCTTCGGCGCGCCGATCCATGTGGGGCTCGAGTCGATGATATCGCCGAGCACGCTGACGCGGTCACGGAAGGTGCCGACCTCGGTGACGCTCGAGGTCGGCGTCTGCTCGTTGCTGCGATCGCCGCGCAGATAGGTGAGGCGCGAGTAGGGGAAAGGCGGCGGCGTCGGATTGCTCGCATCGCCACGATCGATTGCAGTCTGCTCATAGCCGCTCAAGCTCGCCCACTGGAACGCGATACCGGCGCTGCCGTTCCAGGAAAGGATCGTGCGGGCGGTCGGCCCTTCGGCGGCGATCGGTCCCGCGGGGCCGGTCGTGTCGCAGGACTGCGAGGCGGGCACGCCGGTGAGCACGCAGGAGCCGTCCCAGTTGATGGTCGGACTGATCCCGAGGAAGTTGGGGTCGGTGGTCGAGGTCACGATGGATTGCGACGTCAAGGAGCCGGCGAGCGTCGATGGGTTGTAGTAGGCAAAGTAGGCCTGGGTTCCGGTCTGCACCTTGGCGGTCTGCTTCTGGTTGAGACCGCCCGAGCTCTGCGAGGTCTGCACGGGAGTTGCCTGGAAGCACATGACCTCGTGAATGTTGCGGCTGCCGCCGGTGGAGCCCGCGAATCCGAAGCGCACGTTGCTCGGGATGGGCAGCGTCCCGCCCTGGGTGATGTCCTGGTTGGTGATGACGTTGAGGAATGCACCGCCACCGTAGCTGTACTGAAGGCTCAGGTGCCCGTCCGCCGTGATGCTCAGGTTGTAGACGATGGGTATCGCTTGCGAGCGCACGGTCGCCGACTCGTTCGCGAGCTTGTGGCTCGCCGGCAGCACCGAGTACGCACCCGGGACCGCCGCGTAGTCGGGAAGCGCCGTCGTGGTTTGGACCGGCGCGGACGGGTTGCTGTAGTCCCACACGTAGCCCGTCTGGCAGGTGTTTCGGACCGCCTGCGCCATCTGGCCGTTGGTCAAGCTGCTCGGGTAGTAGGTGGGGTAGTTCGCGCTCAGCGCGGCCGCGGACACGCTGCCGGGTCCGCGCATGCCGATGCGCATGGGCACGTAGTTGTAGCCGGTGGCGGTGTTGTCGCCCTGGTTCAAGAAGTTGCCGTACTCGTCGATGCCGAGCGCGACGAAGCCGCCCTGCAAACCGTCATAGCCGCGCGGGACCAGGCTCGGCTGGCGCAAGGTGGGGTCGTAGTTCACGTTCGAGCAGGTGTAGCCCAAGCTCCCGCCGAACGCGCCGACGTCGGCCGGGTAGGAGGCATCCTGCAGGAAGAAGCTCATGCCGTCCGCGCCATCGCCTGCGCCGCCGCCGGAGTTGCCCTCGTAGGTGACGGTCGTGAACGAGATGCTGAGGCCGTTCGCCAAGGAATAGGACCCGTTGTAGAGAATGGCGCCGGTCTGCGCGAACCAGTCCGTGAAGCGCAGCGCGCCGCCGCCGTTCGCGGTCGAGTCCGGCAGCACACCGGTGTCGCCGCCGAACTCGGGCTGCGGCGAGCTCGAGTAATACGGCAGTCCCACGCAGCTCGGCCCCGGGAAGTAGGTGCCGCTCGTGCTCGGCGCGCTGGTGGAGGTCAAGCACGCCCCGTTCACGAACGTCCAGGAATTCGTGGTCGAGTTGACGGTGAAATTCTCGGTGACCGTTTGCGCTCCCGCGCTCGTCGTCCCGAGGATGCTTGCGAGCAACAGCGCGCAAGCGCATACGTTCGCCTGTTTCATAGGAGCACCCATCACTGTTCCGGGTTCTGGGTCAGGTTGCTGACCGTGGACTGAAGCAGATACGTGGTCTCGACGATCGCTGCGGTATCAGGCGTGCCGGCGAAGCCGACCGCGTCGATCTGATAAAGGGTTCCCGAGGTTCCCGGCACCGGCCAGAGCCCGAGATAGGTGACGTAGAACGCCGGCGGGTTGTAATAGACATCCGGTCCGCCGATTGCCGAGACGGGCATCGGCGTCGGCACCGTAGGCGTATAGGTGTAGGCAACCGCCCCCGGCAACGCCAGGCTCGCGAGGTTGGTGATCGGGTTCGAGCACACCGTCGGAGCGGCGAGCGGCGCGGTGCAGTTGACGCCGTTCGGCGGAGTGGCGCTCGAGAGCCACCACTCGGCGTATTGCTCGGCAGTCTCCGCGGCGTTGAGCGCGCGGTGCTTCTCCCGGAGATTGCCCGCGATCTTCTCATCGAGCCCGAAGCTGCGGAACAGGCCCACGGCAAGAATCGTCACCACGATCAAGAGCAAGAGCGCGGTGATCAACACCATGCCGCGCTCGCGCGGAACGTGTCGAATGGGCGCGCTCATGGGCTGGAATTCGTCTTGTTCATGACGTCGATCACGCGCGTGAACGCGATGGTCGGCGGCGTTCCGGGGTTCTCGTTCTGGCCGGCGAGCGTGCCCCACAGCGGGTTCACGAAGGTCAGTGTGACCTTGACCGAGACGACGTTCTGCCAGTAAGAGCCCGCGTTGACACCGGCGGCATCGAGGTAGCAGTCAGCCGAGCCGTTGCTCACGCTGGTGTTGCTCTGAACTCCGTACAGGACCTGCAGCTGAGTGACCCCGCTCACCAGCGACACCACCGCGTCGTTCCCGGGATTGGCGCTATCCTGCAGGGAGCAGACCAGATCGTACGTGCCCGGCACGTCGGCGTCGGCCACCAGACTGAAGGTGTTGGTGAACGTGGTCGGCACAGCACTCGTATTCCCGGTGCAGTTGATGATGTTGTCCGGCAATGCCGGCGGCAGCACCACCGTACCGGCCGTGGCATAACGCACCGTGAGGCTGTTGCTGGGTCCGGCGGGCGGGGCAGGATCGGCGAAAGCGCCGGCGCCGACCAGCGCCTGCCCGGGAAAGGTGAACGACCAGGTCTGGCCCGCGAAGCTCACCGGCGCCGCGGAGGTCGGAAATTCCGTCGCCGCCTGATTCACCATCGGGTTCGGAAAGTAACCCGCCTGCTGAACCACGTCCGAAATCAGCGTCATGGCCATGCGCTCGTTGTCCTGGAGCTGGGACAGGCCGTTCTGCGTGCTCGCACCGGCCTTCATCGCCTGCACCAGCGTGAGCAGGCCCGCGGAGAGGAACAGGGCGATGACCACGGCGATCAGGAGCTCGACCAGCGTAAAGCCGCCTTGCCGAAGCGTCGCGCGCCGTCGCTCGTGCGCCGCGCCCCGCCGGGGAAGGTCGTCGCCGTTTGGGAGGTTGCTCATGGCTGCACGTACAGGATGTAGGTCGGCGTTTGCAGGTTCGCGAGATTCGTTTGCTTGGCGTTCGCGGCCACCGCGTTCTCGGTCCACTGGATCTGGATGGTGCAGGTCACCGGGTTCGTGTCGAGCGTCGAGCAGGTGATGGTCGCGAACGAGCCGGGCAGCACCGTCCCCAGGGACTGGCCCCACTGCTGCAGGTCGTAGGCGGCCATCGCGCCCGGGGCGCAGCTGCCGGCGCCGGGAACGTTGCACGCGGCCGCGGTCGCGGCGCCCGCGAGCAGCGGGTCCGGCGAGACAAATGTCGCGATCGGCGCCGTCACCGGGCCGGTGACGCTCACCGTGGTCTGCGCCGGGGCGGCCGGCGCGAGCCCCGCCGACCAGTAGGCTGGATTTGCATGCATCGCTGCCGCGAGGCTCGAGGCCTCGAGCGCCGCGAGCGAGCGCGAGCCCGCGACCTGCGTGCTCGATATGGCGAGCGACTCCATCTTGGCGAGGCCCAGGAGCCCGATGGCGGATACGACCAGCGCCACCATCACCTCGACCAGGCTGAATCCGCGCGTGTGGCGCGGGTCGTGCCGGCGCCGTGGCCGGCGGCTCGAGTGCCTTGCGTTCATTGGCAGTTGCCCCCGTTGTACTTCATGGTCGTGAGCATGCCCACGGGCGAGATCTCCATGCATCGCGTCCAGGCCTGATTGCTGGTCAAGTCGTGCAGCTCGAGCGTCACCGGGGTCACGTTGCCGGTGCTCGCGTAGCCCTCACGATTGAAGGTGATGGCGCTGAGCGCGGCCGCGCCCGCGGGCACGAACGTGTCGGTCGAGCTGAATGCGGGCTGCACCCGCATGATCGCCTCGTTCGGATCGACCTGCTGGTTCGAGTTCGAGTCGAGGAACACGATCCAGCCGCTTTGCCAGGTGCTCGCGCCCGCGCAGGTCGCGCCGTCGGCCGACACGCACACGGTGACCGGCAGCCCCTGCTTCACGGCGAGGCTGCGCGCGTACTGCAGGTCGCCCAGGAGGCCATTGACCTCGGTGGAGATTCGGTTCGAGACGGTCACGTATCTGAAGGAGGGGATGGCGATGGCCAGCAGGATCGCCGCGATCGACATCGTGACGATGAGCTCCGTCATCGTGAAGCCGGCGCTGGGTCTTCCGTAGATCATCCCTTCCATCGCTCGCCATCCTAGCCGGACAAACTTGCGCGAAACTGACGGCGAGCAAAAAAAGTGCCCGAATTGCGAGTTTCGTCACGAAATTCCCGGGGAGGGGTGTCACGAACTCCGAATCGCGCTATTGACGGGCGCCGAAACCGCGATCTCGTTGGCGTCCCGCGGCGCCATATGTCAGGGGGCCATATGTCAGGTCGAGCCCCAGCAGGTCTTGGTGTCGAGCGCGCCGCCGCTGTCCCAGGCCTGCTGCAGGCCGGTGTTGTCGATCTGGAACAGTGCGCAGCTCGAGTCGCCCGTCTGCGGCGCCTTGAGCGGGGTGGCCTGGATGACGAAGGAGGATGCCGAGGGGAAGTTGACCGTGATGGTGTAAAAGCCCTGGGACGAGGCGGCCGCCGCGGCCACCGAGGCGCATGGCGGGTTGGTGTAGGAGAAGTTCTGCGAGTAGCAGCGCTCGAGGGCCTGCGCGTCGAATTCCATGGCCTGGGTCGCATCGCTGCGGTTGGTGCTGCGGGTGTACAGGGTGTAGCTCGGAATCGCGATGGCTGCGAGGATGCCGACGATCGCCACCGCGATCAGCAACTCGAGCAGGCTCATGCCGCGCGGCCGCGCAAGGCTAAAGCCGCGGATCTTCGAGGGCGTCACGCTGTGCATGGCGGTCTCACGAGCCCGTATGGAGGGTGATCTTGACGACTTGCGCATGCTGATCGCGCGGCGGTGCATCCAGCACGAGATCGACGCGCTGTCCCTCGGCGAACTCATGCAGCGCCTGGTCGGCCAGGCTCCCGGGGCGCACTTGATAGACGCGGTGATCCACCTCGATCTTGCCGCTGATCGGGGTGGCGGTGACTTGCCCCGTGACCTGGTCGCTGAACAGGCGGCTGGCCCAGCCGGCGGCGGGACTCAACAGCAAGACCAGCGTGAACGCGGTCCAAGCACGCTTCGGCTTCATCGATCTCATTGACGTATCTCCCACCATGCTGTTCGGCTCTTGGATGAGCCTTTCTCGACCACCGTCTTGATGGCCCCCGAGGATTCGGTGATCAGCTTGACCGCCGAGGCCGTGTTGAAATTGGCGGTGCGGATCGTCGGCGCCGCGGCGAACACCGAGCCGAGCGCGAGTCCCACCGGCGCGCCCCAGCTGCCGTTGTTGAGCTGTACGAGGTCGCTCGAGTTGATCGCGCCGTCACCGTTGATGTCGAACTGCGGTGCGACGAAGCTGCCTCCGTTGGCGTAGTTGAGCACGTACAGATAGGACGGCCCATCCTCCTGGCACAGCACGGTGTTGAGCATCGGCTGATAGGAGGTGAACACCAGTGCTCCGCCGCTCTCGAGCCGCGGATCGGTCACGACGCGCTGGCCGCTGCCCTGGCTGAGGTCGACCCACCAGCCCTTGTTGAGCGGCAGATTGACCGGATTCGACGTGTCGACCACGACCTGGTTGTTCGAGCTCGGAATCGACAGGGTCTGCTCGACGAAGCCCGTGGTCGAGGTGAAGTTGCCGGGAGGCAGGGTGGGCACGCTGCCCCGCTGCAGCGGCGGCACGAACCCCGTCTGGGGATCGTAGACTCCGTAGACGGTCTGCGTCTGGGTATTGTTGATGTCCGGGGTTCCCAGGAACTGGCCCGTGCCGAAGTACACCATCGTGCCGAGCAGCGCCGGGTAATTCGGGTTGAGCGAGGCCACCGGCGAGGTCGTGATGGGCTGCGGATTGCCGCTCACGGA
>Ga0335073_10000380_pt1 | contig 57470 bp, 48 predicted proteins | sample Lox_Sample_22_FD_207093 | JGI IMG/M metagenome (GOLD analysis project Ga0335073, IMG submission 207093) | Soil microbial communities from Loxahatchee National Wildlife Refuge, Florida, United States - Lox_Sample_2.2 | ecosystem: Environmental > Terrestrial > Soil > Wetlands | place: USA... | reverse complement strand
GCAGCCGCCCGCGTCCTTTGCCGCCAATCGCGAAGCGCTTACGTTCACGCTCAGCGGGATTTCAAAAATCTGTGGCTTGCCGCAAATGAAGGCCGCGTGGATCGTCGCGCAGGGCCCGGCCCATTTGAAAGCCGAAGCTATCGAACGCCTGGAAATCATTGCCGACACGTATCTTTCTGTCGGCGCGCCGGTGCAGCACGCCCTGCCTCAATTTCTCTCGCTGCGGGGCGCGTTTCAGCGGCAGTTGATGGATCGCGTGCGCCATAATCTCGCCGCGCTCGACCGCAGCCTGAAGAATTCTCCCGGTGTCACGCGTCTTGAAATGGAAGGAGGCTGGTACGCCGTCCTGCGCGTGCCCGTCACGCGCACCGACGAACATCTCGCAATCGCGCTATTGCGCGAAACAGGCGTCTATCTGCATCCGGGGCATTTTTACGATTTTGCAGGCGAGGGAAACTTGGTGGTCAGTCTGATTCCGCGCGAGGAGGAATTCACGGAGGGCATTCGCGCGCTTCTGTCACTCGTATGACGGCTGCCAAAGTTTTACGCAGGGGTCTTCAGACCGTTTCAAGCGCAGTGAGCCGGAACTCGCCTATGTTCCGGTGCAATTCCAGCCACACGCGGTCGGGATGCCTGAGAAAGACTTCCACTACTCTCGGATCAAACTGTTTGCCCGCAAACTTTTTGATTTCATCCCGCGCTGCGGAAATCGGCAGCGCCTTGCGGTATGGCCGGTCGGAAATCATCGCGTCGAGGGTGTCCGCCACGGCGAATATCCGCGCGCCCAGAGGAATCTGTTCCGCCTTCAGACCGCGCGGATAGCCCGAGCCGTCGTAGGATTCCTGGTGCGACAGCACGATTTCGGCCGCTTCCTTCAAAAACGGAATCCTCTCGAGAACCGAATACCCGATTTCGCAGTGCCGCCGCATGATTTCGCGCTCTTCCGCCGTCAAAGGGCCCGGCTTGCGCAGAATGCTGTCCGGGATTCCCATCTTCCCGATGTCGTGAAGAAAGGCGCCGCGCGCGATGTGCCGCAGCATCGCTTTGTCCACGTTCATGGCTTTCGCCATCGTTATCGTGAACGCCGTCACGCGCTGGCAATGGCCTTCGGTCTCCGCATCCTTTGCGTCGAGGGCTCCGCCCAGCGCTTCGAGTGTGTAGTCGTAGGATTGCTCCAATTCCTGCAGCGCAATGGAGAGCTGCTGCGTTCTCTCCGCCACCAGGTGTTCGAGGTCGCTCTGATACGTCCGGTTTTCGATCACCAGCGCGCGGTGCTCCAGCGCCCGCCGCACGCTCAGGTGCAGTTGATCTTTTTCGAATGGCTTCAGGATGTAATCGTAGGCGCCAGCTCGGATGGCTTCGAGCGCGATGGCGATGTCGTGCATCGCCGTCACCATGATCACCGGCACGTCCGGGTCTTCCAGCCTCAGCTCGCCCAGCAGCTTCAGCCCGTCCATCTCCGGCATCACGATGTCGCTGAGGACCAGATCAAACGCGCCCTTGCGGAAGGCCTCCAGCCCCAATCGTCCGTTTGAGGCGGTGATGCATTCGTAACCTTGGGACGTCAACAGCGTGGATACAACTTCTCGAATTGCCTCCTCGTCATCCACGACGAGTATTCTCTCAGGTTCCACTGGGGGCTCCGTGAATCTCGATTATAGGGCGATGGGCGCGCACACGGCTGCCTCAGTGCCTTATCGTGTACGTCCACTCCGCGCGCGGCAATAGGACCTCTGTACTGCCCTGCCACGCTCAGGCCCGCGTCCGCAACGCCCGCGGGCGCGGCGGGAAAACCTGCTATCCTGAAAGTGTCATGTTAGGAGATTTGAAATTGCCTAGGCGTTTTTTCGCGCTGTTTCTGACCCTCGTCCTCATCCTTATCCCTTCAGCCTACGCACAATCTTCCTCGGCGGTGCCTCCCGCCTCTCCCGTGGCCGTTTCTCCCTCAACCTCCTCAAGCGCTCCGCAAACCGCGCCTCCCGCGAACGCCGCTTTTCTGAAAGCTGCCGATGAAGTTCTCACGCAAATGAGCCAGCTGCTCGACCTGCCCATCAAGCAGCCGCTGAAAAAGAGCCTCCGCACGAAGGCCGAAATCCGCGCCTACTTGATCCAGGAAGAGAAAGAAGATCGCACCGACGCCGAGCGCCACGCTACCGTCAAGACGCTTGAAGCCTTCGGGCTCGTCCCCCAAGGCTTTCCTCTCGATTCGTTTCTTCTCGACGTGCTCACCGAACAGGTGGCCGGTCTCTACGACCCCAAGGCGCAGGAGTTCTACATCGCTGACTGGATTCCCGCCGACGAGCAAAAGCAGGTGATGGCGCACGAGCTGACTCACGCGCTTGAAGACCAGTCGTTCCACATCGACCCGTGGATCAAGGCCGCGCGCCCCAACGACGACGCCGAGCTCGCCCGCGATTCTGTCAGCGAAGGCTCGGCGCTCGCCGCGATGGAGGACTACGCTTTGCTCGGCGATAAGATCAGCATTCGCGACCTTCCCGACGTCAGCCTAATGGTCCGCTCCGGCGCTGTCGAGGAAATGAACAAGGATCCGAAGCTCGCGAACGCTCCCGTCTTCATTCGCGACGAGCTTCTGTTCCCCTATCTCGCGGGCATCGGCTTCATCCAGCAGTTTTTGAAAGCGCACGACGGCTGGCCGGACCTGCATCTTCTCTTCGAAAATCCGCCCGTCTCGACGCAGCAAATTCTGCATCCCCAGCTCTATTTCAAAGGTGTCCAACCGGAAAAAGTGACGCTCCCGCCTTGGAAGGGAACCGCTCCCGCCGATTGGAAGCTGCTCGACGAAAATGTGATGGGTGAATTCGGCCTTGGCGAAGTTCTGAAGCAGTTTCTCGGTCCGCAGCGCGCCGACGCGATTGCCCCGATGTGGACCGGCGACCGCTACGCCATTTTTGAAAATCAGGACGGCTCAGGATCGCATCTCGTGTTTCGCGTGGCTCTCGACACTCCCGAAGACGCCGCGCACTTTTTCGGCCAGTACAGCGAAGTCCTCGAAGACGTGCACAACACGCGCACGGCGCTTCACCGCCGCCCCAATTACTTCGAGTTTCAAACATCAGAAGGGGGAGTCTACTTGCAGTGTACTGGCGGAGAATGCCTAGTCGTCGACGGCGCCACGCGCGAGACCTTCGAAAAGATCAGCCGCGCCGCCGGATGGCCCGCCGCGCCAGCGCCCGCTCCCGCGAAGGCCTCCACGTCGCAGTCCTTCACCGACCTTGCATTCACCCACGCCACTCGCGATGCCGGCCAGCCAGCGCTGCCCACGGCAATAGCAGCCAGATAATCAGTGCCGTCTGCCTGCGTCCTCTTCCGAGAACCAAACCTCTGAACCTTGGCGATCAAGCCCGGCAAATCACCATCAGCGTCTGATCGTCCGCCAGTGGCGCGCCTGCGGAAAACGTGTGCACGTCTTCGAGGAACGAGCTCACCATCTTTTGCGGAGCCCATCCGTGCCGCTCCGCCGCCAGCCGCGAAATCCGCCCGACGCCGAATTCGCATCCAGCCGGATCCGCCGCCTCCGAAATGCCGTCGGTATAGAGCAGCAGCGCGTCTCCCGGCGCCAGATGTACCCGCTTCACCGCATACGCACTTTTTGAAAACATTCCCAGCGGCACACCCGTCGAGCCGACCTCCTCCACTCCATTCTTCGTGATGTGCAGCGCCGGATAATGTCCCGCGCTCGTGATTTCCACCGCGCCGTCCGCGCCCGCATGGCCGCAAATCAGCGTCGCGTATTGCCCCGCAAACGTGCTCTCGCAAAAAACACGGTTCGCCGTCTCGATCAGTTTCGCCAATTCCAACTCTAGCCCGGAAAGGCTGCGAAACATCGCGTGCAGGTGCGTCATCAGCAGGGAAGCGGCCACGCCCTTTCCCGCCACATCGCCGAGCAGAAACGTCAGCCTTCCGCCGCCGTTTTGCGGCGCAATCACATCGCAGTAATCTCCGCTCACAAGTCCCGCTGGACGGTATTGATAATGGACATGCCAGTCGCGGTGCCGCACGTCGGTCTGCGGCAGCAGCCCGCGCTGCACCTGCGACGCCAGCTCCAGGTCCCGCTCCAGCGCCCGCTGCTGTTCGCCGCTCAGGTGGTCCAGGCACAGCCGCACCAGCGGATCGGCGATCAGCCGCTCTTTTTCAATCGTGTCGTGGCAGACATCGCAAATTCCATACGTGCCCGCCTCAATTCTCTCGATCGCCGCGTCCACCTCCTGCAACAGCGCCTCGCAGCAATCTCCTGAGGCCTTCACCGCCGCAATTTGCACCAATTCCTCGCGCCGTTTTTCCAACTGTTCGCGAATGTAGGGTTCCGTTACCTGGGCCATACGCGCATCCTCCGCAATCGAGCTTCTCGCAAGCCTCGCGGCCGTGCTATCCGCATTTGACATGGAATTCACTCCCCTCTTCGCCCCCTTCGTTATTCGATTCCCTCGCTCAAGAGGGAGATTCAGCTTCGAGCGAATCCAGCAGCGTCCGCCCGGCTTTCCGTTCGAGTCGTCCCAGCCGGTGCTCAAACGCTTTGCGCTGTTTCTGATACGCCGCCGCGGCAATCGTGCCCAACCGGTTTGCCCGCCGAAGAGCCGCAAGGGCTTTCTTTGCAATGGACGCCGCGCGGTAAGGATCGTGAGCGCGATGCTCGTAATAGATGGCCAGCTCCCGATATGCCTCAAGACCCTCCGAAGAATCGCCCGCCATCTCTTCCCACAATTTCACCGCCGCGTCGTGATTGCCGTCTCGCTTTGCCAGCCGCGCCAGCGACCGCCGCGCCAGACGTCCCGCTTCCGGCGGCAGCTCTCCCGCGAGCGACCGCGAATAGAATTTCTGCGCCCGAGCCGTTTCCCCGCGCCTCTCGCACAGCCGCGACACGCCGAACATGTCGAGCGCATGTTGGCCGCGACACTCCGGGTCCGCCAGCAGCCCCAGCATGTGCGTCGCAATCGCCGCCAGCCCGTGCAGGTCCATTTGGTTGTGGTGAAACACGGGAACCAGAAAATCCGGCGTCCCGCCGCGCAGAAAATCGAAGTAATACTGCGGAATCAGCTCCGAAAAGCAGTCTCCTTCGCGACGCCATCCCAGAATTTGCCGCTCCAGATCCGCGAGACGCACCGACCCGATCCGCAGCCGCCACAATTGCCGCGCCGGATGCAGAAAATCCAGATGCGCGCGCGGCTCGGGCGATTTGATCGATCGCGTCATCCGGTATCGCGTGTCCAGCAGCGGCCAATCGAACGTCTTGCCGTTGAACGTCACCAGCACAGGGCGTTCCGCCATCCGCTCCGCCAGCGCCGCCAGCATCGAATATTCCTCGCTATGGTCGCGCATGAACAACTGTTCCACTTCGAGCCCGCCCGCGTCCCACCACGCAATTCCTACCAGAAACGCGTACGTGCCTGTCCCGCCCGCGAGCCCTGTCGTCTCCGTATCGAGAAACAGCCATCGCCGCGGGTCCGCCGCCTCTTCGGCAGCGACCGGAGACAATAGCCGCAGCGTCGCAGGCAGCAGCGATGCTCCTTCCGGTTCGCTTAGGTCCGAAAACCATCGCCGCACCGCCAGATGCTCGCCAAATCCTGTATTTGAGACGCGAGCGCCGAGCATCTCCGCCAGCCGTGCCGAACCCTCCGGCAGGTCGGGCGCATATCCGCGCGCACGCGTTTCGCTTTCAGCCGTCTCCGTACGCTTCCGCGCAGGACGCAGCGCCGCCAGCCGCGAAAATTTGTCGTGCGTCGTGCTGCTCATCCGCACAAGCGCTCCAGAATCGCCAGCGCCGCCTCCTTCGTCCGTTCGCTTTTCTCTCCCGCAGGGCCGACGCACGATGGGCATCCCTTCTCGCACGGGCATCCGGCAATCAATTCCTGCGTCCGCCGCAAGAGCAGATCGTGCACTTGAAACAGCGGCTCGCTGAACCCAATGCCTCCCGGGTACGCATCGTAGAGATACAAATTCGGCTCGAAAAATTCTTTCATCTCCGCCGGATCGGTAACCGCCATCGCCGCCTCCTGCCACTCTGCCTCGACGCCGGGGCTTGGAGGCCTCTCGCCCACCGCCGTTCCCAAATCCCGACGGTCGCACATCAGCAGCAGGCAAGCGATCGATTCCAGCGCGTGCAATAATCCAAAAATCCCGCTCTGCCGGTCCGTCAGCGCAAACGGCAGTGGTTCCAGCAGCGGCCGTTCGAGCGTGATCCAAAATGCCGTCGTGTGCATCTCGTTTTCCGGCAATTCCAGTTTTCCCGCGCCCACATTCTCATTCGTGAAAAATTTGATCTTCTTGAAACCCACCACCTGTGACCGCACCAACACATCTCCATGGGCGCGCGCCGCAAAAGCGCCGTCAATTCGCTCTTCCTCGGCAATCTCGAGGACGCGCACCTGCGTATACCGGATCGCGTCCGTGTAGTAATCCACGTTTACCGGCCGCACGTACGCCTTCCGCTGCTCGAAATCCAGCCGCTCGACGTGATACTGCTGCCCTTGGTGAATGTAAATCGCCTTCGGATGCAGGGTCGTCAGCGCTGCCGAAAAGTCTACTTCGCCAATCACCTCCGGCGCGCCGTTTCGCTCGCCGGTCCCGGCCACGTTGCCCGACGTGTCCCCACTTATGTCAATAATCACGAAATTGTCCGACGTCACCGACCGCAGGCTCACCGTATCCGCCGGATACGCCTGTTGCACCCAATGCCAGTTCCCGCCGCTGCGGTGCAAGAATCCCGCTTCCGCCAGCCGTTCGCACAACCCCGGCACGTCCGCACCGCCGAATTTTTCTTCCGGCGTAAGCGGCAGCTCAAAGGCCGCGCATTTCAGGTGATTCACCAGAATTTCCAGATTGTCCGGCTGCACGAACGCATGTTCCGGCGACCGCCCGAAAAAATATCCCGGGTGCTGCACAATGAATTGGTCGAGCGGCGCCGACGACGCCACCATCACCGCGCACGACGTCCCGTTCCGTCTTCCCGCGCGCCCCGCCCGTTGCCAAGTCGACGCAATCGACCCCGCATATCCCGCCATCACGGACGCGTCCAGCGACCCGATGTCGATCCCCAGCTCGAGCGCGCTCGTCGCAACCACGCCGCGCACGCGCCCTTCGCGCAATCCTCTTTCGATCTCGCGCCGCTCGCCCGGCAAATATCCGCCGCGGTAGCCGCGTATCGGCTCTGCGCCTCCGACCGGCGCCGGATATGCCTGCTGCAAATACGTCAGCAGCACTTCCGTGTGCAGCCGGCTGTTGGCAAACACGATCGTCTGCAGCTTCCGCCCCAGCAGCTCCTTGGCCACACGCGTTGCTTCGTTCAGATAGCTGCGGCGTATGCCAAGATTGCGGTTCACCATCGGCGGGTTGTAAAAAACGAACAGCTTTTCCGCCGCCGGCGCGCCGTTTTCTTCAATCGCTTCCATCGGCTGCTCAATCAGTTGCTGCGCCAGTTCCGCCGGATTCGCAATTGTCGCCGAGCAGCAGATGAATTGAGGGCGCGAACCGTAAAACGCCGCAATGCGCGCCAGCCGCCGCAGCACGTTCGCCAGATGGCTGCCGAACACTCCTCGATACGTGTGCAGCTCGTCGAGGACGATATATCGCAAATTCTCGAACACGCGCGTCCATCGAGTATGGTGCGGCAAAATCCCCGTGTGCAGCATGTCCGGATTTGAAAGCACGATGTGCCCGCGCTCGCGGATCGCCTTCCGCGCATCGGCTGGAGTGTCGCCGTCGTAGGTGAACACGCCGAGCTGGTCTTCGAGCCGCGTCGCCAGGTCCTGCAGCTCGGCCAGTTGGTCCTGCGCCAGCGCTTTGGTGGGAAACAGATACAGGGCCCGCGTGTCCGGGTTTTCGAGAATCGCGTTCAGCACCGGCAGGTTGTAGCAGATCGTTTTGCCCGACGCCGTCGGCGTCACCACCACAAAATTCTTTCCCGCCCGCGCCCGTTCCGCGGCCGTCGCCTGGTGCGAATACAGCCTCTCAACGCCCTTCGCCCGGTACGCCGCCGCCAGCTCCGGCCGCACCCATTCCGGCATCGGCCGGTATTGCGCCTGCCGCTCGGGGAAGTGCTTCACGGCAGTCAGCACCTCGTCCGTCTTGTAGCGCCCCGCCAGCGCGCTCAGTGCCTCTTCAAACGTGTCCAGCTTGGTCTTGGGCCGTACCGCCAGCCCTTGCGCGTTCGATGTCACGTAGGCCCCCCAAATAAGCGCGAGCCTCGCCCGCAAACTGATTCGCCGCTCTTCGCCTTTTGTTCGCTTACCCTACCACGCCGCTCGCCCTCGCGCAACCTCAGAAACTCCCGCATTCCTGCAGGAAATCACTCCCCAGCAAACAAATTCTCCGCGCCTTCCCCTTTTCCTCTGTGTTCTCCGTGGCGGGCCTTTCGAAGCCTCGATTCTCCGCTCGGTGGAAGCGCAGGCATTCATGCCTGCGAATAATAGGCTCACGCAGCGCATTCCGCTTCCTCAGCCCGAAAATTGTCATTCCGAGGAAGAGCAGCCCGATTTTCGCGCCGATATCTCGGGACCGCACGAAAATCGGGCGTCTTTGCGACGACGAGGAATCTCGGCGCCGGAACGGCGGACACCTCGCAGCAGAGGTTTCGGGAGGGCCTCGACGGAGCGGCATTTCCCCTGGCAGCGCACACCGCTCGCTCAGCTCGGCTTGATGTTCTGATTCACGCGAAACAAATTCGTTGGGTCGTACTTCTTCTTGATCTTTGCCAGCCGCAGATAATTCTTCCCATACGTCGCCTTGATGCGGTCCTGTCCCTCATCCATCATGAAATTCACGTACCCGCCGCCATGGCAATACGGATGCAGCGCGTTCCAATATTCCTTGGCCCACGCTGTAATTTCGTTCTTTTTCGCCGGGTCCGGATCGACTCCCACGATCACTTCCGCCCATGTCGCATCCCGGTGCCACCACGCCGTCGCGTTCTTCTTCACCCGGGCCGCCGCTCCGTTGATCGGGTAGAGATGCATCGTCGAATGCAGGGTCGGCAGCGTCGCCGCATATTTCAAATGCTCTGCAATCGCATCGTCCGGCAGCGTGCTCACGAAATCGGCTTTCCAATACCATTGCATCCCGCTCACGAACAACCCGTCGAACAAGCTTTGCAACACCGGATGCGGAATCGGTCCCGCCAGATCGAGCGCCAGAGCTTTGAAATTGCGGATCGGCCGGAAAATCCTCTCCGCTCTCTTCAGCGGTCCGGTGTAGCACCACACGATCGCGCACATCTTCTTGAAATGGAGATGTTCGGGGAAGGGAGCCACCGGCGGCACGGTGTGAAATGCAAAGAACCCGCTGATATCCGCCGGTGCCTTGGTGATGAAGCCTCGGTACCAGCGCATCACCTCCGCCGCATCTTCCATCGGCCAAAACATTGGCCCGCCGTAATTGGTGTGCACTGGCTGTCCCTTGAAGAGGAACGACGTCACCACGCCAAAATTCCCTCCGCCACCACGCACCGCCCAAAACAAGTCGCGGTTCTCTTTCGCGCTCGCCGTTACAAACCGCCCATCCGCCAGCACCATCTCGACCGCCAGCAGATTGTCGATCGTCAGCCCGTAGCGCCGCGTCAGGTATCCCAGCCCGCCACCCAGCGTCAGTCCGGCGACTCCAGTTGTCGAAACAATGCCCGAGGGAACCGCCAGTCCAAACGCATGAGTCGCGTGATCCACGTCGCGCCAGAGCGCTCCACCCCCTACCCGGACCGTCTTCTTTTTCGGGTCCACGTGAACGGAATTCATCGGCGAGAGATCGATCACCAGACCGTCGTCACACACGCCCAGCCCCGCCGCATTGTGCCCGCCGCCACGAATCGCCACCGCCAGCTTTTCCTGCCGCGCGAATTTCACCGCCGCCATCACGTCGGCCACATCGGCGCACCGCGCAATCAGCCGCGGACGTCGGTCGATCATTCCGTTATAGACCTTCCGCGCCTCTTCGTATTTCGCATCAACCGGTTCAATCAGCTCTCCCAGCAAACCGCTTTTCAGCGCCGCAATCGCTTCCGCATTCGGCATGGTCGTATCCCTCGATCCATTGGGTGTGGTTCGCACAGCAAGACTGGCTGGGAAATCGCACGCGGCGCCTCGCAACGAACCCTGCCGATTGCAAAATCGGCGGTATCTTTCTCAGCGCCTCTTGTGCGCCCATCCTACCTCCGTCCCGCCACAGAAACAACGGATTCGCCGTGTGCCGTCCTCCTCGTACCCTCGTCATCCACACCCCAGAACTTCTCCTCGCTCTCCTGTCTTTCTCCGTGTTCTTCGTGTTGAGCCGCACCAATACTCGCCGACCCGTGCCCATTGCACCAAGATGGTGCAAATTCGTCTCTGTATTTCCGACCACGCAAAAGTCAGTACTAGCCCTGTCCAAATTGCCCCGTTTTTCGGCCCTTTCCCGCAAAGTCCACACCACGGTGATTTGTTTTCCTCCTCCCAAAATGCTAGCGTTGCTTGAGTGAAATATGACGAGCATCGCACGGAAAATCTCGACCCGCCGCACCGTCGCCTCTGCCCGCAGTTTTCTCCCCTCGCATGGTCTGGCCTCTAATCCCTTGCGCGAGTGCGCACAACGCCTCGTGAGTGCGCCGCAAATTGAAATTCTCGCCTCACCAATTACCATTCACCAGTCACCAATCACGACCTTTCTAATCGCAACACACCAAAAAACCGGATTCGCCGTAACTTGCAGAAAACAAACAACCGAGCCCCGTTCTAATCGCAACACTTTCCAGGGTTCCTCCGCAGATTTCCGGAGACGTTTCGCCGCCCCTCGCTTGACACATTTCACATGGGAGAATATAGAAGAGCCATGGCCCAAACTTTTCTCATTTTCGATTTTGGCACCGACGAAGACGCCGCTCAGAAGGCGCGTCACAAAATAGAAGGCTGGAAGCAGGGCTTCCGCCTCGGCAACAAAATGCTCCTGAAATTTGCCCGCGAGGAAGAATCCGCATCCGCCGAGGAGCCTGAAGCGGAAGCCAAAGGCAAGAAAAAAGCCTCCGCAAAAAAAGAAGAAGCCGGCGCCAACGGACGCGTGAAAATTCTCGTCCGGCTGGATTTCTCGGATCACGAAAAGATATCGTCTCACCGCTGGATCGAACGAATCCCGACGGAGGAGCCGTTCAAATTGGCAAAAGCCGAAATTGTCCGCCCGGCGGACGAGGCATTTGCGGCCACGGCAGGCCAATTTGACTCTTTGGACTAGCAGCGAAACCCAACGGCGCTTGCGGCTGAGTTTTGTGCGCCGCCGTCCAAGCTTCTATAATGGGGCGTCCCGGCCGGGTTACCTGCAACATCGCGCGAAAGGCAGCTAATGTCCTCTTCGACGAAGGTCAAGGTAGCGAAGTTCGACGCGGAAAAATTCGATTCCTCCAAATACCAGGGACTCAGCCGGGAATCCCTCATCCGCATCTACCGCATGATGTATCTTTCCCGGCGCATCGACGACCGCGAAATTCAGCTCAAGCGCCAGAATAAGATCTTCTTCCAGATCAGCGGAGCGGGACACGAAGGCGTTCTCGCTGCCGCCGCGCTCGTCCTGAAGCCCGGCCACGATTGGATCTATGCCTACTATCGCGACCGCGCTCTCTGCCTGAGCCTTGGTGTGACGCCTTACGAGATGCTGCTGCAGGGTGTCGGCGCGAAGGACGACCCTGCCTCCGGCGGCCGCCAGATGCCTTCGCACTGGAGCCACCCCAAGTGGAACATTGTTTCGCGCTCTTCACCGACTGGAACGCAGTGGGTGCAGGCCGTCGGCGCCGCTGAAGCCAGCCTCTACTACGAAGCGCATCCAAAAGCATTCGAACAGGCGCGCCGCGCACCGCTCGGCGAGTTTGTTCATCATCATCACGACGAAATCGTGTACTGCTCGGGCGGAGACGGCGCCACGAGCGAAGGCGAATTTTTCGAGGCCATGAACGCGGCGTCGAACAAACGCCTCCCCGTTCTTTTCCTGATCGAAGACAACGGCTACGCGATTTCTGTGCCCATCGAGGTGCAGACCGCCGGACAGAGTATTTCGCACCTGATGCGCAATTTTCCGAATCTCCACGTGGAAGAATGCGACGGCACCGAACCGCTGGAAAGTTTTGCGGTTCTCTCTCGCGCCGCGACACATTGCCGCCAGCGATTGGGACCCGCGCTCGTGCACGCTCACGTCACCCGTCCCTATTCTCATTCGCTCTCGGACGACGAAAAGCTCTATCGCACCGAGGCCGAGAGGGAAGAGCAGTCCAAGCGCGATCCGGTTCCCAAATTCGCGCTCTTCTTGGTTCGCGAGGGCATTCTCGAAGAAAGTGAGCTTGAGGAAATCGAAGCGGAAGCGGATCGCGAAATCGCCGACGCCACCGACCGCGCTCTGGCCGCTCCACTTCCGGAAAAAGAATCCATCTACAGTTTCGTCTATTCGCCGGACGTCGATCCCACCAGTTCGCAATTTCTCACCACTCCCAAGCCGGAAGGCGGCCCGAAGACCATGGTCGAAATGGTCTCCGCGACCCTCCTCGACGAAATGGCACACGACGAGCGCATCCTTGTGTTTGGCGAGGACGTCGCCGACTGCAGCCGCGAAGAATATCTCAAGAGCGTCAAGGGGAAAGGCGGAGTCTTCAAAGCCACCTCGGGCCTGCAAAAGCGCTATGGTACAGCGCGCGTCTTCAATACACCTCTGGCCGAAGCCGCGATCATCGGCCGCGCCATTGGGATGGCGACACGAGGGCTTAAGCCGGTTCCTGAAATTCAATTCTTCGATTACATTTGGCCGGCCATGATGCAGCTTCGCGACGAACTGCCTGTTATGCGCTGGCGTTCGGCGGGACATTTCAAATCGCCTGTCGTGGTGCGCGTGGCGATTGGCGGCTATTTGACCGGCGGTGCGATCTATCACAGCCAGTGCGGCGAAGTTGTCTTTACGCATATTCCCGGATTGCGCGTCGTGATGCCCTCGACGGCGCTCGATGTGTGCGGCCTGTTGCGCACCGCCATTCGCGCCGACGACCCGGTCCTCTTCCTCGAACACAAGCATCTCTACCGCCAGCCCTACAACCGAGCTGTCTATCCCGGACCAGATTTCACGATTCCGTTCGGCAAGGCGCGCTTCGTGCGTGAGGGAACCGATGTCAGCATCATCACCTACGGCGCCGTGGTGCATCGCGCGGAAGTGGCCGCCGCGGAGCTTCACCGCGAAGGAATTTCGGCGGAAATCATCGATTTGAGGACGTTGAGTCCGTATGACTGGGAGGCGATTGCCTCAACGGTGCAGAAAACGAACCGCGTGATCGTCGCCTATGAAGACACGCGCTCCTGGGGATACGGCGCGGAAATCGCCGCGCGCATTGCCGACGAGCTCTTCAGCGATCTGGACGCCCCAGTGCGTCGCGTCGCGGCCACTGACACGTTCTGCGCTTACCAACCGAAGCTCGAAGACGCAATTCTGCCGCAAACCGAGGATCTGGTTCGCGCGGTCCGGGATATTCTGGAGTATTGAGAATGAGAGACTCGAGAATAGATCGTGCGAGGAAACTTTTCTTGAGGGATCTCCGTATCAAATGGCAGGGAGGACCGCGTTTTGCAGCGGTCCGGGAGGCGTAACGAGATGAATTGTCCGAATTGCCAGAGAGACATCGCCGAGTATTCGAATTTTTGCTATTTCTGCGGGGCAAAACAGATGCGCGCTCCGGCAGGGACTCCTGTGGCGAAGCGCCTGATGCGTTCGTCCACCGATTGCAAGCTGGCGGGAGTTTGCGGCGGAATCGCCGAGTATCTCGAAGTGGATTCCACGCTCGTTCGCCTGATCTGGGTCCTGCTGGTAATTTTCCCCGTGCCACTGGTCCCGGCCGTCATCGGATACCTAGTCGCGTGGCTGGTGATGCCGCGCGCGCCGCTGCCCGGCGCTGCACCCAGCGCGACGCCTTCGCACGCCGCAACGCCACCTTCGGCGCAGGCAGTGTAAGCGGATCCGCGAAGCCGATTTTTGGCGGCGGAATTTTTTGAGAGGAAATCAGTCCCTCTCTTTGGACTTTGATTTTCGCGGGGATTTTCCACCGGCGCGAAAAATTAGCGCGTCGATCGAAACGATTCCCGCGCCGAAGCAAGCCATCGCGAACGACGCGACGGCCAGTGCGAGCGGGAATTCGTAGTTGTGAACGGCGGTGATGGGCCCCATCGGCAAGTGCACTCGCCAGATCGCCACGGCCATTTCTCCGGCGAGCAGAATCGCCGCGATGCGGGTGAAGAGCCCGGCGATCAGCATCAGGCCGCCGAAAAATTCGAGTACGCCCGCGATATAAACGAAGTAGGAGGGAAATCCCATATGCACGAAGCCGGCCATCGCGTTCGCCGTATTCGTGAAGAGTTTCGGATAACCGTGCGTCACAAAAATAATTCCCACAGCCAATCGCATTAAGAGCAACGCCAAAGGCCGAAGCCTGTCCAGCAGTTCCATTCCGCGAGCCTCCTCGATCCACGATCAAAAATTGACGAATCGGAAGATTGTAGCAAACCGGCGGCGACCGCGCCGCGCACACATTTCCGGAAGCGCAAGCGCGCGTCGCAGAAGGAAGCGTAATCGCGCGGAACGCGCAAAGCGCCATCGCGAGATGGTGTAAGATTCTGTGTTGCACGATCACGCGCCGAAATGACCCAGTCCGACGCATTCGAACAAGGTGAGAGTTCTCCTGAGCCTGCCGCTCCAGAGCCGCGGGAGCCGTCGTCACGTTCGGGCGCAGCGGCCCGCAAGATTCTGATTGGCTTTGCCCTCGTAGTTGTCTTCGGCGGCGGCTATTACCTGCTGAAGTCCCGCTCGAAAGGTCCTCTCGAAATCGCCTATGCAGGAAACCGTGAAGTAACCATCTGGAGCACAACAGCGCAAGTTCGCGAGCCCGTCATTATTGTCAAGTACGGCGCGCTGCTGGATGTTCTGAAGAGAGCGGACGACGAGTTGGAAGTGCGGACGACGAATGGCGTTATCGGCTGGGTGAACGAGAGGGAACTGCTCACGGCGGATATGTGGTTCAAGGCAAGGGATCTCGAAGAGAGCGTCGTGAAGATGCCGGTGCAAGCGGAAGGACACACGCGTGTGCTGACGAACCTTCACATCCTGCCGGGGCGCGACGCGGCGCGCGTCCGCCAGCTTGCCAGGAACGTGCCGTTGGATCTGTATCTCCGCAAACCTCTCGACGTGCCCGCGACGACGAATTTGAACGACGAGGAGGAATCCTCTACCGAACCTCCACAGGCCAAGAAGGAGGACTGGTGGCTGGTGCAGGCACACACGAGCGACGACGATAGCGTGGCCGGTTGGGTGCTCGGACGATTCATCGATCTGGATGTGCCGGAGCCTCTCCCCGATTACGCGAGTTCGGCCGGAGTCCATATCGTGAGCTGGGCCATGCTGAACCGCGTGCGCGACCCTGACGGGAAATTGCATCCGCAATATCTGGTGCTGGCGTCGCAAGGGTCGGAAGGCCAGCCTTGCGACTTCACCATGCTCCGTGGGTACACGTGGGGGATGAAGAGTCAGCGTTATGAAACGGCCTATGTTGAAAGCGACCTTTGTGGAATGCTTCCCTTGCACATGGATGCGGCGAAGCAATTGGGCGGCGATTCGACGTTCTGGTTCCGAGACGTGAGCGACGGCGATCAGCAGCGAACCTACCACATGCACCAGACGATCATCCGCCGCGAACGCCAACCGAGCGAGAAAGAGCATCCGGGCAAGCGCGCGCGATGAACGGGAAGGGCAAGCAGTCCGCCAATCCTCCAAACAAGCACCTCTTGAATTTTCTTCTGGTAGATTGCAACAACGGCGCTCGCACCTTCTTCCTGATGATTTTTCTTCTCACTCCTGTCATTTTGTCCGGATGTTCGAGTAATTCAATTACGGCGCGGGCACAGGCAGCCCCCGCTCCTCCCCTTTCCTACATTGGGGCCTGGGGAGTAAAGGGCAGCGATCCGGGAGAATTAGATAGGCCTGTGGGAATTGCGACCGACAGCGTCGGCAATGTGTTCGTCGCCGATGCGGGAAGCCTGTACATCGACAAGTTTGATCCGAACGGAACGCCGCTGTTGTCGTTTCAGCAGCCGGGCCTGAACCATCCTCAGGTAGTGACGGTGGACTCCGGTGGAGCAATGTATGTGAGCGATCCGGTGCGGGCGAGCGTCTTCGTTTTCTTGCCGGACGGGGACCGATATCGCGAACTGCGCGTGCGTGCGCGCGGAAACGACGACAATCTGCTCAGCGTTGCGGTGAACGACGATGGGACTGTATACGTGCTGGACGGAAGCACCGGGAGAGTGACGCAATTCAATTCGCGCTTGCGGCTTTCCCGTTTTTGGCAAGTCCCCGGAATTTCGGGCGGGCGAGAAACTTCTGTGGGGCCGATTGAGGTTGGACATGACCAGAGTCTTTATGTGGCGGACGAAAGGAGCGGAGCAATCCGAAAACTGACGAGCGACGGTGGCTCCGAGGGGGTGATCGGTCCTGCATCCGGAGGCGGAAAGTTAAGCGGGCAATTTGCGGTTTCTTCGAGCGCTGTGTTTGCCATGGACGCGGATGGGCGGGTTGTTCACATATTCGGGCTCGACGGATCGTGGAAGGCGAGCGTGGATCTAGCGCCACAGTTGGGGCTGGGCTCCCGCAGCGCGCCGGCGCTGGCGGTAAGTCCACGACAGGAGCTTCTGGTGCTAGACGATTCGGCGGCGCGCGTACTGCGATATCGAATCCAATTTTGAAGAGCAAAGAATAGCGCACGAGCGAAGAGAAGCGAGGACCGGATGGCGCTGTTGCTGAGTGAAGAGGACGTGAAGAGGTTGCTGACTATGCCGCTGGCTCTGGAAGCGGTTGAGACCTCTTTCCGCCGGCTTGCGAGCGGAACTGCGCACCTCCATCCCCGCCACAGACTGCAAGTGCCGAAGAAAACTTATCTGCACTATATGGCAGCAGCCGATGGCGAAGCCGGGTACATGGGCATGAAGGTGTACACAAGCTCGAAGACAGGGCTTCGATTTCTGGTGCCGCTGTTCAGCGCCGAATCGGGAGATCTTCTGGCGATGATCGAGGCCGACTATCTCGGGCAGATGCGGACCGGAGCGGCCAGCGGCGTGGCAACTCGATGGATGGCGCGGGAGGATGCGAAGACGATTGGCATAGTGGGAACGGGACTGCAAGCGCGAACGCAACTGGAGGCGATCACGCGGGTGAGGAAGATCGAACAAATCCGCGCATTCAGCAGAAGTGCGGAGCATCGCGAGGAATTCTCACGGCAAATGACAGCGGCGCTGGGCGTGCCCGTGAATCCCGTAAGCTCGGCGGAAGAGGCGGTGCGAGGCGCGGACATCGTGGTGGCAGCGACGAACGCGAGTGCGCCGGTCATCGTGGGGAAGTGGATCGCACCAGGAACGCACATCAACGCAATCGGCGCCAATTTTCCGCAGAAACGGGAACTGGACAGCGACGCGGTGATGCGAGCGGATGTAATCGCGGTGGATTCCGTGGAGCAATCAAAGGAAGAAGCGGGAGATTTGATCCAGGCGTTTGCAGGAGACCTGCAGAGATGGAAAACGGCACAGGAACTGGCCGATGTGGTGGCGGGAAAAATTCCGGGGCGGACGGACCGCCGGCAGATTACGCTATTCAAATCGAACGGCATTGCTACGGAAGATATCGCCGTGGCTGGGAAATTGTATGAACTCGCGCGCGAAAAGGGGATTGGACGGCAAGTTGAACTGTGGAAGGACGAAAGCCGCGCGGCGGAGGGACGGGGAATCTGAGGAGGCAGCTCAGCTCTGACACTGCTTGCTGCGGAGCTTTTTCATGAGCGCATCGTGGAGGCGGCGGTGCGTGTCCTCGGGGAGCGGGGCGGGCTCGGAATTGCAATAAATCTCGATAGTCTTGCGGGTGGTGTCGACGATGAGGCGGCACTTCTTGCACTTGCCAAGATGCTGCTCGATTTCCGCTCGAAGAGACGCGTCCAATTCCTCGTCGAGGTAATTCTCCAGCTCAATGACCATGGTCTTGCAGTTCACAGGTGATCGCTCCGCCGAAAAGATCGGTTCAGTTTTTGGCGCAGCTTCAACCGCGCCCGCAGCAGCCGCGACTTCACGGCTGGAATCGACAAACCCAGCGTCTCCGCGGTTTCTTCCGTCGACAATTCTTCGATGTCGCGGAGCTGGAAAACGATTCGGAAAGATGGGTCAAGATCCTTGATCGCCCCGTTCAGGATTTCCCCCAACTCAGTTTGCTTGAACTTTTCTTCCGGTGATGGACCCCAGTCTTCAATCTCCCGCGGCAGCATTTCCTCGCCGGTGTCGATCTCTTCGTCCAGGGAGACCACATTGGGCCTCCGCTTGCGAAGCTTCATGAGCGCCTGATTGACAGCAATGCGCACCAGCCAAGTATAGAAGCGGGAGTTGCCCTCAAATTCGCCCAGATGCTCGAAGGCCTTGAGGAAAGCCTCCTGCATGGAGTCCTCGGCATCTTCCTTGTTCTGCGTGATGTTTTGCGCCAAGCGGAAGATTTTCCGCTCATAGCGATTCACGAGGGTGTCGAAGGCGTTCAGATCGCCGGCTTTGGCAGCCGCGACTAAGGCAGGCTCGTCCTCTTTCACAACTTGTGATGGAAGAGGATGGGGCTTCACGGGTTCGATATTCCGAGTGCTCATCGGGGAAAGTACTACCGTATTAGGCTATCACAATTGGAGTGTCGCCGCTTGGCAGAAGAAGCAGGGAAAGATGTGAGCGGTAAGATTGCTAATCCATTGTAGAGGAATAGTTTATCTAGACGGGACGAGCTGGGGGTCGACCCATCCATTTCCAACCAAGGCACGGGCAGGGCAAATCCGCCTTGCCGGAAGGGCGCGCGGGCCGGATAATTTTGCGGAGGTGCCCTGTTCCGACATCGCGGGGCTCGGAGGGGTTGGACGTGTGGGGCGACAGGTGAAGGAGCGCAGAGCGAGTTTCTTTGCGCAGATTGCGTCCCTCGATTCCCCGACTTTGCAGTCTGCCCGCCATTAGGCGTCCGATAAAAGACGTAGCAATAAGACGGATAGGGATCGGCCCGGAATCTGAAGGGACAGAGGGATGCGAACGCTGCCCGACTATCTTCGAAAAGGAATGAAGCTGATTTTGGTGGGCGCGAATCCAGGAGAGCGCTCGGCGCGGGTGGGGCATTACTATGCGGGGAGGGGAAACCAGTTCTGGCCGATGCTGCATGTCTCGGGGGTGATCCCGGAGCCGCTGGGATACGAGGACGACCGGCGGCTAGTGGAGTTTGGAATCGGACTGACGGATCTGGTGAAGCGTCCCACGCGGGGCATCGAGGAGATCGAACGGCGGGAGTTTGCCGAAGGAAGAGTGCTGCTGGCACAGAAGCTGGAAGATTTGCGGCCGCGCGTAGTGGCATTCAACGGGAAAATGGTGTATGAAAAGTTTGCAGGGCGAACTTGCAAGCTTGGCCTGCAAAAAGAGAAACTGTATGACGCCTACGTTTTCGTCCTCCCATCCACAAGCGGGCAGAACGCCGGCACAGAGCGCGGCGTGAAGTTACGCTACTTCAAGAAGCTGGCGGCGCTGCTAAAGGGTTTGAAAGAGTAAGGAGGCCCCGATGGCGGGAACAATCCAGCAACCTGCGACGTCGACACTGATCCAGGAAGAGCGTGCGAACGGAGTCGCGATCCTTCGGCTGAACCGGCCGGATAAGCTGAACGCGCTGAATCTGGACATGAGCCGGGCGCTGGTGCATGCGTTTCTGCGGGCGGCGGAAGATAAGACGGTCAGGGCGATCGTCATCACGGGCGTAGGACGTGCATTTTGTGCCGGAGGAGATTTGGGGCAGATCCGCGAGGCGAGAACGCGGAATGCGGGAAAGGAATTAGAAGGTCTGCTGCACGCGGGAAAGGAGATTTGCCTGGCGATCGCATCGACGCCCAAGCTTGTCCTGGCAGCGGTGAACGGAATTGCGTCGGGAGCAGGGATGAGTCTGGCGCTGGCTTGCGATCTGCGGATTGCGTCGGAAAGCGCGATGTTTGCGCAGTCATTCACGCAAGTGGGATTGTACCCGGATTTCGGAGCCACGTATTTTTTGCCGCGGCTTGTGGGTCTGGCGCGCGCTTCGGAACTGTTTTATACGGCGGACAATCTGTCGGCTGCGGAAGCGCGTCGGATCGGGATCGTCTGCTGCGTTTCGCCCGATGCGGAATTCGAGAATCAATGGCGGAATCTTGCGGCGCGGCTGGCGACCGGCCCCCCGCTGGCGTACCGGGACATCAAGCACACAATGATCGGCGAAAGGCGGCGTGAATTGGAAACGGCGCTGGATGAAGAGATTCGCCTGCAGATTCATTGCTTCCTCTCCGAGGATTGTGCGGAAGGACTGGCTGCGTTTTTCGAGAAGCGAAAGCCAAACTTCCTGGGACGTTGATTAACCGCCGAGCGTAGTCAGACCCTTGTTCCGCAGAAAATGACGACAATTCCATCACGAAAGATGCCCCATCCAAGCGTGATGCCCCGCGACGGTGGAGAATTTCCCGACAGAGGTTACACGCTCACCGAATTGATGGTCGCGGCTGCGGCGCGCGAAATTCGTGACGGCGAATGGGTGTTTGTGGGCATGCGATTGCCGCTGCTTGCGTGGAGCGTGGCGCGGCGTGTTCATGCGCCGAACTCTGTCGCACTCTTTGAAAACGGCGTCATCCGGGAAACGCCCTCGCCCGAACCGCTCCACACCATGGGCGACCCGGCCAATCTGACCGGCGCGACACAGTGCGGCGAAATGCTGGATGTGATGGGGCTGCTGCAACAGGGGCGTGTGCATGTGGGGTTTCTGGGCGCTGCCGAGGTGGACCGGCTCGGAAATCTGAACACCACGTGGGGGCACCGCGACCGCGAAATGCAAAGGCTGCCGGGTTCAGGAGGAGGATGCGACATTGCGTGCCTGGCGCGACGTACCGTCGTGATGCTGGCGCATCATCGTGACAGGCTTGTAGAGAGGATTGGGCACATCACGTCGCCTGGATACGGCAGGGGAACCGGATGGAGGCGGCATACGGGGCTGCCTCCAGCGACGGGACCGTCAGCGATTATCACCACGCTTGGTGTATTGCGGTTTGGTAACGACTGCGAGGCGTATCTGTACTCCGTTCACCCCGGGATCAGCGTGGAAGAAGTGATGACGAACACTGGATGGCCTCTGCGCGTGGCGGGTGATTTGATCGAGACGCTGCCGCCCTCGCCAGAAGAACTCGCCGCGATTCGCGAGCTTGACCCCAGCCGTTTCTGGACCCGCTAGGATGAAATTTAAATCGATTCACGTCGAGATCGGCGATCGTGCCGCGAAGATTATCCTCGACGATCCTCCGCTGAACATTCTCGATATTCCGATGATGGAGGAAATCTACGCTGCACTCCGCGAGCTTCGAGAGACGGCGGACTTTCTGATCTTTCGTGGAGCAGGGGAGAAAGGATTTTCGGCGGGCGCGGACGTGAGGGATCACGCTCCAGAGCGAGCGGCAAAAATGCTGGAAGCATTTCACGGAATCATCCGGCAGGTCGCTTCGGCGGAGTGGATTACGGTGGCTGCGGTTCACGGAGTTTGTCTGGGCGGCGGATGCGAGCTTGCGACGTTTTGCGATTTTGTGATCGCGGATGAGACGGCGACGTTTGGCCAGCCGGAAATCAAACTCGGCTGCTTTCCTCCTGTAGGGGTGGTCACGTTTCCGCGACTGATCGGGCCGCGGGCGGCGACGGACCTGATCTTGACAGGGCGCACGATACCGGCAAACGAAGCGCGCGAGATTGGATTGGTGACGCGCGTCGTGCCAGCGGGAAAAGCGGGGGAAGCTGCAGCGGAACTGGTTGACGAATTTCGTTCACTGAGCCCGAGCGCGCTGCGATTGAGCCGCCAGGCGCTGGGACGATTCCGCGGGCACGGCTTCGAAGAGGCGCTGCGCGCATCGGAGGAGCTGTACATTCGCGGACTGTTGCATACGCACGATGCAACAGAAGGCGTACGCGCGTTCCTCGAGAAACGCAACCCAGTGTGGCAGGGAAGATAAGGAAAAAGGGCGATGGCGAGTGAATCGAAATTGACCAATATGCAGGAAGCGATCGCAGAGCACGTCCCGTCGGGGTCGATGGTTGTGCTCGGCGCGCAGCTCGAACAGATGATCCCGTTCGCCGCGGGACACGAATTGATGCGGCAGGGGCGGCGCGATTTGACACTGGTTGGCCCGGTTTCGGACATTTTGTTCGATCAACTGATTGGAGCCGGCTGCGTGGCGCGAGTGATGGCGGCGTGGGTGGGAAATGTTTCGGCGGGAGTGGGATATTGTTTCCGGCGGGCCGTGGAGCATGGCAATCCGCGGCGAATCGAAGCGGTGGACTACTCGAATTTCACACTGGCGCTGGCACTGCACGCGGCGGCGCTCGGCGCGCCGTTTATGCCGACATATTCGGCGCTCGGAAGCGACCTGCTGAAGAAAAATGGAAATCTGCGCGAGTTTCCGTCGCCTGTCGGCGAGGAAACTTTGGTGGCGGTACGGGCGCTGCGGCCCGATGTGGCGATCATGCACGCGCAGCGCACGGACGAGCAGGGCAATGCGCATATTTGGGGAAGCCTCGGCGTGGCGGCGGACGCAGCCCGAGCGGCTCGGAAGGTGATTGTCGTAGCTGAAGAGATCGTTGAGCCGGGCGTGATCGCATCCGATCCGAATCGTACGATTATTCCCGGAATATTGGTGACGGCGGTGGTGCACGAGCCGCTTGGCGCCCATCCTTCCCCTGTGCTCGGATATTACGGGCGGGATCACGCGGCCTTTTCCGAGTATCACGAGCGATCGCGGGACAGCGAAGATTTCGAAAGATGGCTGGAGGAGTGGGTTTTGCGGCCGGCAAACCGGCAAGAGTATGCTGAACAACTAGGTAGCGAGAGGCGCGCGGCGCTGGCCGTGAAGCAACATGCGCTATCGGCCACCGCCGATTTCGGATAGTAGGAGCCATTCGCGTCCGTGAGCGATGCTTTCGAAGACATTGAGATTTCCCCGACGCAAGTGAAGGAACGGCTGGAAGATAACGAGCCGTTTCTGTTTGTAGACGTCCGCGAGCCGTGGGAACGGGAAACGGCTTCCATTGCTGGGTCGGTGCTGATCCCGCTGGGTGAAATTCCCGCCCATCTCGGAGAGTTTGAAGACGCCAACGAAATTGTGCTGTATTGCCATCATGGAATGCGCAGTCTGGACGCCGCGGCCTGGCTGAGATCGCAGGGAGTGGCGGGAGTGCGGTCGATGGCAGGTGGTATTGAGCGCTGGTCGATCGAAGTGGATTCGAGCGTGCCGCGCTATTGAGGGGAAAGACATCATGCCAACGCAGAAGAAAGCAAAGAGAAAAAGCCCGAGAGCCGCTACGGCCAGCCGGAAGCGCGGAAGATCTGCAAATTTTCTTCACAAACTGAACTGCACGACGTGCCGGAAGGCGCGCGCGTTTATGGAGAGACGCGGATTCGGGCTGCATTTCCGCGATTTGGGAAAAGACCGGCTGAGCGCGGCGGAGTTGGAAAAACTGATCGGAAGGCGAGATCATACGGAGTTTTTGAACCCACGGAATGAGCTCTACCGGCAGAAAAACATGAAAGAGAATCCACCTTCGCGCCGGGAAGCGATTCGGATGATGGTGAAGGAGCCAAACCTGATCCGGCGGCCTGTGATCCTCTGTGGTGGACACGTGGTGGTGGGATACGACGAGAACGGGATGGCCCACCTGTAAGGGGGAAATCTACTGGCTGTCGGTGGGACGCTTTTTCAAGACGGGCCTGTCTGAGGAAGCAGGAGAAGATGCGTCGGGATTGGACGTTCCCGATGAAGCCGGTTTGGAAGTTGTGGCAGCGGAGGCAGTAGGAGCGGCGTTGTCTCCGGTGTAGGGTTTCTGGATATATTGCGCCGCGACGTCCTGCGCGCCCGCTGTGTTGTCATTCAAATGCTGCGCCAACTGGTATTCGTTGACGGCGCGAGCCCTCTGTCCGTTCAAATCGTAAATCTGACCGATATAGATGTGAGACCAGACTTCGATCCATTTCGGGTCGAGATCGCCACCGAGAGCCGCGCGGAAAGAATTAGCCGCGGCGTTATAGTTCTTCTCGTAAAACATCGCTTCGCCGGTGCGGAACAGGGCAAGCGAGCTATTGGATTGCAGATCGAGAGCGCGCTGGTAATCCTGGATAGCGTCGTAATACTGACCGCGCTGGGCGAGATCTTCGCCGCGGGCCACAAGAGCGCGCACGCGCAACTGCGGGCTGGACTTCAGGAGATTGTTGTTGGGGTCGATTGTGACACCATTGGGCTTCGGGCGGCCGAAGGTATCGACTTCGAATTCGGTTGATGTGCCCGTGACAAGAATCTTCTTGGTTTCGGGATTGCCTTCTGTTTCCACGCGCACCTCGACGGGCATGCGCAGCAGGTCCAGGTTTTGCTTGATCCTGCCTACGACTTTGAATCCCTTGGGAACGCGATAAACGATGTAGTCCATCTTGAACTCCGGAACGCCGGTGGAGTTCAGCCACTGCGAAAAGAAGGCATTGAGATTCAGAGGTGGGTCGCCCTTGACGGTGGGAAGAGCTTTCGTGGCGGCGAGCCTCTCGAATTCCGCGATGGTGACGTTTTTTCCCACGTGCTGCTTGTAGAAATCCTGCAAGAGCGAATCGAATGCGTCGTCGCCCATTTCACTGCGAAGCATGTGGAAGACCATCGCGCCTTTGTCGACGACAATCGCTCGATAGCGGTCCGTGAACTGATCGACGTGCTCGGATTGAGCGATCGGAATCGTGTCGTCGTACATAAGTGAACCGATGGCGAAGGTTTCGAGGTCGCGGTGCAGTCCAGCGATGCCCTGGCTTTCCTCGGCGTACATGGCGGAGGAGTAGCTGGCTAGGCCGTCGGAAAGCCATTCATCGGCAAGCGAAGCGGGCATGACGCGATTGTTCCACCACTGGCCGGCGGCTAGTTCCGAAAGGAGCTGGTCGTTTGGCTTTGTGGACCATTGCCTCGCGCTGATCAAGAGCAATCCAGGAGCAGAGAAGCCGGTGACCGAGCCGTCGGGCATTTGTGCGACGGTGATTTGCGGGCGATTTGGCGGATCGACGAGCGGGCCGAACGTCTCCTGGTAGAAGCCGAGAATTTTTGTGAGCGAATTTGCATAGGCGGGCGCGGTGGAGGCCCAAGCCGGAGGCGTGTAAACCGGGATCGACAATCCCTCGGACTGCTGGGGAGAAAGCTGCAAGGCACCGGCAACAAAAGTGCCGACAGGCCCAGGCTTGTCGCAGTGGAAGACGTAGGAAGCTTGCGCCTGCTGGCCCCGGCCGATGGCGGGCATCATGACCGGCGCGTCGGGCCGGCCCGTGCCGACAACAGCGAATGTGTCGGGGACGACGATCTTGAAGGTGCCGGTGTAGCGATTGGCGGGATAGTCCGTCAGGGGGAACCACCGGGCAGGCTGCAGAAGATAGGCGGAGGCCTTGTCGACAGAGGCGAGGCGAATTCCCTTTGCTGGACTATCGTCTTCATTGGAGACCGGGCCGCTGTATTGGAAGGTTAGCGAAATGGATTTGCCGGGCGCGAGGACCTCGGGGAGGCCGACGTTTACGAGCAAGGGGGAGTGATCGTCGCGCTCGAAATTCAAGGGCTGGCCGTTGGCAAGCTTGACGGACTGGATGTGCAGATCGGGATGCAATTCGACAAGGACGTTGCGCGAGACTTCACCGGCAACGAAGACAACGTGGGCCTCAACAGTGATCGTCTGGTCGTTCGGCTGGATCAGTGCCTCGACATCGTAATTGGAAGCCCGAAAGGGGTAAGCACGGGAGGACTGGGCCGACGCAGACAGTGAGACACAACCGAGGACGAACAAGAGGGCGCCCGCAAAACGCATCTTGAGCAAAGAGTGACTCCGCATAGAGAGAGCCGAATTGTCCCGCTGTTTAAGATACGAATTCACGGCCGGCAGTTGCCCGAAAGAACCGGAGGCACGAATCCAGATTACATCATCGCCGCGAAAATGTCCGCAGCGCGGTCGATGGCCTCGGGCGGGCCTAGACGCATGCGGACCTCGGCGAGAGCGGCCTTCATTTCCGCGCGGGCAGCTTCGGAATCGAGGAGGCGCCGGACTTCACGCTCGATATTCGCTGGAGTGAAATCATCCTGGATTAGTTCAGGAACTGCGCACTTGCCGGCAACAAGATTGGCCATCGCGAAAAAGGGAGTGCGAACCATGCGGCGAAGGATGACGGCGGTGAGAGGGGCGACACGATAGATCACAACCATGGGCGTTCCCAGGAGCGCGGCCTCAATCGTGGCCGTGCCGCTAGCGACAATGGCGCAATCGGCAGCGGCGAGAGCGTCGTATGTTTCGCCATCGACGCGGTGGATGGGAAACTCGGGCTGAGCGCATCGCGAGAAAAGCTCGGCGGAAAGACCGGGCGCGGCTGCGTGGACGAACTGGATGGGCGAATCCTGAGCGAGGCGGGCGCAGGCGGCGATGACTCCTTGGTAGTTGAGTGCAATTTCGCTGGGGCGGCTGCCGGGCATCAATGTGACGATGGGGCGCGAAGGATCGAGGCCGTGGCGGACGGCAAATTCTTCACGAGTGAGGGTCGGCTTGACTACGTCGACGAGCGGATGGCCCACGAACTCTACAGGGACGCCTGCTTTGCGGTACAGGGGCTCCTCGAAGGGGAAAATCACGACCATTTTTTTTACGCGGCGGCGGATGATGCGCACACGACCCGCGCGCCAGGCCCAAATCTGCGGGCCGATGAAATAGCCGACCGGGATGGAAGCATTGTTCAACCGGCGCGCGGTCCCGAGATGTGTTCCAGGCGAGTCGATGAGAATTGCAAGAGACGCACGGCGCTTTGCGGCCTCGTAGGCCAGCCGATTTTGCACGCCAATGACCGTGGGGATTTTGCGGAGCACTTCGGCAATACCTACGACGCCGATTTCGTGATAATCGGCGACGAGATCGACGCCGGCTGTGGACATCCGCGAGCCTCCCATGCCAAAGATTGTGGCACCGGTGCGCTGAACGAGAGCCGTGGCAAGGCGTGCGCCATACATATCGCCGGAGGCTTCCCCCGCAGAGATCAAGACCTCGGGGCGAATCGTCATTGGCCGATTCTATGACGCAATAGACTGGCAGGCGAGCGAAGAAGGACTGGCAATGTAGGACACCAGACGCGGCAGCAACAATCAATCATTGGCGGGCAGGGGTTCGGGGAATCCGGACGCGCCGGCACCGGGAAGGGGCAAGGCCATCTCCTGTTCTTTGTACTGGAGCTGGTAGAGGCGGTAATAAATTCCGCGGAGGGCCAGCAACTGCTGGTGAGAGCCCTGTTCGCGGAGACGGCCCTTGTGGAAGACCAGGATGCGGTCCGCGTGCTGAATAGTGCTGAGGCGGTGGGCGATGACGACGGCGGTGCGGCCGCGAAGGAGGCGATCGAGAGCGTCGCGAATCATCAATTCGGTCTTGGTGTCGACGCTCGAGGTGGCTTCGTCGAGAATCAGGAAGCGCGGATTGTGCGCGAGCGCGCGTGCAAAGCTGACAAGTTGGCGCTGGCCGACGGAAAGAGTGGTGCCGCGCTCGGTGACCGGCGTTTCGATTCCTTCGGAAAGGCCCCTGATGAAATCGCCAAGCCCGACTTCGCGCAGGGCGCGTTCGGCCGCGGAGCGGTCGACCGATTCCGTGGCCAAGCGGACGTTGGATTCAAGCGTGCCGGTGAAGAGAAACGGATCCTGCAGAACGATGCCGAACAGGCGGCGCAGATCCTGGAGATTCATGGTGCGAATGTCGACGCCGTCGAGAAGAATTTCGCCGCGCTGAATATCGTAGAAGCGCAGAAGGAGCTGGATGATGGTGGTCTTTCCGGCACCAGTGTGGCCCACGATGGCGAGGCTCTGGCCGGGCTCGACGCGGAAAGAGATGTCGCGGAGGACCCAATCTTCGTCCTTGGGATTGGCGCCGCCGGTGTAGGAGAACCAGACGTTGCGGAATTCGATTTCGCCGCGAGGAGAGGTGAGCTTTGCGACCTCGGAGGGCGAGGCAACGGTGAGGGGCTCGTCGAGAAGGCGGAATATTCTCTCGGACGCGGCCATGGCGCTCTGGAGGATGTTGAATTTTTCGCTGAGGTCCTGAATGGGCCGAAAGAAGCGCTGGCCGTACTGAACAAAGGCGAGGAGGACGCCGATTTCGATGGTTCCCCCAATGACACGCAAGCCGCCCTGCCAACACAAGAGAGCAATGCCAGTCATGCTAAGGAACTCAACGGCGGGATAGAAGAACGCGAATGCGTCAATGGCTTCCTTGTAGGCTTCCATATGAACGCGGTTGAACCCGGCAAACTGCTCGCGCGATTTTGCTTCGCGGTTGAATAATTGCACGACGGACATGCCGCTGATGTGCTCCTGCAAGAAGGCGTTGATGCGGGCGATGGCTGTGCGAATGCGGCGATTGGCGTTGCGCACTTTGTTGCGGAAAAAATAGGTGACGAGGACCATGAATGGCAGCGGAGAAAAGGTAAGCAGCGCAAGATAGCGGTGCCATTTGAAGAGAAGGATGGCCATTCCAAAAAGCAGGACAACGTCGTTGAGCATGGCGACGACGCCGGAAGCGAACAAGTCGTTGAGAGCGTCCACGTCTGTGGTGGTGCGGGTGACGAGGCGGCCGACGGGGCTGCGGTCGAAGAAGCTCATCGGCAATCGCTGCAAGTGGGAGAAGATTTCTTTGCGAAGGTCGTACATTGTCTTCTGCCCGACCCACTGCATGATGCGGACTTGCAGGTATTGCAATGCAAATCCGCCGAGCAGAGCGCCGAGATATGCGGCGACGACCCAAACAAGTCCGGTAATTGCGACGTGCCAGGCAATCGAGCCGGATTGCCCGGGCAGCAGGTATTTGTCGATGGCCACGCTGAAAAGCCAGGGCCCGACGAGCTCCATGGCCATGACTCCCAGGGAGAATCCCAGCGCGGCGGAGACTTGCCAGCGATAGGGGCGCAGGTAGTGGAGCAGACGCCGCGTTAATTCCGTGTCGTAAAACTTGCCGAGTTTCTCTTCTTCGCGGAAATCGCTCATTCGCGTTCGAGTTCCTCTTCGAGCAACTGCCTCTGATAGAGGTCGGCGTAGTAGCCGTTCATCTCCAGAAGCTCGTCGTGCGTGCCGCGTTCGATGATGTTGCCTTCGCGGAGAACGACGATCTGGTCGGCGTCTTTCACGGTGGAGATGCGATGCGCGACGATTACAGTGGTGCGCTGCCTCATCACTTCGCGCAGGCGGCGGAGAATTCTCTCCTCGGTGTCGGTGTCGACGTTCGCAAGCGCGTCGTCGAGGACAAGAATCTTCGGCTGGCGAAGAATCGCGCGCGCCAACGCGGTGCGCTGCTTCTGTCCGCCGGAAAGTGTGATGCCTCGTTCGCCGACCATCGTGTCGTAGCGCTCGGGGAATCCCTGAATGTCGCCGGAAAGGCTGGCGATTTCGGCGGCTTCAAAAACATGCTCTTCGCGGGCATCGGGAACGCCGAAGGCGATGTTTTCGCGAAGCGTCTCGCTGAAAAGATAGGTGTCCTGCGGCACGTAGCCGATGGCGCGGCGAAGCTCCGCGACGGGATAATCGCGAATCGAGCGGCCATCTAGGAAGATTGTGCCGGGAGGAGCTTCCCAGAGGCGCGCGATCAAGGATGCGAGCGTTGATTTTCCGCTGCCGGTGGGGCCGACAATGGCGAGGGATGACCCCGCAGGAATGTGCAGACTGACATCTTTCAGGACAGGCTGGCCGTTCGATGAGGATGTGCCGGTCGGATAGGTGAACGTCATATGGCGGAATTCGATATCGCCGAGAATCTCAGGCTCCGCCGCCCGGCGAACACCATCGCCGTTGCCGGCGGCGGAAGGATGAGCAATTTGCGGGGAAGGAACTACGTCACGGATTGCAGGTTCAGCATGAAGGATGAAATTCAGGCGGCCCATGGAAGCGGCGCCGCGCTGGAAGATGTTCGTCACCCAGCCAAGCGCGATCATCGGAAACACCAACTGGACCAAAAACATGTAGAACGCCCAGAAGGTGCCGATGGTGGCATGGCCTTGCATCACCTGCACTCCGCCTTTGCCGAGCAAAATTACGAACGTAAGGCCGATGATGGTGGAGAGGCCGGGGAAGAAGAGGCTCCAGGCGCTGATCAATTGAATATTTTTATTTACGTAGCCGCGATTGGCCTGATCGAAGGAGGCAATTTCAGCGTCTTCCTGCGCGTAGGCGCGCACGACGCGAATGCCGGCCAGATTTTCCTGGGCGCGAGTGGAAAGAACGCCGAGAGCGGCCTGAATCTGCTCCGAAAGCCGGTGAATGATCTGGCCGAAATAACGGACGGCTATCGCCACAATGGGAACCGGCAGGAGCACCCAGAGGGTGAGGCTCGGCGAGAGCTTCACCATGAAATAAATGGCAAGGGACATCGTGGCGAGCGTGGTCGCGCTGTACATGATGCCGGGACCGAGAACCATGCGCACGGCGTTGAGGTCGTTGGTCGCGCGGGACATGAGATCGCCAGTGCGGTTGCGAACGTAGAATTCGGGCTCGAGCTCGACCAATTTGCTGAGCAGGTCGTTACGGAGGTCGTATTCCATTTCGCGGGAGATCCCGATCAGAATCCAGCGGGTCCAGTAAGACAAGAATCCCTTAACGACCATGACCAGGACCAGAATCAGGCAGAATATGCCGACAGTGTGAATGCTCTTTGGCGAGTAATAGCGGAAGAGCGGCTCGAGAAATTCACGTGACAATCCGGTGAGAGTCGAGAGAGAGCGCGGCTCGCCCCTCGCGCAATCGATGACTGCGCCGAGAATCAATTGCGGCAGGGTTCCCACAAGTCCCGTCAATGCGAGCGCGAGCAGGCCCAGCGATATCATGCCTTTGTATTTGAAGACATAGGGAATCAGCGTCTTCAGATGACTCCATCCAGAAAGCTCGCGCGCAGGTCTTGAGGCTGTCGTGGGGACCGGCTGCGCGATGGCGCTCATCGAAGCACCGATTGGGGAGTTTCGAGTTGTGGAGACTCTGCCAGAAATTCCTCGTAATTACGGTCGAGCGATTCGTAACGATCGACCTTCGAATTCCAGCGCACCCCCAGCGTCTGGACGTAACCTCCGGCCGGTTTGGCGAGCGGCGTGAAATACAGCACGAGACCCTTCTCAGGGTCCTGCTCATATTGCAAACGCCAGGCCGGCACGCCTGCCAGAGGAGTTCCACCCAGGTAGCCACGGGTATTTTTCAAATGCTCGTCGCAGCGGAGGACTTCCTTCCACTTGCCATCGGTTTTTTCGACGACGGCGAGACGGGTGATGAGCGTGCCGGGAACGGCGCCGGGCGGCGCGGCTTTGAGCCGATTGATGGCCAGCACTTGGTCGCTTCCGTTCTTGGCGAGATCGCCATATACGAGCACTTCGGCTTCATCGCCCAGGACGGTCTCCGCCGCGCTCTGCACGTCAGGTGGAACGACGAGTTTGGACGGCGACGGCCTGGGGGGCTCAGCTTTCGAGCTGTCGGGAGCCGGAGACGCGGAATCGCCACAGAATACACACATGATGGCAATCGCTCCGAACGCCACGCCAAGAAGGATGAGTCTACGCATGAACCTTTGTCCCGATGCTAATGGTTGATTGGACTCTGTGAAAGCGCCGGCGGATTCTGCAATTTTCGGTGCTTTGCTTTTCCCCAAACCAGCGCGCGGATGTAAAGCGGCTGCCAAACTCTTCAGCGAGCCGCCAGGACCTCTTCAATCCTTGCCTCGAAATTTTCTTCGCCTTCGGACCAGAACTGGACACGATCGACGGGGAGCGTGCGCTCGACCTGTCGAACCCAGTCGAAGAGCTTTCGCACATTTTCTCTGGTCTTTTCGCGGTAGGCGCTGAGCACGTCCGGCCAAGCCATGGCTTCAAGAAATTTCGCCTCTTCGTCAGATTCCGGGGGCTTTTTCTCACCTTCGCGGGACAGAACTCCCGCATGGCCGGTGAAAAAATGTTCGAAGCCGAGATCAACGTAGAAGTGACCTTGTTCGCGCCAAATTTCTTCGTCGTAGATTTCACCGTTGCAGACGAGAGTCAAAGGCTGCGCACTGAGAGCGGCCCTGCCCGTGGATGCGTCGAAGGACCAGAGGTCCCAATGCGAACCGACCTCGCAGGAGCAATCGCCGAGGAGATTGCCTTGCGTCAGCTCAATCACTTTTGCGGCGTCGATCGACATGGCGCGCAAATCTTCTTCAAGGACCGGCGTTTCCGCCGAATTGACCGCGCGAATGATCAAGGAAGTAAAGCCGGGCCGGGAAGAAGAGAAGGGAACTGAGGCCAGGAAGGCAGCCAGCCGCTCCGGCATTTTATCTTCGGGAAAATCGCGGCACCACACACCCATGTAGGCTTGGTTGGACACGCGTCTATTATACCGGAGAGGCAGAGAATCCACGGGGGCACGATTTTCAGCGGATTGCGAGGGTTTGTGGCCCGGCGAAGGCTACTTCTTGTTTTTCGGAAGCGAGTCGTCGCGGTCGATATCGGTGGAGATGCCGAGGAGGCGGTCTTTCAAGGTGTCGCCCATGCCGGCGAGGACATCAGCGACCGATTCGCGCATTCTTTTTTCCGCGGATTTGGCGAGCGTATCGAGAACAGCCTGCGAGCGCTGGCCGAGAGTGGTGGCGGAAGCAAGCAGCCACGTGTTCGAGGCGTTTTCCAGACGCGTGCGGAACTGCTCCAGAGTTTCCTCGGTCGACCTCTTTAGTTGGTCCATCCATTCCAGTTGCTGCGCTTCGCGGCGGTTGTCCCAAGATTCCATTAGAGAGAGGAGTTGGGACTGAATCTGGATGCGAGCCTGCTCGCCGCCAACGATCAGCGCTTCGTCGAGTTTTTTCTGGAACTCCGAGAGCGAGCCTTCGCGCGTGTACTCCATGTCCGAGCGGGCTTTTTCGAGGGCAGAGCGAGACGTTTCTTCGAACCTTTGCAGAGATTCGCCGGTGACGCGCGCGACGCGGTCAGAAAATTCGGCGGTGGCTGTGTCGGCTGTTTCTTTCAGGCGTTCACGTTCGCGGGTGACGGTTTCGCGAGCGGCGTCTTCGATTTGCGCCTGGCTGTGCTCGACGTAGGTGCGGCGGTAATGATCGAGCTCGGAGGCGACAAGGCTGGAAATTTCGGCGGCGCGGTCACGCAGGGCGGTGGTGGACTGTTCGATGGTGCGCTCCATCGAAGTCTGCATCGTGGTCTGAGCCTTCTTCTGATACCAGTCGGCGGCCTTCAGCAGGGCTTCATAGGTTTCGTGCTGCGCTTCGGTGCTCCGCTGCTGCAATTCCTCTTCGGCCTTGGAGATGACCTGGCGGCAAGCGCTCTCGACTTCGGCGGGAAATTTCGACGTCTCCTGGCGCATGCGTTCGAGAGACTGCGCCACGACTTCTTCGGAGGCGTGCTGGACGTGATCGCGGAGCGATTCCTGGATGCGCGCGGCTTCGGCGCTTGCTTGCTGCATCGATTCGTGAATCGCATGCTGGACATGATGCACGTGCTGCCCGGCGGCCTCGATATCCGCCAGAGCCTTTTGCACCTGACTGAGACGCGGCGCAAGAGTCTGCTCCATTTCGGTGGAGAGGCGATCCGCCACTTTCTGCGCGGACGATTCGAGCAGCGGCTCGACCCGCTGGACGCGAGCCGAGAGAAGATCGTCGATATTGCGGCCCGCTTCTTCGTATTTCGAAGAGGCGATTTCGCCAAGCTTCTGCGAGACGCGATCAATGGCGGCGCCTGCGGCGTCTTGCAAGAGAGATTTCGTTTCCTCGGCCTTGGCCTTCTGCTCCTGGATGCCCGAGCCGAGCAACTGAATCATCGCCTTGGCTTCGGCGATGGCTTCGTCGATGGAGCTGCGGACTTGCGTTGAGTGGCCGATCAGTTCCTGCTGAGCATTGGCCACGGCGTTCTGCGTGGTTTCGCTCAGCCGCTCGGTCAACTGTTGCGTAGCGCCATTGAGCGACGCTTCGAACTGTTCCTGCCAGCGGCGCTGCGCCATTTCGGCTTCGGCGGAAGACTGCTCGATTGCGTGGGCTCGAACGCCGTCTGCGGCAGACTCCAGATTTTTGCGCCACTGGTCGAGGTGCGCCTGGGCGGCGTCGGGCGAAGAAAGGATTTCAAGTGACGGAGTGGAAGCCTCGCGTTCGCGAAGAGCGCGTTCGACGGCCTCGTCGACGGATTCCTTGAGATTCTGTGTCGAGGCGCGTTGCGCGGCTTCGCGCGCAGCAGATTCGGCTGCGCTCGTCACCGTCTGCTCGACCGCCTCGCGGATTTTCGCATCGAGGCGTTCGGTGGAAATTTCAGCGGCCCGTCTGGCTTCCTCGACGATGGCGGTGGTGCGTTCGGAGGCCTGCTGCACGACTTTCGTGACCGCTTGCTCAGAGGAGCGGTCCATCGAAATGCGAATTGCTTTCTCGACGGCCTCATGGAGCTGGGCATCGAGCTGCTGGCGCACGACCGTCATTTCTTCGGTAACAGCGCTTTCGACGCTGCGGCGAGCGGTTTTGTCGAGTGAGGATTTCGCTTCGGCGACAATCGCGGCGACTTGACGGGCAATTGTCTGCGAATCGATGGCGGGACGCGAGGGCGGCTGGACTGCTGTTTGCGGCGCCGAAGCTTGTGATGGTGCCGGAACTACGTGGAGCTTGCTCTCGCCTTGCGCCGAGGAATCGGGCGTTGTGGAAGGTGCAGCCTTTGGCTGCGCAGGCGTGGAAGCAGCGGATGAAGCCGCCGGCGTAGCAGGAACCTGAAACGCTGGCGCTTCCTGCTTCGGCGCTGCAATTTCAGGCGTCGCCGTCTCCGCTCCGCGACCTGCCGGAGTGCTATGACTTAGCGCTTCTGTGAGGTCCAACTCCGAAGGCGCGGGAATGGCGGCAACATCGTCGGGATAGGGAAACCAGTCTTCGGGGGGAAACGCGATGCCCCAAACGTTGCCGGCAATTTCAAATTCGAGGCCGATCTGGAAAAGCTCGCGGACCGTGCGCGGCCTTTGCACCCAGACAACGCGCCCCTTCACCGTTCGCGGAGGGAAAGCAGGCTCGGGGCGGGGGATTTCAAGCGTGACGATCGAATTCTTCGGAACGTAGTGCTTCGACTGGTATTTGCAGCCGTGGCAGTTGACCATCGTTGTGGTCGTCCGCTCTTTGAACGGCTGCCCCAGCGCATCGACACCCGTAACGGTAAGCGGCACAGCTTGCACGATGCGCGTGCTCCGCCGTTTTTGAGCTTCTGCGTCGTCCGCTGGGAGTAGATCGGTCAAAGACCCTCCGAGGGTGTCCTATAAGGGTAGCACCAGGCTCGCGTCGGTGTCCTTCGGGCAGAGGGCTGTGTGCGAAAGGGTAACTTAGAGGTTAGCACCGGTCAGGGTCGGTGCCGCGCCGGGCGGCAGACCACTGCTTGGTGCTATTTCTCGGCAGACCGCGGCGGATGCCCTGCGAGGGTGTCCCAGAGTTCCTTTGCAACCCAAATCGGCCCAACGAGGAAGTAGATGACGCCCTGGAAGAAAGCTGGCTTGTTTCCTTCGATGCGATGCCCTGTGAAGAGAAGAATCCAGCCACCGAGGAACAGCGTAAGGCCGATTTTCCAGTGCAGCAGAACCATCAGAACGATGCCGACGATGATGATAGGAATGCCGACGCCGTGCATGAGCTTGTTCCAGGGATTCGTGTGCTCATGATTGTACTGGGCCATGTATTGATCAAAAGATGGCATGGCGGACCTCCCGCGCGATTGGAGCCTATATACGCCATTCGCGGAAAGAAGGGAAGCGCGTGTTACGGAGCGGGCGCGTGGGACGGAGGAAGCTACAGCTCGCGGCGGCCTTCCATGGCTTTGAGCATCGTCACTTCGTCGGCGTACTCCAAGTCCGAACCCACGGGAATGCCCATGGCGATGCGCGTGACGCGAACACCAAGCGGCTTGAGAAGTTTTGAGAGATAGACCGCGGTCGCTTCTCCCTCGGCCGTGGGATTCGTTGCGAGAATGAGTTCTTCGACACCACCGGACTTCAGCCGTTCGATCAGGCTCTTAATTTTCAATTGGTCCGGCCCAATGCCTTGCAGAGGCGAAAGAGCACCTCCGAGAACGTGGTAAAGGCCGTTGAACTGGCGCGTTTTTTCGATGGACTGAATGTTCGTTGCTTCTTCTACGACGCAGATGATCGAGCGGTTGCGCGTCGAGCTGGAACAGAAGTGGCATGGGTCGGAATCGGTGATGTTATTGCAGATGGAGCATTCGCGGACGCGCTCCTTGGCTTCGCGAATTGCGTCAGAGAGAGCGAAGGCCTGATCGCGGTCGACGCGCAAGAGATGAAAGGCAAGCCGCTGCGCCGTCTTCTGCCCGATGCCGGGCAGGCGCTTGAGTTCGTCGATCAGGCGATTGACGGATGGGGCGAAATCCGGCATGAGGCTCCGTTCTCTATGAGCGTAGCAGAAGAAAACAGTTTCAGGTATGTAGGGAAGAAACAGGTCCGGGGAAATTGCATCCCGGCTAGAAAAGTCCCGGAATCTTCAGGCCGGGAATCCCCGCGGCATTGCCGGCGATGTCCTTCATTTGGCGCGATAGCTCTTCGTCCACACGCCGAGTGGCTTCGTTTACCGCCGCCAGCACGAGCGTCTGCAACATTTCCTGGTCTTTGGTCTTGAATACATCAGGCTCGATGCGCACGTCGGTCAGTTGCTTCTGGCCGTTCATGCGGACCGTCACCATGCCGCCGCCGGCCGAAGCCTCGACGGAAATTTCTTCAATCTGCTTTTCGAGCTTTTCCTGCACTTGACGGAACTGCGACAGCATTTGTTGCAACGCTTTTACTTCCATCGCTTATTCCTCGCCCGGACTTTTGACCTTGGAAATCTGGCCCCCGAACCGTTCGAGCATCGCCCGAACCATCGGGTCCTGCTGAAACCGCGCCTGCAGTTCCGAGCTTCGTGCCGCCGCAGGACGGCTACCCCCAACTTTAACACAGACGCGCAGTGGTTCGCCTGTTGCACGGGCGAGAACTGTGCGCAATCGTTCCATTGGGTCGCGGGCTTGCAGCATTTCGGCGAGTGTGCGGCTTTCCGTGGGGAAGTAGATTTGCAACTCGCCGTTTTCCACTTCCCATTGTGTCGCCGCACGGGCCATGGACCAGAGAAATTTCTGGCTTTGCACGGCCGATTTAATCGCTCGCACCTGCGGAGATTCTGATTCGCCGGTTGCGAGCGTCTCGGGAGGCGCCTGCGATTCCTCCGCTGCCGCCGCAAGTGGCTCAGGATGGACAGGGACGGCCTGAACAGTAATGGCGCTGCCGGCGGCGCTGGCCACCGCGGAAGCAGGAGTTGCAGGGGCCATGCGCGCGGCTGTGGCCGCGGTTCCCGCGCCCGGAGCGAAACCAGAAACCGGCGAGGAAATTCTCCCAGAGGAAATGGCCGGCGGCGATTCAGCCGAGCCGGATACCGCGCGCGTTGCCGGACCCGGGGTCGAAGATTTCAGAGTGCGCGGCGCGAGGCTCGATTCGCCATGCAGTTCTGCGAGCAGCTCTTCGAGCGGCGCAAGCCGCTGCGCGTGCACCATTTTCAGAAGGCCCAGCTCAAGATGCAAGCGCGCGTCGGGCTTGCGCCGGAGATCGTCGTCAGTGGCAAGAAGCAGATTGAAGAAGCGCGTCAAATCTTCTTCGCTGAACTGCGCCGCCTGCTTGGCAAGGCGCGGGCGTTCGTCTTGCGGCGCGGCAACAAGCTCGGAATCGGCGCCGCAGATGCGCGCGACCATGAGATTGCGGAAATGGCGGATGGCTTCGCGGCAAAAATGCTGGAGATTCTGGCCATCGGCGATCAGGCGGTGAACGAGACCAAGCGCGCGCTCGGCGGATTGTTCGTGGATCGCCTCGACCAGCTCGTCGAGAATGCTCTCGGCCACGACGCCTAGAAGCTCTCGCACCTGCGCATCCGTGATTTTGTCACCCGAGTAGGAGATGGCCTGTTCGAGCAAGGAGAGGCCATCACGCAGGCTGCCCTCGGCGGCGCGCGCCAGGACGGCGACGGCGCCCGATTCGATTTCGAGATTTTCCGCCTTGGCGATCCGCTCGATTTCCGAGGCGATTTCCTGAAACGCGAGTGTGCGGAACTGGAAAAGTTGCGCACGGGACTTGATGGTCTCGACCAGATCCTCAGAGCGCGTGGTGGCAAGAATAAAAATCACGCGTTCGGGAGGTTCTTCCAAAGTTTTCAGCAGCGCGTTCGAAGCTTCGTCGGTCAATTGGTGCGCTTCGTCGAGAATCACGACTTTGTAGCGGCTGGAAGCGGGCGCGTAGCGAACCATCTCGCGGAGTTCGCGAATCTGGTCGATGCCGCGGTTGGAAGCAGCGTCGATTTCGAGAACGTCGAGCGAAGTGCCGGCGGCAATTTCACGGCAGGAGTCACAGGTGTTGTCCGGCTCGGGCGTTGGGCCCTTGGCGCAATTCAGCGCTTTCGCCAGGATGCGCGCGGTGGTCGTCTTGCCCACGCCACGCACACCTGAAAAGATGTAGGCGTGGGCCACGCGGCCAGTCTGAATCGCGTTGGCGAGGGTGCGCGTGACGTGTTCCTGGCCGACGACTTCGCTGAAGGTCGTCGGACGATATTTGCGCGCGATGACTTTGTAGCTCATAGGAAAGGCGCTTTCGCCCGACGGTCAGTCTCCCCGAAGCGATCAGAGGAACTTCGGGTACTCCGCGGCACACGAAGCGGACCCGTTACCGTTGCTCCCTTCCGGGCCTGGCGGGGTTCACGGGGAATCGTTGCACAGAGCCCGAAGTTCCACCAATCGGCAGTCGGCGCCGAATTTCTTGCGTCGACTGCAATGCGGCAGTCTAGCACAGCGATGAAGAGCGTAAAAGCAAGCCATCCCGGAGGGGCGCTCGCGAGAAGAAGCAAAGAGCAGGGCGAGGAACGCAACGCGCGCTGCATCTCCTATCGCGGAGCGCGGCTGAAACGGGAAAGCCGCACCAGGAAGCGCCGTGGGCGGATGCGTCACCACCCGGCAAAATTATTGGGTTTCGACGTTATCCTTAGGAGTATCCTAGCTCCGGACGCGTCCTCCGCGTCTTTCCGCACGCCAGCGGTAATCCCCACGAAACGGGGCGGGCCCCGGTATCTTTTGGGCCACCCAAATCGATTTTCATTCGAGCGTTCGCCTCGGATCTAAAGGAGGATCCATGAAGCGTTTGGCTGTCTCCGTTTTCGCGGTTCTGCTGCTGGCATTGCTCGCAACTCCCGGCGTGCGAGCTCAATCGAGCGAAGTTCTTCCCGGAACACAGATTCGTCTGACACTGGTGAACGGGCTGAGCACGTCTGTGGCGCACGACGGCGATCCATTTACGGCTGTGGTGGCCGAGCCCGTGTTCATCGGCAACCAAATGGTGTTGCCGGCAGGAGCAGTCGTCCACGGGCAAATCAATGATGTGAACAGGCCAAAGCTCTTCTCGATGTTCCGCGGCGGAGCGTCGATGAACCTGGTTTTTCGCTCCGTCGAAGTCCAGAGCCGGATTTTTCCGGTGCAGATGAGCATTCTGGCCATGTATAGCGGCGGCGCCGATTCGGGAAAATCCCGGAAGGACCTGAAGACAGTGGAGGGCGTGGTGATTCAGGAGCGTCGGGACATCAAAAGCGACGTGACGGATGTGGCGCTGGGCACCGGAGGAGGCAGCCTGGTGGGCGTGATTTTCAGTCATGTGGTGCGCGGAACGGTGATCGGACTTGTCGGAAGCTCGGCATACGTGATCGCCAAGAAGGGCAAAGATGTGGAACTGCCGGCGCAGACGGCCATGCTGGTGAGAATGGATTCAACTCTCTCATTGCCGCCTTTCCTACTACATAACGCGTCGTATGTGACGAACGGCCGGTAAAGGCGCACTCAAGACCCACGGACAGTAGGCATCAAGATAGTTTCTGTCACGCGTGAGTGAGGATGAAAGGCGCGCGGACTTCCAATGCGGCTGGTGGGGTGACGGCGCATGGTTCGCTCGGACGAACCATGCGCCGTTGAGGTCACGTGTGGAGGGAACGCGGAGAATCTTGGATTGTCTATACTAGGAAGCCGGATTATGTGACGGCCATTCCGGCAAGGGATCGAAAGGCCGGACCTGCACCCATAGCGATTTGCCAGACTTTTCCACTTTGTGGACCTGAAAGAGCGAGGACGATGGGACGTCGGCCCAATCTTCGCTGATGCGCCGGATGGACAGGACCGCGTCCAGTTCCACTGGAGCTGCCAACCGGAATTCGTGGCCCCCCCGCAGCAGCACCTTGCGCTACCGTTTTTTCAATGAAGCATCGATCGCGTGAGTCTAGGCCGCAAACTTCGAGAATAGCCTCTTGGCGTTCCATCGATTCAAAGAAAGGCCGCCTGCGGCTTTCCGCAATAACCTCGTTCCAGTTTCGTCTGTACATGTTTCGCATGTGCACCCGCAGGTATAGTGTGCACGTATTGGGCCATAACCGACGATTCGAAGCGCCCTGCAATCAGCAAGACAGAGCAGGCAAGGGCGAGCTGCGGTGATGCCAAATGAAACGCTGTTCGGATGTGAAACGTGGGTAAGAAAAAACGACGGACGGCCTACGCAGCCCCTTTTGCGATGGCTTGCCGGTTGGAACGCTTGAGGAAACGGTACAGACTCGTCCGGCCAATGCCGAGCATCTGAGCCGCACGGACGCGGTTTCCGTTGCACGTTTCCAACACACGCTGGATATGCTGCTTGCGGACTTCTTCGAGAGGAAGAGGTCTCCAGCTATCGCCAATGTGCATGGCCCGGCGCTGAGGTTTTTGCAAATTCTCGGGCAGGTCTGGGACGTCGATAAAATCGGTGCTGGCTGTGAGGGTGGCACTCGAGATGACGTTTTCGAGCTCGCGAACATTTCCGGGCCACTCGTGCTGGAGCAGGACAATCTGGGCGCGCCTCGTGAGCCCGTGAAACACTTTTCCGCATGCTTCTCCGTATTTTTTCAGGAAGTGCTGGACAAGGATGGGAATGTCTTCGGGGCGTTCCCTCAATCCCGGGACGCGAACTTCAATGCTGTTCAAGCGGTAGAACAGGTCTTCGCGGAAACGGCCGGCGAGGACTTCGGCGCGCAAATCGCGGTTAGTGGCTGCGATCAAGCGGACGTCCACTTTCTTGACCTCCGGCGACCCGACGCGCTGGATTTCGCGGTTTTGAATGACGCGAAGAAGCTTGGCCTGCATCGCTAAGGACATTTCGCCGATTTCGTCGAGAAAGACGGTCCCGCCATTACCGTATTCGAAAAGGCCGGGACGTGTCTCCGTGGCGCCGGTGAAGGCGCCGCGCATGTGTCCGAAAAGCTGGCTTTCGAGAAGTGTGTCGACGAGCGCCGAACAGTTGCAGACTGCAAAGCGTTCCTGCGCGACGGGACTCATCTGATGAAGGGCGCGAGCGACAAGTTCCTTGCCGGCTCCCGTCGGCCCGGTGACTAGGGCGTTCGTATAGTGGCGCGAAATTTTCTTGGCCAAGTCGAAGACTTCCAGCATTGCGGGGCTTTTTCCTACAATTCCGTGGAATTGCAAATTCGGAAGCAGCCGATCCTCAAGATGTTTGATTTCGGAGCGGGTCGCAAATTGCTCGGACAATTCGTCGAGCGTCTTCATCAGGCGGGTGTAATCGATCGGCTTGCAGAGGTAATCGTAAGCGCCGCGCTTGATCGCTTCGATGGCCGATTCAACCGTGTAGAAGCCCGTCACTAGGATGATGTAGACGCCGGGATCGTACCGAAGCGCCTTCTCCACGAATGCCATTCCATCCATCGAGGGCATTTTGTATTCGACTAGAACCGCGCGGCATTCTCCCAGGCGAATCTTTTGCAGAGCTTCTTGAGGATTGGAAGTCCCAGTCACTGGGAAGCCAGCCTTTTCCAGACGCGCGGAAGTGATCTCCACATGATCGCTTTCGTCGTCCACAACGCAGACGGGGAGGTACTTTCGCGCGATTCCTACGACGGGTTTTTCGGTGAGCACTGGCATGTTGCTGATTTGCAGGCAAGGTGTTTGCCACTTCGGGGAGAGAGGTCTGAAAGAAGGTAGGGGAAAATGACTTGCTGTTGGAGCAGGGCCTGAACAATCGTCTAAGGGCCTGCGACTGTTCGCGTTAATCGCTCCGGCAAGGTTTAATGAGGGCCGGCGCCGGAGTTTTCACCGCACAATTTCTTGGGCCAAACCCAGAACTTGCAGATGAGATCCAGTGCTGATTCGGAACTCGTGTTTCGTTACGGAACCACGCTAGAAACCAATCCCTTTGCAGTTCATAAGGAGCGGCCGGCAGTCGTTCCACGCTTATGCAACGTGGAATCTCACGTCATGAGCTTCTTCCACGGCGCTCTCTAGAGGCTCGGCGTGCTTGGGACGCATCTGTTCGAGCTTCACGCGCGTGTATCCTCTTTCGTCCCTTTCACTGACGGGCGTTGCCTGGTACGCAATCGGAAAAGCTGCATTCTCGAGCATCTCCTGAATCAGGCGAACGAAGATGACGCTGCTGTCCTTGAGAAGAGAGCGCAGACTTACTACGTGCTGCTGATCAGCGCCCCACTCGAGCAACGTCCGCTCGACAAAAAATTCTCCGACTTGTCCCATCCGGATATTTCAACCCTGTATGAATCCCGCTGCTGAGATGCAAAGCTCATTTGCTCTCCTTCATAGGGTCAATTGCAGGGGGCTTGCCAAAGGCTGGTCGCGGCAAGTGACTCAAGGCAGAGGAGATCGCCGATCTTGAGAGAAGAGAGGAAAGCAAAAACTGTGCCGGTAGCGCCCGAATGTTTCGGACTGAACAGTGCCACGGGGTCAAGCGCAAGAGGCTGGGTTGATCGAGGAAGAGGATTGACGGCGACAGGAGTGCGGAGAGCTGCAAATTCTTCTTCAGGACCAGTGCGAGCCTGGATAAAGAACATTCAGCGCCAGAGTGAAGAGGAAGCCGAAAATCTTATCGTAGGCATACCAGGCGACCAGCAACAGTATGAGTCCCATACCCTGGCTTCGCGTCCAGTCGAAGAAACGCACCGCCATGCCTTCACTCATCAGCACTCCGACACCGGTGCCACCGTCCAACGGAGGGATGGGAAGCAGATTGAACGTCCCAAGAACCAGATTCAGAACGAAGAGGATGCTAAGCAGCGTGGCAAAGAACTCGGCTGGTCCAGCGGAAGTGGCTTGCGTGATGTGAGAAATTCCAGCCGAGGAGGGTATTTGAAAATACCCGAGAGCGATCCCGATACGGATTGCGATTCCCGCCGCAATCATGAGTGCGAAATTAGCGGCGGGACCAGCCAGCGCCATCCAGGCAGCGCGATGCGGATGCCGCCGTTGCCACTCGGGATCGAAAGGAGCGCTGGCCCACCCCATCATCCAGTGGAACATCGCGTAGGTGATGATGGGTACCAAAACCGTGCCGACTGGTTCGCGGCGGATGTGAGGAATGGGATTGAGCGATACCTGGCCGCCGAGGGCAGCTGTTGGATCGCCGCCCAGTTTGGCCGTCAGGGCGTGAGCGCCTTCATGGCACGTCGTAGAAAATAGAAAAACTACGTACCAGATGACACCAAGAACCAGAAATTCGGCATTCATTGCGCCGCTAAGACTACGTGGCGTGTGAAATTTGTGCAAGTCCGGGCAAAACCGCTCGACGCTCTTCCGTTGCGGATTTAAATCCCTTGACTTATGTCAGCGCCAGTATTACCTTAGCAGGAAATCTTCGGCAGTTATCCTCTTCATCTGCTAATTTTCGGGACAATTTGAGCTTGGGAGGCCGTTGTGATTCTCGATTTCAAGGCCCCAGTCCCTCCGCCGAATTCGCGCGAGCGTGAATTCGAAAATTTGCTGCGGCGGTGTTGCCGGCCTCCACGTTCTTCCCGCCTACAAATCCTAGCCAAGCCATTGCCGCGTCCGGCGATAAAGGATCCGTCGACGTAAGGGGGCACCCCGTCGAGGCCCCCAGCTAGCCACACCCGATGACAGAATAGAGATGTCTCTCTGCCGTATTTTCCGTTGATTGTCTTCCTCTCAACCTGAATGGTATCCTTTTGCCGGCCGTTGCGTAGCAGCCGTCAGCGTTCGCAACGATTCGCGATACCCACACTCTTCAAGCGGCAGGTGCAAGCCAGTGACGCCAAAATTTCATAGGACTGCAAGCGGTCCGAGCGCTCTTGCCGTATTGGCCGCGCTTGCGGGCTCACTATTTGCCTCCGTTTCGCAGGGAAAACCGGCCCCACATCCTCGCGTCTGGAAAGACCACGCGCCGGCTGTTTTCGCGCAGTTCTCCTTTGCCGATTTCGACGGCGATCACAGGCCCGATTTTGTAGTCGTTCAAGACGGTCAATCCGATTCGCAAAGAACTCAGTATTGGATTGCTTTTCACCTCAGCGGCGGATTGCGCCGCAGCCTAGATGTTTTGGCGCCTTGGGGTGGACTGCAGATATCCTCTCTGGACATCAACAACGACGGATTTCTCGACGTAGTCGTCAGAACGCAATGGACGAACCAGCCGGTCGCGGTGCTTCTGAATGACGGCTCCGGAAACTTCCGCGTTTTCAATCCTTCGGCGTTCCACAATCCTGTCGCACCGCCGAAGGAATCTTGGGCTTCTTTCCCGACCGGCATGAGGGACGCATCGGCGATGCTTCCTTCGATCTGCCGCACACCAGCCTCATTGCGGAGCACCGAATTTCGAGCTTCGGTCAACGCTTTGCAACCTCCTCGCTTGGGCAAAAACGGAAAGCGGCCGCTGTTTCTGCTTGCGGCGCTCTCGGGCCGAGCGCCACCTCCTCATAATCCGTTTCGCGTAAATCCGATCTAGTTCGGCTTGAAATCGGGCATTGCTCTCACTCAAGAAGGATTCGCAGCTCCCGGCCTCATCTGTCACACAAGAACTCTCTACTGAGACGGCAAGGCGCCGCTCCCAGGGACACACGCAACCCAAAGCGCCGACAGAGGCGTTAGGCAAGCAGGGAAGGCCCAATGAACCGAGTGTCAAATCAGGCGCTCCAATGCTTTGTTCCGAATGTCTCACCGGATTGCGATTGTGTGCAGCGGACCGCGACGGCACGTGAGCGGTTGAACCGCCCCGCGAGGCGACGAAGCCGCGCGGCGAAGCAAGGCGGAGTGGCGGAATGAGAGGGCCGATCCGCGTCACTGTAATGCTAATCTCCGCACTTTGTGTTGTTGCATCGGGTTGCAGCTCGGACAAGCCAAACCCGAGCGCCGAAGCGCCACCGACTCCCCAAGTCGAACACGTGGGGGACGTCAGCACAGTCCAGGTGCACAAGCCAGATCAATTTCCCGTAACTGCCGCGGTCGAGTACGATGCCGCTCCACAACTATCTGTCACCGGCAGCGTGATGCCGGACGTCTCGCGCACGATTCCTGTAGTGTCTCTTGCTTCCGGACGCGTGATAGAAATTCTCACGCGACTGGGAGACACGGTGAAGAAGGGACAGGTGCTGATGCGCGTCGAAAGCAGCGATGTCTCGGGTGCATTTTCCGATTACCAGAAGGCCGTTGCTGATGAAACGCTCGCCAGCAAGCAACTCGAACGCGCGACGGACCTCTACAATCACGGTGCCATCGCGCAGGCGGACCTCGAAGCCGCGCAGGACACCGAGCAAAAAGCCAAGGTGGACGTCCAAACCTCCGCCGCACGATTACGGCTGCTCGGCGACGATCCGAATCGTCCCTCAGGAGTCGTCGACGTGGTGGCTCCTGTTTCCGGCGTGATCACTGACCAGCAGATCACAAACGCAGGCGGCGTGCAGGGCCTTGCGTCTCCCAACCCGTTTACGATTTCAGACCTCAGCTACGTGTGGGTGGTTTGCGACGTCTATGAAAACGACCTGCCCGACGTGCGCCTGGACGAAGAGGCAAATATTCACATCACGGCGTATCCGGGAGAAGTGCTGGAAGGGAAAGTAAGCAACATCGGCGCCATATTGGATCCCAGCTTGCGCACTGCGAAGGTTCGCATCGAAGTGCGCAACCCGGGCATCTTGAAGCCGGGCATGTTCGTTACGGCCACGATATACGGGCTGCGCAAAGAGATTCACGCATCGGTTCCCGCTTCCGCCGTTCTTCACCTGCACGATCGCGACTGGGTCTATGTTCCCTCCGGCGGCAAGGAGTTCAAGCGTGTCGGTGTGACCAGTGGCGATATGCTGCCCAACAATATGCAGGAAATCCTCTCGGGACTGCGGCCTGGACAAAGAGTTGTCACGAATGCGCTGGAGCTGCAAAACGCGATCGAAAATGAGTGACGCCCGGCCCGGCGGTCTCCGAGGAAGCGCATGATCCACGGTATCGTCGATACGGCCCTCAACAATCGATTCATGGTCCTGGCGGCCACGGTCATGCTGCTCATCTGGGGTGCCATCTCCTTCCGCAATCTGCCGGTGGAGGCCTATCCGGACGTCGCCAACAACTACGTGCAGATCATCACGCAGTGGCCGGGCCGCGCTGCCGAAGAAGTGGAGCAGCAGGTAACAATCCCCATCGAAATTCAGATGAACGGAATTCCGCATTTGCAGCACCTTCGCTCGGTATCGTTGTTCGGGCTTTCGAGCGTGATGCTGATCTTCGACGACAGCTCGCAGGACGATTGGAACCGGCAGAAAGTACTCGAACGGCTATCCCTGGTTTCGCTGCCGGACAATCTGCAGCCGCAAATGGGCGCGGATTTCAGCCCGGTCGGCCAGATTTATTGGTACACGTTGAAAAGTACAAATCCCAAATACGACCTGATGGAATTGAAGTCCATTGAGGACTGGACGCTCGAAAAGCAATTCAAATCGATCCCTGACGTCGTGGACGTCTCAAGCTTCGGAGGGATCACGCGCGAATACCAAGTACGGGTCGATCCAGCCAAGCTGGTCTCCTACGGCTTGAGTCTCGGTCAAGTGGAGCAGCAACTGGCTAGCAACAACGTGAATGCCGGGGGAAGCTTCGTGGAAGAGGGAATGCAGCAAATCAACGTCCGCGAGGTCGGCCTGTACACAAGCGTGCAAGACATCGAAAACACAGCCTTGAAGACGCAAAGCGGCGCGGCGCTGCACTTGCGGGATATCGGAACGGTGACGCAAGGGCCGAAAATCCGTCTGGGGCAAATCGGAAAAGCGATTCACCGGGAAGACGGAAAGATTGTCGACGATGACGATGTGGTGGAAGGGATCGTCTTGCTGCGGAAGGGCGCGAATGCCGACAGTACGCTCGACGATATCCACGAAAAGGTGAAGGAACTGAACGATCAGATTCTCCCGCCCGGTGTGAAGATTGTGCCGTTTCTGGACCGCAGCGACCTGGTGCACTTGACGACCCACACTGTGCTGCACAATCTGACCGAGGGCGTGCTTCTGGTTTCCATCATTCTGTTCTTCTTTCTGGGCAACGTCCGTGGCGCCATCATCGTCGCGTTGACGATTCCTTTCGCGCTTCTCTTCGCATCCGTCTGCCTGGACCTCGCCAAGATTCCCGCGAATCTGCTGTCGCTGGGCGCGCTGGATTTTGGCATGGTGGTCGACGGAACGGTAGTGATCATCGAAAACATCGTGCGGCATTTCAGCATCGCCGCGCTGACTTCCAAGACCCCGATGGAATTGGTGCGCGACGCGGTGCGCGAAGTGCTTCGCCCGGTCTTCTACGCGCGCGCCATCATCATTACCGCCTACCTGCCGATCTTTACGCTGCAGAGCGTCGAGGGGCGTCTCTTCAAGCCTATGGCGTGGACGGTTTCTTTCGCGCTGATCGGCGCGCTGATTTTCTCGATCGTCACGGCGCCGGTGATGGCGCTGATGCAGTTTCGCCAGGGCGTGCGCGAGTGGCGCAATCCTGTGATGCTGTTTCTTCGCGACAAATACCGCATCGCCGTCGCCTGGGCCATCGACAATCGCCGCGTGACGGTCGGCTTTAGCGCGTTCGCAGTCGTCCTGGCGGCTTTCCTGATGGTAAGCGGAGTAATTGGTTCGGAATTTCTCCCGCATCTCGACGAAGGCGCCATCTGGGTTCGCGGCACGTTGGCGCCCAGCACGGGCCCGACAGAAGGCACGCGCGTGATGAACCAGGCGCGGATTATCCTGGCCTCCTTTCCGGAGGTCACGCAGGTAGTGTCGCAAGTGGGCCGGCCCGATGATGGGACGGACACGGCCGGATTTTTCAATACCGAGTATTTCGTGGACCTCAAGCCAAAGGATAAGTGGCGCCCGGTCTTTCGCGAAGACAAGGACGAATTGATTGATGCGATGGACCGCCAGCTCAACAAGATTCCTGGAGTGTTGTGGAATTTCTCGCAACCCATCGCCGACAACATGGAAGAAGCGGTAAGCGGCGTGAAGGGCGAGCTGGCGATTAAATTGTACGGCGACGATCTGCACGTTCTGGAGGAGAAGGGCGAAGAAGTCGTCGAGGTTATGCGAAACGTTCCGGGCATTGCGGACTTGGGACTGTTTCGCGTCTTGGGCCAGCCGAACTTGAACGTGACGGTGAATCGCGAAGCTGCTGCGCGCTACGGCATAAATGTCGCGGACGTCCAGGACGCGATTGAGACGGCGGTCGGCGGAAAAGCCGTGAGCCAGGTTCTGCAGGGCGAACAGCGCTACGACCTCGTGGTTCGCTACCAGGCGCCGTACCGCGACACGAAAGAGGCGATCGAGAACATCCGCCTGGTGGCTCCTTCCGGCGAACGCGTTTCGCTGGCCCAGTTGTCGAACATTCAGGTGCTCGACGGCGCGTCGGAAGTCTACCGCGAGGCAAATTCGCGCTATGTGGCGATCAAGTACAGCGTTCGCGGCCGCGACCTCGGCAGCGCGGTGGAAGAGGCAATGAAACTGGTTCAAGAGCGCGTGAAGCTGCCCGTTGGATACCACATCGATTGGGCGGGCGAGTATGCCAGCCAGAAGCGATCACAGAAGCGCCTGATGCTCGTGGTCCCCATCACAATTCTGGTGATTTTCATCATTCTCTATGCGATGTTTGCGTCGGCAAAATGGGCCGCCCTCATCCTTGCGAACGTGGCGGTCGCTCCGTTCGGAGGATTGCTGGCGCTGCTGATGACGGGAACCCATTTGAGTGTCTCTTCGGGCGTGGGATTTCTGGCGCTGTTCGGCGTGTCGGTGGAAACAGGCGTCATCATGCTCGAATACATCAACCAACTGCGCGCCGGCGGCTATTCCATTAAGGACGCAGCGATTGAAGGCGCCGTGCTGCGCCTTCGCCCGATTATGATGACCATGCTCGTCGCAACATTGGGGCTCCTTCCAGCCGCCGTTTCCCGCGGCATCGGTTCCGATTCACAGCGCCCGTTTGCGATCGTCATCGTTGGCGGGCTGGTCGGCGCGGTCATCCTGAGTATCTTCCTGTTGCCGGCGCTCTACGTTTGGGTGGCGCGTGACGGAGACAAGCTGCCGGCGCCGGACCCGTCTTTTGAGGCGTCGTCAAATTAGAAAGGAGCCCGGCGCTTGAAAAGGGAGGACATTCGCGCTCGCATCTTTCACGTGGGAATTGTTCCTTCCGTGCGCGCCGCCACGGCGGAGGATGCGCGCTACGCCGCCGAATCCGTACTGTGCGGCGGCATTCCAATTGTGGAAATCACGATGACTGTTCCCGGCGCGCTCGATTTGATTTCCCAGCTCACAAAAAACAATCCGAAGCTAATCGTTGGAGCGGGCAGCGTTTGGGATGAATCAACAGCGCAGTCCTGCGTCGACGCTGGCGCGAAGTTTCTTACGTCGGATGGGCTGAGCCTGCCGGTCGTCGATTTTGCCGTGAAGCACAGCGTGGTTGTGTTTCCCGGCGCTCTGAGCCCCACTGAGGTCATGACAGCCTGGAAAGCCGGTTCCGATTTTGTGAAAGTGGTGCCTTGCGCTCAAGTTGGGTGCGAAACCTATATCCACGCTCTTAAAATGCCGTTTCCGGAAATTCCGATGATGGCTGCGGGCGGGGTGAATCAGCAAACCGCGCTGAAGTTCTTGCTCGCGGGGGCGTCTGCACTCGGCGTCGGCGGAGAGCTAATGCCGCCCGACGCCATTCGCTTGCGCCAAACCGATCGCATCGTCGAGTTGTCTCGAAGATTTTTGGGTTTCGTCAAAGAGGCACGCACGCGTTTGCACGGGCCGGGCGGAACTACTGAGTAATACTAGAGGCAGCGGTTCCTCCTGAGCGAAAAGTCGCGGCGTTTGCCACAGGCTTTTTATTTTCAGAACTGTAGCCAGCCGGACTTTAGAGACCACAATCGAAAAACACCGTTTCGTCGGGGCCTTGCAAGACGACGTTCCACTCCAGCGCTCCCGTCCTTTCCGCAATTTGTTTCGCGATAAGCGTCGCGCGCCGAGACGCTTCCACGCGATGCAGCGCAAAGTCGCCGGCATTCGCGGGATGGTCAGAGAAATAGATGCGCGTCACGAGCCGCCGCAGCAGTCCACGCATAAAAATCGAGACCAGAATGTGCGGCGCTTGCGGCTTGCCGTCGGGACCAGGAACCGGCCCCGGCCGCACAGTTGAGAATCGAAAGCAGCCATTTTCATCGGTGGGGATGCGTCCGAATCCAGTGAATCCTTTGTCGAGAGGTTTTTCCTGGGTGTCTTCGGGATGCGCGTACTTGCCGTACGAATTCGCTTGCCAGATTTCGAGAACAGCGTCCGGCACCGGAGCGCCGTCGCCGTCGAGGACGCGGCCTTCGATTCTGATGCGAGCGCCCTGGACTTCCGGGCCGGCAAGTTCCACGAGATTCAGCCGGGAAAATCCGATCGAGAAAAAGGGTCCGACGGTTTGGGAAGTTGTTGCGCGCATCCCCATGTCACTTCTCCATCGGCGTCGCTTCACGCCCGCTGAGGACGATATCGAAGCGGAAGCCCAGGGCTTCTCCGGGGATTGTCGTTTCCCAATCGAAAACTGAGATCAGGCGGTTTCGCGCCTCCTCATCAGCCGTGCAATTGAAAATGGGATCGTATGGGAGCAACGGGTCGCCGGGGAAATACATCTGCGTCACCAGGCGCGTAGCAAAGGCGGGGCCAAATATGGAGAAGTGAATGTGCGCGGGCCTCCACGCGTTTGCATGGTTTTGCCAGGGATACGCGCCCGGCCGCATGGTGACGATGCGATAGCGGCCTTCCTCGTCGGTCAACAAATGGCCGGAGCCAGTGAAATTGGGATCGAGAGGCGCGTGATGCTGGTCAACTTTGTGCAAATAGCGCCCGGCGGCATTCGCCTGCCAGATTTCCACCATCGCGTTGCGCAGTGGCCGCGCGTCTTCATCCAGCACTCGGCCGCTCACGATGATCCGCTCGCCGAGCGGCTCTCCAGAATGTTGGCGCGTCAAATCGCAGCCATTGATAGCCGAAGAATTCGTCGCGAAGCCTGGTCCTGTGATTTCCGAAAGCGTGTGAGGAAGATAAACGAGGGGCCTTGTCGGCGCCCGCTTGCGCGACGAGACGTAGGGCGCGTGCCGATGCTCGGGTTGTGTTCCCGGCGCCGGGCGCCGGTAGCCGGCGATGCTCACGATTCAGATGTCCCCGCGGCATAGCTTGCGACAAGACGCTCGCGAACGCAATCCTAGCTGCTTTGCGCGTTCGCTGAATTTTGCATCGAGGAATGGCGCGAGAAAAGTGGCTCCGGGGCCTGGACTCGAACCAGGATAACCAGCTCCAAAGGCTGGCGTGCTACCAATTGCACTACCCCGGAGAAGCAAATAAAAGTGTAGCAGACAACCGTACGATTTTGAGCCTCGCTATGCGCCAGTTTGTGCGCGGTCGACGCGGCGGCTGTGATATAGAATCGTCCCGGTCAAAGAGACGGAGGAGAACGGCGATGGCGGATAAGGTGCGGTGGGGAATCCTGGGGGCGGCGAAGATAGGCTTGAAGAAGGTAATTCCCGCGATGCAGCGGGGCAAGTGGAGCGAAATCACGGCAATCGCTTCGCGCGACATCGGCAAGGCGAAAAGCGCCGCGAAGGAATTAAACATCCTGCGGGCGTATGGCTCGTACGAAGAGCTTCTGGCCGATCCGGATATTGAAGCCATCTATAACCCGCTGCCGAATCATCTGCACGTTCCCTGGTCTGTGAAGGCGCTCGAGGCAGGGAAGCATGTGCTGTGCGAGAAGCCGTTGGGAATGAATGCCGCCGAGGTGCGCACGCTGATCGCCGCGCGCGACCGAGCGGGGAAGAAAGCCGGCGAAGCCTTCATGGTGCGCACGCATCCGCAGTGGGTTCGAGCCGTGGAACTGGTGCGCGGAGGAAAAATTGGGAAGCTGCGCGCCGTCTCAGTGGCCTTCAGCTACAACAATCACGACGCCACCAACATCCGCAACATCCCGGAGACGGGGGGCGGCGCCTTGATGGACATCGGCTGCTATGCAATTTTCGCCGCGAGGCAGATTTTCGCCGAGGAGCCGCTGCGCGTGGCGAGCTTGATCGAACGCGACCCAGAATTCAAGACCGACCGGCTCACGTCCGCACTGATCGAATTTCCCAGCGGCCATGCGACCTTCATTTGCAGCACGCAATTTGTCCCCTACCAGCGCGTTCAAATCTTCGGTACGAATGGGCGCATCGAAATCGAGATTCCGTTCAATGCGCCGGTCGATCGTCCTTGCCGGATATTCATCGACGACGGGCGCGACGTTTTCAGCAGTGGCCTTGTGACGGAAACGATTCCGACGTGCGACCAGTACGAAATTCAGGGTGACGCATTTTCCCGCGCGATTCGCGAAAACACGGAGGTGCCTGTGCCGCTGGAAACCGCGCTTGGCAATATGGCGATGATCGATGCGGTGCTTCGCTCGGCAGAATCAGGGCAGTGGGAGAAGCCGCACGCCTAGGCGGAAATCGATCCCAACTGGTTTTGAATGGTAAGTGGAAAATGGCGGAGAGGGTGGGATTCGAACCCACGGTAGGGTTCCCCCTACACTCGCTTTCGAGGCGAGCTCTTTCAACCGCTCAGACACCTCTCCGTGGCGACGCCTGATTCTAGCTTAACAAAGCGACCTGTGAGTCACAACGGGGCTCTGGATCGCATGTCAACACACCCATCGGGTCCCACCGAGAGCGTCAATCAGCCTGTTAGTTTGTTGCAGGTGATGGAGTCACCGTCCCCTTGAGAACTACAATTGAGGAAGCCGGCAGTTCAAACTGTGTGTCCGCCGATGCCTGCACGGACGTATGGACTGCGGGGCCGTCGGGATCGGCCTTTCCTCCGATGGGATCTTTCTCGTCCGGGTGCCACTGATACTGTGCTCGGCCAAAGGTGACGGCCGTAACGGTCCCCGAAAAATGTCCGATCTTTCCGGATTTCCCTTCGTCAAAGTCGATGTGGACCGAGTGGGCGTTTTCCTGGTCCTTATTGACGATCATCAGCGACCATTTTCCATCGGGACGCAGCGCCGCATAGGCCGTGACCAAAACATGGCCGACAACGTCGTGAATATCGCTCGCCGCAGGGAACAATCGGTGATCTTTGTCGCCGGGTTGCATCCAGTCCTTGTTGATCATCTCGCTGGCAAAGAATTGCGAGAGTGGCTGGACGATGTGCAGATCCTTATCTGCCGAAAACATGCCAAAAGTGCCGAGCGAGGCATTGCATCCCCGGTGCACGCCGAGCGGCAAATAGTGGAAGTAATAGAGGCCGTCGCCCCCGGCCGTGAGATACGCCCCTGCGTAGTCGGCCAGCCACAGCGCGCCGTAAACATCCACATAGGCTTCGCTCGATGAAGAGGAAAGATTCGATTCCGTGATGAGCATCGGAATGTTGCGCGGCACGCCGTCCTGATGCCACACATCGAGCATGTGAGAGACGAGATAAGGCTCGTCGTAGAGCGTGCTCCAGGGAATCTTGCACGGGTCCATCGGATAGTGCTCGAAAGAGAAGAACGCGAGATCCTGCAGGTGATTATGCGAGCGTAGATAGTTGACAAATCTCTCGGTGAACGACGCGTCGCCATCGGCGTCCGGCCATACTTCGACATCTTTGTTCTGTCCAGTGAAAATCGGCCCGCCGAGTTTCAATTTCGGATCGACTTTATGCAGCGCCTCGGCCCATTGGATATACAGCGCGCCATAGTCTTCGGGTGGAGTGTAGTGGCCGTCGGGCTCTTCGCCCATTTCCACATAGGAAATCGGATAGCCACGCTTTTCGATGTAGGCAATTTCGGCGGCGGAGTCTTCCGGGGTGCCATAGAGCATGGCGATGGGAATGATAGCGGGAAGCCCGCGCGTATAGCCGCCCGTGAAGAAAAGGTCGAAGCCGACCTGATCGCCCGCCTTTTCGTCGAGATCTTCCGGCGTGTGCCAAGGATCGACGGATGAGCAGTACGTAGGTGTCTGATCCTGATCCGGTGTGTGGCGAATTACGTCGTGGAATTTCCCGTCAGCCGTGGTCGTACCGAGATACAGCTCACGAATCGCATATCCGACGCAATTCCGTTTGTCAGAGGATCCGTGCGTGTCGCAGGTGTTCGAGGATTGCGTCATGAGGATGCGCACGTACTGGACGGAAATCGGCGCACCCGATAGGTGGATCGTCGCGTCACCGCCCCTGCCGTTTTCGATTGTGCCGCCGGGAAAAGTTTCCCAGGCTCCGTTGGCGGGTTTTCGAATGGGATCCTCGCCGGTCCAATATTGAACCAGGTACTGACGCGCGTAGGGATCGGCCCAGGAGATGCGAATCGCGTTGATTTCCTGCCGCGCAAGAAGGTCCAGAAAGACCCACTGCGGATGAAGCGAATCGTCTTCGCCCGTGAACGCCTGCGTTAGATATGGATTGCTCTTCCAATAAGTGTTCGGGTCGCCGTCGGTGAGGCGGGAATATCCGGAAGTGTCTGTTCCGTCGTCGCGTGTGATGCCGCGGTGCGGCAGCGGATATCCGTAGGAATGGCGAATCGGTTCGCCCAAGTCCGTGCTGCCTGTGAAATATCCCTTGCCGGCCGGATCGCTCCATGTGCCCTTCGGATTCCAGTGCCACGCTTCGGCGTGTAGCTCCGTATTCTGGCGATACGTGACCGGACCCCATCCGGCCGCGAGAACTTGCTGGATCGTCGGTTCGACGTAAAGCTTGTCCGCAGCGCCAAAAGGCAGCCTGTCGATTCCTGCGCCGAGCGCGCGGTCAGGCTTAATCGTATTTGTGGAATCCCCAGGGGCCGCCTTGACACGAATTGTCTGCGCAAAGGACGAAGCAGCAAAAAGCAGAAAGAGAAATGCAGCGGCAAGTGCCGTCATGCCATGGCGGCGATTCGATGAGAGCAGGGAATTGCGATTTGCGGGCGACGTTATACAGGGCCTCAAGATGGGATCCTCCTTGATTTTGCTCGGCTGTTCTTTGTTCCTGATCTATCAAGACGACGAATGAGATTTGTGCGCGCCTGCCTTGCTCACTGGACCGCCGATTTTCGCCAGAGTTTGTTCGGCCAGCGGCTTATAAGGACTATCGATCGAAACGCACTCCGTGAGAACGGTGCGCGCTTCGAGCGTCCTATTCAGTTTGGCCAGCGAAAAGCCGAGACGGTACAGATTTCGCGAATAACTGAAACTGTTGGATTTCAAAAGCGGGCTGGCGAGCTTGAATTGCGCGATCGCCTGAGCGTATTTTCCGTTGATTGCGTTCACCTGCCCGAGCGAAGTGTACGCGATTCCTTTTTGAACATCCACCTGCTGTTGCCAGTCCCGATCAGTGACGTTCGCCGGTTTTTGCGCCTTTGCCAGAAGATTGAGAGCCTCCTGCGCATTCTTCCCCGCCTGACTGAGCTCTTGTCCGTTATCGCTCCAATAGTCCGCCAGGAGAAGAAGCATCGCCACGTTGTCAGGATCCGATTTCAGAATGGATTGAGCTGACTCGAGCATCTTCGGTTTGTTTTGCGCCTGCTCGTAGGCGATCGCCGTCTGCTCGCGGATCGCGGGTGCGTAGGATGAATCCGGGAAGTCGGCGATGAACTGTTCGAAGTAACTCGCGCGAGCCGCCGGATCCGTGACCTTATACGCCGCTGTCACCAGGGTGTATTCCACATAGGTGATGTCGGGTTGCGCTTGTTGGACGGATTGTTCCTTGTGCGCAGCCCAATCCTGAGCGGAAGTTCCCGGCGGGGCAGGCGACGCCTGATAATTTTTCAGAATCGTGGCCACCTTGTCGCCGTAAGCAAACAATTCTTCCGTGTGGCCTTGCTCTGCCGCCACATGGACCAGATTCACTGCCACGGAGAGATTTCCTGGATCGAGCGCCAGCGCCTTCTCTCCATATTCGTAGGCCTTGTCGTAATTCTTCTGCGCCAGATAGGTCTGCACGTAGAGTTCGTCACCGAGAAGTTCGTAATCGCCCTTCCCGTATTCGGCCATGAATTTGTCCAGCAGCGCGACTTTGTCGGGGCCATCCGGCGCCGCGTAAATGGGAGAGAGAGCCTTGTCTTCCGGGCTTCCTGCGGCGACGGAAACCGTCCTTCCAATCTGCGCAAAGGAAGCGCCGGCAAACGCGATCGAGAGAAGAAGGATGAGCAGCAACTTGGTCATGTTCCACCTCCCTTTGAAATTGGGCCTGGGACGGCGAAACTCACCTGCCTCGCAACACGAGAGGCAGAAAGCGCGGGACGCGGCGGCGATAGTCTTCGAAAGCCGCGCCAAAACGCGCGCGCATTTCGCGTTCCTCAAACGCAATGGCAATCAATATCAGCAGCGTCCACACACCTGCAATCGCCCACGCCGTTTGCGTTCCCGCCAGCAAGCACGCGCCGATGATTGCCAGAAATGAGCCCACGTATCTTGGGTGGCGAATATGCGAATAGATTCCGCGCGCGACCATTTCTCCGCCGCCGGAAAGTTCTGTTTTCCCCACTAGCCGCGCGACGCCCAGGTCATTCTTGACGCGCCAGAAGATCCAGATTTCGGCGGCGATACATACCAGGCCGATGAAAATCTGTTCCGGAGACGGCAAATCTTCGCGCAGCAATTGGTGCCGAAAAAGGAGCAGGCAGGGCGTCACGATGCCCCACGAAAATACGAGCCCGGCGTTGTAAGCGGCGCGGGGATGTTGCCTCCAGAAACGTATCCGAGGATGTACGACGAACCAATAGAGAGGGATCGGAAGCTGTAGAAAAAAGACCAGAGCGGCGATCCAGCGGAGCACACGCACGCGCGAATCTTAGTCGAAGGAAAGACGCCGTGCAAATCTCTTTCCAATTGTGGAGAGGCCCTCGGCTGCATACGCGAAGTAAGAGACAAACTGGAGACGGGGGAAGGAAAAAATCGCTTTTCGAGAGCCGCGCAGGTATTGACGCAGCGCCCGTTTCGTCGGAGGATTCTTTGCTTACGCTTAGTTCAAATGAGCTATTGGGGAGTATGCGATGCCAGTGGCAAATCCGTGGGAGAAGCTGAATTCCGAGCAGTTGAATCCGAAAATCGCGCGGCAGATGACGAGCGGCGAGGACGCCACCAT
>Ga0335073_10000379_pt1 | contig 58157 bp, 50 predicted proteins | sample Lox_Sample_22_FD_207093 | JGI IMG/M metagenome (GOLD analysis project Ga0335073, IMG submission 207093) | Soil microbial communities from Loxahatchee National Wildlife Refuge, Florida, United States - Lox_Sample_2.2 | ecosystem: Environmental > Terrestrial > Soil > Wetlands | place: USA... | reverse complement strand
GGTGAAGACCAGCAGCGCGAGGATGAGTCCTAGCGCGTAAAGCAATACTCGTGTTGTCGTCCCAAGTTCCAGGCTCATCACGTTTCTAAAATGACGCTTTCGACGCAGGCACTGATCACAGCCCGCAGGGCGGCACAATCGTAGCCCAGGACGTGAGTCCTGGGTCTGCAAGTTCCAATACAGCGAAGTCCGGCAGGACGGCACAATTTTGTGTCGTCCCTGAAGGGACTTCGAATTCGTACTCTCATGGCCCCCCAGCACTCACGTGCTGGGCTACGTTTGGATCGCGCTCCGCGCTTTGACGTTTCGTCGCCGGCGCGGCTTGCAGGCTCTTCGTGAGCACATCCGCGACGACCGCGTCACCCTCCGAGTTGTAATGCGTGTCGCCGAAGATGAAATGACTCAGGTACCAGCAGCCGGGAGCGTACCGCGGGCACTGATTTTTGATCGCGAAGAAAGCAGGGAAGAGCGTGACGAAGCGTTTACACTTGCCCTGGCACCAGTCGCGCCAGATACGGACTTCTCGCGAGTGAACTGTATCGTGCGCGAGCTGCGCCGGCCAGGGAAAGACAACCACGCTGATGGGAATGTTGCGTGCATGAAGCTCGCTCCATAGCGTGTCCATCTTCGACTTTTCCTTGGCGATGCCGCCTTCGAGGCCCAGCGGCGCGTAGCCGGTTTCATAAGGATCGGTGTCGGAAACCTTGCGATAGGTCCACGCCGAGCGCTCGAGATCGAACTCGTTGCCGCCGTGGCCCAAATCGAGGTGATACCAGCCCAGCCGCACCAGCTCCCGTTCGAAGAAGCTGAAGACATCGTTGGTCAGCAGCAGATTGTTATTGATCCAGAGGCGCGCGTTCGAATACTGGCTGCTCCTGGAGATTTTCTGGCTGGCGATGCCGACCGCACCGGAAGAATCCTTGTCGTGGAAGAATGCGGCTTCGTCCTGCGCGTCGGAGATGTCGATAAAGACGATCGCCTCATCGAAGTCGATCCCACGCTGTAAGACCATGCGGGCGGTGTTGAGATAGTTCGACGGGGAATAGCCTTCGACGCTCCCGTTCAAGAATTCGTATTGCGGGAAACGGGCGGCCACGCGGCCGATGAAGCTGTCCTTCCAACTCGTCATGCCTTCGGGCGCCGAGTCGCCCAGAATCAGAATGCGCGGGCGTGAGCTGGTTGCCGGGACCTCGCGAATGGTTTCGTCGCGAAAGCCCAGGCTGTTGGTCTTGAACTCGTAAGAGCTTCCCAACCAGGGCCGCACGCAGGAGCAATTCGGCAGAAAGGCGAAGGCGCGAACCGGATCGCGGCTGAAGCAGAATCCATGCGGGCCGCCGGAGACGGCCGAACCGAGCATCGCCTTACTGTAGACGTAATCGATGGCGAGAAATGCGGTGATGCTGACCATGAGCGAGCACAGAAAGAGGGCAACGCGGATGCGCCGCTGCCGCTTTGGGTCAACGACAACGGGGTAGCTTGCGATCGCATTGGCAGGAATAGCGCTCAAACTTGGCCCTGGCTCACTGGCGCCGGGCTGAAGCCCGGCCGAACATCCTTATCCGATCGTGCGACGCGCTGAAGCGCCGCTCTACCTACTGCCTGCGTGGTTTGCCGACGCGCTGTGCGGTGGCGAACATCAGGGTCACGGTATCCATGTCCCTGGGTTGAACCTTGCCGGGCGGAATACGGAGGTTCGTCAGGTCTTCGAGCTCGATCAGAAGATCCACCAGCGCCATGGAATCGATCAGGCCGGACGAGACCAGCTTGGTGTTTTCGTCGAGGACGATGCCCGGCTTGCGAATCAGCTTGGCGACGTGCGCAAGCATCTGTTCGGTTTCGGGGTTCACAGCTCGGCGTTCTCCTGGCGTAACTCGGGATGCTCGCGCAAGAGCTTTTCGCGCGTGCTGGAGCGCGCCGGCTTGCCCGCCGTGCTCTTGACGATCCATTTCGGCGGCTTCAGAAAAATCGTACGTACGGCAACTCCTGTGGCGCCGACGATCCGGCTGCGAACTTCGCCTTCGATGGTTCCCACATCGACCTGTGCCGGTTCACCCTCAAGCTCGGCGACTAGAACAATCTCCTCCGTCCCCAGCTCAGGATTGTACAGCCCCAGCGCGACGGCGCGGCCATCGTGAATGGCGGGATGGCTGGCTGCCGCTTCCTCCAGATCCTGCGGGTAGACGTTTTCGCCGCCGATGATCAGCAGGTCCTTTTTGCGACCCACCACGTAGAGCTCGCCCTCGAGGAGGAAGCCGAGATCGCCGGTGTGGTACCAGCCGTCGACGATGGCAGCGGCGGTGAGGTCAGGGCGATTGTAGTAGCCGGCGAAGAGGCAGTCGCCCGCGATCAGGATTTCGCCGACTTGGCCTTCGTCGAGCGTAGCGCCGGAATCGGATACGATGCGCGCCTGGTTGCCCGGCAGCAGCGGTCCTGACGAAGCGAACGAAACCGCTCCCCGAGAATTCTCGGTGACTTCGACGACGCGATGCTCGCTGCGGAAGCGCGCGCCATCGGCCCAGATTGTTGCCGGCTGGCGATATTTGCCGATGCCTGATTGCGTCACCGCAAAGACGTTCTCCGCCATGGCGTAGGAAGATTGCAGCGCTTCGCTCCGAAGTCCGCACTGTGCGAATGCACGATAGAACTCATCCATGCTGGCGGCGCGTACCGGCTCGGAGCAGTTGATGAGCACGCGAACGGAAGAAAGATCGTAGTTTTGCCAGCGCTCGCGTGGCGTCCGCCGCGGCACAAACTGAAACGTGAAATTCGGCAGCCAGGCCAGCGTGCAGCGATGTTCACTGAGGATCTGCAGCATGCTCTCGGGGCGCATCACCCAATCCAGCGGTGACTGCATCACGACGGACAGGTGACACGCCAGCGGCAGCATGAAGCAGGCGATCAGCCCCATGTCGTGATAGAGCGGAAGCCAGCTATACACGCGGTCGGTGGCGCCGTCGATGTGCAGGGCGTCGGTGAGCGTCGTCAACTGCGTCAAGACCGCGCGGTGGGTGAGGGCGACGCCCTTCTGTAATCCGGTCGTTCCCGCCGAGTGCTGAAGAAACGCGAGACTGCCGGGCTCGCAGTGTGGATCGGGGAGATCACAATCGCCGGCTGAGTGAGCGTCGCTCGCGCGCACCAGTTCGGCGGTGTCGCCGAGCGCGACGTGCTCCAGCAGATCGTCGGGAAAGTGCTCGTCGATGACGACAACACGCGCGCGCAGATTCGCCGTAACTCCAGCGAGACCGAAGCGATACTTTGCCGGTTCAACCTTGAAATTGGGATAAGCGAGGATGGCGGGAACTGCGCCCAGCATCATCGCTCCGACGAAGACGCTCATCGCCGCGATGCCCTGCGGCATGATGATCACAACGCGGTCGCCAGACACCACGCCGTGGGAGCGGAGCAGGTTGCCATGCACACGGGCGCGGCGTCGGAAATCGCCGAAGCTGACGGTTTCAAACTCATCCTCGTCGGCCCAGAAGGTGACGAAGTCACGTTGCGCCGGGGCGGCGTTGAGCGCGTCGAGGAGTGTACGGGTCCCGGTGGCAATCATGGAGCGGCGAGCAGCAGTGACTCCGATTATACGTGGCGAGCAGGGCAGAGCAAGCCGCGTAAATGCTGCTTCTTTCCGGCGAACCTACACTGCCACCGCGGCCGCAACCCGCGCCTGATCGGCCCAGCAGATCAGGCCGGGAATGAACTCGGTGGGCAGGTCGGGATGGGTAGGACGCACCCGCACCGTAAAACCGTGCAGCCCGCTGCGATGGATGGAGGTTTCGACAACATACCGGAAGCTGCTGTCCTCCAGATTGCGTTCCGGACTCATCGTTACCGCCTCGCATTCCGCGAGATTGCCGTCGCCGTCGACGCGGCCAAGGTACAGTTCCACCACGACGTCGCGGGGAGAGAGCGGTCCGAGATGCACGTCGGCGCGAACCTTCATCAAAGACGAGACGGGAGCGGTGGCAAGCGGCCCATCCTCCACCTTGGCGATCCACACCTCCTGCCAGGCCCGGCGAATACGTTCCAGGGCCTGCGAGAGTTCGCGCGAACGCCGCGCGTTCTCGGCTTCCAGCGAACGGAACTGGTGATGCGCCGGCAGGTAATACCCTTCGACGTAATCACGCACCATGCGATGGGTGTTGACGAAGTGGCAGAGCGAGTGTACGCAGGCCTTCATACGCTCGACCCAGCGGCGCGGGATGCGATCGGCACCGCGGTCGTAGAACGTGGGGATGACGTCGCGCTCCAGCAAATCGTAGAGCGCTTCGGCTTCCACCTGGTCCTGATAATCGCGGTCGGAATACTCTTCGCCGTTGCCGATCGCCCATCCCATCTTCCTGGACATTGTGGGATCGCGCCAGACTTCGTCCCACCAGCCGTCGGGAATGCTGAGATTCAGCACGGCGTTGGCGGCGGCCTTCATGCCGCTCGTGCCCGAGGCTTCATTTGGACGTAGCGGCGTATTCAGCCAGACATCGACGCCCTGCACCAGCGAACGCGCAACCGCCATATCGTAATTTTCGATGAAGGCGACGTGCCGTCCGAAAACCGGATCGCGGCTGACCTCGGTGATCTTGCGAATGAGTTCTTTACCGGCTTCATCCTGGGGATGCGCCTTGCCGGCGAAGATCAGCTGGACGGGGCGCGCAGGATCGGTCAGGATGCGGCGCAGCCGGTCCATATCGCGCAGGATCAGGGTGGCGCGCTTGTAGGTGGCGAAGCGGCGCGCGAAGCCGATGGTCAGCGCGTCCGGGTCGAGCACTTCGGCGGCAGCGTCGATCTCAGACTGGGGAGCGGCGCGTCGCATGCGTTGCGCGCTGACGTGGCGGCGCGTCCACGCCACCAGCCGCTCACGACGCCGTTCGTGGGTGCGCCACAGCTCCTCGGCCGGAATGGATTGCACGCGGCTCCAGACGTCGCTATTGGCCGGCTCCTCGCGCCAGTTGGGGCCGAGATAGCGATCATAGAGCTGGTTGAATTCGGCAGAGATCCAGCTGCGGAAGTGAACGCCGTTGGTGACGTGCCGGATGGGGATCTCTTCGAGCGGCAGGCCGGGCCACAGCGATTGCCACATCTTGCGGCTGACCGCGCCGTGCAGTTTGCTGACGCCGTTGGCGCGCGCCGCCGAACGCAGAGCCAGGACGGTCATGCAGAAGTCGGGGTTGCGCTCCGTGCGGCCCAGCTCGAGCAGGTCGTTCAGCGATAAACCGAGCTTTTGCAGATGAGGGCCGAAGTATCGGCTCATCAGTTCGGCGTTGAAGTAATCGTGACCGGCTTCGACGGGAGTATGCGTGGTGAAAACGAGACTTGCCGAAGCCAGCTCGCGCGCCTCCTGAGGGTTGAGACCGTAGGTTGTCATCAGACGGCGAACGTGTTCCAGGGCCAGGAATGCGGAGTGGCCTTCATTCATGTGATAGACCGTCGGCTGCAATCCCAGCTTTTGCAGGGCGCGATAGCCGCCGATACCGAGCAGGATTTCCTGCCGGATACGGGTTTCGCGGTCACCGCCGTAGAGCTGGTCGGTCAGGTCGCGTTCTTCGGGCCGCGCATTCAGCGTGATGTTGGTGTCGAGCAAATAGAGCGGCACGCGTCCCACCTGCGCCTTCCAGAGCTGCGCGTAGGCGGTGCGTTCGGCAAGATTCACCTCGACGATGACTGGATGGCCATCGGCCGCGCGCACCAAGCTGACGGGAAGATTGAAGAAATCATTGGTCGCGTACGACTCCTGCTGCCATCCCGACTGGTTCAGGTACTGGCGAAAGTAGCCTTGCTGATAGAGCAGGCCAACGCCCACCAGAGGCACGCCCAGGTCGCTGGCCGATTTCAGATGGTCGCCGGCCAGAATGCCCAGCCCACCGGCAAAAATCGAGAGGCATTCTGTCAGTCCGAACTCTGCCGAGAAGTAGGCAATCAGAGGAGGGTTGCCGCCGTTATAGGTGCGCCGGAACCAGGTGGATTCGCCGGCCAGGTAGTGTTCGAGACTGGAGCGCACCCGCTGCAGATGCGCCAGGAAGGCGTCATCGTCGGCGGCTTGGTTCAGTTTCTCCTGTTCGATCGAGCCCAGCAGCAGAACGGGGTTGTGGCCGCAGGTTTCCCACAGGTCGCGGTCGAGCCGACGAAACAATTCGACCGACTCGTGGCTCCAGCACCAGCGGAGATTGTGAGCAATATCACGCAGGGATTCGACGGGTTGCGGCAGCGACGGTACGACGCTGAAGGTATGCACGGGACGCATGTGGGGGCTCCTCTGGGCTCGTTGAGCGCCTTGTACTCTTCCGGTGGCGCCGGGTCAAGTTAACTGACCATCAATTAACAGGTCGGCAGACATTGGCGCAGGGATTAAACGAAGAAATGAGTTGCTCGTCCCATTTCGACACCCGAAGGAACCGCCTTACAAAAACTTCGGGGCGCCGGTTAAGGCGCCCCGTTCGTGTTTCAGGTCGCTATAGCACGACCGAGTGGACCACGAGTTAGTGGCAGTTCGGGAACTTCCAGCTGGAGACGTTCGTGCTCCAGTCGAACTGCTGCGTGACCATGTAGTACTCCTGGGTGTACCAGAAGGTGCAATTGTCGCTGGGATCGATTGCCATGGTGCTGTAATCGCCCCAACGATTGGCAGTGCTGACCTGTGAGCCGGTGCCGTTGACGGCAATGACTTCAGGCGACAGCGTGCCCAGGGTGTCGGTGAACTTGCGGCCGGCGACGGCGATCGAGGGGAACACGCTGGTATTCGATTCGCTGTAGCCCAGCAGCACGTCGTCAACGTTATCGCGGGTCAGAGAGCCCATCCAGCGGTAGACACTGTCGCCGGTGGTTCCGACATAGGTGCCCTGCTGGAAGACGGCTAGCGAGGTCACGGGGACCAGTTTCAGGTTAGCCGTGAACTCCATCCAACGAACGCCAATCGCAGAGGTCGCCGAATTCCAAACATCAAGATTCACGTACCAGTGCTGCACCGGCGCCGGAATGGGCGGGGTAGCCGTGGCGTTGGCCGGCGGCTGGTCCTCCCAGTAGGCGAAGCGATACATCAGGCGGTCGCCGAGGGAGTCAACATCACTACCCGAACCGACGTTCGGCTGAGGAACGCAATCGCCGCCGTAGTTGCCGTCGCACGACGGGGTGAAGGCGGCAATCGTAACCAACTGGGTGTCGCCGTTTCCGGTGAAGGTGATGTTGCCGGTCGACCAATCATTGATCGCCATCGAGTAGACGGACAGGACGGTGTTCGGGTTGCTGGGACAACCTGCTCCCAGGCAATCGCCCACGCTGCCGATGAAGAACTCAGCTTCGTTGGCGGGAGGCGGAACCGGTGAATCGCGGTCCGCCGGCAAGAGGCTGTCCTGGTAAAGGTTGTTGTTGCCGGGGTCGTTGGAGAGCTGCATGCAGATCTGCTCGGCGGAAGCATCGCCGACCAGCATCTTGGCGCGGTCGTAACCGCAGGCCACCGGGCCAACGAAACCGCTGCCGCCGGGGCCAAAGTTGTTCCAGTTCTGGTAATAGCCGTCGCTCTGGCCGCCGCTGGACCAGACGCCCCACTTGGGATAGTCCGGGAAGCCGTTGTTGACGACCGGGAACTCGTAGGCATACCACGAGTTGTTGGAGAAGGTTGCCGTCTGCGAAACCGCGACGCAAACCGCGTAAGGAGAAGTGAACACGTTCTGCGCCATGATCCAGCGGTGGGCAGCGCGGTCGAACTTTACGATGATGTCGCCATCGTTATTGTTGGCGCAGAGAGAACCGGGCAGCAGGTTGGCCCAGATGGTGTTGCCTTGGGTGCTCTCCTGTCCGTTCAACGGGATGATTGCGCCCGTGCTCTTATTGAAGTCAGCGTAGGAGACGTTGACCCACTGAACGACTTCGGTATCACCAACAGCCATCGTCGTGTCGGGCGGAGCGTCCGGCACGCTGTAACCGGGGAAGCCGTTGCCCACACCGAGGATGTTGAGGCCAGCATTGAACTCCCCACTGGGAGTCAGGTTTTCATGTTGAACGACAGGATCGTTTGTCGGCTGGAAGTAGGGTTTGGGAATCTTGTGAACCGGGTTGGCCTGGTGGGTACCAAACACAGGCGTCGGGAACGACTGCGTAACATGGCCAGCCGCAAAGCGGGTGGCATGCTGCAGGATCGCCTGCGGCTGCTCATTGGCAGCAAAAACCGGCAGAGTGCAAAGGAAAAGAGCGCCTGTCGCTAACGCGGCAACGCCCCATGCCTTGGTTCTTGTCATTGTTTTCAATTCTCCTTAGTTACTACCTCCCCGCGGCACATTTGAGTTCGCAACGGGCCCGGAGACATGCAAACGAACAGCACAGTTATGGTTTGACACACGCCCGTTCTTAGGGACGGACTGCAGCAAAATGCACTTGGGTGAAATCGCAGTGCCCTTGGCAGGTGCTTGCACTTTTATCACACGGCATTGCGGTGTGCAACTATTAATCGCGTAGTAAATAAAAATTAGGCCGACTTTTCACAATCGGGAGAACTTCCAGGTTACTTCCGCCGGAAAGTAACTTACTCTGTTGCAACAAGTAGCAACTGTAGTTGCAACTGAGGATCCTCCCGGTAGAAAACCGGCGGGCAGGGACTCAGCGGAAGGACTATCGTCGTAGTACGATCCTGATGAAGTGTCAGTCTCGGGTGCAGATCGGTGCCTTGACCTCAGGTCGGTGGGCGCGCGGTTGTCGTTTTCGCAGGCGAAGGCGAAGGAAGAAATTGACAAACCCAAAGGAGCGGTTTTAGGCTCTTCGCACGAGGTAGAACCTTGATTGAGATGTCGACAAGCCAGTCGCGCCCGTATCCGATGCTTGGGCCGCTGGAATTGCAAGTCATGGAAGTGGTTTGGAGCTCGGGGAAGAGCAGCGTTCGCGACGTCGTTGAGAGACTCGAGAGCCGGCTGGCTTATACCACAGTGATGACGACCCTGGACCGTCTTTTCAAGAAGGGCCTGTTGAACCGCTATAAGGCGGAGCGGGCGTTTGTCTATACGGCGCGGGTCTCGAATCAGGAATGGGAGCGGCAACGTGCCGGCGATCTGGTGGCAGGTTTTCTTTCCGGCCCGCAACCGTCGCGCGAACTTTTGTTGTCGTCGCTGGTAGATGCGGTTGGCCAGCACGATGCCATGCTACTGGACGCGCTGGAAGAAAAAATTCGTAACAAACGCCGCGAGCTGATGAAAGCTCCCAAAGCATGAATCTTCCTTACACCATGCGGCTATTGTGCCTTTGCGGCGCGTCATTCTTCATGATCCATATGACGCTGGCGCTGGCGGCCCGTCTGAGCGCCGGCACCGCCGTACGGTGGGCCGAACACATGAAGCCAAGCTCGGGGGCGCGCTTTCTGTTTGTGCTGCGCACTGCGCCCATGGCGCTGACTGTGACCGCGGTGCTGGCTTTCTGTGTTCCCAGTTATCTCTGGCTGGAGCCGGAAATCTCACACGAACGGGTTGGATTCGTCTGTGTGCTGCTGGCGGTGCTGGGAGTTGCGCTTTGGGGTTCAGCGCTTCGCCGGGTGATGGGCGCTGTCCGCGGCACCAGCCGTTACCTGCATGAGTGCGAGCGCCACGGCCGGAAGATCACCGTTCCCGGCGAGGACGCGCCCGCGCTTCTGGTGACAGACAAGAACCCAGTGATGGCAGTTGCCGGTGTGCTTCGTCCGCAGCTGTTAATCTCGCGCCGGGTCATGCGCGGCCTGTCGGCTGAGCAGCGCGAGGCGGCGCTGCGCCACGAGCATGCTCATTTGAGTTCGGGTGACAATCTCAAGCGTCTGCTGATTCTGTTGTCGCCGGACGCCATTCCCTTTGGCAGTACCTTCGGTCATCTGGAAAGGGCGTGGTCAAGATTCACCGAGTGGGCAGCCGATGATCAGGCAACGGGCGGGGATCCGCAGCGCGCCTTGACGCTGGCCTCGGCATTGGTTTCGGTAGCCAAGATGGGATCAGGCCGGCGTCCGACCTATCTTTCCTGCTCGCTGGTCGGTGGGACAAAGGACCTTTCGGAGCGCGTCGAGCGGCTGTTGCGTCCCCAGCCCAAACCGGATAAGCCGGTCAAGGAACTCATCTCCCTGTTGAGCGGCGCGGGCGGCTTGGTCGCAGCCGCGGTTGCCATCATGGTGATCTGGCCGGGCAGCCTGTCGGTCGTTCATCAGGCGCTGGAACGCTTGATTCACTAATCCGCACTTCCCAATACAATCTTCTTCGCGGCCGCTGGATGCAGCGGCTCGTTTTTGGTCTGGACTTCGATGTCACATTGGACATCTCCGGAGTGGGCGGCAGCAATCATTCTGCTGCTCCCGCTGTTGGCGCTCGCCTTCGCGGGCGGTCCTGTTGCCAAAGCTTTTAACCGGTTGCCGGCCGTCGTTCGTTTGCCGTTCCCCGCGCTCGCGGCGATCCCATACTTCCTGGCGGCTCATTCGACTCCGAACTTTCGATGGCTGTTCGTTGCCGTGTATGCGGCATTGCCGGTGGGGCTGGTCTTGCTGCTGTGGCGCGCATCGCGCGATGATCCGGAGCAGCGCGGCGACTGGCGCGACCTGGCCGTGTTGGCAATCCTCGCGCTTACGGTCGAGTTCCGGGAGCTTGAACCGGCGTGGCCGGTTTACCTCCGCTCGCTGAACCGTCTGCTGCTGCTCGACACCGGACTGTACGGATTTCTAGTCATACGGCAGCTGACGAATGTCGGTTTCAACCTCCGGCCGCGGCTGCGCGATTTGCTGGTTGGCCTGCGTGAATTGGTTTTCTATGCGCCCATTGCAATTCCGCTGGGACTTGGGCTGAGTTTTCTGCATTTTCATGCCGTGATGCCGGGGTGGGGGAAGTTCGTTCTGTCGTGGTTTTCGATCTTCGCTTTCGTGGCATTACTGGAAGAAACCTACTTCCGCGGATGGGTGCAGAACCTGCTGTCGCGGCGTCTGGGGCGAAACTGGGGATTATTAGTGACGGCGGTATTGTTCGGGCTGTCGCATTTCAACAAGGGCGCGACTCATTTCAACTGGCGCTATGTGCTGATGGCGACGATCGCTGGAATTTTCTACGGCCGCGCCTGGCGCCAGGAGCACCGGCTGGTGGCGTCGGCCATTACGCACGCGTCGGTGGATACGATCTGGTTGTTGTGGTTTCGCTGATGCTGTGCCGGAGCCGGATGCCAGTGCAGGTATCCCAGGCCGACGCGCATATCGTGGTGCAGGGCATTGGGTATGGTCACCGCGAGGCACATGCCGAAGATGGCGTGTGCAATTGCCAGCACGTACAGATTGCGATAGCGCAAAAACAGGGCGCAGGCGGCGACACCCCAAACCAGCGTCGCAACAATCAGCAGCGGATTGGGGATATGCGCGACGGCGAAGAGCACGGCAGCGGCAAGCACCGCGGCGGAACGCGCCGGAGCAATTCGCAGCAAACGCAGAAGGAAGAAATCCTGCAGAATGAACTGCTGCAGCAGCGCCCAAACGATGTAAGCGAGGAACGACCACGCGACCGCGTAATGACGAAATACGGCGCGAAACGTATGCTCGCGAACGGCGATCCACACGCCTGATGCAGCCAGCAGCGCGGCGACTCCTACAATCCACAAACAGCGCCGCGTTCCGGAGAAACTTAAGCCCAGCTCGGCGGCACTGGCCCGCGATCGAACTGTCGCGAGCAGCATCCAGGCGAACGCAATCGCGCCCACGATGAGCTGTACCGGCCTTTCGCACCACAAGGCCAGCAGAACCAAAAAAAAACCAATCCAGAGCTCCGCCAGATCGCGCGAACGCGACGGGGACGATGGTTTTGCGCGAGCGAGCGGTATTGCCGCCGAGCGAAGTATTGGCTGGGTTACGTCCATGCGAATACAGCGTGAATAAGAAGTTACAACAGATGCGACGGGCAAAGATAGCGATGAACAAAATCAGGCAGCGAAGGCACGCAGAGTTGCGCCAAGGAAGCGGCCCTCCTAATGCTCTCGGACGAATTGTCATCGGGGTTGTGGGCGACGAGAACACTTCTCATCCCAAGCCGGTGCCCGGCCTCAATATCGCGCAGCGAATCGCCGATCATCACGCTGTTTTCCGGGCGAGCTCCAGGAAAATCCAGGAAGGCCTGCTCGAACAATCCGGTGAGCGGCTTGCGGCAGTTGCATTGGCCGTCGTCGTGAGGACAGAAGTAGAGCGCGTCCAGATGCGCGCCATGAGCGGCAAGACGATCGCCCAGCTGCCGATGCATCCGATCCAGATCGTCCACGGAATACAAACCCCGAGCTACGCCTCGCTGGTTGGTGATCACGATTGCCTTCCGGCCGGACCGGTTGATTGCGGCGATCGCGTCTTCGACTCCGGGCAAGAGCTCGAGCTGTTCGCAGTCGGTGATGTACTCGCCCTCGGGGGGCTTCCGGTTCAGCACGCCGTCCCGATCTAGGAATACAAAGTCGATATTTGCGAACCCGGTAGCTGCGTCGGTGTGCATCGCGTTTATACTTTTTTTACAAACCTCGTCCCTACAAGGTTCTGGGAAGACCCTCACATTTAATGCGCCACGAGGGGCTGATGCCATCTTCCTTGAACCTGGCCGACGTCTTTAATGACGGCGTCAGGGAACATCTTGCCATTATCCGCCAACTGGATGCTCAGCAGGACGCTTTCGAGCAGGCGGCGATACTCATAACCGATTCTCTTTCCCGCGGCAACAAAGTCATCTGGTGCGGCAACGGAGGCAGCGCGGGCGACGCACAGCATCTGGCGGCTGAGCTCGTCGGGCACTTCCGCCGTCCGCGTTCAGCCTTGGCGTCGATCGCGCTGACCACCAATACCTCTTTGCTCACCGCCATCGCGAACGACTTCAGCTTCAACGAAGTCTTCGAGCGACAGATCGATGCCATGTGCCAGCCGGGAGATGTTGTTGTCGGCATTTCTACCTCCGGCAACAGCCGCAACGTCTGCGCTGCGCTGCGGCGTGCCCGCGAACTTGAAGCCGCGACAATCGCGCTTACCGGCAAGACCGGCGGGCGCCTCGCGCCCCTGGCCGACGTTTGTATTCGCGTGCCCTCCGGCAATCCCGCGCGCATTCAGGAAGCGCATATCCTCTGCGGCCATATGTTATGCGAGTGGATCGAGGCAGCCACCTGCATCAATCACGCGGTTGCGGTCAGCGGGGGCAGCCTGTGATCTCCGCCGAGACGGTCGCGCTGGTGGAATCGGGCTGGCACCAGGCACGAATTCTCGTGGTTGGCGATGTCATGCTCGACCAGTATGTGTGGGGCGATGTCGAGCGCATCTCGCCCGAGGCTCCGGTGCCAATCGTCCGGGCGACGGCACGCGACCAGCGTCCTGGCGGCGCGGCCAACGTCGCCATGAACCTTGCCCGGCTGGGCGCCTGCGTTACGCTTGCTGGATTGGCGGGCGGCGACCGCGAGCAGGAGATTCTGGAGTCGTTGCTGGCCGACGAAGGCATCGAGCCGCGTCTCACGGTCGCCTTGGGCACGCCAACTACAACCAAGCTGCGGATTCTCTCCGGCCATCAGCAGATGATGCGGCTCGACATGGAATCCCGAGCCGTGCAGCCAGGTAAGGTCTACGCCCGGCTGCTGGAAAGCGCGTCGGCCGCCCTGCCGGCGGCTGAGGCCGTAGTACTCTCCGACTACGCGAAAGGTTCTCTCCCAGAAGACATCTGCGAGGCGCTCATCGGCGAAGCCATTCAGCGGCAGATCCCGGTCATTGTGGATCCCAAACAGCAGGATTTCGGCCGCTATCGCGGAGCGACGACCATCTGTCCCAATCTGAGGGAGCTGGCGGCGGCGACCGGCGAGCCCGTCGATGACCTCGAGCGCGTCTTGAACGCCGGGCAGTCGCTGGTTCCGGAACTGGCACTCCAATACTTCGTGACTACGCTGGGCGAGAAGGGAATTACCGTGTTGTGGCCCGAATCGCGTCTGCACGCGCCTGCCGTGGTGCGCCAAGTGTACGACGTCTCCGGAGCCGGCGACACCGTGTTGGCCATTCTGGCGCTGGCCCTCGCCTGTCGAATGCCGATTGAAAGCGCCGTCGAACTCGCCAATATTGCCGCCGGCGTTGTGGTTGGGAAAGTTGGCACGGTTCCGATCCAACGCGAAGAACTGGTGGGCGCACTGTCGCAGGACGCCGCTCTGGGAATGGACGAGAAGGTCCTGGCGCTGGATCGGCTTCTGGCTCGTCTCCAAACATGGCGATGTTCCGGGGAGCGGATCGTGTTCACCAATGGTTGCTTCGATCTGCTGCACATCGGACATATCCGCCTGCTGGAGGAGGCGCGGCGCAAGGGCGAGCGGCTGATTGTCGGCCTGAACAGCGATAATTCCGTGCGGCGGCTGAAAGGTACTGGCCGCCCGATTGTCAGCGAGCAGGAGCGCGCTCGTGTCCTGGCCGCACTGAGCGCAGTCGATGCCGTCGTTGTTTTCGAGCCGGACACACCGCTGCAGTTGATCGAGGCGATCCGGCCCGACGTGCTGGTCAAGGGCGGCGATTACACGGAAGAAAAGGTTGTTGGGGCACAGCAGGTCAGGGCATGGGGAGGACGCGTGGAAATCATCCCGTTGCTGGCTGGATCGAGCACCACGCGGCTGATTGCAAAATCGGCGGCGCGCCTCGCCACCGCCTCGAGAGCGCGGGTGATCTCAGCGTGAAACGGTGCTTGCTACCGCCGCTCTTCTTCACCCTGCGGCTGCCGACATTGCTGGCAACTCTCTGGCGCCAGCAAATCAGCCGCCCGCCGATCTCGAGCGTTGCATGCAAAGAGCCACGCTCGTTTATCGTTTACCGGCTCGACTCCCTGGGCGATGTGGTGTTAACCACGCCGCTTTTTCGCGCGTTGAAGGCGGCGGATCCGAAAGCCCGCTGCACGGTGGTGGTGCAAAGCAGCTATAAGTCGCTGCTGGCCACGAATCCGTACATCGACGAAGTCCTGGCGCTGCCGGACGTCAAAGCGTCGTGGTTGCCGCGCCGGGTAGGGCGTTTGCTGGCGGCGTGGCTGCTCTACTGCAAGCACCTGCGTTACCGGCATTTCGATTTTGCGGTTTCGCCGCGCTGGGATGTGGACGAGCATCTGGCGACATTTCTTTGTGCACTCACGAACGCGGCCAGCCGCGTGGGCTACAGCGAGAAGACCTCAGCCGCCAAGCAGCGGATCAATCGCGGATTCGATCGTGCTTTTGATATTTGCTTGCCGCCCGGGCCGGTGCGACACGAGGCCGCCCGCAATCTGGCCATCGCCGAGGCGCTGGGCGCAGCTTCGCAGGATTCGACGGTCGAGCTGTATGTCACCGAACGCGACCGTCGCAGCGCGTCGCGACTTCTGGCCAAGGCGCCAGCATCGGCGAGGCTGGTGGCGCTCGGCATCGGCGCGGCCAGTGCGGGACGGCGATGGCCATTGGAGCGATATGCCGACGTAGTACGTCATCTGGAAAGAGAGCATCACGTTTGCCCGGTGATCGTATGCACTGGGGAGGAGTTTGGCGACGCGGTGACGCTGGCGAAGCTGTTGCCGCAGCGTCCCATCATCGTCAGCGGGGCGCGGCTACGTGATGTCGCCGCCGTGCTGGAACGATGCGAGCTCTTCATTGGCAACGACAGCGGCGCAGCGCATATGGCGGCAGCGACGGGCTGCGGGCTAATTGTGATTTCGCGCCATCCCCGCAACGGCGATCCTAACCACTTCAATAGCCCGGTGCGGTTCGCGCCGTGCGGCAGGCAGGTCCACGTGCTTCAACCGGCGAGCGGGTTGGATGCTTGCCGCGATGCCTGCCATTCGCGGAAGCCTCATTGCATACGGCAGATTTCTGCCGAGGAGGTGGCGGTAGCTGCTCGCGAGATGCTGAGCCCGTTACCGGTGGTGACGGAGACGGCCACTGCCCCGGCCGCTTCGGATTCGGCCCCGGTTGATTCGGCCTCAAATCCTTTGCTCCAGTCTCATTCCATGGAAGCGATTCTCCGCGCAATCGACCACCTGAATCTCGGCGCGCCAAGGCCATCCGTGTGAGGCGCGTGCGGCGGGATTCATCGCGCTACGGCCGCATCCTGCAAGCGGTATGGTCGGGCGGCGCGGCGCGAGTTTTCTCTAGTGCGGTGACGCTGCTATCACTGCCGCTGGCGGTGCGGTACCTGGGCGTCGAGCGCTATGGGGTTTGGGCGACGATCACCACGACGGCCGTGTGGATCAACCTGCTCGATCTGGGCGTCGCCAACACGCTGACCAATCACATTTCCCGCGCGTATGCCAGCCAGGACAAGCGCGCCGCTGCCGCTTCGTTCACTGGCGCTCTATTCCTGACTGGCGCGACGGCGGCGCTGGCGGGAGTGTCGGCAATTCTGCTCTTTCCGCACATCAACTGGATTCGCCTGCTGAATGTTAGTCCGCGGGTGAGTGCGGCCGAGGTGAGCCGTACGGCTGCGGTTGCGGTGGGGCTCACGCTGCTGGCGCTGCCGTGCAATCTGGTGAGCAAGATTCTGGCGGGATATCAGGAACTGCATCGCAACAACTATGCGGCGTGTGCCGGAGCAGCGGTCAGCTTGTGCGGGCTGACACTCGCTATCGCTCTGCGGGTCTCGATGCCGGTGCTGTTTGTCATGTCGGTGGGATCTCTGACCTTCACCAGTCTCGCGCTGATGGTGGTGGTGGTCGCCTGGCAGAAGCGCTGGCTGATTCCGCGGGTAAGCTTTCTGGATTGGGGTGTGACGAAAGAGCTGCTGCGCTCGGGATCCTCCTTCTTTCTGATTCAGGTTGCCGCGGTCGTAGTCTTCAGCTCCGACAACCTGATCGTCAGCCATTATTCGGGAGCGGCGGAAGTGACGCCTTACAGCGTGACCTGGCGGATCGTCGGACTGGTCGCGCTTTTGCAGTCGCTGGTTTTTCCGGCATTGTGGCCCGCCTACAGCGAGGCTTATGCCAAGCGCGATTTTGCCTGGATACGCCGCACCTTCGCTGCCACCATGACCGGAACCGTTGCCTTGAACCTGGTTTGCGCCGCAATCCTGCTGGCGGTAGGACGCGGGATGATTCGCATCTGGGCAGGCGGCGCTGCAGTACCTGCGTTCGCTTTGCTATTGGCCATGTGTGTCTGGGCGGTCATCAACGGGTTTATGAGCGTGGAGTCGTGCCTGTTGGCGGCGCTGGATCGCACCCGCGAACAGGCGGTGCTTTCCATGCTTGCCGCCGCGGTGAATATTTTCCTGTCGCTGTTGTGGGTGCGGCAGATTGGCGCGCTTGGAGTCATCGGCGGCACCATCGTTTCCTATCTGCTGGTGCTGGTGCTGCCGCAGACGATGCTTGTGCGGCGCGTCTGGAAGGATCAGTTGTCCACGGCTTCCGAACCGTCGGCCGCGCAGATTTTTCATCCTACGATTTAGCTTACGGCAGCGCGCTTGCTGTTGGCGCCGAGCGCCTCCAGTACATCGACGGCGCAGGAATAGCGGCCAAATGGCGCGCTGATCTGTGCGCCCTGAACCATATCCTTGACCGCTGCGAGCATGTCGCGCGCGATGGCGACGCCTTCGGCGCGGGCGGTGTCGGCCGTTGTCACCCTGGCCATGCGGGCAAAAATCTCGTCGGGAATCGAGACGCGCAGCTCGTTTTTCATGAACTCCGCATTGCGAGTCGAGGTGAGCGGCCAAATGCCGGCTACCACGGGAACGCGGCAATGCTCGATGCGGCGCATAAACTGCTCGAGCAGCCGAATGTCGAAGACCGGCTGGGTTACCGCCAACTCTGCTCCTGCTTCCACCTTGTACTCGAATCGTCGAATCTCTTCGTCGATGTTGGGACTGCCGGGGTTCGCCCCGACTGCGATCACGAACGCGGTTGAATTGCCCGTGGGATTACCGCCGATATCCAGGCCGCGATTCAGGTTGCGAACGATATTGACCAGGCCGATGGAGTCCACGTCGAAGACGGCAGTCGCATCGGGGTAGTCGCCCATCTTCGGGGGATCGCCGGTGATGCAGATGAGATTGCGAATGCCAACGGCGCTCGCGCCCAGCAGGTCCGACTGGATGCCCAGCACGTTGCGATCGCGGCAGGTGTAATGCAGGATCGGCTCGATGCCGATCTCCTGCTTCACCAGCAGGCACAGCGCCTGATTGCTCATGCGCGCCGAGGCCCGAGGGCTGTCGGGAATGTTGACCGCGTCGACGCCCACAGACTTCAGGAACTTCGCGCCTTCCAGTTCGCGTTTGGCATCGATGCCGCGTGGGGGTACGATCTCGACCATGGTGATGAACTCACCCGCGGCTACCTTGCGGCCGATCGCCGAGCGTTCGCTGAGCGGGGGCGGCTCAACCGGTTTGGTCTCGGTGCCTTTGGCGACCTTGTACGAAGCCGCCCGCGCCGCGCCCACGCGCAAGAACAGCTTCATGGAGTGGATGTGCTCGGGGGTGGTGCCGCAGCAGCCGCCGATCAGACGCACGCCGGTGTTTACAAAGCCCTCCATGAAGTTCGACATGTACTCGGGCGAGCAGAGATAAATGTTGCGGCCTTCGACCGAGCGCGGGATGCCGGCATTGGGTTGCGCCGAGAGCGGCGCCGTCGTCACCGCCCGCACCCGCTCCAGCGCGTCCAGCATTGCGACCGGTCCGACGCTGCAATTGCAGCCGACGACATCCGCACCCCATTTTTCGAGCTGTGGGCCATAGTGCTCGGGACTGGAACCGTCCAGGCAGTTGCCGTCCTCGTCGATGGTGACCTGCGCGACTACCGGGAGATCGGGATTCACATCGCGCGCCGCCAGGATCGCCTGGTGCAACTCTTCGAGATAACCGAAGGTTTCGAGGATCAGCAGGTCGACGCCTTCGTCGTTAAGCGCGGCGATCTGCTGACGAAATGCGTCCCGGGCCTCGGAAAGCGCGATTTTGCCCAAGGGCTCGATACGCACGCCCAGCGGACCGACTGCTCCGGCGACCAGGGCATCGAAGTTCTTTACCGCCTCGCGCGCCAGCTTGGCGCCCTGACGGTTGATTTCCACCAGTCTGTCCAAACAACCGTGCTTGGACAAGCGAAACGAATTCGCGCCGAAGGTGTTTGTTTCTATGACCTCGGCCCCGGCCTTGAGGTAATCCTGGTGAATGCCGCGAATCAGGTCGGGAGCGGACAGGTTCAGCTCGTCGTAGCAACGATTGATGAAAATGCCCTTGGCGTACAGCAGGGTACCCATGGCGCCGTCGCAGAGAATGGCGCCCTTTTGCAACCGGGATAAAAATCCTGTTGACATGACTTTTTATCGGCCAGCAATGGAGCGGCAAAACGTGTTTGAACTTTATCGCAAATCGCGCCAAAGCGCCAACGGTGCGGTGATGAGGGCGACTTGCACTCTGCTATAATTCAACGGTTTACAGCATCCCATGGCAAATTTTTTGGTTTCTAACCGGACCTGTGTTTCGTGGGTTTTTCGCCTCGTGCCCGTCGTTCCCGTGCTGTTGCTGGCGGCGTGCGGCGGCCCCAGTACGTCGACCAACCCCGTCAGCAATTTGACGCACCGGGCGTTCATCAGCAATATGTACTCGGGTGACCTGCAAATTGTAGATACGCAGAACGATATGACGGCCCTCACCCAGGAGTCGACAAATTCCTCGGGACAAGTCGTGCAAGGCCAGCCGGTTGCTATTAGCGTCTCCACCTCGCTGAGCTTCGAGGTGGAGAGCCCGAATCATGCGACGACCGCCGTCTACGACCCGAGCTCCGATTCCATGTGGTTTGTTACGAACTCGGGCGAGGCAACATCTGGCAGCGTTGGGCTGGGCAGCAGCACCGGTATGGCGTTGTTCTCGACTGACAGCAGCACGTTGTACGTGCCCGAACCCAATCTGTGTATCTCTTGCACCTATAACGGTGGGGTGCAAGTCATCGACGTTTCGACCAATCAGATCACGGCAACCTATAACGTGCCCGGCGCAAAGTACATTGCTCTGAGTCCGAACGGCACGTACCTCTTTGTTTTCTCGCAGAACTCGGATTCTCTTTATCTGATCAATCTGACCGCGAGCACCATCACCCCGGTCGCGATCCCGGGATTTGCGCGTCCTATTAATGCCTTCTTCAGCTCGGATAGCATGACCGCCTACATTTTGAACTGCGGTCCGGAATGCGGCTCCAGTGGTCCGGCATCGGTCATGGAGTTCAACATCGCCTCCCAAGCCATCACGGCAACCGTGCCGGTGGGCGGCGCCAGCGTCGGCTTGCTGAACGGTACGACCTTGTACGTAGCGGGCAGCCCCGTCCCGCCCGGAACGACTTCCACCTATGATGCTGTCAATGTGAGCACTATGACGCGGCTGACTTCGACCTCGGTGCCGATCGGCGACGGCTTTCACACGACGATGGCGCTCGCTAGCAATCAGCGACTGTTCATCGGTGCGGTCACTTGCAACAACACCGTCACCGGCTGCCTGTCGGTGGTCGATGTGACCTCGAACACCGCGGAGCCGGCTTTGCCGCCGGGAGGCGGATCGATTACCGCGCTGCTGGCGATCGCCAATCGCAACGTGGTTTACGCCATCGAGGGCGGCTATTTACATATTTACGACAGCACAACCGATATGCTCGGGTCCACGCAGATCACATTTACTGGAGCGCTGTACGGCATCGTGCAGGTGGATGACTAGACCGACCCTTTTGAACTTCTAAGCCGGCCAGATCCCGAGCGCCGTCTTCGTCAGAATCTGCTGCTTTGTCTCTTCACGTAGAGGCAGGGCACGAAATTCCGCCAGGTTATTCGCGATCTCCGGCACACCCGGTCCGGGCCAGTCGGTTCCAAACAATGTCTTGTGGGCGATCTCTTCCAGTCGGGGGAAATACCGCAACAGCGTTTTCGGCGGAATTCCGCTGATATCAAGAAACACGTTCTTATGCCGCCGTATGAGAAAGAACGCGGTATTCATCCATAGCGGCCGCCCGCCATGAGCCAGCAGGATCTTCAACCGAGGGAAATCGACGGCGACATCGTCAACATACATCGGGTCGCCATACTTGTTGCGTGCTCCGGGGAAGATCGAAGTACCCGTGTGCACCATGATCGGAATGCCGTTCGCCTCCGCGGCTCGATAGATGATCTCCAGCTCTTTTACGCCGTTGACGTAGTCGTTGGGATAAAGCAGTTGGTGCGGCGGATGAATCTTGATGAGCTTGATCCCGAGGCGAACGATCTGTTCCATGTCGGCCAGCACATTGCTGGTATGTCGCGGATGAACGCTGCCACAGGGAATCAACCGTCGCGGGCACTCCTTCACATAATCGGCAATGAATTCGTTGACTGCCGGCGTGAAGCCGATGACCTCGGGAGCGACGTAGTTGATCAGCACGGCGCGGTCAATGCCGATTTCGTCCAAATGCTTCAAGAAAGCCTTCGGCGAGCGGCAATATTCGGCGACGCGGTCGAAGTCTTTGCGGGACTTTTTCATCAAGGCTAGCGCTTCGGGCTTGAACAATTCGATTGGCTGAATGTGTATGTGGCAGTCTGTAATCATGAGCAGTTGTCGGTTGTCAGTTCCCAGTTATCAACGAACCCAAAGCGATCTGGCATCGTTCAGTGTATCTGACAACGGATTGCCGTTTAGTTAACGCAGGCAAGCACGGCTCTTTTCGTGTAGACCTTCACCATCTCGCGACGATATTCCGGAGTCAGGGCGGAAGTGGTGAGCGGCTTCGCGGTTCGCGCGGCCATCTCTCCAATTTTTTCCGCAATCTCCTCTCCGGGGGCCATGCCGATCAACTGTGCGTCAGCATCCTTGATGAGGTACGGCGCGGGATTCACCGCGGTGATCGCTACCCGGGCGTCTTCCACCCGCCCGGACTTCATCTTCAATGCAGCCGCGACGCCCGCTAGCGGATAATCGATGCTGCCGCGAATCCGCAGCTTCTGATAGCTGCCGCTCCAACCTGCGGTCCCCTCCGGCAAATACACACGGGTGACAATCTCACTAGGCGACAGGTGAAGACGGACAATTCCGTCATTGACGTAGAACTCTGACAATGGAATACGCCGCACGCTGCCGGGGCCGAGGATCTCGATTTCCGCGCCCAGGCAGAGCAGCGCAGGAGGGGTATCACCCGAGAACGCCGCCCAGCAGAAGCTTCCGCCGGGAGCGACATGGCAAAGGTTACCGTCTTTCTTGAGGCAGAAACCGCAGCTCTTGCGCCACAACAGCGACTGGTTATACCAGAGGCAACGGGTATCGAGACAGAGATTGCCGCCGAGCGTTCCCATATTTCGCAGCACAGGCGAGGCGACGGTCTTTACCGCTTCGTGTAAGACTCGATAGTCTTTGCGGATGATCGGCGAGTGCTCGACCTCAGTGAGAGTGGTGAGTGCGCCAATCTGTAGGCCACTTCCCGGCACATTGCGGATCCCGCGCAGTTCGCCAATGCCACGTAGGTCGAGCACATGCGATGGCGTGAAAAGCTTCTGCTTCATCGAGGGCAGAAGGTCGGTACCCCCCGCGATCACTTTGAGGTCGCCATCGTGCTTCGCCATGAGCGCCACAGCGTCTTCAAGAGTTGTTGGGCGAAGCAGTTGAAAGTTGGGAAGGCTCACAGGTGACCTCCCGCCGGCGAAGTCCCTTGGCCGCTCTGCCTTGCCGGATCGTGCGGATGTCGCATCGGTCCTTTGCCCTTGAACCACAGCGAGCCACCGTGTTCGCGAAATCGAGTCGGGGCAGTGGGATCGACAGACTCCGTCATCTCGATTCGCTTCAATCCCTTCTTCGCGCGCAAAGCGGTCAAAATTCTTTCCGGCGTAAACGGACTCTCACGCAGTCGGACTCCCACAGCGTCATAAATCGCATTCGAGATTGCCGGGATCGTCGCCGCCAGCGAACCCTCCCCGGCCTCCTTGGCGCCGAATGGCCCCTCCGGATCGATGCTCTCGACGATGACGCACTCAATCTCCGGAGACTCGGCTGAAGAGGGGCTCCGGTATTCCAGCAGTCCCGGATTCATCAGCAGGCCGTTCTTCCAGACCATCTCTTCTTCCAACGCCTGCCCCAGTCCCATCCAGACCGAGCCGATCACCTGGCCTTCCACCGCGACCGGATTCAGCGCGCGTCCACAATCGTGGGCCGCCCAAATCTTGTGTACCGTGACTTCGCCGGTTTCTTCATCGACACTCACTTCCGCCACCTGCGCGGAATACGAATAGGCAGGAGATGGTCCTACCCCACCGCCCTTGTGCTTGCCGCCACGAGCTTCCAGCGGCGGAGCGTACGAGCCGGTACCGGTCAGCGCGCCGTGGAAGTCAATGGCCGAGACCACCGCCTCCTCGAAGCTCATGTGAGTCTTGGGACCTTCTTCCTTGCGCTTTTGTAACACGGAGCCACGCAGGATCTGTCCATCAACGCGACCACGCGGGGCATCTTTTTCTTCCAGAATCTCCGCCGCAGTCGGGTCATGATCATCGGGCAAGGTTCCCCGCTTGTAGACATGATCATTGCGCATGATGACATCGTCCGCAGCGCATTCCATGCGCTTGGTGGCGGCGCTCACAATGTTCTTCTTCACGTCCTGCGCCGCGCGTAAAGCCGCATTGCCGGCCATGAAGGTGACCCGGCTGGAATAGGAGCCGAGATCGATCGGCGTCAGGTCGGTGTCCGCTGCAATCACCCTCACGCGATCCAGATTGCAACCCAGCACTTCGGCCACAATCTGTGCGGTCATGGTGTCGGAGCCCTGGCCGATCTCCGACGCGCCGGTGTAGACCACGACGCCGCCATCGCGATCGATCTTGATGTTTACCGTGGAGTGCGGCATATCAGAGCGAATGATGCTATTCGCCGCGCCGCTAACGTAGTGGCTACAAGCCATTCCAAGTCCGCGAGCCTTGGGCAGATTGCCTTTGCGATCTTTCCAGCCCGACCGCGTAGTAACTTCATCGATGCATTCCGGCAGGCCATAGCTCAGCACGCGCAAGCCGTTCACGGTAACGGTTGGAGGCTTGAGCAGATTTACGCGCCGCACTTCGGCGGGATCGAGATTCAGCTTGGCCGCAATCTCGTCCATCTGCGACTCGAACGCGAAGCGTACATTCACCGTGCCATGACCACGCATCGCGCCGCAAGCTGGTTTGTTGGTGAGCACGCGATAACCGTCGTAGCGGATATTCGGAATGTCATACAACGCGCCCAGCAGCGCACCGGAATACAAGATTGTTACCACGCCGTAGGAGCAGTAGGCGCCGCCGTCCTGAATGACCTTGCAGGCTACTGCGGTGATGCGGCCGTCATTCTTCACTCCGGTTTTCAGGTCGACGATGGTGCGCGGGCGTCCGCGATGCGCCCAAAAAACCTCTTCGCGAGTGTAGGTGATCTTGACCGGCGCCCTCGCGGCGCGCGCCGTGACCGCAGCGATGATCTCCAGCGGGATGATCTCGCTCTTGCCGCCGAAGCCGCCGCCGACCAGCGGCTTGATCACCCGAATCTGCGACATCGGCATCTCCAGCACGAGAGACAGTTTGTGCTGGAGGTAATACGGAACTTGGGTCGACGACCACACGGTCAGACGTCCCAGCTTGCCGGTGTGCGGGTCGAGTTCGAAACTCGCCAGAGTGCAGTGCGGTTCCATGGCCGCATGCGTCACTTCATTGGCGATGTAGCGCGCCTCGTGAACATAATCCGCCTCGGCGAAACCCTTGTCGGGATCGTTGAAGACGTGGTGGTAGTCCTTTTCGATATTGTGCGGACGATTTTCATGGATGAGGTCGGACTCCGCTTTCATCGACTCTTCCGGGTCGAAGTACGCGGGGAGCGGCTCATAATCGACATCGATGAGTTCCAGCGCGCGCTCGGCAGTCGATTCGTCAACTGCGGCAACACAGGCGACGTGATCGCCCACATAGCGCACCTTGCCGACGGCGAGCGCGGTCTCATCGTGTCCGACAGGAAGAATGCCGTAGGTATTGGGTGCGTCCTCGCCGGTGACGACGGCAACCACCCCCTCCAGTGCCTTGGCGCGGGAAGTATCGATGCTCTTGATTCGCGCGTGGGGAAACGGCGAATGCAGAATCTTGCCGATGAGCATGCCGGGAACTTTGAAGTCGTCAGTATATTTGCCGGCGCCAGTGGTTTTGCCCGCGGCGTCGACCATCGCAATAGGTTTACCGATTACCGAGAAGTCGGGCATCTCGAGCTACTTCGCCTCCACTAGTTCCTGCTTCCGTCCCTTTTGTTCGGCAGCGAGTGCAGCGCGAATCGCCTGGTACATCTGCAAGTAGCCGGTGCAGCGGCACAGATTACTGCTCAGCGCCTCGCGAATTTCGTCTTCGCTGGGATCGGGATTGTTGGCCAGCAGCCATTTCACCGTCATCATGAATCCCGGAGTGCAGAAGCCGCATTGCGACCCGCCGAAATCGCCGTAGGCTTTCTGCAAGGCAGCCAGGCCGCCGTGATCGGCGAGGCCTTCGACGGTGGTGATCTCCTGGCCTTCGCAACTGGACGCCAGCAGCGTGCAGGAGAGCATCGGGATGCCGTTAACCTGCACCGTGCAGGCACCGCACGACGAATCGTCGCAGCCACGCTTGGAGCCGGTGAGGTCGAGGGCCTGGCGCAAAACATCGAGCAGTAGCTGGTTCGGCTCGATGGCCAGTTCGTGAGTGCGTCCGTTGACGCGAAGTTCTACCAACTGCTTTTTCATTATCGTTGCTTTCTCATTAGGCTCTTGGCCTGTGGCTCTTAGTTCTTCGTGTCACATCTCACAGCCAAGAGCTAAAGCCGGGACCAAAGGCCGCTTTCAGTACACCGGCACCTTCGGATCGATCTCTCTTGCCCAGCGATCGATGCCGCCGGCCAGCGACTGCACTTTTTCCAGACCTTGCCGCCGCAGCCACAGGGTGACATTCATCGAGCGCACGCCATGATGGCAGATTACGACCACGTGCTTGTCGGGGTCGAGTTCCTGCTGGAAACGCGCGGGAATTTCATTCATCGGGATGTGCCGGCTGCCGTCGATACAGGCAGTCTCCACTTCCCATCGCTCCCGGCAGTCGAGTACCACAACGTCGGAATTGAGATCCAGCAGCGACTTCAGCCCTTCGGGCGTGATCTCGTAATCCATTCGCCGTTACCGTCCGCTCCACTTCGGCCGACGGCGCTCGATAAAGGCCGCGATGCCTTCCTGCGCGTCGGCAGTCTTCATCAGCTCGTCGTTATAGATCTGTTCGGCGCGCATTAAACCTTTATCGAAGTGAATCGAATCCCATGCATAAAAAGCTTTCTTCGCCAGGCGCAGCGCCGCCGGACTGAGTTGTGAGACGCGCTGTATGCAATCGGTCACGAGCGCCTCCGGATTATCCGCCAGTCCGTTCACCAACCCTGCTGCCAGCGCCTCTTCGCCGGAAAGAGTGCGTCCGGTCAACAGCAATTCCGCTGCGAGCTTCTGTCCCACAATGGCAGACAATGCCACACTTGCTACCGGCGCATAGCAGGCCAGCTTGATCTCAGGGAAGCCCCACACCGAGTCAGGCGAAGCATAGATGACGTCGCACATGAGCGCCAGCTCTGCGCCGCCGCCGAGGCAATGGCGCCGAACACTGGCAATCGTCACCTTGCTGGAGCTGATTACGGAGCGAATCACGCTGTGAAAATCGGCCAGCATACCGCGGACTTTGTCCGGCGTGTGGGCTGCAACATCTACGCCGCTGGAGAACGCGTTTTCCGATCCCGCGATGATTAGCGCGCTGATCTCCGGACGGGTTTCGACCTGCTCCAAGGCCGCCCGCAATTCCTCCATCATCGGGATGTCGATGACGTTCAGCGGCGGATTGTTCAGCGTGATGCGCGCCGCGGGAGGATGCAGCTCGACCGCGATGCGGGTGAAGGTTGTACTGGCGCTTATAGGCATACTTCTTGAGTATCGCCGCTCCGCGGCTCATCCTAATTACGTTACCGGCCTCCGCGGGCTTACGCCCACGGCTAAAACAAATGTCGCGCTTCGCGCTTTACTTACCCGTGAACCTTGCGGGACGCTTCTCGAGATAGGCCGAAAGCCCCTCCTTAGCGTCTTCGCTTTCAAACAACAGTTGCTGATTCTCGCGCTCAAGAGCCAGGCCCGCCTCGATCGGAATCTCCCATCCCGTCTGCACCGCACGCTTGATACGCCCCACGGCTTTGGCCGCCTTGTTCGGCGGGCAAAACTGGCGCGCGTACTCCATCACGCGATCCATAAAACCGGCGTTATCGAAGATCTCGTTCACCAATCCGAGCTGCCTGGCGTCATCGAAAGAAAATGTTTTGCCCAACGCCATCAACTCGATGGCTTTCGATTTTCCAAGAATTCGCGAGAGTCGCTGTGTACCGCCGGTGCCCGGCAGAACCCCCAGGTTCACTTCCGGCAATCCGATTTTGCCTGCATCCTTGCGGGCCACGCGAAGGTCGGCGGCCATCGCAACTTCCAGACCGCCGCCGACGCAATGTCCGTTGAGGGCGGCGATCACCAGCTTCGGCGTGTTCTCCAGACGCAAGAGCGTTTCATTAGCGTGCAGGCAGAAGTAATACTTGAAGGTCGGATCGACCTCCGTCAGCATTTGTATGTTCGCGCCGGCGCAGAAGAACTTCTCGCCCGCTCCGGTCAGCACGATCACGTACACATTCTCATCCATGCGCGCCTGGAGAATCGCATCGTCGAGCTGACGGTTCATGTCGTAGCTGTAGGTATTCGCTGGCGGATCGTTCAGCTCGATGACAGCTACGCCCGAGTCGATGCGATACCGGATGAGCTCTTTCGCGTTGGTCTGGGGCATTGGGATCGCGTTACTCACTGCGTGGAGGTCTCCGGCTTGTCAGCTCTTGCGCCTGGCTGAGGGCTTACTTTGCGTGGATGTTTTTTTCGCCTGGGTAGTCGGCATTTCCGCAGATCGCTGTGGCTTCGTGGCCTCGCGGCGAATTCCTCGCAGGAAAATATCGGCCATCTCCCGCGCCAGCACCTCCGCAGGAGGATCGACACGCGGGTTGTACCAGGTATAAGTCCAGTTCAACATGCCGAACAGACCCATGACGGCGGTGCGGGTATTGGCTCTGTCATCTTTTGTGAGACCCGGCTTAACCCCTTCCGATCGGGCGAAATCTTCCACCAGGCTGAAGCAGATGCGGTAGTACTCGCGCTTAATGGCCGCCAGCTCGGCTCCGTAGCTGTTTTTCAGCACATCATCTTCGTGGGCCAGAACTTTCATGGCTTTCTGTTTGGCGACGGAATACTCAACCTGGTTCTGAACGAAGATACGAATCCGCTCTTCCGGATTACTACTGCTTGCCAGGCGCTCGCGCAGGCGCTCGATGATCGTGGAGAAGGTATGCTGCTGGATAATGTAGAGCAGCTTTTCCTTGGACTCGAAATAATAGTAAAGACCGGCCAGGGAGATGCCGCTCAGACGCGAAAGGTCGCGCATGGAGGCGCCTTCGTACCCCTTGTCGGCAAACACTTCGGTGGCGTAGTCGAGGATCTCTGCCAGGCGGCGGTCGAAACGCGTGTCCTGGGGCGAAAGATCCTGGGCAGCCCGGGTTGTGCTGGAGGCAGACAAGATAAAGTCCGTCGTTTGCGATGACTTCGAACGTTCGTTCTAATCTTAACCCGGGAAGGTCCGGTTCGGCAATCCGGGGAAGGGGGGCGGCGACGGAAGGAACTGCGGCTGCATGCAAGACTACATTCCCGTTCCGGTATGGCATGGAATCGTGGGTTTCCCATCGTCTGCATTGACAAGGCTGCCGCGAACAGGCAAACTGCTCCATTCTTGCTATTCGTGACCCCGAAGAGCGGGTTGCGAACGGGAACTCGGACTAAACGAGCAAAATTGATGGCCGCGCCACAACGCGTTTCGTATCGCATGGAGTCCACGCTGGACAGCGTGAACAAGGCCGAGGAAATGGCCGATCAGATCGCGTCCCAGGCGGGATTGGACGAAGACGTGCGCAGCGGCCTTTCCATGGCGGTGCGCGAGGGAATGATCAATGCGATCTTGCATGGGAATGCTTACGACCCGGGCAAACGGGTTAACCTGAGCTTCGAGCAGAGCGGGCGAGACCTGATCATCACCATCAGCGACGAAGGCAAGGGTTTCATTCCGGAAGAGGTTCCCGATCCGCTGGCGCCGGAGAACCTTTTGAAAGAGTCGGGACGTGGCATATTCTTGATGCGGGCATTCATGGATGAGGTTCGGTTTCGTAAACTTGAACCTGGCACTGAAATCACTTTGATCAAGCGGCTTCCAGAACAGTAAGCTGGACCGCCAGGAGGCTTCCACGTGAGCATGAAAGCGAGCACTCGGCAGGTGGATGGCGTCACCATCGTCGATCTGAGCGGGCGCATTACCCTCGGCGAGGGTAGTGTCGTCTTGCGTGACACCATTAAAGACCTGTTGAGCAAGGGGCAGAAGAAGATCCTTCTGAACCTGGGCGATGTCAGCTATATCGACAGCTCGGGCATTGGAGAGCTGGTGAGCGCGTTCACTTCGGTGCGCAACCAGGGCGGGGAACTGAAGCTCCTGCACCTCACCAAGAAGGTGCACGACCTGTTGCAGATCACCAAGCTCTACACCGTGTTCGATGTGAAGGACGACGAAGCCGGTGCGATCGCGGCCTTTGCGCACTAAAGCACGGTATCTGGTAGAAACGTATTTGGAATCGCAGCGCCCTTTCGCGTCTCCGCGCGAAGGGGCGTTGTTGTGTTTAGCGGCAACTGGCGCTATAAGCATTGGACTGACCTCGGGCGAGTAGAATTTAGCTATGCCCCGCATATCACGCTTGGAAAAGCACGAGGTCGACCCCGAGACGGGCAAAATCTACGACGTCTATCAGCAGGAGCGCGGCAACGTTCCCAACATGTTTCGCACCGTGGCGCATCGTCCGGAAATTTTTCGTACGATGATTGCCCATTTCCGCGCAGTAATGAATACCGGAACGGTGCCGACCAAGCTGAAAGAACTGGCAATCGTGCGTACGTCGCAGCTCAATGGTTGCGAATATTGAATGGCCTCACACACCGCCTTGGCAAGGCGGCATGGCTGGAGCGAGGAGCAGCTCAGCGATCTGGCGAACTTCCGCAACCGCTCCGATTTTACTGATGCCGAGAAAGCAGCCCTCGAGCTGGCCGAGCGGGCGACGCTCGATTCCAATCGCGTCGATGACGAGTTCTGGAACGAATTACGAAGGCATTACGACGAGGGCGAGATCGTCGAGTTGCTGGCAGCGATCGGCCTATTCAACTACTTCAATCGCTTCAATAACGCCCTGCACATGGAGCCGACGAAGTAAAGCGGGAAGGAGCCGTCAGCCGGTTTGTGCAACGTCTTGGACGTTGGAATCGGCAATGCCCGCTGCGGCTTTGATCGACCGCCAGAGGTCGTCGTGTCCGATCGGCGCCTTGGCAGAGTAGGGAAGAATCTGATCGGTGGAAACTCCCAGCTGCTCGCTGAGTTTCTGCAGTGAGCTCCGCAGCTGGTTGCCGGAAACGCGGTCGGCCTTGGTGGCAACGAGCATGAAATTGCGGCCGATGTGCCGCAGCCACTCGACCAGTTGCAGGTCGAGTTCCTGAGGGGGAATGTTCACATCGAGTAACACGACACACAAGACCAGGGATTTGCGGCCTTCGAGATAAGGGTTAATGAAATTCGCCCACTGCTCTGTGATTTCCTTCGGGACTTTGGCAAAGCCGTAACCGGGCAGATCGGCGAAGACAAAGTCGGGATTGGGTTTGCCGGGACGGCGCACCTGGAAGAAGTTAATGGTCTGGGTACGACCTGGGGTATTGCTGGTTCGGGCCGTCTTTTTTGCACCCACGAGCGAGTTAATCAGGCTGGATTTGCCGACATTGGAGCGCCCCACGAAGGCAATCTCTGGAGCGCCGGGAGGAGGAAACTGCCGGGGATCGGCAGCCGAAGTCACGAAGCGCGTCAGCACCTTCATGCCTTCACTATCGCCGGATGAGGACGAAAGTGCAAGCCTTGCTACACGAGAGCTGCTGGCAAGGAGTGTTCGCAAACAAGGCCCGCTTCTGCGGGCCTTGTTTGCGGATTCTCTGCGATGAGTCTTACTGGTGCGCGGTCGGCGAAGCCTCCGGGGACTGCGGCACAACCGGTATCGTGTGCGTTTCCTCTTCCTCGGTTACTTGCGGCAGGGGACGCTCCAGCGCGTAGGACAGAACCTCATCCATCGTGTTCACAAAGCGGAGCTGCATCTGGCTCCGCAGGTTTTCGGGGACTTCAGCCAGGTCTTTCTCGTTGTCCGCGGGAAGAATGACTTCGAAGATGCCGGCGCGGTGTGCGGCCAGCAATTTTTCCTTCAGGCCGCCGATGGGCAGCACCTTACCGCGAAGCGTGATTTCCCCGGTCATGGCGATATCGCGCCGCACCGGAATCTGGCTGAGGGCGCTGGCGATCGCGGTCCCAATGGTAATGCCCGCCGAGGGGCCGTCCTTGGGGATCGCACCCTCTGGCACGTGTACGTGGATATCGACGTTGCGATAGAAGTCGCGTTGCAGACCGAGCTTTCTCCAGCGCGAGCGTACGAACGTCATGGCCGCGTGCGCCGACTCTTGCATCACGTCGCCGAGCTTGCCGGTGAGGATCGGCTTGCCGCCCTTGCCTTCGACAACGGAAACCTCTGTGGTGAGAATCGAGCCGCCGACCTCGGTCCAGGCCAGGCCGGTCACGATGCCGACTTCGCTGCGCTCGTGAACTTCGCTGTCGCGGAACTTCAGTACGCCGAGATATTCATTGACGTTTTCGGCGGCCAAAGTGACGGAGAACTTGCTCCCCTCCTTCACCACCTTGCGCGCGACCTTGCGACAGATGTTGCCGATCTCGCGCTCCAGGTTGCGGACGCCGGCTTCGCGAGTGTAGTTACGAATAATGGTGGTGAGCGCTTCGTCGGTGAAGGCGATATTTTCTTCGGTCAAGCCGGTCTGCTGGCGCTGCTTGCGAACCAGGTACTGCTTGGCGATCTCAACCTTCTCGGGCTCGGTGTAGCCGTGCAGCCGCAACACTTCCATGCGGTCTTGCAGCGCCGCCGGAATCGTGTGCAGGACATTAGCCGTCGCGATGAAGAAGACTTGTGAGAGGTCATACTCAACGTCGAGATAATGATCCACGAACATGAAATTCTGCTCGGGATCGAGCACTTCCAGCAGCGCGGCGGAAGGATCGCCGCGGAAGTCCATCGACATCTTGTCGACTTCATCGAGCATGAACACCGGGTTCTTCGTGCCCGCTTTCTTCATCATCTGAATGATCTGACCGGGCAGCGCGCCGATATAGGTGCGGCGGTGGCCACGGACTTCGGCTTCGTCACGAACGCCGCCCAGCGACATGCGAACGAACTTGCGGCCGGTAGCCTTGGCGATGCTCATGCCCAGCGACGTTTTGCCGACTCCCGGAGGGCCGACGAAACAAAGAATCGAGCCCTTCGGATTTTTTACCAGCTGGCGGACCGCGAGGAATTCAAGGATGCGCTCCTTGATCTTCTCCAGTCCATAATGATCTTCGTTGAGCGTCTTCTCGGCGATTTCGATATTGCGAATTTCCTTCGAGCGCTTTTTCCAAGGCACCGCCAGCAGCCAGTCGAGATAATTGCGTGATACCGTCGATTCGGCTGACATCGGAGGCATCGCCTCCAGCTTTTTCAACTCCTGCAGCGCTTTCTCGTGTACCTCGCGCGGCATGCCGGCGGCATCGACCTTCTTTTTAAGGTCGTCGAATTCGCTTTTTTCGCCGCGGCCCAGCTCTTTCTGGATCGCCTTGATCTTCTCGTTGAGGTAATACTCTTTCTGCGCGCGCTCCATCTGCCGCTTCACCCGCGACTGGATGGTGCGATCCATGTTGAGCTTTTCGATTTCGACATCGAGAACGTCGCCGATGCGGTTCAGGCGCTCGGCGGGATCGAAGATCTCCAGCAGTTCCTGCTTTTCTTCGATCGAAAGCTGGAGATTAGCAGCGATGGTGTCGGTTAGTTTCGCCGGATCGTCATTGCGGACGGCGGCGATCATGGTCTCGTAGTTCAGCGACTGGCACAGCTTCACATACTGCTCAAACAGGCCTGTGACGCGCTGCATGGCCGCTTCGACCTGCGGCGTCGGCTCGGCCAGATATTTGGCGGTGCGGACGGTTGCTTCGAAATAGCCGTCGGTGTCGACCACTTGCAGAATCTTGCCGCGCTCCAGACCTTCAACCAGGACCTTGATATTGCCGTCGGGCAGCTTCAGGCTCTGCACGATGTTGACGATGGTGCCGACCTGATAAATCTCATTGGGCTTGGGCTCGTCAATCGAGGCGTCATGCTGGGTGGCAAGAAAGATCTTCTTGTCGCCGGCCAGTGCCTCTTCCAGTGCGCGCACGCTGGACTCCCGCCCAACCACGAAGGGCGTCATCATGAAGGGAAAGATGACGACGTCCCGTATCGGCATCATGGGGAGCTTCTTGGTCTCAAATTTTTCGCGCTGTGTCACGTATAAACCGCCTTGTCATTCAGAGCGAATAAGCCGCTCTGGGAAGAAAAAATATATCCGTGGCGTCTTCTGGTGTGCGCCGATGGCCCAAAACCCAGCCACATCGAGTCAAGAATACCATGCACGGGAAGGGAGCAGATCAGAGTTGCCGAAATTGGTTGTCTGGGCTCCGCAATGGGACAGGTGACGATGAGCGCTGTGTACTCCTATGGTGCTGCTTATTGGATGCCGGTTCCGGAAACCGGATTCCGCTAGCGATCAAAACGGCGCGACCGAAGCCGCGCCGCCAATCTGACTTCTCATCCTGAGAGAGCCGCTTTCGCGAAGCGAAGGATCCAGGCGCCCGATTCGCGCCGGCGCTCCTTAACCTGCCTTCTCCATCAAAGGCAGATTGACGTTGCGCTTCTCAACCATCTCGCGGGTCACCTCGAAATCCTTGACCCGTTTCTGGCCCGGCAGGTTGTACATCAGATCGAGCATCAATTCTTCCAGGATCATACGCAGGCCGCGCGCACCCACCTTACGGGACATCGCCTCGCGCGAGATGACGCGGAGAGCGTCATCGGAGAAGCGCAGCTTGACGTTCTCGAACTCGAACAGCCGCTGATATTGCTTGACGATAGCATTTTTCGGCTTGGTCAGGATTTCGACCAAGGCATCCTCGTCGAGATCATTCAGTACGCCGACCACAGGCAGACGGCCGACAAACTCGGGAATCAATCCGAACTTGATGAGGTCCTGCGGTTCTACCTGGGCCAGCAACTCGGTATCGCGCTTGTGGCTCTCAGTGAAAGCCGCTTCCTTGGCCGCGTCCGTGCGGAAGCCCATTGCGCGCTTGCCCATACGGCGGCCGATGATGCGCTCGAGGCCCACGAATGCGCCGCCGCAGATGAAGAGAATGTTGGTGGTGTCGACGGGCGTGAACTCCTGATGTGGGTGCTTGCGTCCGCCCTGGGGCGGTACATTGGCGACAGTGCCTTCCAGAATCTTCAGCAGCGCCTGCTGCACGCCTTCTCCGGAGACGTCGCGCGTGATCGAAGGGTTCTCGTCTTTGCGCCCTATCTTGTCGACCTCATCGATATAAATAATGCCGGTCTGAGCGCGCTGCACGTCGCCATCGGCGGCCTGGAGCAGCTTGAGGATGATGTTCTCTACGTCCTCGCCGACGTAGCCGGCCTCCGTCAGGGTCGTCGCATCGACAATCGCGAACGGCACGTCCAGCATCTTGGCCAGAGTTTGCGCCAGTAGGGTCTTCCCGGTGCCGGTCGGACCGATTAACATGATGTTCGACTTCGCCAGCTCGACTTCGGTTCCGCGCTGACGGTTCATGTAGACGCGCTTGTAGTGGTTATAGACCGCGACTGCCAGCTTCTTCTTCGTCGTCTGTTGGCCGATGACGTACTCATCTAAAAACGCCTTCACCTCAGCCGGCTTGGGAAGCTGATTGGGCGCGTTGTTAGGCTGTGCTTCGGAGCGGTCGTCTTCCAGAATGGAGTTACAGACGGCGACGCACTCGTCGCAGATGTACGCGCGGGGATAATCGGTGGGCGATGAAATGAGTTTGGCGACAGCGTCCTGCGACTTGTGGCAAAACGAGCAGCGAAGAATCTCTTCGGAACCGGTTCTGGTTCTCACGGAATAAGAACTCCTTTACAGCGCACGTTGGCAAGCCGGAATTTCCGAACTGCCTTCCCCGTCCGTCCAATTCGGGAGGAGCCGTGCTGCCCCTGGGAGAAAGCTACCTTCCTATCGGCAACCTTCTCTCGAACCTTTCGCACTGGTGCGCTGCGAAACCTATTGAACCACAATTCTGCCGGGCAGAACGCACCTTTAGTGCAAGATCGGTACAACTTTGGAACCACGGAGAGAAAAATTTCCCCGGTGAAAATAATTGCACATCATCAGCTGTCTCACGCGACGGTTACTTATGCTTGAAGATGATGTCGTCGATGATCCCGTATTCCTTCGCCTGATAGGCATTCATGATGAAGTCGCGTTCCACGTCGCGCTCCACCTTTTCCAGCGGCTGACCGCTGTGTTTGGAGAGCAACTGGTTGGTGATCTCGCGCATGCGCAGGATCTCGCGTGCGTGGATGTCGATATCCGTTGCTTGACCCGAAAGTCCTGACATTAGCGGCTGGTGAATCAGAATGCGCGAGGTGGGCAGAGCGAAGCGCTTCTTCGGCGCGCCTCCGGCCAGCAGCGTCGCTGCCATGCTTGCGGCCTGACCGATGCAGATGGTCGTGACGTCCGGCCGAATGAACTGCATCGTGTCGTAGATCGCCATGCCGGCAGTAATGGACCCGCCAGGCGAGTTGATGTACAGGGAAATGTCCTTCTCCGGGTCTTCTGCTTCCAGGAACAGCATCTGAGCGATGATCAGGTTGGCGACATTATCGTCAATAGGAGTGCCAAGAAATATGATGTTGTCCCGCAACAGCCGGGAATAAATGTCGTAGGCCCGCTCGCCCCTGCTGGTCTGCTCAATCACCATGGGCACAAGCATTGGTTCGTCTCCTTCGCGTTTCGTCTCTGGTTAAAATCTGTGCCGTATCAAGCCGTTGTCAGCCGGCGATAGATGTTGTCGAGCGTTTTCTCGTTACGAAGGCGGTGGCGCACACGTTCCAGGCCGCCGTTTTCAGCCAGCCGCTTGCGAATTTCATCGACCGGCTGCTTCGACTGAGTTGCCAGCGCTTCGACTTCGTGATCCAGTTCCTGGTCGGTTACCGCAAGCTTTTCCTGGTCGGCAATCTGCTCCAGAATGAGCGAAGCTTTGACTTCGCGCAGCGCCGCCTCACGCTGGCCGGCACGCAGGCGATCGAAATCCATACGCTTCATGTCTTCGGTGCGCATGCCCTGAGCGGCAAGTGCGCGCAGTCCGCGTTCCAGGCGAACATCGATCTGATCGTTGATCATAGCCTCAGGGATGGGGAAGTCGTTGCGCTTGACCAGTTCCTCGACCAGCTTGTCTTTGCCCTGATGCAGCGCCTCATGTTCTTTTTCCGCCTTCATATTTTCGCGGAGACGACTGCGCAGCTCGTCAACCGAATTGAGCTCTGCCCCGAGTTCTTTGGCGAAGTCATCATTCAACTCGGGCACGCTGCGCGTCTTGATGCCCTTGACCGTCACCTCGTAGGTAAGCGTCTTGCCTGCTAGCCGTTTGTCGGCGAAATCGTCGGCATACTTTACATCGAAGGTCCGCTGCTCGCCGAGTTTGACGCCACGCAAGTTCTCCGTGAACTCGGGGATCGTATTCTCCCCGCCGATCTCCACCATGATCTCGTCGACTTCGACGGGCTTGGCATCGGCCTCGCCATCCTTGGGAGTGCCTTTAAAGCTGACGACCGCAAAGTCACCGTCAGCCAGTGGACGCTCTGCTTCCACGGCGCTGAAGGTAGCATGCTGCTGGCGCAGATTGTTCAGGGCGGTTTCAACTTCTTCCTCGGCAACATTCGTGTCGATCGTCGTGACCTGAATGTCGTCGTAGGGCCCGACCTTAAACTCCGGCAGTATTTCGAATGAAACCTTGAAGCTCATGGGCTCGCCGTCGTCCATGTGCAGGTCTCGCACCCGTGGCTGCGAGATAGGAGCCAAGTTTTGCTTCGCGGTTTCCTCGCGCACGTAGCGTGGTACCAGCGCCTCGACAACATCGCCTTTGATCTCTTCGGCAAAGCGTTGCCGCACGACCGAGGCCGGCACTTTGCCTTTGCGAAACCCAGGCACGCGCGCCAACTTTTGATAGCGGCCTACTACGCTGTCGGTTTCGTTCTTAACGATGTCGGTGGGAATCTCAACGCTCAGCTCTCGTTCGCAGGGATTCGTCGGCTGCGGGGAGCTGACTTCCGGTGTGCTTGTTTCAGTCGTCAATGAATTGCCTTCACAACGTTAGATGAGGCGGTTCCACCGCCGATGCCGCCGGGATGGAATTCCGCACGCGCTGCCCTTGCCCTCAGGAGGAAAAAACCGCGCAACAGCCCAAACCTAAGTTTATGAGAGGGGTTGGAACGTGGTCAAACGCCGCGGAAGCGCCGGAAGGCGTGCTTCAGCCGGTTCGGCCCCCGCAGGCTGTGCCAGCTGGGGTGGCTGGGTTTGGGACGCCTGCCGCTGCCGCCGTTCGGCAGAGTCGAGCAGTTCCGATGAGCGCAGCTGGGTCAGCTCCACCCACGTCTTGCGCCAGCGCTCTGCAACGCATTTGTCGATGCGCGTTCCCGCTGGTGGAAAACCAAAGCCGGCGTAGAAAGCGAGAATGTCCTGGCGGAGAGGCTCGCTGACATCCACGAAATTCTGGGCTGCCAAGGCATCGAGCAGTTCGCGGTAGGTTACATCGGCAAGAGGATATTCTCCGCGTCTGGTCGGCTTGCCGGTATCGAGATCGATGGCGAGAGCTTCGAACTGATTTTCCCGGACCTGTTTCAGGGCTCTGCCATACGCGCCTACGGTCTGATCCACGCTCTTGAAATAGAGATCCTCCGTCTTGGCGGTGGGCTCTTTGAAATCGATGGCCCGGAACGGTCCGACCTTCGGGACGATTTTGAACATCAGGGCCAGCATGCGGGCGCCTGTACCGGGCTCCCGGTATCCCGAACCCCAGGATTTCTGGTAGTCAGCTTTGGATAGGTGATAGAGAAATCGTCGCCGGTCGAAATCGGGAATCTCGCGCTGCAGTTGGTCGCCTTTGACCAGCAAAGCGACTTTTGTCATCTCGGGAATGATCTGGCTGACGCTGCGGCGATAAGTATTGATCGCCAGCTGCTCTTTCGGCATCACGTCGGTGAGCTTAATGCCATAGGTGTCGTAGAAAGCATGTTCCAGAAGGGGAGTGGCAACTTCGAACCCGATGAAGTTGTGGTAGTCCTCGGGGGCGTAGCGGCTCTTCGCGACCTGAAGGACATCAAAGCCGAACTCCGTGCGGATGTGGGCCTTGTGATCGACATCATAGGGAACCGACGGTCCATACCTTCTCGACAGTTCCGGGTACTCGAGTCCCACGGAAATATTCACGTATGGATGTCCATGAATGTCGGAGACGTAGTGCGCGAGAGCGCCCAGTGCAAAGGCGTAATCGTCGATGTTCTGCGAGTCGTTGAGAAGCGCCGCGACGAAGTCGCCGGTGCGCACGTAATGAGTCAGGTCGCTAAAAACGGCGTTGCCGAACGGATAGTAGCCGATATCCTGGATGACGCTACCGCCATACGCGAATGCGTGTGCCTTCCGCAGATCGTCCGGCGTTGCTCCCGGGTAACGCGCCAGCAGCAGAGGGACGATCTGCTGCTTCCAGAGCAGATCTACGATTTCCTCGTGCGTGAGGACCGAGTAAGCGGGCGACGCGGGTGCGAGGGCTAATATGGAAATCAGCAGCAAGGCAAACGCTCTTGCTACATTGCGGCAGGCAGCTGCGAATGGCATCTTCCCGAGTATCGCGCTAGATACGGCCGAGCAGCAGCAGCACCACCAGAATGAGTACCACCAGTCCCAGACCACCGGACGGATAGTAGCCCCAGCCGCGGCTGTAAGGCCATGCCGGGTAAGAGCCAATCGAAAGTAGCAGCAGGATGATCAGTAGAAGGATCAGCATCGGTTTGGGTCTCCAATTTCGCGTATCCAAAAACGCGAGTTCAAGCTGCTAGTTGGAAGCGGCACAGACTCTGAAGGATGCTTCGACGAAGCTAGAATGAAACACAGATGCCGCCGGCGCTTGTAATCCTGAATAGGGAGGTGGTGAGCTGTACACGCTGCCCGCGTTTGGTGGCCTACCGCGAGCGGATCGGGCGCGAGAAACGCCGGGCCTACCGCGACCACGAATACTGGGCGCGTCCTGTGCCCGGCTTTGGGGATCCGCATGCCCGCATCCTGATTCTCGGGCTCGCTCCGGGAGCACACGGCTCCAATCGCACCGGCCGGCCGTTCACTGGCGATGCTTCAGGCAAGTTCATGTATCCGATCCTGTATAAGGCAGGACTGGCTTCGCAGCCGAACGCGGAGAGCCGTGACGATGGCCTGAAACTGATCGATTGCTACATCACTGCGGCGGTTCGCTGCGCTCCTCCGGACAACAAGCCGTTGCCCTCGGAACTGGCGAATTGCGCGCAGTTCCTCGACCGGGAATTGGGTTTGCTGAAGAATGTAGAAGTCGTGGTCGCGCTGGGCAAGATCGGCTTCGACGCCTATCTCAGTCATCTCAAACGCCGCGGCATAATTCAAAGAAGCACCGGATTCAAGTTTGGGCATGCGGCGACCTATCCGATGCCGAATGGCGTGGTCCTGCTCGCGTCCTATCACCCCTCCAACCAGAACACCGCGACCGGAAAGCTGACGGCAGCGATGTTCGAAGAGGTCTTTCGCACGGCCAGGAGGATTGCTGCGTCAGGCGCGGGCCGAGTTGACAGGGGCAGATGAGAGTGTCAGCATTCCCACGCGGATTTTCGCTGAAACGGAGATGACAGAGATGAGAAGATCGTTCCTGCCCGTGCTGATCGCACTGTCACTGCTGACGCTATTTACCGTCGCCGCCTCCGCGGTAACCGGCAAGTCGGCCGTAGGTACATGGAAGCTCGACGTCGGCAGATCGTCATTCGCCAATATGCCGGTGCCAAGGGCGGAACGCCTCGTGGTGAGCACCGACGAGCCCACTATGCTCAAGTGGCGGCTGATAGGCGCAAGCTCGAATGGAATGACCTACACCTCGGCCTATGACGGCCCAATCGACGGGAGCGAACACGCGCTGACCAGCAGTGAAGTGGGCGGGATGATCGCCTACAGCCGAATGTCCGACGGGGGAGTGAAGTGGACGCTGAAGGACAAGAGCGGCGAGATCGTGGAGACCGGCAGCAGCCATCTCTCTGCGGACGGAAACACCCTGACGCTGCGCGGGACGACACAAGGGCCAAAGGGAGAGTCCAACTTCGTCTCCGTCTTTACCAGGGTTGAGGAATAGGGCCGCAAGCTCACGTGGGCGAGATTTCGTTGATTCTGCCAGCCATTTTCACATCCCGCTGAGTGATGCCGCCGGAGTCGTGCGAGAGCAGGCTCAGCGTGACCTTGTTGTAGCTGATCAAGATATCGGGGTGATGGTTTACGGCTTCGGCAGCTTCCGCAATGTGATTGACGAATTCCATCGCCTTCACGAAGTTGTCGAACTGAAATTTGCGTTCGATGGTGTTCCCGTTCTGTGTCCAGCCCGGCAGTTGTTGCAGGGCCTGCTGAATCTCAACCTGCGATAAAACGGCGCTCATAAGGAATCCTCGTGGCATCGATTGCCTAAAAGAGTGCTGTCCAGAATGCCACGATCCGAGATTTTGTGGAAATTGTTGCTCGAGAAGAGTGGCTTAGAACGGAGCGGGCTCGTGGCGGCTGGAGCGGTTATTTCCAAAACCCCGTTTTGTGCTCTGGCTTTCAATCTCTGCTCGCAATTCCTGCCAAATGCGCTCCGGAATGGAAAGGAAGACTTTGACAACTTCGGGGTCAAACTGTTTTCCGGTATGACGTTCGATCTCGCGTCTGCCGGATGCGATTGACTGGGCGGCGCGATACGGCCGGTCAGAGGTCATCGCATCAAACGTGTCTGCGATGGCGAATATCCGGGCTCCCAGAGGAATCTGATCGGCGCGGAGGCCGCGCGGGTAACCGCTGCCATCATAGCGCTCCTGGTGGGAATAAACGATGTCCGCTGCCTCTTGCAGGAACGGTATCTTCCGCAAGATTTGATAACCCAGGTAGGCATGCTCCCGCATAATCGCCTGCTCTTCGGGGTCAAGTCGCCCCGGTTTGCGGAGGATCTTATCGGGAATTGCCATTTTCCCTATGTCATGCAGGAAGGCGCCGCGCGCAATCACGCGCACCCGTTCCTGCGGAAGTTCCAACGCCCGCGCTATGGCAATCGTGAAGGCCGTCACGCGCTTTGAATGCCCTTCGGTTTCGGCGTCTTTTAGATCCAGCGCATCGCCCAGTGCTTCCAGCGTGATGTCATAGGATCGTTCCAGATCGGCCAGCGCTTTGCGAAGCATTTCGGTTCGCGCCGAAACCAGCGATTCAAGCTTCGTCTGATAAGCGAGATTCTCCAGCCGTAACCGGCGCGTCTCCAGCGCTCGGCGCACCATCACCAGCAACTGTTCTTTTTCAAAAGGCTTGAGCAGATAGTCGTAGGCGCCATTGCGAATCGCCGCCAGCGCGACGGAAATGTCGTGCACCGCCGTCACCATTACGACCGGAATCTCGGGATGTTCCTGCTTCATCCGGGAGAGCATGGTGAGACCATCCATTCCCTCCATGATCAAATCAGAAAGCACGATAGAGATATCCTCGTTGGAGCGCAGGATGGAAAGCGCGTCCCGACCGGAGGTCACCGGCAGGCAATCATAGCCGGCTTGGGAAAGAATGGAGCAGACGGTGTCCCGGACCGCAGTCTCGTCGTCTACCACCAATATGCGCTGATCAGCCATAACCCAGTAGTTCGCCGCCTGCGATATGGGCCGACAACGGGCGGCAATCTCGCCATTGTATGCGACAACCCAAGAAATTCAGCCACTAGGGTCTATCGGCTATTCCGAGCTGTCAAGCACTACGTTCAACAGCAAGGAAAATCTTACTCGCCAAGGTTGGCATTGCAATGCCCACTTGTGGAACTTCGCAGCTTATAGAGTGACTCATGACGAACGCTGCCTACCGCCTTAGCGAAATGGTCGTGCGCTGCGGCTGGATTTTTCCCAAGCCATTACCAATGTTTTCAACGCGTTGAATAGAATCCGAGTGACTGTTCTGCTCGCGGTTGAATTTGGGCATCGCGATTGCTTAGTACTAAGGTATCGCTGAAGTAGCACGAACCCTCAGCGCGAACGAACAAAAAAAGGAGTGACCATGAGCCTCAGCATCACAGAAGCAAGGATGTTCGATTTCGCCCAGTGCTTGCCAGCCGTTCTCCCGCAACCCACGGTCGAGAGAGGTCGCGACATTTATGAGCAGAACCGGCATCGCGTGTATTCGTTAGCTTTCTGGATGACTGACAATGAGCTGGCAGCGGAAGCACTCATGGTCCAGAGCTTCTGCCGTGCATTTGACACGAACCAACAACTCACGGCGGACGCTATTGATCGCGCCCTGCTGGCCGAGCTCTCGACCTTGATGCCGCTGGGCAAGCTCACCCTGCATTGCGTCCCTTCCGAGCGCGTTCTCTCGGTGCGGCGCAACACGCGTCGTGTTGACCTGGAGCGGGCCGTGGTGCAGCTGCCCTACACCGAAAAATTGATGTTTCTCATGCATGACGTCGAAGGCTATGATCATGCCCGCATTGCCAGCTTATTGGGCGTCACGGAGGACCAGTCGCGCTACGGCGTACATCAGGCTCGCTTGCGTTTGCGTGAGCTGCTCGTGAAATAAGTTCCGGTTTTCGGTCGTATCTCAATCCCTCTTTTCTCTTCTTGAACTTAAGCCCCTCGCGAGAGGGGCATTTTTTATGATTCGGCGAGGCGAGGGATCCGCAACCCATCCATCAAAACTCAGACCCATCTAAGTGTTCTCTGTCTGCTCCGTATTGCGTTCCATTTCTTCTTCCTCCTCACGCTTCAGCGGACGCAGCAGCGGGAACAGAATCACGTCGCGAATGGAGCGTGAGTCGGTCAGCAGCATGGTGAGGCGGTCGATGCCGACGCCTTCGCCTGCGGTCGGCGGCAGACCATACGAGAGTGCGCGGATGTAGTCTTCGTCCATCTGGTGCGCCTCCTCGTCGCCGCGCGCGCGCTCCCGGAGCTGGCCTTCGAAGCGCCGGCGCTGCTCCTCGGGATCGTTCAGCTCGCTGAAGGCGTTGCCGATCTCCAGGCCACCAGCAAAAATTTCGAAGCGCTCGACCCAATCGGCGTTTTCCTCCGGCTCGCGCTTGTTCTTCGAGAGCGGCGAGATGGCCAGCGGAAAGTCGTAGATGAACGTCGGCTGGATCAGGTGCGGCTCAGCGACAAATTCAAATAGCTCCGCGATGGCCTTGCCGTCAGGAGCAGCCGGATCATAGGGGACATGCGGATTGGCTGCATTATAGCGATGCACCAGCGCAGCGATCTTTTCCGAGCTGGAGAAGTCATTCACCTCCGGCTTTGCTCCTGCATTCTCCGGCCAGAACTTGATGATCGCCTCGCGCATGGTCAGCCGCTGCACGTTGCCGAAATCAACTTCCCGTCCATTGAAGTGAGCGACCGTCGTGCCGTTCACATCCCGCGCCACCTGCGCCAGCATCGCGGCGGTGAAGTCCATCATGTCACGATAATCCGCGTAGGCCATGTAGAACTCGAGCATGGTGAACTCGGGATTGTGCTGGGTCGAGATGCCCTCGTTGCGGAAGTTGCGGTTGATCTCATACACGCGGTCGAGTCCCCCGACCACCAGCCGCTTCAGATAAAGTTCCGGCGCGATGCGCAGAAAGAGATCGATGTCGAGCGTGTTGTGGTGGGTCGTGAACGGCTTGGCGACGGCGCCGCCGGCGATGGGATGCATCATCGGCGTCTCCACTTCGATGAAGCCGCGCTCATCAAGAAAACGCCGCATTGACTGCACCACTTTGGCGCGCTTGGCAAAAACCTCGCGCACCTCGGGATTCATCGTCATATCAACGTAGCGGCGACGGTAGCGCGTCTCAACGTCCTGCAAACCGTGCCACTTCTCCGGCAAGGGAAGCAGGTCTTTGACGAGGAACGTGATCTCTTCGACATGGACGCTTAGTTCGTCAGTTCGGGTACGAAAGAGATACCCCTTCACGCCGATGTAATCGCCGACATCGAGCAGTTTGTAAAGCTGAAATCCCTTTTCGCCGACAAAGTCGAGCTTGACGTAGATCTGCAGCCGCCTGCCGCCCTGCTGCAGATGTGCAAATCCGGCCTTGCCCTGAATGCGGATCGACATCAACCGCCCGGCAACGCTCACGTTCGTCTTCCGCGCTTCGAGGTCCTCCTTCGTCTTCGCGGAGAACTCTTCGACGATCTGGGGGATCGTGTGCGTGGTCTCATAGCGATAGGGATAGGCACTTTGCCCCAGCGCCTCAATCTGCTTCAGCTTCTCTTTGCGTTGTTCGTAGATCTTCTGATCAAGTGCCACAGGGTGTCCTGATGAGTGAAGAACGATTATAGAGGGTAGCCGGGCGGAGCTGGTTCTTCGGGGCTGCGTTCGTTTACGATGCCAGCTCAATCGAGGGCTGCACGTGGCGTTCAATCTGCGCTGACTTTCCAGAACGCCTTGCCAATTCGAGCTCATAGAAGTTCTGCAGATTCAACCAAAACTCCGCATTGGTTTTGAAGTAGCGACCCAGACGCAAAGCCGTATCGGCAGTGATGCGCCGGCGTTCATGCACGATTTCGCCGATGCGCGTTGCCGGCACGTGCAGATCGAGCGCCAGCCTATTCACTGAAAGGCCAAGTGGCCTCATAAAGTCTTCGCGGAGGACTTCGCCGGGATGCACCGGCAGCTGGAGTGCTTGTGCCTTTTTCATTAACGCCTCTCGTCGTGATAATCCACGATCTCTACGTCATGGCAATGGCCGTCGCGCCATACAAAGCAGATGCGCCATTGCGCATTGATCCGAATCGAATGCTGACCACTTCGCGAACCCCGTAACGCTTCCAGACGATTGCCCGGGGGCGAAGCAAGCACGTTCAACTCCGTTGCGGCATGCAATTGCAGCAATTTTCTGAGAGCAACACGCTCGATCTCGCGAAACCGCTTGCTGCGCTGGTACGCAAAAAGCCGCTCGGTCTCCGTCGAGCGAAAGCTCTTGATCACACTTGGATTATACTACGTAACACGTTATACGTGGGACGATGGATTAGAAGGGCGTCGAATCACGGCCCCGGCTGAAAAGGCCGGCTCCTTGCGGAAATCCGGCCTTGGCATTGAGGAGAATAGACAGGCAATCAGAATGTCGTCAGCGCCGTGCCCGGCTCGCGCCAGGTATATGAGCCCAGCATCTTCAGGTAATTACCGCGCAGGAACGCCGTCGGATTTTCGATATTTACCAGGCTCATGCTGCCGCGCATCTGCCGCACCGAGACGTATTCGTGTTCGTCCATCCACGTCTCCATGCCCGCCAGCACCACGCCGATATGCTCGATGCCGTACTTCAGCAGCGCCGAGGTCATCATGGCGACATGCGCGCCCGCCATCATGCACTTGAGCACGTCGGTCGAATCGTGAACCCCACCAGTAATAGCGATGTAGGTTTCCACCTGGTGATACAGAACAGCGGCCCAGTGGAGACGGAGGCGCAGCTCATGCGGGCTGCTCAGCACCAGGTTCGGTACAACCTCCATCTCCTCAAGGTCAAAATCGGGTTGGTAAAAGCGATTGAAGATCACGACGCCGTCCGCGCCCGACTCTGCCAGGCGTTTGGCAAAGTTCGCAAACGAAGTGAAATACGGCCCGAGCTTTACTGCGATCGGAATTCGCACGCTCTTGCGAATCGCGCGCACCAGGTTGCAATAACGTGTTTCCAGATCCTCGGCGCTCAAAGAAGTATCGGTCGGGATGTCGAAGATGTTCAGCTCCAGCGCATCGGCGCCCGCCTGCTCCATCAGTTCGGCATAGCGCACCCAGCCGCCCGGTGAGCGGCCATTGAGGCTGCCGATCACGGGAATACTGACCGACTGCTTGCCCTTGTGCAGAAGCTCGAGGTAGCGATCGGGACCCACGTGATATTTCTGAAGATCCGGAAAGTAGGAGGTTGATTCGGCGTAGCTGTTGGCGCCGTACTCCAGCGCGTTGTCAATGTTTTCGCTCTCGGCTTCGATCTGCTCCTCCATGAGCGAGTACATGACGATCGCCGACGCGCCCGCCTCTTGCAGCCGGGCAAAGTTCTCCAGCTTCTCCGTGAGCGGGGAGGCGGAGACCACGATCGGATTTTTCAGCTTCAGTCCCAGATAGTTGGTGGAAAGGTCGATCACGATATTGCCTCCCTATTTCTTTTCAAAATTCATGGCAGCCATGTGCTGATAAAGCTTCCAGCGCTCGTTCACATTCTCCTGTGCGGCCTGGAGCAGCTTCTTGGCTTCCTCGGGGTTGCTGTTCACCAGCATGGTGTAGCGCGTCTCGTTGTAGATGTATTTCTCCAGCGGGATGCTGGGGGCGCGCGAGTCGAGCACGAACGGGTTCTTGCCGTCTTTCGCCAGCGTTGGGTTGTAGCGGAACAGCGGCCAGTGGCCGGAGTTCACGGCAGCCTTCTGCTGATCGATCCCGTGCACCAGGTCGTAGCCGTGGGCGATGCAGTGGCTGTAGGCGATGATGATCGACGGCCCATCATAGGCATCCGCCTCAAGAAATGCCTTCATCGTCTGGCTGTCACTGCTGCCCATCGCGATGTGTGCAACGTATGCCCGCCCATAGTTAATCGCCATCATGGCGATGTCTTTCTTCGGCGTGTGCTTGCCGCCGGCAGCAAACTTCGCCACCGCGCCGATCGGCGTCGACTTCGACATCTGGCCTCCGGTGTTCGAATACACCTCGGTATCGAGCAGCAGGATGTTGACGTTGGCCGTCGACGCCAGCACGTGATCCAGGCCGCCATAACCGATGTCATAACCCCAACCGTCGCCGCCGATGATCCACACGCTCTTGCGGACCAACTCGTCAGCAACCGCCAACAGATCGTGGGCCTCGGACGAGGCATCGTTCGCCAGCTTCTGTTTGAGCAGTTTCACGCGCTCACGCTGTGCGAAGATGCCTTCCTCCGTGGATTGGTCGGAGTCGAGGATCGCAACCGCGAGATCGTCCCCGATGGTAGAAGACAGCCTCTGCAACAATTCCTTCGCGTACTCGTTTTGCTTGTCGACCGCCAGTCGCATTCCCATGCCGAACTCGGCCGTATCTTCGAACAGCGAGTTGTTCCACGATGGCCCGCGTCCTTCCGCATTCACCGTATACGGGGTGGTGGGAAGGTTGCCGCCGTAGATCGACGAGCAGCCGGTCGCATTGGCGATCAGCGCACGATCGCCGAACAGCCGGGTCATGGTCGAGATATAGGGTGTCTCGCCGCAACCTGCGCAGGCGCCGGAGAACTCGAACAGCGGCTCCAAAAGCTGCGCATCTTTTACCTGACCGTGCGAGAGCTTCTCGCGCGACAGCTCAGGAATGGACAGGAAGTAGTTCCAGTACTCGTTGTACTTTTCGCGTAGCGGCGGCTGCGGTTCCATGTTGATGGCTTTGTGCTTGGTCTCGCTCTTGCTCTTGGCCGGACAGATCTCCACGCACAAGCCGCAACCGGTGCAGTCCTCAGGCGAGACTTGCAGCGTGTATTTCAGCTCGGAGAACTCACGCCACTTCGGCACCGCCGTCTGGAAGCCTTCAGGCGCGTGGTTGAAGGAAGGCTCGTAGACCTTGGCGCGAATCACGGCATGGGGACAGACCATGACGCACTTGCCGCACTGGATGCAAAGCTCCTCGTCCCAGACCGGAATTTCCAGCGCGATGTTACGCTTCTCCCACTTGGTGGTCGCGGTGGGGAAGGTGCCGTCGATCGGCATGCCGCTGACCGGAACCTCGTCGCCTTCGCCGATCATCATCAGAGCTTCGACGTTGCGCACGAAATCGGGAGCATCAGCCGCAACCGCGGGACGAATGTCGAACCTGGAGCTGATGGTTGCCGGAACTTTGACTTCATACAGATTTTCCAGCGACGCGTCGACGGCAGCGAAGTTCTTGCGAACCACCGATTCACCGCGTTTGCCGTAGGTTTTCTCGATGGAGTGCTTGATCGCGGCGATCGCATCTTCCCGCGGAAGCACGCCGCTGATAGCGAAGAAGCAGGTTTGCATGACCGTATTGATGCGGCCGCCCATACCGGCTTTACGCGCGACATCGACGGCATCAATGACGTAAAACTTCAGCTTCTTGTCGATGATCTGTTTCTGTGCGGCCCGCGGCAGGTTATCCCAGACCTCGTCCGGCCCGAAGGGGCTGTTCAGCAGGAAGACCGAACCGGGATCGGCGGTCTTCAATACGTCAAGCCGCTCCATGAAGCTGAACTGATGACAGGCGACAAAGTTTGCGCGCGAAATCAGGTACGTCGAACGGATCGGCGTCTTGCTGAAGCGAAGGTGCGAAATGGTTACCGCGCCAGACTTTTTCGAGTCGTAAACGAAGTAGCCCTGGACGTTGAGCTCGGTCTCTTCGCCAATGATTTTGATGGTGTTCTTGTTAGCGCCTACCGTGCCGTCCGAACCGAGACCGAAGAACATGGCGCGCACCGTCTCCGGCGGTTCGGTGGAGAAGGTCGGATCGTAGCTCAGACTGGTATGCGTAACGTCGTCATGGATGCCGATGGTGAAGTGATTTTGCGGAGAGGTCTTGGTTTTGGCTATTTCGTCGAAGACGCGATTGACCATCGCCGGCGTGAATTCTTTCGAGGACAACCCGTAACGTCCGCCAATCACGCGCGGGAAGCTGGCAATCTTACCGGCAGTAAGGCTCTCATTCAGCGCGGTGACGACGTCCTGATACAGGGGCTCGCCGATCGCTCCTGGTTCTTTTGTGCGATCTAGAACCGCTATGCTTTTGGCCGTCGGTGGCAGGGCTGCGAGGAAGTGCTCGAGGGAAAATGGCCGGTACAACCGGACCTTCAGCATGCCGACTTTCTTGCCCTGCGTATTGAGGTAGTCGACCGTCTCGTGGACGGCCTCGGCTCCGGACCCCATGACGATGATGACGTGCTCGGCATCCGGCGCGCCCTCGTACTGAAAGAGCTTGTACTGGCGGCCAACAATTTTGGCGAACTTGTCCATCACGTTTTGCACGATCGTTGGACAGGCCAGATAGTAGGGATTCACCGCCTCGCGGCCCTGGAAATAAACATCGGGATTCTGTGCCGAGCCGCGCAACACGGGATGATCGGGCGACAGCGCGCGCTCGCGGTGCGCACGAACCAGGTCGTCATCGATCATGGCGCGCATGTCTTCCAGGCTGAGTTGCTCGATCTTGGAAACTTCGTGCGAGGTGCGGAAGCCGTCAAAGAAGTGCAGGAAGGGAATACGGGATTCCAGCGTCGCGGCGTGCGCAATCAGCGCCAGGTCCATTGCCTCTTGCACCGAGTTAGACGAGAGCAGGGCAAATCCGGTCGGACGGACGGACATGGCATCCTGATGGTCGCCGAAGATCGACAGAGCATGGGCGGCAATGGCGCGGGCGGCAACGTGAATTACCGTGGACGTCAATTCGCCTGCGATCTTGTACATATTGGGGATCATCAGCAGCAGGCCTTGCGCGGAAGTAAAGGTCGTGCCCAGCGCGCCCGCCTGAATCACACCGTGCAGGGCTCCGGCAGCGCCCGCCTCGCTTTGCATCTCGACGACCTTGGGTACCGTGCCCCAGATGTTCTTGTCGCCCAGTGCGGACCAGGCGTCCGAAGACTCGCCCATGGGCGAGGACGGCGTAATGGGATAGATTGCGGCAATTTCACTGACGTGGTACGCCACATGGGCAACCGCTTCGTTACCATCGAGCGTTACTTTGTTGCGGGGCATCGTGCCTCCAGACCGTGTATCGCCCGCAGGCGAAGTTTGCAGAGGGGCTTCGCCGGTTGCCGATGAATGGATAGGAAGGGTGGCAGCCGGCGAAGCAGAGTATTCAGTTGTTTTCACTTCTTTTTTCCCCCAGGACCGGCAAGGTGCGCGGTCATCTATGAAACTTGGGCCTTGTAATGTTCACGATAGGCGGTGGATGTCCATTGGGGCTGTGATGCCCGTGCAACAAGCCTGTGACGGGGATCACATACAGGTGGTTGGGGGGCGGAAGCTTCCCGCCGGCAACGGAGGGTTTCCAGCAACGCCCTTCCTGCGATAGCATCGAAAAACTCATGGTTACGCGAGCGCAACCTCTCAGCCAGCAGGATCTGCGCGATCTCGGCTTCGGCTCCGTCGTTTCGCGCGAGAGCCGGCAACGGCTGCTGAACCGTGACGGCAGCTTCAACGTCGACCGCAAGGGGCTGGGTTTTCTTGCGTCGCTCAGCCCTTACCATCTGCTGCTGACGATGCCGTGGGGGCGGTTTACCCTTCTATGCGTCGCCTGGTACTTCTTCGCCAACGTTATGTTCGCGCTGCTATACCTCGCCTGCGGGGTTAATGCCCTGGTCAGTACCACGCCCGGCATCTCGCAGCACCCATTCTGGCGAGCGTTTTTTTTCAGCGTGGAAACCATCTCCACCATCGGCTATGGAAATGTCGTGCCGGTCACCCTGGCGGCGAACATTGTGGTCACCATTGAGGCGCTGGCCGGACTTGCCGGATTCGCTATCATTACCGGCTTGCTCTTCGCCCGAATTTCACGGCCCACGGCGAACGTTCTGTTCAGCAGCCACGCGGTTGTCGCGCCGTACCAGGCCATCACAGCCCTCGAATTCCGCGTTGCGAATGCCCGCTCCAACGAACTGATTGAGGTCAACGCCAAGGTGATTTTCACGCGCTTTGAGGAGAGCGACGGAGTTCGCACCCGCCGCTACTATCCGTTGTCCCTGGAGCGCGAGGGAGTTGTCTTCCTGCCGCTGACGTGGACCGTCGTCCATCCCATCGACGAAAACAGCATTTTGCGTGGAGAAACCACCGAGTCATTGCGCAATTCCAACGCCGAGGTCCTGGTGCTGCTGAAGGCGTTTGACGAAACCTTCTCCACCATCGTGCAGACGCGCACCTCTTATATTTACGACGACATCGTCTTTGGCGCCAGGTTCGCCAATGCCTTCATGGCTGATGCTGCGAAAAGCTTCACCGCTGCCTCCGGCAAGAATGGCAAAGTCGCGGTGGACATGCGCCTTTTCGATATTATCGAGCCTGTCATAGAGCGATTAAATCGTTGAATATCGTGCGCCTCTCGCTCACAATATGTCCGACTCTCTACAGGCTTGCAAGAGGGGATTCGTTTCGCGGTTCAGCTTCAGCGCCGGCAATCGTCTCCGCCTGCGCCCACACAAAAAATGGAGGAGTTTATGGCTGAAGCAATTCTCGACGTCAAGCGAGCTTCGGGCTGGTCAATCGTTCTCGGCATCCTGATGATCATCGCCGGCATCATCGCGATGTTCGCTCCCTGGGAGGCCGGACTGGTGATCACTCTGGTGGTGGGCTGGTGCGCCATCTTCAACGGCTTTGCGCAGATCGTTTTCGGCTTCCGCACCCACGGCGGCTGGCATATCGCGCTGGAAATTATTCTGGGGATCATCTACATCATCGCCGGCATTTACCTGCTGATGCACCCCCTCGGCGGGCTGCTGGCGTTGACTCTCTTCCTGGCCGCATTCTTGCTGGTCTACGGAGTATTCGCCCTGGTGCTGGCATTCCAGTTACGTCCGCGTCAAGGTTGGGGATGGGTGCTCTTCGACGGCATCGTCACCATTCTGCTCGGCATTCTCATTTGGGCGCACTGGCCGTTCAATTCGGCTTGGGTGGTCGGTACGCTTTTCGGCATCAGCATCTTCGTCTCCGGTATCACGCGATTGATGATGTCACTGGCGCTTCGGCGAGCTGCGACCTTAGCAACAGCCTGAAAACACCTCGATTTCGTCTTCATGCCCCGTCCGGGATTTGCGGCCAAACGGGGCATTCTCTTTTTGCGTGACAAAAGTCATAGGCCCGAGCTTAGTTCTCCTCTAGAGTCGCGGTTGTAGGACGGTAACCGCCTCCTGAATGACGAAGTCCGCTGACGAGTGCGAGGCCGGGGACACAACCTGATGACTGAGGAGAAGCGAAATGTCCATTGAAGCGACACAAACCGTTGGCGAACTGGCAGCGCAATGTCCGGGCGCAACCCGCGAATTCGAGAAGCTGGGCATCGACTATTGCTGCGGCGGTAGCCGCACGCTGGGCGAAGCCTGCGCCGAAGCCAAAATCTCTGTGGAACAGGCGCTGTCCCGCTTGCAACAAGGTCTGGCGGCGTCGCAAGCCAAAGACGAACCTAACTGGCAGGCAGCTTCGCTGACCGACCTCATCGCGCACATCAACGGTATCCATCATGTTTTCGTGCGCTCCGAGTGCCCGCGCATTGAGGCCCTGGCGGAGAAGGTGATCGCGGTGCATGGAAAAAATCACCCCGAGCTGACGGAAGTGAAGACAGTTTTCAGCGGCCTTGCAGGCGAGCTCCGCGTTCACCTGATGAAAGAAGAGCAGGTTCTCTTTCCCTATCTCCTCCGCTTGGAAGAAGCGGATTTCGCCGGCGAGCCTGCGCCTCCCGCCATGTTTGGGACGGTGGTCAATCCCGTCCGCATGATGATGCAGGAGCATGACGGCGCGGGCGAAGCTCTGAGAAAACTGCGTTCCCTTACCGGCGACTATGCTCTTCCCGCGGATGCCTGTATCAGCTATGGCGCCTTATATGAAGCACTGCAGGGCTTCGAGGCCGATCTGCATCAGCACATCCACCTGGAGAACAACATCCTGTTTCCGCGCGCGGTGGCGCTGGAGTCAAAGAACTAGACATTACAACTCTCTCCTCGTAGCCGGGCATCCATCAGTTCATGCCGCGTCGGCCTCAACGCAGCCCGGCTCCGAAGCTGATCCCCGCCCATCCGACTCTGCAGAGCGCCCGGGATGCCGCCAAGGACTGTCATGCCTGCGATCTTTGGAAGCGCGGGACGCAAACTGTCTTTGGCGAAGGCGCCCCCGATGCGCGGGTGCTCTTCGTGGGTGAACAACCGGGCGACAAGGAAGACCTGGAGGGCCGGCCGTTCGTCGGTCCCGCCGGCGCTGTGTTGGACAAAGCACTCCTTGCTGCCGGAATCGACCGCAATCAGACGTACGTCACCAATGCGGTGAAGCATTTCAAGTGGGAACCTCGCGGCAAGCGCCGCATTCACAAGAAGCCTAACGCGCTCGAAATCGCGGCCTGTCGCCCGTGGCTGAATATCGAGATAGAATTGGTAAAGCCAGATGTAGTGGTATGTCTTGGGGCAACTGCCGCGCAAGCACTCCTTGGACGCAGCTTTCGCGTGACGCAACAGCGCGGAAAGCTTATGCCGTTCGAGCATGCACCCTATGTGCTTGCCACTGTGCATCCGTCGTCCATCCTGCGGGCGCCGGATGAGGAATCGCGCCATCGAGAATATCGATGGTTTGTGAATGATCTGCGGATAGTTGCCAAGGAACTGCACAAGCTGAAGGCAGCCTGAGAGGGCTTTCACCAAGAGAGGCGCAACCGAAGCGCGCCGGCAGGGTTCCTACGCGACGTTGCAGCAACTATGGGAGGAAACTTTTGCGCCTTGTTTTGATGATTTTGCTCGGTTTTTCGAGCATCTCGGCGTTTGCGCAGCAGGCCGGCACACCGCAAACCACGCCCTCAACCGGAAGCGGCCAGACGCCAACCGCCAGTCAGCAACCAGCGAAGGCCGGAGCTTCACAGCCACGGCAGTCGCAGGCGCAAACCGCGTCGGAGGCCAATCGCTCGGTGCCGTTATCACAGCAGCAACCCGAGCGCATCCTTGGCATCATCCCCAACTATCGGGCCGTGAGCGCAGGAGCTATTCCTCCCCCGCCCACTCCGAAAGAAGCTTTTAAAATCGCCACCAAGAACAGCTTCGACTACTCAGCGTTTGTGTTTGTCGGCATTACCTCACTGTTGGCGGAGGGAACCGACGCCCATCCCCAACTCGGGAAGGGAGTTCAGGGTTTCGGAAACTATTACTGGCGTGGCTTCGTCGATAAGACCGATGGCAACTATTGGGTGGTCTTCATCCTGCCTACATTTTTACATCAGGACGAGCGTTACTATGCTATGGGTAACGGACCTTTCCTGAAGCGCGCCGCTTATGCCGCTACCCGCATTTTGATAACGCCGAACTATCAGGGCCACAACACCTTCAACGCATCGGAAATCTTCGGGCGCGGGATCGCGCAAGCGATCTCGACCACGTACTATCCGGCGCCCGACCGCACCTTCAGTGGAATCGCCAGCAAATACGGCTACGCCCTTGGCCGCGATGCGCTGACGAATGTTTTTCGCGAGTTCTGGCCGGACATCGCGACCAAGGTGCTGCACCGGCACCCGTGAGGCCAGCGTATTTTCCGATGACGGCTCAGGCGAGATAGGGTGCGAGGCTTTCGCGGATGGCGCTCTCATCAATCGGCTCGCCGCGATTCAAACGTTCGAGAAGCTCATCCACGACCTGCTTGGCCTGATTGCGCTCGCGATGTAACAGAAACCCGTCGAAGATGTGCTGGCCACGCATCGCGTTGTCGATCTCGGTTTCCTTGTCGTGCTCGCCGAGTTCGGTGAAGTACACGACCTTGTAGCGGCCGCCGTAATCGGCATCGCGGTAAATTTCGAACATTACCTTTTTGGTATCGCTGGTCAGGGGCATGGTGGTAAAGCCGAGCTTTAGCTCAGCGTCAAGCGCTCTTTTGAATTATAAAGCCGGGCTTCGTTCCGGGGCCCCCAACGAGCGCCTCGGTTGGGGTGGTTAATCGTCTCCGGACGCGGTTGCCGCTTCCGGCTCGTGCGCTTGCGACGGGAAGGGAATCACTTCGCTGTCACGCCGCGCTGATTTGTGTGTCAGGCTCATGCGCAACTGGCGCTCGTACTCGGCGAGTTGATCCTCCAGCGTTTTCGCGGCTTCGGCCTTCTTCAGCAGGTCCTCGCGGTAGCGCTTCAGGAAGTAATCGATGGTCTCGACGCGAATCTTGATGGAGCCGGTCGGCTTGTTCTCATCCAAATCTTTGAATGAGAAGTACGGCGTCCCCGACTTCTCGATGATGTCCTCGATGACGCTGTAGATCGGCGCATCGTGACCGCACTTGAAGTTGCTGATCTCGAGCGCGACCAGGTTAGGGTGCCGCGCGGTAAACTTCGCGGCCCAAATCTTGATATTGGTGCTGCCGGAGTAAGCATTTTTCCAGACATCCCGAATATCGAGCGCGTGGGTAATCGCCCCGGAGCGGACTTCCTCGCCGAAGAGCCGGTCGAGAATGTCGTCGTCCATCGGCAAAAAGCTTTGCGACAAGATCGGATAACCGAGCTTCTGGAACTCCTCCATGATCTCGTGGTTCAAGCCCGGATCGTGGTGATAGACGCGACCGAGCATGACGATGCCCAGCCGGTTCTCGCGCTCGAGGTTATCCAGAACCTCACGCGCCCGGTTGCGCAGGCTGAGGTCAAACTTCCGGAAGGCCTCGAATCCTGCCTGCAACGCGCGCTCATTTTCTTCTTCCGAGAGCCCGAGAATGGACTCAAAGGTCTGGAACATCTGCAACCCAAACATCTTCTCATCATGGATGTTCAGTAGGGTATCGAGATAGGTAATCCCATTCTCTTTGAAGACGTCGTTTTCTTTGGTGAACGCGGCCTTCACGGCATTGGGCGTTGCGGTCACGGTCGGACACGCGTTCGAGCCGCTGCAGTTCTTCAACGGCTGATGCATCGTGTCGATCATGGGGAAGAAGATCACGTCGAGCGGCTTCTTCTGGTGTTTCTGGAAGATCAGGTTGTAAACGTGCGGTATGCCGATCTTCGAGGGGAAGCAGGGATCGATGGCGCCGCGGCCTGCGCCCTGGCGATACATCTCCTGGCCGGTGAATTCGGAGTAAACGAGATTTTCCGGCTGTACCCCGAGGCTCTCAAAGTACGCGCTGAACATGGGCGCGTACATGTACATGTTGAGCACGCGGGGCATGCCGATGCGGATCGTCTTGCGTTTTTCCATCAACGCGACGCGCTGTTGAATGGCCGTCTTCGCCTTGCCGAAATCCCAGCGGCCCGGAGCCGGTGGTTGATCGGCGACGCTGGCAGAGTTTCGCGGACGCCACACTTCGTTCGCCGCGATGTCGATGAAGTTAGGATTCTTCTTCTTCACTTCGTCCAGGCCGGCCTTGATGCCTCGCATAGCATTGACGTCCTCGACCTGGCCCTTTTCGCAGGTCGAAATAATCAGACGGCGCTCACCGGCTTGCAGCGGTACCTTCGACTTGAACACCGGCAACGGTGATGCCGGTTCGAGATGTTCGTTCTTGGTGTCGCCGATGTTGACGTCGATAAACGTACGCAGGCAGTTGTTCTTGCAGAAGTAACAGCGCGTGTCTTCGTTGCGGGTCGTTTTATAGCCGATCTTCTGCACCGCATCGATGCCGATGAAGGTCGTGCGATGTCCGTTCTTGTAGAGCCGGATCGCTTCCACGCCCGCGCCAATTGCGCCTGATTCGCCGCAGTGCTCGTGCACGATGACTTCCGGTTCGTGTCCGGCGCCGTGGAAGTGCGAGTTGATGAAATCCACTTCCGATTTAACCGCAGCGAGGTTCTTCTGCGTGCCACCTTGCAGAATGAATCGCGATCCCAGCTTCGCCAGATTGGGAATGCCGGCGACATAGAGGAAGATGTTCTTCGGCAGCACAGCCGCCAATCCGGCGAGGATCTCCTCGCCGCGCCAGCCCTGGCGCTGGAAATTCACGATGTCGGACTGCATGAATACCGCGCAGCCATAGCCGAATACCGGCATTGTTCCCGCCGAGAATGCGATGTCGGCGTATTCCTCGACTTTGTAGCCCAGCGACTCGGCCGTGCCCTGCAGGAAGTAGCCATTGCCGGCGGAGCACTGCGTGTTCAGCTTGAAGTCTTTTACGCGTCCATCTTTCAGGACGATCAGTTTGATGTCCTGCCCGCCCACGTCCACGATAACGTGCGGCTCGTGATAGAACTTCATCGCTGACTCGGTGTGAGCGACGGTCTCCACCAGCGCCACGTCGGCCTTGAGAACGTCTTTGAGTACGTCCTTGGCATAACCGGTAGTGCCCACACCCAGAACTTCCAGCGTGCACCCCTGCGCTTCGACCTGCTGGCGCAGTGCAACGAACATGTCGATGGTGTCCTGAATGGGGTTGCCGCCGGAGAGCTGATACGCCTTGCATAACACGTCGCCGCCCTCAGAGAGCAGCACAGCCTTGGTCGAGGTCGAGCCGCCATCGAGGCCGACGAAGCCACGAACCGTGTCACCGGTGCTGAACTTCGCGGGGATAAATCGCGGGACTTTGTATTTTTCCTTAAAGCCGGCGAGTTCTTCCGCCGAGGTACTTAGTCCGGCGGAACCGGACTTCGCCTTCTCCGCCGTCCGGCCAACAGCGATGTAGTCCTCCAGGCACTCGGTGCCCATGTAGATGCCGACTTCAGGCTCTTCGTCCTTGCCGAACTCGACCGCGCCCAGCGCCGCGAAATACTGTGCGTTCTCCGGGACCTTGATGCAATCTTCCGGCTTCATCCCTTCGGGGATCTCCACCTTGCGCTCTTCCCAGGTGCGCGGAATGTTCTGCTGCCAGGCTTCCTTCATGCCGCGGATGAAGCTGTTGGGGCCGCCCAGTAGCAGCACATGTGGACGGAGTGTGTGACCGCGCGTCAGGACGGTGAGGTTCTGCAGGACGATCGCGTCGAAGAGCGACGCCATCAGTTGGTCGGGCGGAATGCCTTGCTTCTGCAGGCCGTTGATGTCGGTTTCGGCGAAGACGCCGCACTTGCCCGCGACCGGGTGCAGCTTGATGCCCGTGTAGCCCTGATCGCAGAGCTCTGCCGCGGGAATCTTCAGCTTGGCGTTGATCTTGTCGATGACCGCGCCCGTGCCGCCGGCGCACTTGTCGTTCATCGACGGAATCTTTTTCTTGCGACCGGTATTCTCGTCTTCCTTAAAGACGATGATCTTTGCATCCTGGCCGCCGAGCTCGATAACCGAGTTGACCTCCGGATGGAGCTTCTCCACGGCAAGCGAAACCGCGGTGACCTCCTGAACGAATTTGGCGCCGATCAGGTTGGCCAGCGCGCCGCCACCAGAAC